>Ga0183095_10173_pt1 | contig 160163 bp, 132 predicted proteins | sample BioMet4_FD_130346 | JGI IMG/M metagenome (GOLD analysis project Ga0183095, IMG submission 130346) | Microbial communities from bioreactor (seeded with sewage sludge) at LBNL, California, USA - Biofuel metagenome 4 (v2) (version 3) | ecosystem: Engineered > Bioreactor > Anaerobic > Unclassified ...
AAAAGTTATACAAATATAGTAAATAATACGGACATATATGCATATATAATAAACTATATATCAATATATTGAGTTAATAATACATAATGAGAAATATACAAACTGAATTCTTAATGCGTCAGCCCTGATCACCCTTGTGAGACGCACGTCCCACAGTGGTGGGACATGCGTCTCACCTATATGGGATATGTGTACCACTAGGGTGAGACAACAAATACAATCTGTTGTTTTACAAAAAACAAACGGATGTAGAAAGAATTAGTATCGTATGACGCTCGTTTGACTTCCTTTAGTTATGCGGTTGTGCACAACCACCTTTTTGCAATACAGTTGTCCTACTCTATCGCCATCTAGTATTTATAGGGATAAACGTCCAAAGGGAAGAGGCTTTTGCATAAAGATTATTTTCAAATATAAATGTAGATAATATTGTGGCAATAAAAGAATAATTTTTCAGATTTATTCTTTCTATTGTCTTTGACTTACATTATCTTTGCCCTCAATTTAGTAATTAATTCAATGGAATCTAAAAAGAAAAAGATACTCATTATTACCGCGTCATCTATTCTCGCAGTTCTTCTTATCATCGGAGGCTTTTTGTACTACTTCTTTCTGTCCTCCCAGTTTCATCCTCAAAAGACAACCTATCTGCTCATCTATCCGAAAGATAATGCAGCGGTTGTTTATAAAAAGATCAGGTCGCAGGGCAATCCCGGTCATATTGCCGCATTCTATTGGCTTGCCAAGAAGTTCGACTATGCCGATCATATCCGTCCCGGGCGCTATGCCATCAAGCGGGGCGACAACTGCCTGAGAGTGTTCAACAAGTTGTATAAAGGACGCCAAACACCGGTAGACCTTACCGTAGGCAGTGTGCGCACCATGGACAAAATGGCGCACTATCTAAGTACTCAACTAATGATAGACTCGGCGCAAATAGCAGCCAAGCTGAACGATACCGACTACTTGGCATCTATCGGTTACACCCCCGAATCGGTTCCGGCACTTTTCATACCCAACACGTATCAAATGTATTGGAACATATCGCTCGATGATTTCTTCAAACGAATGATAAAGGAGAACAAACTGTTCTGGGACGAAAGCCGTACCAAGAAAGCCGCTTCGTTGGGACTGACACCGATACAAGTAAGCATCTTCGCTTCGATTATCGAAGAAGAGACAAACAACAAATCGGAAAAGCCCATGGTGGCAGGTATGTATCTGAATCGATACAATGCAGGAATGCCTTTGCAAGCCGATCCGACCGTCAAATTTGCAGTCAAACAGTTCGATCTGCATCGGGTAGCGGGAGCTATTCTGCGCGTCAGTTCTCCATACAACACCTACGCCCACATCGGGCTGCCGCCGGGACCTATCAGAATACCGACCGTAGAAAGTCTCGAAGCCGTACTGAACCGTACCAGACACGATTACTTCTTCATGTGTGCCAAAAACGATTTCTCCGGAACTCATGCCTTTGCAACGACGTTCAAAGAGCACATGCAGAATGCACGCAAATATTGGAAGACACTTAACGAAAACCGCATTTACAAATAATTAACGACTACAACGGTACCGCTTTTATATCGAAAGTGGTACCTATAGTATATATTAACATTAAAATAACTAATTACTATGAGTAAAAAACTCCTCCTTGGCGATGAAGCAATTGCACAAGCGGCTTTAGATGCCGGACTTTCGGGCGTTTATGCTTATCCCGGTACTCCGTCCACCGAAATCACCGAGTACATTCAAGGCGCACCGATCACCGCCGAAAGAAACATCCATAGCCGTTGGTGTACCAACGAGAAAACAGCTATGGAAGCAGCACTAGGTATGTCGTTTGTAGGCAAACGCGCTTTGGTCTGCATGAAGCATGTAGGTATGAATGTAGCGGCCGATTGTTTTGTCAATTCGGCCATGACAGGTGCCAACGGCGGTATCATTGTCGTAGCGGCAGACGATCCCGGTATGCACTCTTCGCAAAACGAACAAGACAGTCGTTTTTATGGCGACTTTTCCATGATTCCGTTCTTCGAGCCCAGCAATCAGCAAGAAGCTTATGACATGGTTTATCAAGGTTTTGAATTCTCTGAGAAGATAGGAGAACCGATTCTGCTCAGAATCGTCACCCGTCTAGCTCACTCCCGTTCGGGCGTTGAAGGCAAAAATCAAAAACCTCAAAACGAAATATCTTTCAGCAAAGATCCTCGCCAATTCGTATTGCTGCCGGCTATTGCACGCCAGCACAACAGAGAATTGATAGCCAAAGAAAACGAATTTCTGAAAGCTTCCGAAGAATCTCCATTCAACAAATATATCGATGGCCCCAACAAGAAGATGGGCATCATAGCTTGCGGTATCGGTTTCAACTATCTGATGGAAAGTTATCCGGAAGGTTGCGAATATCCGGTGTTGAAGATCGGACAATATCCGCTTCCAAAGAAGCAGTTGACCAAATTGGTGCAAGAATGCGAATCCATCCTTGTGATTGAAGACGGACAACCCTTTGTAGAAAAGCAACTGAAAGGTTACTTGGCTCTGGGCATCACAGTCAAAGGTCGTTTGGACGGTACCCTGCCACGCGATGGCGAATTGAATCCCGATTCGGTAGCCCGTGCAGTAGGTCGTGAAAACAAACAAGAGTTCTCTGCCTCTCCCATCGTAGAAGTTCGTCCGCCCGCTCTTTGTCAAGGTTGCGGTCACCGTGATATGTATACCGTACTGACCGAGATATTAAAGACAGAATATCCGCTGCACAAAGTTTTCAGTGACATAGGTTGCTACACGCTGGGTGCAGGTGCTCCATTCTACGCTATCAATTCGTGCGTCGACATGGGAGCTTCCATCACAATGGCAAAAGGTGCTGCCGACGGCGGTTTCTTCCCCGCGGTTGCTGTGATAGGCGACTCTACTTTTACGCACTCGGGCATGACCGGTCTGTTGGACTGTGTCAACAGTAATGCCAACGTGACAATCATCATTTCGGACAACGAAACAACTGCCATGACCGGTGGACAAGACTCTGCCGGAACAGGTAAGATAGAAGCGATATGTGCCGGTATCGGTGTCGATAAAGCTCACATCCGTGTTGTCGTTCCGTTGAAGAAGAATTACGAAGAAATGGCACAGATACTCCGCGAAGAAATCGAACACAAAGGCGTATCAGTCATTATTCCACGTAGAGATTGTATTCAAACATTAGCACGTAAAAAGAAACAGCAGGCAAAATCATGAAAAAAGATATCATTCTCTCAGGTGTTGGTGGACAAGGCATTCTGTCTATAGCCACAGTCATTGGAAAAGCAGCCCTCAAGAAGGGATTATATATGAAGCAAGCCGAGGTTCACGGAATGAGCCAACGAGGCGGCGACGTTCAGTCGAACTTACGTATAAGCGACAAGCCCATTGCATCGGACTTGATAGCAACGGGCCAATGCGACTTGATTATTTCGCTCGAGCCGATGGAGAGCCTACGTTACTTGCCCTATCTGAACAAAGAAGGCTGGCTTGTGACAAACAGTACTCCGTTTATCAATATCGACAATTATCCTTCGGAAGAAGCCTTGAAAAAGGAATTGGACAAAGTTCCCCACAAAGTAGTGATCAATGTAGACGACATAGCCAAAGAAGCCGGTTCGGCACGAGTAGCAAATATCGTACTGCTCGGTGCTACCATTCCATTTCTAGGTATCGACTACGAGACCATGAAACAAAGTGTTCGAGAAATCTTCGAACGCAAAGGGGAAGCGATTGTCGAGATGAATCTGAAGGCGTTGGCTGCCGGCAAAGAAATTGCCGATAAGCATCTGCAATAAGACGAAGACAATCGTTTAACCATAAGATAAAGAAAAAATGACATCGAAGTACTGGGAAGAGGAAATTGAAACAATGCCTCGCCCACTATTGGAGAAACTCCAAGTTGAGAGATTAAAGAGAACCATAGAGATTGCCGCGCATTCGCCTTATTATAGTAAGGTATTCGCGGCACATGGTATCACGTCGGACAGCATCAAACATATCGAAGACATCAGAAAGTTACCTTTCACGACCAAGCCCGATATGCGCGCCAATTATCCTTTCGGTCTGGTTGCCGGAGATATGCGCAACGATGGTGTCAGAATTCACTCATCAAGTGGTACAACCGGTACTCCGACTGTTATAGTTCATTCGCAACACGACCTCGACTCGTGGGCCAACCTCGTTGCCCGCTGCATGTATACGGCCGGTGTGCGAAAGACGGATGTTTTTCAGAATAGCTCGGGATACGGTATGTTCACCGGTGGCTTGGGGTTTCAGTATGGCGCCGAAAGACTCGGTGCACTTACAGTACCTGCCGCTGCCGGAAACAGCAAGCGGCAAATCAAGTTCATCACGGACTTCAAGACCACTGCGTTGCATGCTATCCCGAGCTATGCTATCCGACTTGCCGAAGTCTTTCAGGAAGAAGGCATCGACCCTCGAAGTACAACTCTGAAGACATTTTTTATCGGTGCCGAACCGCACACCGAAGAACAAAGGCGGAAAATAGAAACTCTATTCAATGTAAAAGCATACAATAGTTTCGGGATGACCGAGATGAATGGCCCCGGAGTAGGTTTCGAATGTACCGAGCAGAACGGCATGCATATATGGGAAGACTGCTACGTGCTGGAGATTATCAATCCGGAGACGGGCGAACCGGTTCCCGATGGCGAAATAGGCGAAATGGTACTGACTACTCTTGACCGCCAGATGATGCCCCTGATACGCTATCGCACACACGATCTGACCAGAGTGATACCCGACGAATGCCCCTGCGGAAGAACGGCACGCCGCATAGACCGCATCAAAGGGCGTAGCGACGATATGTTTATTGTGAAAGGAGTCAATATCTTCCCGATGCAGGTAGAGAAAGTATTGGTAGGACATCCCGAACTAGGCAGCAACTACCTCATCACACTAAGCAACGAAGATGCCGACGAAATGATTGTCGAAGCGGAACTCAACGAACTGTCTACCGACAATTACATTGAGTTGCAACAGTTGCAGAAAGCCATCTCGCGCGAGATGAAAGACGAAATACTGCTGACTCCTAAAATCAAGCTGGTGAAGAAAGGAAGTTTGCCACAAAGCGAAGGCAAAGCCGTACGAGTAAAAGACTTAAGAAAAAACAAATAAGAGATAAATGGAATTACTGAAGAAAAGAATATTGCAGGACGGAACATGCTTTCCGGGAGGTATACTGAAAGTAGACAGTTTCATCAACCATCAGATGGATCCGACATTGATGAAATCTATCGCAGTAGAATTTGTCCGGAAGTTTGCTTCTACCAATGTGAACAAGATTATGACAATAGAAGCCAGTGGCATAGCACCGGCCATCATGACCGGCTATCTGTTGGGTCTGCCTGTCGTATTCGGCAAGAAGAAATCTCCCAAAACGATGAAAAATGCGCTAAGTACCAAAGTTCATTCTTTCACCAAAGATAGAGATTACGATGTTGTCATCAGTTCCGATTATCTGACACCGCAAGACAATGTTCTTTTTGTAGACGATTTCCTAGCTTATGGCAACGCTGCAATGGGAGTTATAGACCTCATCAAGCAAGGAGGCGCCAATCTGGTAGGTATGGGATTCATCATTGAAAAAGAATTCCAACACGGACGTGAACGGCTCGAAGCAGAAGGCGTACGTGTCGAATCTCTCGCTATTATCGAAGACCTTTCGGACTGTAAGATAAAGATCAAAGACTAGGAACTGATCTCCCGTCTCACTCTTTTACTTTTTATATCTCAGACGTAGGCTGTTGCTTACGACACTCACGCTGCTCATTGCCATTGCCGCACTTCCAATCATCGGGTTGAGCAAGAAGCCGAAAGCCGGATAAAGGATACCTGCTGCAATGGGTATGGCAATAATGTTATAGATGAATGCCCAAAACAGGTTTTGACGAACAGTAGCTACCGTCTGTCGGGAGAGCCGTATGGCAGCAGGAATCTTCATCAAGTCTGACGAGATAATCGTTACAGGAGCAGCCTCGATAGCAATATCGCTACCCGCCCCCATGGCAATGCCCAAATCGGCTTGTGCCAATGCAGCGCTATCGTTTATGCCATCGCCCACCATGGCTACTACAAGACCTTTGTGTTGCAACTGCTTCACAAAGTCTACTTTGTCGGATGGCATCACTCCCCAACGATAGTTTTCCAAACCAGCTTCAAGAGCTATTTGCTTTGCTACCGATTCTTGGTCGCCGGTGAGCATATAAACATCGATATGGCTTTTGCGCAATAGGGATATAGCCTCTTTCGAATGCTCTTTTACCTTATCGGCCAATGCCAAGATGGCAAGTACGTGTTGCTCATCGGCAAACCACACCACTGTTTTAGCCATACCGCCCAATCGTTCGGCCGTTTCTTTCTGTTGAACAGTGATCGGTATACCCGATATCTCCATCAATGAGCTGTTGCCCACATAATATGTTCTATCTTCGTAAGAAGCTTTTACACCCAATCCCGTGAGGCTTTCGAAAGCCGATACGGAAGCTAGTTGTCCTTCAAAATGATGCACAATGGCTTCCGCCAAAGGATGTTCGGCCATGCTTTCCATACCTATTAATATATCGCTGCGTTCGGGTGCAAACCAAACCACATCGGTTACCGAAGGTTTGCCCTCTGTGATCGTTCCCGTCTTGTCGAGCACCACCACATTTACCTTTTTGGCTATCTCCAGACTACGGGCATCTTTTATCAAGATACCGTTCGAAGCACCTTTACCTATACCTACCATAATCGCCGTAGGTGTAGCAAGTCCCAAAGCGCAAGGACAAGCGATGATCAAGACCGAAAGAGCAGCCAGTAATCCATGCGAGAAACCATTCGCTCCACCCCATATGAGCCATATTCCGAAAGTGAGTAAAGACAAGACGATAACCGTGGGCACAAATACAGCAGCGACACGATCGACCAGCTCTTGAACAGGAGCCTTGCTCCCCTCCGCCTCTTGCACCAAACGAATGATATGAGCCAGTACCGTATCTTTGCCCGTCTGCTCGGTGTGCACAACAAAACTTCCTTTCTGATTCATCGTGCCCACAAATACTTTATCGCCCTTGCCCTTGGCAACAGCAATAGATTCACCCGTAAGCATGCTCTCGTCTACATAAGAAGCACCTTCCACAATGATACCGTCCACCGCAATACGTTCGCCCGGCTTTACCCTAACAAGATCGCCCACTACGATACTTCTCACAGCGACAACACTCGATATACCTTGCTCATCTACCCGAGTCACCGTTTCGGGGCGCAATCCTATCAACTGTTTAATGGCATCCGACGTTTTAGCCTTTGCCTTATTCTCCAACCAACGTCCCAGTAATATAAAGGATATGATGCCTGCCGCACTCTCAAAATAGAAATGAGGTTCGATGCCACGGCTCGTCCAAAAAGAAGGGAACAATAAGTTGAGCAAACTAAAGAGATAGGCAATACCCGCGCTGAGCGCCACAAGGGTATCCATATTGGATGTGCGGTGAATCAACTGCGTCCATGCACCTTTAAAGAACTCGCGTCCCATGTAGAACACTACCGGTGTGGACAATAGCCACAAGACCCAAGGCGTCCACACGTACGAATGCAACCCCATACCTATCACCATAAGAGGTACGGTAAGCAAAGCGGCACCGATAAGGTTGCGCTTCAACGAGACGAGATAGGCAGCGCGGAGCTGCTCGGCTCGGTGAGAATCGTCGTCGTCTTCAATCAACAGATCGTATCCACCATCGCGCACAGCCTTCTGTAGCTCACCGGGTGTTACTTCCGAAGCATTATATTCTACTACAGCCGTCAACGACGCAAAGTTCACATTGGCACGAGCAACACCTTTCTGCGAAGAAAGAATCTGCTCGGCGCGAGCGGCACACCCTGCACAATGCAGATTGAGTACCGGAAATTGACGAGTTACATTATTCTTATTCATACTTTCTTTTATTATTATGACAGACTCACTCTACAAGAGAGCTATCTTTTAGTACAAAAGTAGAATAAAAGACCAAGAAACACGTTACACAATTTCCGGAAAGATTTATAACATTCTCCCTTCAGAGCACTTTATCCAATGGCTTGCGTTTGTCGGCCCCCACCTTCTTATAATAGGTAGGCGTCAACCCTGTCACTTTCTTAAATTGGGCACTGAGATGAGCCACACTCGAGTAGTTGAGCTGATCGGCTATTTCGCTTAACGAAAGTTCGTCGTATACTAGGAGTTCCTTGATACGCTCTACTTTCTGAGCGATATAATACTTTTCAATGGTATATCCCGTCACCTCCGAAAAGAGATCGCTGATATGATGATAGTCCAAATGTACCTTCTCGGCGATATAATCCGACAAGTTCACTTTGAGCTCTTCATCGCTATAATGCACCAACTCAATGATAATAGACTTCACTTGCTCTATCAATCGGCTCCGTCTGTCATCTATCAGTGCAAAGCCTTGAGACTGCAACGCTTCACGCAGCACCTCTTTCTGTTGTGCGCCGAGGGCGGCAGTCAATTCCACCTCGCCCAAGACTACTGATACATAACCGATATTCAATCTGTCGAGTTGCGACTTTACAGCCGATATGCATCGAGCACATACCATATTTTTAATATAAAGCTTCTTCTCTTCCATCTTTTTCTCTTAAAAAATAAAACAAACGGGCAAATCTCATTTATTATCAGAAAGCACAAAATTATAGCAATCTTTAAAAATAAAATGCAAACTACTTGCAAATATAAACATTTTTGCTGATTTTTGTTCAAAACATTCAAAATAGAGCGGAGCAGTAAGTAAGTGTCATTATAACAAAAAATCAAAAAAATATTATTTTATTGCCATTTTGTTTAGCATCATTCAAAATAATACTTATATTTGCAGAGTGATTTATGACATTTTATCATAACCTTTAAATACTTTATTATGAATATTGAAAAAATTATGACCTCGTTGGAGGCCAAACATCCCGGAGAGTCTGAGTACCTCCAAGCAGTCAAAGAAGTCCTCATCTCAATTGAGGAAGTATACAACCAACATCCAGAATTTGAAAAAGCAAAAATCATCGAACGCTTAGTTGAGCCCGATCGTATCTTCACATTCCGCGTTACTTGGGTAGACGACCAAGGTGAAGTTCAAACCAATCTCGGCTATCGCGTTCAATTCAATAACGCCATCGGACCGTACAAAGGCGGTCTGCGTTTCCACGCTTCAGTCAACTTGTCCATTCTTAAATTTTTGGGCTTCGAACAGACGTTCAAGAACGCATTGACAACACTGCCAATGGGTGGAGGCAAAGGTGGTTCCGATTTCTCACCACGAGGCAAGAGCGATGCCGAAATCATGCGTTTCTGCCAAGCATTCGTTCTCGAATTGTGGCGCCACATAGGCCCTGATATGGATGTTCCAGCAGGTGATATCGGTGTAGGCGGTCGCGAAATCGGCTATATATTCGGCATGTACAAAAAGCTAACCCGCGAATTTACCGGCACATTCACCGGTAAAGGCTTAGAATATGGCGGTTCTCTCATCCGCCCGGAAGCAACAGGATTCGGCGGTCTTTATTTTGTAAATCAAATGTTACAGACTAAGGGCATTGATATCAAAGACAAAACAATTGTCGTTTCCGGTTTCGGAAATGTTGCTTGGGGCGCTGTGATGAAAGCCACACAACTTGGAGCTAAAGTTATTACCATCTCCGGTCCTGACGGTTACATTCTCGACGAAGACGGCGTAAGCGGAGAAAAGATAGACTATATGCTCGAACTTCGTGCTTCCGGTAACGACATTGTTGCACCTTATGCAGAGAAATATCCTCGTGCTAAGTTCTTCGCAGACCGTCGTCCATGGGAAGTAAAAGCAGACATTGCTCTCACTTGCGCTACTCAAAACGAACTGAATGGTGACGATGCTCAAAAACTAATCGACAACAAATTTATCTGTGTCGGCGAGATATCCAACATGGGATGTACACCAGAAGCTATCGATTTGTTTATTCTGAAAAAGATGTTGTATGCACCAGGCAAAGCAGTCAATGCAGGCGGTGTAGCTACATCAGGACTCGAAATGTCACAAAATGCAATGCACCTTAGCTGGACAGCCGAAGAAGTTGACCAGAAGCTGCACCAAATCATGCACAGCATTCATGCACAGTGCGTGAAGTATGGCACAGAGCCCGACGGCTATATCAATTATGTGAAAGGTGCAAACATCGCAGGCTTCATGAAAGTAGCTCATGCAATGTTGGCACAGGGAATTGTATGATTATAAAAAAAGCATATTTAATTTTTACATACTTTATTTTTTGCATTACCTGCCTTCAAGCACAGAAGGTGGGCAATGCAACTTATTATGGTAAACGGCTACATGGCCACCGCACGTCCGACGGCGGCAGATATAATAAAGACAGTCTTACGTGCGCCCATCGCACTTATCCATTTGGCACGATACTGCAAGTCAAAAATCCACTCAATGGCAAGATTGTTTTTGTTAAAGTCACAGACAGAGGTCCATTCGGCAAACGATTGATAATCGACCTATCTTATCGGGCAGCTAGTGAACTCGGCATTCTCCGTAGTGGCCGTGCATTAGTAGAAGTCAGCGAATTACCTAAAGAAATAAAACCCCCACTTCAAATAACGCCAAGAAATCTTAAAACATGTTTCGAAATAGCCGTTGTCGAAGAAGATCCTTATACTATATTAATAAATAAGAAAAAGACAAGATAAGTTTCACTTTCAACTATTTCTTTATTATCTTTGCGTCATTATACTTAAAAAAGATACAAAGATATGCTTCAACCGGAACTTAAGATGCGAAGAGACAAAATTCGTGTCTTCATGGCAAAGAAGGGCATTAACGCCGCCCTCATCACGTGTAATGTCAATATGCTCTATACTTTCGGCCGAATTGTATGCGGCTATCTGTATTTACCCCTCAATTCTCCGGCCATTCTATTTCTAAAAAGACCGCATAACATCACAGGCGAACATGTCGTCTCCATACGTAAACCCGAAGAAATTCCAGCCAAACTTAAAGAGCTTGAACTTGAAGCCCCCAGCAAGCTGATGCTCGAAGGCGACGAACTTCCCTACTCTTCCTATATGCGCCTCAGCAACCTATTTCCCGATGCCGAAATCGTCAACGGCACAAGTATCATCCGCAAAGCCAGAAGCGTAAAGACCGAGTACGAGATAGAAATATTTCGCCGTTCGGCATTACTCCACACTAAAGCCTACGAACAAATACCGTCCGTCTATCAAAAAGGCATGACCGATCTCGATTTCTCTATCGAAATAGAGCACCTCATGCGCAAGAATGGCAATTTAGGCATATTCAGAGTATTCGGACAAAGTATGGAAATCTTTATGGGCAGTGTGCTTAGTGGCAATAATGCTGCAACACCCTCACCTTACGACTTTGCACTGGGAGGAGCCGGAACTCATCATTCGTTGCCTATCGGAGTAGATGGGACACCTCTCAAAGAGGGACAAAGTGTCATGGTAGACATGGGGGGCAACTTTTTTGGCTACATGTGCGACATGAGCCGTGTATTTTCTATTGGCAAACTAACCGACGAAGCCTATGCCGCGCATCAAACCTGCCTAAAGATACAGCAGAAGTTATCGGAGATAATAGCACCTAAAGTGATCTGCGAAGATATATACCAGACCGCACTAGAGATTGCCAAAGCCGACGGATTTGAAGACAAATTTATGGGTATCAGTCAACAGGCAGGCTTCATAGGACACGGCATCGGACTCGAGATCAACGAAAGCCCCGTTTTCGCTCCCCGCGCCAAGACAGAACTAGAGCCAGACATGGTATTTGCACTCGAGCCTAAGATCGTTATACCCGAAGTAGGTCCCGTAGGTATCGAAAACTCATGGGTCGTTACAAGCGAAGGTGTAGAGAAACTGACTAAAGCTCCCGAAGAAATCATCGAACTACAATAAGCTCTATTCTTCCATTCGCTCGATGCTACCGTCTATGAGCCAAGGCATATTTAACTAATAGAATCAAAGCAGGTACTTCTATCAACGGCCCTATAACCGTAGCAAAGGCTTCTCCCGAATTAACGCCAAATATAGCTATCGCTACGGCAATAGCCAATTCGAAATTGTTCCCTGTTGCCGTAAAAGATACGGCAACGGCCTTATCATAGGGCATCTTCTTTCTTTTTGTAATCCAAAAGGTAAAGAAAAACATGATACAGAAATACAGAACTAACGGAACGGCTATTTTCACGACATCTAAAGGCAACTTTATGATATATTCTCCCTTATAAGAGAACATCACAACAATGGTAAATAGCAGCGCTATTAATGTGAGGGGACTTATTTGCGGTATAAAATGCTCATAATACCATCGTTCACCTTTAACCTTACCGAGCACCCTATGAACGACAAAGCCTGCCACAAAAGGTATTCCAAGATAGATCATAACATTCTCGGCAACGGTTCCTATCGTTATCTTCTGAACGAGGTCTGTAGTTGGAAGTCCAAACCAACGAGGGAATACAGCAATGAAGAAATAGGCATATATTGCATAAAACACCACTTGAAAAATACTGTTCATTGCCACAAGCCCCGCTGCATACTCACCACTGCCTTTTGCCAATTCGTTCCATACCAGAACCATAGCGATACATCGGGCTAACCCTATCAGGATAACCCCATACATGTAGTCCGGATGGGAAGACAAGAACAATATTGAAAGAAAGAACATCAACAGCGGACCGACAATCCAGTTGACCAGAAGAGAGGTTACCAACACTTTTCTATCGCTGAACATATTGCCAAGTTCACCATAATGAACTTTAGCCAATGGTGGAAACATCATCAGTATCAAGCCCACCGCCAATGGAATATTGGTGGTACCTACTGCAAACCGTCCCCAAAAGTTTACGATACCGGGATAGAGATACCCGATACTGACCCCTACAATCATGGCTACAAATATCCACAAGGTCAAATACTTATCCAGAAAAGCAAGATGTTTCATTCTTTTATTGAAGTGTAAAATTGAAAAAAGGTATTCTTTATCTCATCTCTTATGCGACGAAATTCACTCTCTACATATTCCGCAGTCCCCCTCACAGTCGCAGGATCGTCAAAGCCGAAGTGCAGTCTACGACGAACTTCCCCCTCGAAGATTGGACACGTTTCTTGCGCCCCTCCACATACGGTAATGACATAGTCCCATTCTTCCTTCAAGAAAGTATTTACATGCTTGGGATACTCACCACTTATATCTATACCTACTTCTTTCATCACTCTGACAGCATTGTCATTTACCTTTTCAGAAGGCTCAACTCCGGCAGAACAGACGGTCAAGTCTGCATCGAACGACTGCAAAAAGCCTTGAGCCATCTGACTGCGGCAACTGTTGCCCGTACATAATATTAATATTTTCATATCGCCCTTATAATAACCAATTAAACAAATACCCTAAGATTATGATAAACAACGTTATCGTACCGAAGAAGATGCCGATGAGCCTCCATGTCATTACTTTTTTCAATAGCGTAGCTTCAGGCAACGACAATCCTACCACTGCCATCATAAAAGCCAGTGCCGTTCCGATAGGCACTCCTTTGGCTACAAAGACTTCTATTACAGGAACAATACCTGCCGCATTGGCATACATGGGAATACCTAATACAACCGATAGCGGTACGGCAAACCAACTACTCTTGGACATATAGTGCTGGAAAAAGCCTTCGGGTACATAGCCATGAATAGCCCCGCCTATGGCAATACCGATTATGACATACAGTAACACGCCCCGAACGATACCCCATGAGTCTCTGAGGATACTCGGCAAACGATCGATGAACGAAACGTGCTCTTTCTCCCATATTTCACTTTCGGCATTAGAGGCCTTCTGAATATTTCTCACCCACTCGCTCAAATAAGGCTCGAGTTTCATCCGACCGAGTACAAAACCGCCTATCATACCTAGCAACATGCCGCTCACTACATAAACGATAGTGATACGTAATCCAAATGTACCTAGAAACATGGCCACCGCCACTTCATTGACCAAGGGAGATGTAATCAGAAAAGCGAATGTCACTCCAAGTGGTATACCACCCTTGACGAAGCCTATAAACAAAGGTATGGACGAACAAGAACAAAACGGAGTTATCGCTCCGAAAAGTGAAGCGAAAAAATATTGCAATCCAAACAATTTATGCGTGGTGAGGTATCTACGCAATCTATCGATGGGAAAGTATGCATTGATTACACCCATTAGGGCACTTATCACGAACAACAGAATCAAAATCTTGACTGTATCGTAAAAGAAGAAATCTATAGCCGATCCCAGACGCGATTGTGCATCAAGCCCCAACAGTCCGTATGCCAACCAGTCGGCAAATTGTTGCAACATAACTAATTCTAAATTAAAATCTATAGATAAAACATATACGCATAATAAAGCCCTACCGCTATGAACAATATAGCGACAATGAGATTAAACCATTTCTGGAATATCTTCATCCGGTTATAAAACTTGCCCACTCCCGCCATGCTATAGGCAAGCAGCCACGCCACAAGTATGACAGGAAGTCCGGTAGCAAAAGCAAACACAACAGGCAACAGGTATCCGCCCGTAGCTTGAGCCGACATGGGTATCAACATTCCGAAGTAAAGCACACCGCTCGTAGGGCAAAAAGCCATAGCGAAGAGCATACCCAAAAGTAGACTTCCCCAGACACCCTTTAACTTCTCCGACTTTACATTTCCCGAGAAGCCGAATTTAGGAAGCCTCAACTTGTCACCGAACAACATGAACAGCCCGATGAGCAACAGGACTGGAGCAATGAGCATTTCTCCCCACTTGCTTATCCATTTCTGAATCGAGAACATATCGGCACCACTTCGGAGTATATATATCAATATCGCTCCCAGCACCGAATAAGCAATAATGCGTCCAACCGTATAAAGAATGCCGTTCCAAAAGATACGGCGTTTGCTCTCTATATCACGCCCTATGAAACCAACAGCAGTTATATTGGTTGCCAACGGACAGGGACTGATAGCCGTGAGCAGCCCTAGGACAAAAGCGGTAACGATCGGAATATTACTGTTGTCCAAAATATGTTGCAAGAAGTCCATCATAGCTTACAACTACTTTAATAGCTGATTAATCTTATTTTTTAGCCCACTCTTAAACGCCGAAGTATTGGTGCGGGCATTTTCAAAACCGAAACGAGTCATGTCGTTCCGAATCTCTTTACCGTTTTGCCACCTATTCACATACAAAGACGACCAAGTGACGTGATACTTATCGGCCACTTTCTCCCCTTCGGGAGTAGAAATATCGATTTCCTTAAACTTCAGCACTCCACTCTTCACTTGAGCCGCAAAGTCCTTGTTCACCACTTCTTTAGAATAATTACCTATGGCTATACACGTAGGGCAACGTTGCTTGCCGTGAAAATACAATACTTCGACCGTCGCTTTAGTCGGTTTTACAACTTTCTTTGTTTGTGCATACGCGCCGGCAAAGCAAATCAGTGCCAACAGAGAGATTAAAAAGACACGTTTCATTCTTTTTATTTCTTAATGGTTAATAGATTCTTTATTTCACTCTCTGCAATTCGCCCCTTGGCCACAACCTTACCGTCTATTACCAATGCCGGAAGCGACATTACATTATACGACATGATTTTTTCCAAATCTTCTTCTTTCACCAACACAGCATCAATATCCATGTCTTTTATTACTTTTTCTACCGTTGCATACAGTGCCTTGCAACTGCTGCAACCTGTTCCTAAAACTTTTATTTCCATCGTATATTATTTATTATTGTATATAATCGTAATTCGTAAAACAACGATCAACTAGTATATAAAAAAAGGATGTATTAACAGCAATCCTTTTTTTTGCAAATACATTGCCCCATAAACTCACCGAACAACTCCTGAGCAAGTTTCCAATTTTCTTTGTTGATACAATACTTCACCTTTGGCGTTTCAATCTCACCTTGTATCAGCCCTGCATTTTTCAACTCTTTAAGATGCTGCGAAACAGTAGCTTTGGCAATAGGCAACTCTTCGTGTATGTCGCCAAAGTAACACGTATCCTGCCTTGCCAGAAATTGCATGATAGAGATTCGGGCAGGATGCCCCAACGCTTTGGCAAAGCGTGCCAACTGTTCTTGTCTTGCAGTATATTTTTTATCGTTTTCCATCTTTCCCTTATTATTGTTCGCAAACATACGAACAATAATTGAATATTCAAAATAATATTAGCAAATTTATTTGTTGCAAACAAGAAAAACAATACACCAACCAATCATTTCGATCTTGCAATATCATCTCTATTTTGTCATATGTTAGTTTTTTCGGTGACGTCCTTAAGTTTTTCTGAAAACGTATGGACGTCAACAATTTTAGGAGCATATGTCGTTTTAGGAAGATAAGGACGATACTGATACTATTTTAACCATATCGGAGTGGCACTTCTTGATATACAGATTTGACCTGTGCTTTCGGAAAATGATATGGACGAAAATAAAAATTCATAAGGACGAAACCAAAAGTTTATACATACAAACTTTTATTTTCGTCCTTATGAATTTCTAACTGTATATCAATGATTTACACGCGATACATTTATATCACGCTCTTATTGAACTTTAATCCGAGCACTGAAACGATAGCGAAAATAGTGCCTTACAAGGGTCTATAGCTGATGTTCGGATAAGAAAGTATCATCATCACGCCTACTTAATATTTATAAAATAGGTACTTCGAGCTACCGCCTACACATCTATAGCTTCGTCAACATCTTACGTTCTATGGAACGATGAACATTGAGTGGTAGCGTCTGTCGAATGTCTTCAACCGAAGCACCAATGGAAATGACATACTTACCGGCTTCCGTCATCCAACTGTTGGACTGCTCGTCGAACGAAGCCAAATCGGACAAAGTAAAAGACATCGTCACCGTTTCGGATTCTCCCGGTTGCAACAACTTTGTTTTGGCAAATGCCTTAAGCTCGCGTGCGGGTTTCTCTAATTTGCCACGAGGTGCCGTAGCATAGAGTTCCACCACTTCTTTGCCGGCAACGGCGCCGGTATTCTTCACTTTCACCGTCACTACACAATGGTTGCCGCTCTCCTTGAGACGAGCATCCGTATAGCCGAAAGTGGTATACGAAAGTCCGTAACCGAAAGGATAAGACACCGCCTTTTTGAACGTATTGAAGTAGCGATAGCCTACCCAGATGCCTTCGTCATAGTTGGTGAATCCTCTGTCTTTGGTTCTGAGCATCACCGAATCGGTCCAGTCGGCCCAATACGTATTATAGTCCTTGTAGAAATAATCGTAGGGGAAATTCTTGGACGAAGGGATGTCGAAATAATCGTTGGCAAACGTCACAGGCAATTTACCGGATGGATTGACCTTGCCGGTGAGAATATCGGCCACAGGCCTACCTCCTTCTTGTCCGGGTTGCCAAGCCAAAACGATCGCATCGGGAAGATTCTTCCACGATGCGGTTTCTACCGCCCCACCAGTGTTCAATACCACTATCACCTTCTTCTTGAGCGAATGAAAGATAGTCGTTATATTCTCGAGCAACAGCCGTTCGGGGTTGGTGAGCAAGTAGTCGCCTTCGATGTTGTGTCTATCGGCCCCTTCGCCGGCATTGCGGGCAATGGTATAAACCGCCACATCTGACTCTTTCGCCCTCAAACGAATGAAAGCCGTATCTATTTCAGCCTCCTGAGGCATCTTGGGACCGAAGAACCAAGTATACCAATCGGGAACATTGACTTCGTCGAGTGCAGACTTCTGCCAGTCTATATATTTGGCATAATACCGATCGAGTTTGGAGACAAGCGTAAGGCCTGCATCGGTCAGTCCTTGCTTCATATTCACGATATATGCTTTGTTGACATCGGCTGAGCCTCGACCACCGACATAAAAGTTGTATGCCCCGATACCAAAAAGGGCAATACGTCTGGTAGCCTGCGGAAAAGGCAAAGCACAACTGTCGTTTTTCAAAAGAACGATGCCTTCATCGGCAGCTTCGCGCACCACTTGGGCATGAGCCTTCAGATCGGGTGCGTTGGAGAAAGGATACGCCTTGAAATGGGGAGTTTTGAGAAGAAACTCAAGCATACGTTTCACATTCCGGTTTACATCGGCAATAGACAATCTACCCGTCTGCACCGCTTTGACAATGTCTCGCACTTGCTGCGGATTTCCCTCCATCATCAAGTCGTTTCCGGCATGCACTTGCGCAACGGTATTGCGCGTGCCCGTCCAATCGGTCATCACAATGCCCTTGAATCCCCATTCATTGCGCAGCGTAGTCGATAGCAACGGCTGATCTTCTTGGGTATAAACCCCATTGAGCTTGTTGTATGAAGACATCACAGCCCATGGCTGAGCATCCTTAACTGCAATTTCGAATCCACGTAGGTAGAGTTCGCGCAGGGGACGCTGAGCAATGCGAGAATCTGTGGTGACACGCATCGTCTGCTGGTTGTTGGCGACAAAATGTTTGATAGTAGCACCTACTCCTTGCGATTGAAGCCCGCCGACCATTGCCGCCGCCATCTTTCCGGTCAGTACGGGGTCTTCGGAATAGTACTCAAAATTACGTCCACACAAAGGGTTGCGATGGATATTAAGCCCCGGAGCAAGCAATACATCGCAGCCATACTCCTTCACTTCGTTACCTATGGCCTGCCCCACCTTATATAATAAGGAGGCATTCCAAGTAGAGGCCAAGAGGGTCTCTACCGGAAAACCTGTAGCATAATATTTCGTTGTGCTTCCTCCGCGCAACGTATCCATACGTACTCCGCATGGTCCGTCGCACATATACGATGGCGTAATACCGAATTGTGCAAGTCGGGCGGTGACTCCGGCAGCAGGAATAGCATCTTTCAGATTGCCCACATACGTATGAGATACACTATCACTTACGCCCACCAGCAATTGCGCCTTTTCTTGCAGACTCATAGCGGCCACGATTCGGTCGATGCGATCTTTACCAAGCCGCGGCAACTTAACAGTCTGAGCCTGCACGCCGATGCCGACCATCGCCAACAACAATAACAATTTGTTTTTCATTAATCCGGTATTTTATTTTAAACGAGCCATCGTTCTACCCTCAAGATACATTTACTTTTCTATCAGGGGTTTATACTTAGCAACCAACTCTTTGGCAATAGCAATGCCATCGCCTTGAGGTGTACTGGGGAAATTGCCTATGCAGTCGTTCCACCATTTTTCCTCGTAATCAGTTACTTCTTTCTCGTATTCCTTGTATCTGACATCGTCAAACTTCTGACCTTCGATAACAGCCCTATCGACAGCGGCAAAGAACATGCGCCAACGTTGACCATAGAACGTTGCCGTCATACCAGACCATGTGCGGCTGGCGTAGTCGTTGAGCAATCCGGCTTTCTCGCCCCACGTTGTGAGCAAGTTGCGGGCATTGCGTTCGTAGTACAACTTCTCGGCGTCATCAACCCCTTTCTCGCGTGCTTCTTTAATCCACTTGCCCATGAGGAATGTGCTTTGCGACGAAACCAAACGATCGACGTCACCCAATATGCCCAGCATGATAAACTCTTTCTCCTTCATCGTCTTGAAATCGTTTTTATTGTAAGCCTGCTCATATTCTTTGAATACATCGCCATAATAATTACTGATGAGCTGGCGTGCGAGGTTCACAACATCAAAAGTATACGTTTGAGTCTTGCTATCGGCTTGCAACATGATTTCCGTAGCTTCGAGCAATTCCTTATTTTTGTAAGGAATGCGTGGACTGGAATAATAGGTTTTGAAACCGCCAAACGAAGGACGGATATTGATAACGGGGCACTGTCCCGGATAGTCGGACTGAATATAGATTTTGTTGATCAGCATATCCCACGCTTTGCGGGCATTGTCGTCCGCTTTGCCGGTATGCTCGTCGGCCAAATGCTCTGCCCAACGATTCACATCCTTATGCGTATCGAAATTCCATGCTTTCTCGAAAATATATTCGTACATAAAGGGATTGCAGTCGAAGCTCTCCAATGTAGAACCCAAACCCGTAAAATTACGGCCTCCGTTCTTGAATACATTTTCAATGCGCTTATTGACTTCGGCTATATTACCTGCCAACATCGTATTGCCTCCAAAGTTGCCTAGATAGCACCAAATGTATGGAACACCATAATACTTGTCTGTCTGTTTCCATACTTCGTGCTGCTCGCAATAGTAATCGAGCAAGATGGATTTACTTGGCGGATAGGCCGTGATATATGCCTTGATACGCTCGTTGGTCCACGATTTACCATCGTCATAGAAGAGCCATGTCATCTGCAACCAAATAGCGTTCTTGTCTGCTTTGGCCAAGGAGCCGTACACTTGATTGGCTACTCGCTTCAAATAAGAAGCCTCATAGCTGGGTGGCTCAAGTTCGTTGAATAGATCGATGCCATAGATATGGTCAGTACCATAGATCTCCTTTTGCTGCTGCAAGAAAAGCTTTTGAATCTTGGTGAAAAGCGGATCCATCGGATCGAGGAAACTGCAAGCATACTGATCAGAGTAGCCCGACCATGCTCCCAGTTTAGTGATCTTTGCCTTTGGATATATTTGCTTGAGTTCCTGCGGTACATGACCTGCAAAAGCCGGAAGAACAGGGCGCATATTGAACTCACGTTCGCGGGCTACAATCTTTTTCTGCAACTCTTCCTGATCGTCCAACCAAGACATGGGCAAATCGCCCTGCCAATAGTCTATATTCAGCATGCGGTGCCAAGGAAGATGAGCAGGTCCGGTAAAGTAATGACGTATTTCCTTGTCCTTCAATCCCAGCTTCATCCACACCTTGTGCCATACAGATTCTTGTCCGGTGATAGCAAGCGGCAGGTTAACCCCATTCAATGCCATCCAGTCGATGAAATGTTCCCAATCTTTCCAATTCCACCACGGCATGGTGTAGCCGAAGGTGCAATAATTGAGAAAGAAACGGTTTTTGCAACGAGCATTAACTGTTATAGGTTTTTCGATAGCCGGCAGTGAAGTCGGCATATCGAAATTGTCGTCTACATACCACGAGACGGTTGTATGACAATAATATTTTAAATAATAATTCAGACCGACGGCCATACTGTTGGCATTATTGCCTGCAATTTCTATCTTTCCATCCTGCGAAGAGAGCTGGAAATAGTCTTCACTGCCGTTTGGTAACTTTTTGGCAATGATCGACGAAGAAAGATTGGGTAATAACCGACTAACAAGTCCTTTAAAAGTAGAAACATCATCGGCAAAGATGCCTATCGAAAGCATACATGCCATGACAAATATAAGAATTCTTTTCATGATAAATATTTATTGTAAATTATGACTGTCTACGCGTACCAGACGAATGGAACAAGCATCTGCATTATGGGGCCATACACGGACTCCCGCTTGGTCGGGGGCTCTGCCATCCACCTCACAGAAGTTATATCCCTGTCCTCCTTGGCATACGAAGAAAGCTTGATTCTCGCCACCCAAGGCAAACAACATTGAATAGATCTCGCCTGCTGCCGGAATACTCATACCGGTAATATTGGTTACGGTTGACACGTCAAATCCGCCTGCGCCACCATTCGCCCAATCGTATCCTTTGGACAATATAGCACCCAGCTGATCTTTGCCTATATATTTGAACAATCGCTGCCAATCGGTAGTCGTGTCCATGATACCGGACCCATTGCTGCCGCCACCGGTAGATATTCTCCAAGTACTATTGTAACTATCGACAATAGACGCCCCCATATTGGCAACGTTACCGCCCGCTACAAACGAAGCATGGTAAAGGTAACCAAACACGGCCGGATCCAACGATGTATCCTGACACGGATAGACAGCGCAATTGGCTGCAGGATCATTGGTGAGAGTTATGTCTGTGCCATCTCCCATTTTCAACGTACGCAGGTTAGAACCCAACCAAACATCAGCACCCACTTTGACAACGGGATACAGGTTGCCGCTCTTGTCTGTTACGTAATAGGGCTGAGCCGTCAATTCGGTAGCACCGGCAATCTCCTTATTGGCAATGCCTGTGGTAGAAAGATAGACGGTACTGATCGTAGGATAATTGCGCAAGATAGGAATATAACTGCATTCATTTGTAGCGTAATTAAACGATGCGGCACTTCCGTTGGCATTACTTTGCTTCACATTGCCACTATCGTCGATAAATTGAGCAATATATCCATTCTTATAATCGGCCGAATTGCCGTCGCGAGATGCAACTCCGTAGACGACGATGGCACGCGAAGACATTCCTGTAGCATTAATATACTCCAGACAAATCTCAGCTATCTTCTGACTTCCATCCATCACCGCAAAGATATTTGTTTTTGCACTATTAAAATCGGAAACAGAAGGGATATTGATCTTATAGTTTTTGCTATAAGGATAAGTGACGTCAATCACATAATCCTTACCGTCCTGTTCGACCGCAAACGTCTTCAAAAGAGTAAAAGCTTTGATTTTCAACGTAGCGGCACGAGGCGAATAGCTCGTATTTTGCGCCACAGTGAGTGTTACCTTATTGTCTACAATCTTTGTGGTACACCAAGATTCACCGTTGGTAGCATAATCGACAGCAGCACTAATGGTGCTATCGGGCATGTTGGATACGACCTGAATGGTCGAAGAACCGCCGCTTCCGACAACAGCGATATCACCTTCAGGTGTAAATGTAGCCTGAGGTGTGACACCGGGGCCGGGAGCTATATCTGTACTGTAATCATCCTTACAGCTATTCATGAATAATGCAAGGGCGAGAAGTAAACTTCCCAAGAATATTTTTTGTGTATTCATTATTTCAAGAACTAAAAGTTAAATTATAATTTTTCTAACGCATCAAAATCAATATCGGGCTTCGTTCCACCTGCCTTACGACTGAACTTGGTATTCTCTGTCGTATGGTCGTTGGAGAATCCGAAATTCTTTAAGATGAACCCATGGTTTGCGTCGTCTACAGAACCGCTGTAATCCCATCGCAAACCCTGTTCGCCCGTTCCATCGCATGTAAAAGTGGCATTCGTTATTTCCTTCCATTCTCCCCCAACCGTATAGACCCACTGGTTTTTGAACAAAACATGACGAGGAATGATAGAGGTTACAGGATCAAAATTCTCCAAGAAAGAGTAAGGATACTTGTAGTGCGTCGATAACTTGGGACGCTTAAATGCGGCAAGTAGACGCCATTCGGTACCGGTATAAAAATAAGCCGTATAAATAGTATTTCCTTGTCCATCGGGCTTAATCCTGACCAATGCTTTATAAGTCTGTCCTTCTTTCCAATCGAAATCCAAGAAACAGTTGCGACCGCTATCTTCGTTGTTGAAGTCACCGATAACAACATCCTTACCGGTTCTGATAGGTATAGGGAGAGTCGCCGCTATATCTTTAGGATTAGCCCATACGGAAAACAATACTTTGTGAGTACCATCTCCAACCTGCTGAATGCCCATATAGCCTTCGCTAAAACCATTCATCTCATAATAAGAGTTGTTCACGGCTTTATCTACCGTCACTTCGTTATAAAAGTACTCTACATCTTCGGCAGGAAGTGTATAGGCCCAATGCGACGAAGCGCCCCTTCGTTGAAAATAGAATCCGGAATCACTCGCCTTCGAAGCAAGAGTAACAAAATGATTGTTGTTGCCTGTGATAGCAGCCCCTCCTATACGATATTCGAGTACTTTGGCAAAGTATTTCGAACTTTTCTCTACTCCCTGTATATCGATTTTGACATAACCCGGGCTATCGATCTGTATTTTGTCTATGGAATATATTTTAGAAGCAGGCCCATTGACCGTCACAACATACGATTTGCCGCCATTAACGGTCACCTTAATCTTTCCGTAGCCATCGCTATTCGACGCAACCATCGCCAAATTCATCACACCCGAAGCACCTACATAGAAATATGTACTGGCAACGATAGAAGCATCGTCCCAATTGCCGGAAAAATCTCCGGTATTATTATCTATCTGAGCGCCATATAGCGGAGTAGTAATATAAGAATTTCCGGTAAAGGGCACTTCAAGAGGCACATCGGTCTCGGTGAAATGGTATGCACTTTCTTCGTCTATAGTACCCAAGATGGACTTCTGAACAACTTGAATCGTATCGATAGGAGCAAGCGACTGTTTATTCAATATATAAATGCGCCCACTTCTACTCAGATTGGCCATATTGGCCGATACATTCCAGCTATAGTCCTTACCGGAAACAGCAGTCATCCAATCGGCATTACTAATACACTTCAGTGCCACAGAAGAAGGAGTTGGAGTGATGGAGAACGATAATTCTCCACCAGCACTCTCCTCTATCACTTTCTTGGATGGAGAGATAGAGACACTCACCTTTTGAGGTCCGTCGCCCGAAGAGCTGCTACACCCTACGGAGACAAACAACAATAATAATGGTGTAAATATTTTCCAAAAATATTTCATGCTCATATCAATTACCAATATTTATTTTGAACCAAATTTGCGTTATTATCCATGTAATTCTGATAAATAGGCCACAAGTACATTTTCTTCTGGAAATTGCGTGTTTGGATATCAACCACCTTAAAATAATCGCTTGGTGTAGTACCTTGGGTATTCATACCTTGAATAGGTTTTTTGAATACATCTTCTGCTATTTTCCAACGACGAATATCCATATAGCGCGTACCGCCTTCCAAAGCGAACTCTACCCGGCGTTCGTGCCGAATGGCGTCACGCATCTGAGTTTGTGACAAACCGGCTTCCAAATCGGGTAGACCGGCTCTCTCACGAATCAGATTGACATATTTTGCAATGTCAGTATTGCTCGGATCAGATTCATTCAAAGCTTCGGCATAGTTGAGATACATCTCCGCCAAACGAATAATGATACCCGGCCGATACTGGGATACCTGTCCGCCACGATCGGAAGGATTGATCGCTTTGTTAATTTGGTAACCGGCATACGGGCTATCGTGCGAAGGAGCACCGTCCAAACCATTCTTCTTGAAATCGACATCACGTCCATTGTCATCGAAACTGCAATATTGACCGCTATAGCGAACGTTGACATAAAAACGAGGTTCGCGATTGACGTACATATTGAATGTTCCGGCACGCGTTACCAAACCTGTTGTACGGTTCACATCGCCATAATTGTATTGGGTATTATAATAGTTGTCGGAGGCAGAAAAACCTGTTGCTACATATCCCGACCCTTGATCCGTAATACTTTTGCCATTGCTCATAAAGAAAGCGTCAACCACATTCTGAGTTGTCCCTACACAACCGGCAAAACCTGAACCACGGGGCAATACATGATATTCATAATAATAACTGGTCTGTTGAGGATATACAAAAATGATTTCCGGATTTTGTTGCACTCCTTTGAGATGAACATCCATACACGACATCAAAGCATCGATGCTACCATCGTCGTTTTTCTCGGTATATAGTTTATACTGAGGCATATCAATCACCAATTTGGCAGCATCGGCCGCCTTTTTCCATTTAGTGATATCGTACGTGGAATTGAACAATGGTTTACCATCTTTGTTCACCACATCGGCATAGTCGGCATTGCCATTAAATAAAGGACTGGCTGCAAACATAAGCATACGAGCTCTGACAGCGAGGCACATGCCCGAAGTAGCGCGACCTACATCGGTATCGTCATAAGAAGCCGGCAACACTTTAGACAAGTCGAGCAGTTCTTTATCCAAATAGGTTACTATATCGTCGTAAGGCGTACGGGGCAACTGCAAGTCGGCAGGAGAAGCTGTAGCATTAGACAACGTAGTGACCAACGGAAACGGTCCGTATACTTCCAACATGCGTTCGTAATAATAAGCCATCAAAAAACGAGCCTCATTTTTATATCTTTCGACCAATTCGGCTGTTTGACGTTGCTCTGGGATAGCCTTGACATTTGCCAAAAAGAGAAGAGCTGATCTCACTTTCTGATAGGTAGTCCCCCACAAATCAAAACCGGGAACCATCTGCACGGGCGACCAACTGCCTTGCTGAATATTGAGCAAACCATTCCAACCGAATTGTCCCAATTCGCTATTGATCTGAGACTCATCGCTCATTAAATAATAGCCGTATGAATAGCTAAGATAACCCCACAAAGGATCGGGAATTGCATCATAGACACCTGCCAGCCAGTTTTTCGTATTCGTCGCATCACTGAATATGCCATTCAGGGTAAGCATATCGTCAGGCTCTTTATCCAGATAATTGCTACATGAATACAAGACCGGCATCGTTGCTATTGCCAATAATATAAATGTTATATATTTTTTCATATCCATAAATCTTTTTAGAATGTAACTTGAAAACCTAAAGAATAAACTTTCATTGGAGGATACTTCAGACCATCAGGCGAACCGACTTCGGGGTCCCACATATTGAAAGCACTCCATGTCCAAAGATTAGATCCTCTGAAGAATACACGTGCTCCACGCATTAAAGCGGCTTTCTGCCAGCTTCTGGGCAAAGTGTAGCCTACTTCTAAGTTCTTTAGGCGAATATACGAAGCATCTTTGAGCCACCATGTAGAAGGTTGGTTATTATTAATGCTCTTTGTGGTCGAGAAACGAGGCCAAAATACATTCTTTTTGTATGGATCAGCAGGATTCCAACGGTCATCCCAGTTGCTATAGATATTGCCCATACCGCCGCCACCGCTACCGGGTATCAACAAATCGCCGGAAAGCATCGTGGAGCAACGGGCATCTCCTTGGAAGAAAGCACTGAAATCGAAATTCTTATAGCGTAAGCTGAAGCCAAAACCATATACGATCTCCGGATTATAAGGTTTGCCTATAGGTTTATAATCGTTTGCATCTACCTTACTGTCATGATTAGTATCGGCATAGCGGATATCACCCGGATGCACCATACCGAAACCAGGTTGCGGTATACTGCTTTTGAGCGAACCATCGGCTAAGAAATCTTCTTCTTGGAACACACCGATAGCTTGTAGCCCATAGTAGGTGCCGATAGGATTGCCCGTATAAGAGCGAGTCGTTTTTTTCAACGCTGCGGGTTCATCATATTCTACGATTTTGTTGTGAGCATAAGTAAAACTACCTCTAAGAGATAAAAAGAGATCTTTACTAAATTGCTTGTTCATTTCCAAACTGAACTCGCACCCTTGATTGGTTACGACACCGTAGTTGGCCCATGGAGCCGATGTGAAGCCTGATGTTTCCGGAATAGTCTTGCGCTGCATGAAGATCTTTTCATGACGTTCGTGAAAATAATCCGCTTGAATATTCAGGCAGTCCCACAATCCGAGTTCAAGTCCCAAATCAAATTTCTTCACTGTCTCCCAAGTCAACTTATTCACACCAAAATCCCCTTCGGTATAGCCATCGTAAGGGCTATTGCCACTTGTACCGTATGTATAACCGTCGATACCGGCAATAGTAGACAAGTAGGCAAAACGGCGGCCGGCCAACTGATCGTTGCCGACCAAACCGTAGGAAGCACGAACCTTCATTTTAGAGATTGTAGAAGAGAGAGGTTTCATGAAAGATTCGTTCGAAATAAGCCATCCACCTGCTACAGATGGAAAAAATCCCCATTTCTTACCGGGAGCAAAGTTTTCCGATCCATTGTATCCGAAATTGGCTTCTAAGAAATAAGTATCTTTGAAGCCATAAGAGATACGTCCAGCCAAACCTTGACTACGATAAGGAAGCGAATAAATGGATGTTGTAGCACTGGCATTTATGTAGTTGCGCATATTATAAAGAAACAGAGCATCGAGTTGATGATCTTTGGCTATACGTTTGCTATAATTCAACTGACCCTCAAAATACAGAGAACGATCACCACCATTGGTCTTAGCATAACCCAAGAAATTACTACCCTGATTAGTCATGGTTGTAATCAGATTGCCATCCTTATCTCTTCCTGTGGCCATATAGGTGGTCTGCACCTTTGTACGATTGAAAGAATCCCATCCATTAGAATCGAACGAGAATGTTCCTTTGGCATTCAATCCCGTCAACGGTTTCCACAGTTTACCTATATCTTGAGTCACTACGAATTGAGACTGAATGTTGCTCGAATTCGTTGAGATAAATCCTGTATGTGTAGCAGCTGCCCAAGGATTGGTCTGCGATGTATAGGTCGGAATCTGCCCATTCGAATAGATTCGAGGATAGCAAACGGGGGTATTCTTAAACGCCAAATAGATAATATCGGTAGGCGACCATCCCGGTGTTCTTTGGCTCATAATATAACCGCCCACACTCACATTGATCAATGTAGAGGGTGTCAAGTTCATATCCAGATTGGTTCGGATGTTGTAGCGTGAGAGTTTATTCGAGGCATCATAATCCACACTTGGATCTGTCACCGTAATTCCTTTTTCTCCAAAGTAAGAAGCTACCATGCTATAACGCAAGCGCTCGGTACCGCCGTTGATATCCAAAGACACACGCCCATTGGGAACATAGTCTTTTGTTACCGTCTTGAGCCAATCCATATTGGGAAACAAATCCGGATCTGTATGGTTGCGTGTTGCAGTGATAGCGTCTTGTGTATACATATCCTTTCCGGAAGTAAATTGATTTGCAATGTTCATCACTTCCATATAAGTAGCGCCGTCCACAAACTTGGGCAACTTGGTAGGTGTAGATACACCATAATCGGCCTTGACAGAAATCGTCGGTTTCCCTATCTTTCCGTGTTTGGTCTGAATAAGAATCACACCATTGGCACCTTTCACACCATAAACGGCAGTTGCCGTGGCATCTTTCAACACAGAGAACGATTCAATTTCTTCGGAAGATATATTGTCAATACTTCTTTCAATACCGTCTACCAAGACGAGCGGACTCGATCCCGCACCGGAGAAAGTGGATATACCACGAATCCAGAAATCGGAAGCGTCACTACCCGGCTCACCACTCCGCTGCACGGCAATGATACCGGCTACAGAACCCGCCAACGCATTGGTTAACGAACGTGTTTGATCCATCTGCAAGATAGAAGGTTTCACAGTAGTGATCGCACCTACGACACTGGCTCTTTTCTGCGTACCATAACCTACCACAACAACTTCTTCCAAGTTCTTGGTATCGGGCTGTAGAGCAACATTTATCTGATGCACATTTCCGACAGTGACTTCTTGAGGGACATAACCGATATAAGTAAATTTCAGTACCGATTTGGAACCTGTTACATTATACAATGTATAGTATCCGTTGTTATCGGTAGTAATACCGTTATTGGTTCCGGCCTCCTGAATACTTACACCTATCAGCGGTTCTCCCTTTTCGTCTACAACCCGGCCGGAAACCTTTAAAGTTGCCGGTTTTGTTTTTTGTAATTGCTGAGTACGCGAAGATTTGATAATTGAAATCTGCCTTTCATGAACCCGATACAACAAATTCTTGGGTGCCAAGATTTCGTCCAATATTTTATCAAGTCTCTCACGATCGGCTTTCAACGCAACTTTTTCATTTAAATCTCTCGATATATCATCAGAATAGATAAAAACGAAGTTGCTTTTCTTTTCTATGACATGAAGCGCATCTTTAATGCTTCCATTTACACGGATAGACAATAGCGGCATTTGCTGACTGCCCGCTACCGGAGAAACAAACATTACCAACAATAGAAACAGAAGTGTCCCTATACTGATTGATCTTTTACTTCTGGGTAAAACGAATTCAAGTCTCATTTCATTAGATTATTGTTTATATATAAAATTGGGTTTATTATTAGAGATTTATACGGCTCTCTATTACCACATTAACTATTCTCTTCGTTCATAGGCTTAATTCTTTACTTTATTTACTCTTAATGTATATTTTATTGTTTATCGATAAACATCTTACAGAAAGTATTTCGGCTATTGTCTCCATCGTAGCATCAACATTGTCGAAGAGCACAAGCTTACCCGTACACGACTTATCCGAGATATTGGCTGCACACTCGATGGACTTACCGTAGTAGCGCGACAAACGCAGTGCGATACTACCCAGTTCTTCATTCGTAAAGATCCACAATCCATCTTTCCAACTCATGAAATCGGCCGCGTTCACTTTCTTCACAGAAAAGCCGTTGTTCGATTGAGCGTATTCTTGATCCGGAGACAACATGACAGTATTCTTTTTACCTCCATTCGACCCAACAGAGATACTACCTTCGATAAGCGCTACACGCTTGGTTTTGTCACGATGATAGGCTGTCACATTAAATTTTGTACCATAGACTCTTACATTCATGTCCGAGGTGCGGACATAAAAAGGACGTTTCGGATTGTGGGCCACTTCGATATAAATTTCTCCATCTACAAAGACTTGTCTTTCTTTGCCATTCATCACATTGGAGAAACGAACTTCGGTGCCCGAATTGATCCACATTTTGGTTCCGTCGGGAAGAGACAAGGAAGAACGCTTTCCGCAGGGCACCAGCAACCGGGTATAATTATTGGAACAGTCGTCGAGTTTGGAACGGAAGCTGCTCTGCCCCTCTTTCACACTCAGCACACTATTGGCTCCTAGAGAAACATCTACATTGCCCTTACCGCTTATCACCTTCTTTTGTCCGTCGAATATGAGCTCAACATTTTTCAATCGATTGAAATTGACAGACGACGGCGACGTCGGAATAAATGCCGACATGCCCGACAGAGAATGCTCCTTGATATAAGATTGGCTCAACCAAAACGAGAATCCTACTACCAGTAATAAGCAAGCGGCCGATGCTGCATAAAAATACATTTTACGCACAACTCTATTTTTCTTATACTTAAGATATATATTCGAAAGCATATTCGTCTTTTCCTCGTCAGACAAACCCGGTTGATTGATTTTCATTGTACGAAACACTCTGATTGCAGCTTCTATACTACCTTTCAGTTCCGGATGCTCGTCTTGCTGTTCCGTCCAAAACTTACTGGATTCTTCGTCGGGGTTCAATATCCAACAAAGAAACTTCTCGTCTTTGAGTAAATCTGCTACCGAGCAATGATGATATTTCTTCTCTATTTTCATAAAAATGCATTTTTTCTTTTGTTCTAGAATAGGACGAAAGAATTAAAAAAATAACATCACTTTTTAGAAAAATTTCTCAAAAAAGTTTTATTATGCAAAAAAGAGAGGGTACAAATAGCTCTAAAGAGATGAACATAAGTCGTTCATCCCTTCTATTTTTGGAACCGGATAAAGTATGATCAGTTCAGTTTGATAAGGGGTAAAAAGAATAAGAAATAAGCGTTTTCCATTTTTAGCTTCAGAATCGCCCTCGAAACGAGGTTTCTTGCCGATTTTTCGTTTTCCATATTCAATATTTGAGCAATCTCTTTGTATTCCATATCGTAGATATAGCGCAAGCACACAGCTTCGCGTTGGCGATCGGTGAGTTGCCCCAGCAGCGATTGAATCTTTCGGCTTATCTCCCGCCGGTCTTCTTCTTCGATCAGATTATCCAATACGGTCACATCGTTCACCGTGAAGCTGCCCATCGGATATTCATCTTCATTAACAGTTATCACCGTTCGGCCCATATCTATAAGTCTATTTTTGACCGAAATGAATAAAAAGCATTTCAGATTATGCACATTTTCCAACAACGATTTTTTGCACAATATTTTATAGAATACATCCTGAATAGCATCCTTCACCTGTTCCGTATTCGAGGTAAAAGCTTTACCATACGTGTATAGCTCATCTACATACTTCTTGTATAGTAAGACGTATGCATTCTTATCTCCGTTCAAGAAATCGGTTATGATTTGCGAATCTTCACAATTTACCATTCCTTTTGGTCTAATTTATGCAGCAAAATTAATCATTTTTATGATTCGGAGAAACAAAATGAATATATTTGAAAAGAATGTCGAAAAGAATCTTTTTTTTCCACAATTATTTATATCCGGTAACACACTTTCCATTAGCGCATATCGGCATACAGATATAAGCCAACAGAAAGAAATATCTTACGTTATTTCAGTCCCAATATAATCAGAACAAGAGCTACTAAGAAAATAATCCATTGAGGCTGTTTAATATAGTTTTCTTGCTTTGCCTTTGAGAAATAAAGAGTAAGTAACCACGAAATGAGGTAACCACCATAAAGTAGCGCAATAAAAAGGGCCAAATATCGGTTGTATGGAATCACATCAATACCCAATAAGAACAAAGCCGCAGACGTCAGCAATAAATCAACGCTCACCATCTGAAAAGTACCTCGTCCCATCAGCCAGTATCCGAATTTCTCATTGCCAAAGCCACTTTGTTTTCGCGGATTCAACCGACGATATTCTTTATCACCCGCTATCATGTGTACCCCAAAGGACATAAAAATCCATACGGCAGCAAATATAAACCAATAATTCATATTCTTGTTTTTATTAATTAGAACTTATCACACAAAAATTGAAACGCCATAGTTTCTTTTCTTCCCGATCATTACGCCCTTCGCACAAACAAAAGCCATAAAGAAGTTCCTTTATACATTCGAAAGAAGCAGGATGCAATATACGGACAATAGTTGACTTGTGCAAGCACGAAAGCAAAGAGAATCAATGTTTCTCCATTCACTTTTTAGTAAGATTTCAAGATTTAACGACCATCCCAATACATAAGAATCTCTTTTTTTTGTGCTTTTGATGATTAAGCAGCTAATCGTAGAATATAAATTGATGTCATGTTATTTTTATTCCTATTTTTCAAATTATAAGTGCTCTCAATGCAGTATTGCGGAAAGGATTGCATTTATACAACAAACGATTACTAAAATTTAAGATATGAAAACTAATAAACTAATGACATTTCTATTGGCACTATGCTGCACAGTAGGTTTTACAAGTTGTATTAAAAACGACGAACCACAAGACAAAGTAGAGACTATGGATGTGCAAGTATCCGCATATACCTGTTTCTCGGGAGTTTTCTTGGTCAATGATATTATTGAAGGAATGTCCGTAAAAGTAGGCTCCAATCCTGATTACGATTTTATGGGATTATCTTCCATCGAAGGATTCACCTATGAAAGAGGGTATGAATATAAGCTCAAAATCCAAAGAACGACATTAGGCAATCCACCGGCCGATGGAGGTTCGTATACCTACAAACTAATCAAAATACTATCCAAGCAAAAAGCCGAAGGCACCAGAACAGAAGTCAAACTATATGTTTCTTCCGAAATTGGAGAATTCAAATATGCTAACCTCACACAAGACGTACCAAGTAAAGGCATGAAGATTCGAGAAAACGAAAACGACAATTGGACCGTCGGCCCATTTAACAGAATCTCAGGATTCGATTACGAACGAGGCTTCAATTATGTGCTGTCAGTCGAAAAGATTGTTCTTCCGGAGAGTTCACCTTTCTCTTATTACCAGCCTATTCAATATACTTTATTGAAAGTCATATCAAAAGAAAAAGCGGTCAGCTAACGTTCCATCACAAAAAGAGAAGGAGAAAATAAAATGAAATTCGCACTACGCTCGTGGCAAGGCTCCACATAGAGAGTCTAATATCAGCCACTTTATTATGGTTTGCAAATAAACGGAATAAGAAGCCCTCCGACAAGGGAAGGCTTCTTATTCCGTTTTAGAGTGCAGTACATCGAGACGTAGCCGATGCGGGCACTTTTCACAGTGCAAAGTGACAAGCTAAAGTTTTTACTTGCACCAATTTGTCGAATGTTATTTTTGCACGCATCTCATGCCGTGGGCTGAATAAATGCTGCTGTCGCTATTTCACCACCTAAGCACCGTCCCATTCGAAGTATTCATCTCCTTATCGCCATTATATACTGCGAAGCATTGCTCAGGGGATGCTCCCGATAGTTTTGCCCATTTAGAAATTCCTTTGAAGAAATATTATATCCGAGTACTCTATCTATCATACAACGATCTTTTCTTGCAAATTTACGATTCAATAATAAATTTGCAAACAATTCGCTGAGTAATTTACAACTCTCAAGTAAGGCCGTCGGTGTCGTATGTTAGTTTTTCCGATGGCGTCCTCCTGTTTTTTGCGCCACGTACATACGGCAACCCAAGAGAGGGACAGATGTGATATCCAGATGAGTCATTGGGGCAAAGAGTCTCATATCCGGATCTTCTAAGAAATGCTCGACTCGTTAATAATAGTAAACACACTACTATTTATTTGTTTTTACTTTGGAAATAGTAGTAATATTACTATCTTTGCCATGTCTTAATTAAAGAAAGCGTTATATGAAAGTTTTGAAAACAAGTGCAGTGTTTAAAGCTCTGCTTGATGACGGTTGGTTTATCGTTCATCAAAGAGGGAGTCACCGCCAATTTCATCACCCTACGAAAAAGGGGAAGGTCACCTTAAATGGAAAACCTTCGGATGATATTTTCGGTTTTAAACTGAAAAGCGTTGAACAACAGTCGGGGTTAGAATTCTAACCCCGCCCCCTTTTTCAAAAACTCTATGACAAATTCAATCATTGGACACTATCGAGGAAAGGTTTATTCCTTTCCTCGGTTTTAAACAAACAAAAAATAAATTAAGATGGAAAAAGTTATTATTGGCGTTGCACGTACCGAGAATGGTTATTGCGCAGATTGCAGTTTACTTGCCGGATGGGTGGTTGCCGTTACAGGTGACTTCGACGACCTGGAGCGTGAAGTAAAAGAAAGCATTGACTTCTATATTGACTGTGCCAAAGAAGACGGCGATAGCTATCCCACTGTTTTTGATGGCGAATACGAACTTACCTACAAATTTGATGTACAAAGTTTGCTCGTATTCTATAATAAGATTTTTTCATTCTCCGCATTGGAACATATTACAGGCATCAATCAAAAACAATTGTCGCACTATGCTGCCGGACGTTCCATCCCAAGAGCACCACAGGCTAAACGTATAGCCGACGGACTTCATCGATTAGCTGGAGATTTACAACGGATTTCGGTATAAAACGACTTGCGAACTATATCAGTTCGCCATATATCTCTACTTTAATTAAGACGAAATTAGGGATACTGTAAGGAAGAGCGGTTATGTAACTGCTCTTCTTTTCTTTATATTTGGCTCAATCAAACAACCTAAGTTATTCTTAGATTGTTTTTTCCTATCAAAGAATTCTCTTTCATGGATTTAACGATGCCGCTATATCCTGGGAATAATCGAGAAGCCTAGTATCAACTGGAATATTTGCGATTTATATGGAAGCAGATATTTGAAAAAAAACTAAGTCTTCTTTTTTGTTTTTCCTCATCAGCATCTTCATTATAAAAGTATGGAGTCGGGCTAAGAAGTAAGACTATACCATTTTCTTTATTACTATTTTTTGTAGAGGCCCAACAACGTTCAAATTCCTTATCTTCTATTTTATATTTACCTTTGGCAGGGTCTGAAATATAAAATATCGCTGACTCCTTGTTTTTTTTGATGTGATAACAAACTACAAAATGATATTGGTTCCAATGTAATATACAGGGAAGAGAAACTTCATCTCTCATTTGTTCATAGTTGATTAATACTCCTTGCGTACGAAAGCCGATACTTTCAGCGGCATCACTTATCCCAAGTATAGACACACTTTCTCTGGTGATATAGCATTTTTTCGCAAAGTCTGAAGTGTAAAACTACGTCCGTAATTTTTTGCTATCATCCTCAAACAAGATGGTCCGCAATCCATTGTATCAAGCTGAATATAATTGGGAAATAATTTCATTGATAAATCAAATTATAGAATTAGTTTGAATGTCTTGCAAAACGAATCTTAGTTTTTATGACAAACAATATTATATAATTTCTTTAAATCTTTTTCATTTCGAATATCAATAGGAATAAAGTGGCCATCAGGATAAACCAAGAAAGATGTTGGATATCCAAAGTTCCCAAATGTTTGTTGTATTTCATCTATTTGTTGATAGGCTAAATAACTTTTCCATGGAATTTCATTTTTTTTCATAAATAAATTCCAGTCATTCACAGTTGAAGATTCGTCCATCGATATATAGATCATATCGAAAGAGTATTGTTGTAAGTTATTGTATACTTCTTTTAATAATGGAACAAGTTTATGACAAGAACCACACCATGAAGTTGAAAAAATAATAAAGTTATAGCGCTTTTCTTTTATTATGTTCTGAGGCATGCCGTTCGCGACTTCCGGCAATTTCAATTGGGGGAAAGTTTCTAGGGATAAAAAATTCTTTATTTTCAAACCGAAATAGCTTTCTTGCTGTTTTAAAGAGAGGGTGTTGTAAAGAGCCGATATGGTATTTTTGTCTTTAGTATTCCCAAGTATTCGATAGATATTAGCTGCCGCATAACGTGTATCCCGATATTGCTGAGAAACTAATAAATATTCTTGCAATGTCAAAGTATCGTCTTCGTTCAAATCTTTCATTGAAAAGGGAAATAAGGTTAGGTAAGCTTGTGCTTCCGAATCTGAAGTCTTTATATCATAATCATCATTAAACCGCTTTTTTTTAATTAATTTACCATTTTCTATATTAGGAAGTAAAACGGCTTTAGAGCCTTTGTAGCATATTTCCAATTTATGGTTGGGCGTAAAAGTAATATCTGCTATAGATAATTTATTCTTTGTATTAAAACTCAGAATAGATTTAATCGTATCGTTAAATCCAAATGCTTCTATATATAGATGCCTTTCGTAAAGGCTATCTGGAATAATAAATGTCCAAGTGTTCTTGTTAGATTTTATACCGGAGATTTCTTTTCTAAATTGCTCTCCAGTAATAAATATAGACATTTTATCATAGTTATGTCCTGAGATTTTACAAATAAAATTACTATTATGTGGCGCGCCTTGAATTAAAATATTACTACTTGAAATTAAGAATACTATCGCGCATAAAAGTGCATTTCTTTTCATAAAATATTTATATTAAGTAGCTCGTTATAATTAATTAAAAATATATGTATTCATCAAACTGATAGTAATGAAAAATAGAGTAATTATAGTCACGATAATTTGTTGATCTTTATATTTTGAAAGTTTAAAAAATGTAAGTTATTAACTTATAATATTTTCAATGTATTATTAAAAATACTTTCGAAATATAAATCTAAATATTTGAACAAAAAAATATATTTTAATGAAAATATAACGGACATCAATAGTTTAACAATAATTGCATAAAAAAACGTTGCTTTAAACATTGCAAACATTTTTATTTTCGTTTGTTGAAAAATAATAATCTATATTTTTTCATTGTTGTCCCATCAAAATCCAAATAACTCTTTGAAATATTTGAAAATTGGTTAGTTGCGCATGATTTTCGATTAAACGGATTTGAATTTTCATCTTTGTAGCCTTTAATAGGATTGTAAGAGCCTATTTAAAATTCGCTAATATCTTTTTATAAAGAGGTTTCCATATCAGTCGGATAGTTACTTTCTTTGAAGTGACCAAACCTAAAGAAAAATGTGTCAGACTGATTTAATGGAAACCGAGTGGCAATATATAATAAAAGTCTCGAACCTGCAAGAAAGAAAAAATAACTCATTTTGCCAACAATATCAGGATGAATTAGAGAAAGTAACTAAAAAGTGAACGAGTATCACCGTTTCGGGTGGGTGGATATCAACCGTTTCTTACTATTTATAAATCTTTGCAAAATCAATGTCGAGCTCCACTATCAAATACTTCACATATTTCAATTGGTCTATGTACTCTTCAGACACAACAAACTTCAAGGTGCGAAACTGCTTGTCCAGTTGGTGGTATTTATCGAAAGGCACACTTGTCATCAATCCATTTCCAATAATATACTCCATTTCTATTACTTGGCCGTCAAAATTCAATACCGCCAGATATTGAAAATTGGACTTATCTTTAACAAATTGCGCTATCTGTTGCTGAGTAAACACGGTGTTCAATATATTCTTCATTTTCAAAACATAGTCCTCACACATATCCGCAGGATCAGGAAACAGTCTCATTCGCGTCATTCGTCTACCATCCGGAAGTGTATAGCCACCTTCCTTTATTCGAGTATTATCTTTTTTACCTATGAAGTAATGATAATTACGACCAAAACCATAGCGATTTACGTAATACTTTTCATTTCCGCAAGATAGTTCAGTCTTTCCTTTGTATAAGTCTGTTTGAGCCTGAGCACAGTTTGCAAATACCATTGTACCCATCAAGACTGCCAAGGCCATTACCATTTTTACCGTTATCGTTTTCATATTATTCTTGATACATCTTCACAAATGTATGAAAGATTTATCGCAATAGAATAAACAAAAGACTCTTTTTTTATCCTATTGTTTACAATTAAACACTCTCTTTGTTACAATGCATTCATTATTCCATTATATTTACAGAATATTTCAAACAAACCAAGTCATGAAGAGATTCGTATTACTACTTTCACTTGCATGTCTGCCTATGCTATATGCTCCATGCGCTCCCAAACATCATGTGCGAGCACATCACCACGCACACGCTACGATGGTCTATATTTGTACCGGTCCATACACCAAAGTCTATCATTCCAGCCCCTCATACCGTGGGCTGAATAGATGCTCGGATGATGTAAGAACCGTGAGCCTGAAATCGGCACAGAATATGGGTAGAAGGGCTTGTAAAATATGCAATTGAGGAGCGAATACAAGCCAATACATGCTTATATCCATCTTATAAATTCAGTAAATGACAATCAATCTCAACAACTTATTTATCGTACAAGATAAATATGAATTATCGAAAAGAAAGATGCAACTGAAAGGCTTAGTGAGATATTAGCATTAGTTGCAGTATTGCGTTATGGTAGGTTTGCATCCAACCAAGCCACAACATATACAACTTTATTATGGTTTGCAAATAAACGGAATAAAACAGCGAAGCCCTCCGACAAGGGAAGGCTTCTTATTCCGTTTTAGAGTGCAGTACATCGAGACGTAGCCGATGCGGGCACTTTTCACTGTGCAAAGATAAGCTAAAACTGTTACTTGCACCAATTTGTCGAATGTTATTTTTGCACGCATCTCATGCCGCGTACTGATCGCCATTATATACTGCGAAACATTGATCCGAGGATGCTCCCGATAGTTTTACCCATTTGGAGATTCCTTTGAAGAAATATTATATCCGAGTACTCTATCTATCATATGGCTCTCTTTTCTTGCAAATTTACGATTCAATAATAAATTTACAAACAATTAGCTGGGTAATTTATAACTTCCAAGTAAGGCCATCGGTATAGTCTTTATAGGCAAAGGGAAATTAATATCCAATAAAAATGTCTTCCTAAGTGATCTTATCATAGAAGCCTATTTGAAGAGATTAGTGCATAAGGGTGACCTCAAAGTAAGAGTTTAAGAAAAAAATATTAATTTTGCCGCCGTTACTGAAGATTACCAACCAAGTGAACGAGTATCACCGGAAATGGTGAACGGAGATCCAACGGAATATCTAGCCTGTGAATAACTAAAAACAACTGGAACATGAAATCTACCTAACAGTAAGCATATATTTAATATTTTTTTTGATTTTCATGTTTTACAATAATTAAGATTCAGCAGTAGTATGGTGCAAATATAATCAACTTTTTTTATTTCTTGGCTTTACATTTTGTATCATTATTCTTGATAGCTTTTATCTAATAATTCTAAAAAATTCCATGCTGTATCTACATCTAATTTGGATTTGGCATATTCCAAATTCAAAACATCATCGGATAAGAGATAATCATATTTTTCAGTTATTTTTAAAGAATGTCTTATCTGACTAGCCAAATCTAAGGGGGCCGGTTTTCCTTTAGATAAAGCAATGGCTATACTGTTTTTGCTTATATTGGAGATAAATATTCCATTTGAAATAGGTTTAGTTCCACTTGCATTTGTTACAATGAGGGATATGGTTTCATTTATTATGGAACCTTTCCATGTTATTAAAATCGGGCATCCTTTGTAATTAACAAAAGGCTCTTTCCCTTTAATTTCTGCGTTATAAAATGCACGTCCTAACGTTAAAGCATTTTTTGCTTTGATGTCCAAATAGGAATAGATAACATCTGAGTTATATACATCATACATTTTTTTAGAAATCATGGCATCAATATTTGGAGATGAACCCTTAAAATCAATAGTAGAATTATCGTTAATTCTTTTTGCATAGACTCTTTTTGATTGTTCATCCATTGACACGACTTCCCATTTTCTTCCTGCAAATATTAGTTTTTTACCAATTCCTAGCATCTCTTGTATTGTTCCTAATAATTTATTATTTGATATATCAACTAGTTCAATATCTACGGTTGTTGTAAACGCCGTATAGAAATCATGATGTCGGAGTATTTTTTCACCTTCTACTCCAATAATAATTTGTCCAATGTTTGTTTGTGATATAACCTTGTTGCTGCCTAAATCTCGAAGTAAGTGCAAGAACAATTCTGAAGTAATATTTTGGAATGCTCCTTTTTTACACAAAAATAGCCATCCATCTTTGGGATAGAATGAGCCATATTGGGCTATAGTAGATAGAATCTGTTGTATCAATGTTGAGAAATGGTATTTTTCTATATTTGGTTTTTCATACTGTTTCTCAATTAATAATTCTACGATAGATATATTTTGAAATAGTGTAGAATATAAATTGCTGGACAATGAATCTTTAGATGAATCATCAATAGAATAAATACGAAGGACAGAAGGTTCACCCCTTCTACCAGAGCGACCTAATCGTTGTCTCAGACTTGATATTGACGAAGAATAATCTAATTGAGCAACAGATTTCACCTTGCCTATATCGATACCCAATTCAAGTGTGGAAGAACAAATTGCTGTTACGGGATGTTCCCCTTTCTGTAATTCTTGTTCCACCGTTGAACGGATATTCTTGGATAAATTGCCATGATGGGGTCTAAATTCATCAGGCACGTTATTTAAATTACACATATCTTTTAATATCACGGTGTAACTTTCTACGTTTTTTCTGCTGTTAGCGAATACAAGATTGTTTGAACCTCGCAGTTTATTATATATGTCTTCGCAAATCATGCAATCGACTTTTTCACTTTTACAATTTGTAGAAATAACATATTCTTTAATAAGAAGGTTTATCACGTGGTCTGTCTTTCCTATAATAGGTTCATAACAAGGGAAAGTACTTTCCGTCCGAAGGAATTCTTTCACTGTATCAAAATCTGAAAAAGTTGCGCTCATAGCAATTCTGGGTATGACTCTACTTGTCGTATATTCAATTCTTGATAGTAAAGACTGAAGTTGCTTTCCTCTTTCCGAACTAATAAATGAATGTAATTCATCTATAACGATATACTGTAAATTAGAAAAGGCTTTATTCAAAAGTCTATTCCTGTTAACAAAAAAAGACTCTAAAGATTCAGGAGTTATAAGAATGATTCCATTGGGCGACTTTAGTGATATCTGCTTTACTGATTGAGCGATATCACCATGCCAAGGAACAACATCGATTCCCGTATTTGCTGCCATTTCAGAGAGCCGATGATATTGATTATTTATTAATGCTTTTAACGGGCTCACGTAAAGGACTTGATAACCCGTTTCGTTTTGATGCTTTAGTAAATATGTAAATATTGGCAAAAATGCAGCCTCCGTCTTTCCTCCTGCTGTATTAGCGCTAATTATAACATCACCATCATGACCTAATATTGCAGGAATTGACTTTTCTTGAATATCCCGTAAAGATATCCAACCTTGTTTATATACCCAGTTCTGAACTTTTCTGTCCAATAACTCAAATGACGATGACCTTGACATAAGTATTACAGTTTAAATGAAGAAAAATTATCTTCCTCTTCTTTATTCTCGAAACTGGAAATTCCTATTGAATCATTTACGCCTTCAAGACCTGAAGGTTCAACATCTCTTTTGACACTAATATTATTAATAACATCGCCCCATTGTAATTCGCGAGACTGTTCCAACAATGATAAAAGATCGATGAAACTTTTTATAGTTGTACGTGGAGTTCTAAAATAACTTTCTCCAATTCTTTTAGCACAATATTCTAAGAAAACGATGATGGCTTCGTCCGGTATTAGATATTTAGTTTCATCACCTAAGGCAAAAACGTTTCTAATATTTCGTAACAACATTACCAATTCTTCCTTAGATAGATTTGAGAGTCTCAAGGCTATAGAGTTATAATCATTTATACCCATTTGCTTGGCAAAAGTATTCTCTGCCAATCGACTTCTTAAGGCTTCATAACTATACAATCCTCGACTTCCATCGGTTAGAAATTCTGGAGTTCCACACATAACAAAACCGATATTGGAGATATTGCCTTGTAGTGAATCATTCAACATTTTCAAAATCTCTTCATAGTTTGATTTGCGTGATACAGTGTTGGATATCTTGTACAAATTGACCATCTCATCCAAGCATATTAACAGACCTTTATAGCCAGCCTCTTTCACAAATACTGAGTAGATTTTGAGCGTATCATACAAAGAAGCGTCATTTATAATGGTTCTAACACCTAAATCCCTCATGGCATCCGTCTTTGTACTATAACTCCCTTTTAACCATCGAAGAACATTATCCTTCTTATCATCATCGCCACTCTCATATCCTTTCCAATATTGAGAGATAACATTTGAAAAATCATATCCACCTACGCACTCCTTTATTCCATCTAATTTTAATCTTATAACAGAATCAACGCTAGTATCATTTTTATCTGCCTCTTCCCTCGCAATTGAAATAAATTTCTCCAAAACATTCTGTAGCGCATTACCTTCAGGTTTCGTCCTTGTAGAAATATTATTGATCAATTCGGAAAACAAAGCCTTCGCCTGACCGTCTGATCCATGTAAACGTTTACTTGGAGATAAATCAGCAGTTACCACTACCAAACCTTTCTCCAAAGCAATACTTTTTACTAAATGTAACAAGAAGGTTTTTCCTGAGCCATATTCACCAATTAAAAATCTGAATGCAGTACCACTATTACATATCATATCAATATCCCTTAAAAATGAATTTAGTTCATTCATTCGACCAACTTGTATGTATTGCAGTCCTACACGGGGGACAACCCCACTTTTCAACGACTGAATAATCGCCTCCCTTTCTTTTGATTTTATTTTTCTATTCATTTCAATTGATTTTTATATTCTGTATTAACTTCGATTCTATCATCATTATCTTCGATGACAGCATCGTCTACTTTTGCATAAGAATAATCATTTATCCATTCTAGAGCAGCACCAATTATTAAATTGCGTTCAACACATAGAGACTCCACTTCTTGTCTATTCCATACTCTTTTGGTAAGAAGAATAGACAATAAATCAAAATATTTATTTTGTACAATGGGCACGTCTTCTTTTTTGCTGCCATCGGATTCTTCATCATCAAAAATTTTATGTAGAAAAGTTTGAGACTCTACTGTATCTTTTTCAATTTTCTTTAATTTCTCCTCATCTATGTAAAATCCGTTATCATCATGCTTGGTTATTGCATAATTCTCAGAACCAGTTTCGTTTTCTATTGTTACGAATTCTTCAGTTTCCCCTGTAATTAATCGATGAATACGTGAATGGATATTAGAAACATCCAAACCAAACAATGGTAATTTCTTTTTCGCGACTTCTACTCTTTTGGTACTTAAAACACCTTCTATGCAGCATAATCCAATTAAATCATTTACAATCAATGCTTTTAGTTCTACTTTATTCTTGAATTCATCTTCAATCATTTGGCCCATTTTGCTATCAAGTTTTGATTTACTCACTACTAACCATTTAAAGTATGCCATTATGTGCTTTCTATTTGAATCATTTTCTTCCAATTTACATATAATATTATAAACAAAATTTTCATCATTTTGTTCTATCGTGTCAGCAAGCAATATCACTGAAGCAAACTTTACGAATATAATCATAATAGAATTATTCTCATTATTTCTATATGTTACGTCCTTGGAAATGTTATAAATAACACACATATTGCCAAAATTAAATTTTTTATTGTCTATTTCATAATTAGGCGCAATCCCATATCCCCACATTTGTAGTGTTTTAATAATGACATAGACATCTTCTTTGTGTAAATTCTTTTCGTTTTCTTTATCATATTCCAAATTCTGTAAAAGACCATTAACTGAAGTAATATAATAGTTATCACAAATTAACTTCTTACTAAGTTCCTTTTTGAATTGGATGACTTTATCATATTTATTAATATCTACAAAGTAAGGAAGAAATAATTTATTTTCTTTCGTCAAACTATTCTTCTTTATACTATCATATATCTCGTTATTATTCATTTCAATTATTGTCTCATAAAGAGCTTTCATTGAATATTTCTTTGTTTTAGCATAGCGTTTGCCTAACAAGTTAAGTTGAGCCATTGTTTTAAAATAATCATTATGCTTCTTGTAGTCCTCAATTAAATCGAACATGAGGATAAATGCATAATTCAAATTATCACCAAGATCTATAACGTGTTCTTTTAAAAATTCTGCTTTGAAATAGTTATAAAATTCACGCTGGTCATTATTTGCGTATTGTAAATCCTCAGCTGAATAAACGTAGAAGTGCGACCATGACGGAACCTTTTCTATAATATTTATTAGTGATTGTAATATCATAGATATACCAAGATTCCTTTCTGCCAGATTTTTCTCGTTTTCTGTCAGTTTTTCTACTTCTATCGTACAGTCATACGCTAGTTCTTGTCTTTCGAGTTTTACTTCACTAATGGTCTCAATCTTGATATTTTCTTCTTTTTCACCATTAATTAATAGCTTTTCGCCATTTACATTATAGACTTCTTTTATTTTTTTATCAACCTCTATTCTAGTTTTTGCCAATAAGCTGATGTAGTAATCTGATATTTGGGGATATCTCCTACTAAGTAACTCAAATTGAGTTTTGACATTATTTATATTCTTATGCGCTTTATAATCTTCTATTAGGTCATACATTAGGATAAAAACATAATTAAGGTTATTCCCAATGCTGATAACGTTTCCTTTAATAAATTCTGACTTAAAACGGAAATAAAATTTTTGTTGTTCGCTAGTTGCTTGTTGCAAGTCATTTAACGAAAAAACACGAAAACTTGACCAAAAAGGGACATCGTCATTCGCTTTATTTTGCTTTCGATAAATATTTACTGTCTTTTGTATTTGAGACTCAAGGGTTCTTTTACATTCTTTTGACAAACTATTCTGATTCAATTTGATTGCACTTTTAATTGTAGGATAGGCTAGAGATAATGCCTCTAATTGTGAACATATTAAATCATAATTGTAATGCACATGGTATCCTTTAATAAAATCATACATTAATAGAAGTGGATAGTTATAGTTTTCCCCGACGTCTAAAACTTCACCTTTTATATACTTAGCTTTAAAATATTCGTAGAACTCTCTTTGTACTTTATTAGCTGATTTAAGGCTTTCAAATGAAAACATATTAGTATTTGACCATGGTGGCATAACATGATCATATCCTTTATTGTATTTGATCTCATCAATAGGGATTGACGGCAAAGATTCGTCATTTACAGTGTGGCCTTCTTCTTTTACAATTACCGTCTTATTCTTATTGTCAATTGAATCATTGGGTTTAGATATATAATATACCAATACACGAGTTATGATTAAGATAATTCCTAAAGCTAAAACTATTAAAATGATTTTTCCTATAGTTATTACAACATAAATTATAACAGCCAATAATATAAAAAAAAGAGAATTCCTTGATTTCATCCTACTATATTAATATTTTGTATATTTACATTACAATCATTTAGCGCAGTCAATTATAACACAAACCTTTATTATCTCGCTAATGTCGTAAAAAATTATCGGCCTATAGTTTAGCAATGCCTTATATGTTTCTTTTATGCAGTTCTTCATCGTATTATACTTACTAGTTGACAGGATTAAAAAACTAAGATATTGATCATTAAAAGTTACGCATATCGCTAATTTAGCAACTTATTAGTATTCATCCCATTAACTTCAAATCACCATATGTACAACTTATATGCAATATTCGCTAAAAACTTTGAAATATACAAGGATTTCTCAAAAGAACTTGCCAATGAAAAAGGGAATATCCTTTATTGATATGTACTGAATGAGTTTTCTCCAATAGAACCTACTCATATCTTGCATATTCCGACTGATATCCCCCATGTTTTCCGGCTATATCCGTTCACTATATTTTGAAATTATAGCAGGCTAAGTTAGTATTTTTTCTTAAACTCTCTCCTTTCAGATCAAATATTATCGATTTATGCACTAATCTTTCCAGGCAGGCTTTCGCAATAAGTTCGCTATTAAAGATTTTGAAACAGCTTCACACACACAACTATTTTTCTGAAAATTCAAATGAGTTGCTTCAATCCCGCCTCTATTATTTGATTGCGTTGGTACTCGATACCCAAACAGGAGGCTTCTTAGTTGGGCAGAGACGGATTCTTCTTTTTGAAAAAGCTGTATACAACATGCCTCGAAGCGATTGCCCCAACAGCTGTCCGAAAAAAGGATAACAGGCAAGTAGTGGGCAACAGGACACATTTGTCAACTGCCGATGGAATAAAGCCCACAACACACTGATACACAGCTACAAATTCGTATGGATGAAAATATATTTTCGTATGGACGAATTTTTATTTTCATATGGACAAACTTTTATTTTCGTCCTTATCATTTTTTTGGGGATGCAGATAATACTTGCACGGCAGAATAAGAGGTGATGAAGAATGCCTTTATTTTAGTTGCGATTTGTTGCAATGTTTTACTGTGCATCGGGGTGCTCGGGGTGCATTTCCTTAGAGACTTTTTGTGTTTTTTTACTTTGTCAATATTTAGTACTATCATTATGATAGTACGATATCATCCTTTATATTTACAAATAAAAAAAGTAATAATCTTCTATAGAAAAAGCACCCCGAGCACCCCGATTCAAAAAATGAATCCAAGTTTGAATATATTGTAGAGCCTTTTTACAAAAATGCAGAAAAATCAATTTTTTCATCCATTTTTTGATTATTAGGATGTTCATAAAAATCAATTTAATATGAAAAACAAGCTACTGGTATAAATAGTGTCAGTTATTAGCGGTAATATCAAGAATAAAGGCAAAATTGAAAAAGCAAAAAAAAGCCCATTTTCTTGCTTTTTCAAGAAAATGGGCGGATAAAATGACTTTTTACGCTAGAAGATGGTCAAGTCATTTTCTGTTGTGAAATTTCCTCTTTCGTACAATAAATCTTCATTTCTTTGTGTGGACAAAGAAACCGAAGCAAAGAAAACCACCGGCACACGAATTTTACTCCATGTTCAATATAGGTCCAATACAGTCGCCCCGGCTTCAGCTTTACGTCTCCATGGAGTGTCGAGGATGAAGTCGATAAATCCATTTCGTTCAAAGGAGGAACGACTGCGTTTATGGATTTGCGGCTTCAGACCGATATGGAATGAGACTGGTAAAGATGCGCCGGTGGCTCTTTTGCTTCGTTTTCTGGCCAAACAGAAAATGAAGGATAGAACGCATGCGCCCAGAGCAAGACATTGGTGCTCACTGCTACGGACACAATCGGGAATCAATAGGCGTGTGCTACGAAGGTGGCGTGGACGAGAACGGAAAAGCCGCCGACACACGCACGGTGCAGCAATCCATAGCTATGCACGAGCTGGTGCGCCAACTATGGACACGCTACCCGCAGGCACGCGTAGTAGGACATCGGGATCTGTCGCCCGATCTGAACGGTAACGGTGTGATAGAGAAGCACGAACGTATTAAAGAATGCCCCTGCTTCGATGCTATTCCCGAGTTTGAAAGGCTGCGTACGAAGTGACGTAACGCACGAAGTAATGCAATTATTCTACCGGTTTCAATCCCATCTTACGAGCCTTCTCGAGCATATATTGCCGTGCAGGCTCGTATTCGTTGGGGATGATGCCATCGAGAATAGCATCTTTGATAGAGCTTTTCAGCGTACCGACTTCACGGCATGGTGACAAGCCAAATATTTTCATTATTTCTTCGCCCGATACGGGAGGCTGGAAATTGCGGACACGGTCGCGCTCTTCCAAATCGACCAACTTCTGACGTACTAGCTGAAAGTTGTTCAGGAAACGCTGGCGACGCTCGTTGTTTTTGGAAGTGATATCTGCTTCGCAAAGAGTCATCAGATCATCTATGTCGTCGCCCGCTTCGAAGAGCAAACGGCGCACGGCAGAGTCGGTGACTTCTTCGTCGGCAATGACAATGGGGCGCATGTGGAGCCCAACCAGCTTTTTGACGTATTTCAGTTTTTCGTTCTTCGGCAGCTTGAGACGATCGAAGATAACGGGAACCATTCTCTCACCCATAAAATTATGGTTGTGGAAAGTCCAGCCGCTCTTAGGGCTCCACATCTTGGTAGGAGCCTTGCCCACATCGTGCAACAAAGCCGCCCAACGGAGCCAGAGGTTATCGGTATGCTTGCTGATATTGTCGAGCACCTGCAACGTATGGTAAAAGTTATCTTTGTGCCCTACTCCATTCTTTGTTTCAATACCCTCGAGGGCTGTGAGTTCGGGGAAAATAAGTTCGAGCAACCCGCAACGCTCCAAATCGACAAAGCCTTTGGATGGGACAGGCGATAAGATGATCTTGTTGAGCTCGTCGATGATGCGCTCGGCCGATATAATCTTGATACGCTCGCACTGGCGACATAGCGAATCGAAAGTAGCATCGTCGATGAAGAAATTGAGCTGAGTGGCAAAACGCACACAACGCATCATGCGCAGGGGGTCGTCGCTGAAAGTAATATCGGGATCGAGCGGAGTACGAATGGTCTTGCGATGCAAATCTTCAATACCATCAAAGGGGTCGACCAACTCGCCGAAGCGAGCCTTGTTCATACACACCGCCAAGGTGTTGATGGTGAAGTCCCGACGGTTTTGATCGTCTTCGAGGGTGCCGTCTTCGACAATAGGCTTGCGCGAATCGAGCCGATAGGACTCTTTGCGGGCCCCGACAAACTCTATCTCAAGGTTTTTGTATTTGAGTTGGGCAGTGCCGAAATTCTTGAACACAGCCACACTCGCCTGTCTACCCAAGCGTCTTTTGAGGGCATGAGCCATATCGATGCCGCTGCCCACCACTACTATATCTATATCATTTGAAGGACGTTGTAAGAAGAGATCGCGAACATATCCACCGACGACATAGCACTCCAGTCCCCATTCGTCTGCCGCAGCCGAGATTTCTCCAAATATAGGAGCTGCGAAACAATCTCTTAATTCCTTCTCGTTCAAATTTATCATGAAATTACTATTATTCTCTTTCGAGTGTGCAAAGATACAGAATTAATTCGTAATTTTGTGAGTAATAAAGAAACAAGCGATGAAGAAACTCATTATACTACTTAATATCCTTATCCTGATTGTCTCGTGCACCGGCTCGAAGAAAGAGAAAGCCGAAATGCGGCTCGAATCTGCCCGTGCAGCACTGGGACGCGAAGATTTCAATGCAGCCAAACTCGAGATAGACAGTCTGAACAAACTCTATCCGGAAGAATTCAAGCTGCGCAAAGCGGGACAAGATTTACTGTGTATTGTGGTACTGAAAGAACAACAGCACAACCTGCGCTATCTGTCGTCGATGCTGGAAAGCAAGCAACAGGAGCTGGACGCTATCAAGGGACAATATACTTTTGAGAAAGATAAAAAATATCAGACAATAGGCAATTACTTCTGGCGCACACAAACCGTAGAGCGCAATTTGCATCGCAGTTTCTTGCGTTTTCAGGTGAACGAGCTGGGTATTATGACCTTAACATCCATCTATCATGGCGGCAGGTACATCAATCACAACCTTATCAAAGTGATGGCACCGGACGGTACCTACGCCCAGACCCCGACATCGAACAACGTATACAAAGACAATTATTTGAACGAGAAGTTTGAGCAAGCGGACTTTCATTACGGCGCAGATGGTGGAGTGATTAATTTCTTGTATGCCAACTGCAATAAGAATATACGGGTAGAATTCTTGGGAGGTTCTAAATATGCCACGACCATGCTTGCTTCGGACCGACAAGCCTTGAAGCAAATATACCTACTGACAGGCGTGCTCACTTCCATTCAAAAGCTGGAAGCATCCATAGAAGACGCCAACGTGAAAATAAAGTTTGTACTGAAAAAGCAGAAATACGACTCGCTGCACTTAAAACAAACCGACATAAAATAGTGGTAGCACCACTACTCCACATCATCATCAACTATAAAGGCCCAATATATTGATCGGCTTATTCTCTTCGACTCTAAACTGGCCACTGACATCAAGTTCCTGCGGTTTGAGCTCGACAGCCTTCTGAGCATCTTGAAGCGAACCTGCCTCGTCGCCACTTAACAACTTGGCACGTCCTCTTTCACGATACGCCTCGGCAAAATGGGGATTCAGTTCAATTGCTTCGTCAAATAACTCAATGGCATCGGACAATCGATCTTGAGTGATGAACAGATCACCCAGACTGACATAAGCCTGTTCGTAGAACGGATCGGTGGCAATCAAGTCGCGATAGACCTTTTCGGCCTCTTCTTTCCGATCGAGAGCTTCCAACATTTTGCCCTTGAGACGCAAAGCATCTTCGTCCGCTTCGTTTTGAGACAATACATCCTCAATATCCTTCGAGGCTTCTTCGAATTGTCGCATGAACAATAGCACCTCGGCACGCAACAGCAAAGCCTGCACATACGACTCATGAAGCGCAACGGACTTGGTCAACGCCGCAACAGCCATCACATCGTTGTGCAATCCGAACAGAGCCCTACCCTGCAAGAAATAGGCCGCCGCGTTGTTATCGTCTAACGCAAGAGCCTTCTCTGCGGCAGAGAGCATCTCGTCGAACTTGTCGAGCAAAAAGCATACATTGGCAAATGCCAGAAAAGACTCCACATTGCGGGGATACATTTCGGTGAGCCTAGAATAGACATCGAAAGCCTCATCCAATTTGCCTTGAACGGAAAGCACCTGCCCCAGATGAGCCAACACTTCCTCGTCGTCGTGAATATTCAGAGCCTCGCGCAAACATTTGACGGCATAGTCGAGCTGCCCCATGTTTTGACTACGAATGCCATCGTACTTGAATATATCAAATTTTCTTTTTTCTTCTTTCTTCTTCTCCTCTTCGGGCGCCAAGGTATTGGTGCTGAATATTGATTTTAAAAATCCCATTATCGTATCGAATTAAGTGGTAGTGAATTTGCGAAGCAAAGATAAAATAAGTTGAAAGCAATAACAAAAATAATCGGGCTTATTTTTCGAATTACTTGATGACGGTATCAAAGAAAATATATATATTTGTCAAAGTAAAAAAGAACAATATTCTAACAATATGAAATACCGACTCTTAATACTATCTATTCTATGGGGAATAATGGGCACTGTTCCCGCATTTGCCAACAATAATCAATTGGATTCTCTCTTGAATGTATTAGATCGAACAATCAAAGATCACCAAATATATAAGAATCAACGCGAACTACGCATCAAGAAAATAAAAGCCCAACTAGCCAAAACGTCGTCACTATCGAAAGAGCGCTACCTGCTCAACGAGAAACTATACAAAGAATACAAGCCGTATTCGTGCGATTCGACCATTGCCTATCTGGACAATAACATTGAGCTGGCAACAGCCGTGGGCAATGTATCGTGGTTGATAAACAGTAAATTGAAACTATCGTACCTGCTGGCCTCATCGGGCATGTATATGGAATCGATCGATCTGCTAAACGGTATTGACAAAAACAAGATTCCAGCTGCATTAAAACTCCAATACTATATGTGCTATGATCATGCCTATGGCGAAATGGGATGTTACTCGCAAGACAGATTGAGCAAGGTGAAGTATGAAAATATCTCACGAAACTACAAAGAACTGATTTATAAACTGCTACCAAAAAACATCGAGGAATATCGCCAGATGCAAGAAACGGCAGCCAGAGACAATAAAGAGTATAAGCGAGCAATGAAAATAAACACCGAACGATTGGCACAAGCTAAAATGGGCACTCCTACCTATGCACTGGTAATGTATCATCGTTCTCTGATTTTCAATTTGGAACACAACAGTTCGCAAGAAATGAGCTGCCTGGCTCTGTCTTCCATTTCGGATATTCAATCGGCCATTATGGACCATGCTTCTCTGTGGACATTGGCCAAATTGCTATACGACAATGGAGATATTGAAAGAGCCTACACCTATATGCGCTTTTCGTGGAATGAAACCAAGCTATATAATGCTCGTTTGAGAAACATTCAGAGTGCGGGAATCTTGTCGCTGATAGACGCCACCTTCCAGTCGATGATCGAAAAGAAAAATCACAAACTTCAATTGAATCTTATTCTCATCAGTTTTCTGTTCGTAGCCCTCGCACTGGCATTCATATATATAGGTATACAATTTCGTAAACTGTCGGCCACGAAGAACGCGCTGCAACAAGTTAATTTCAAATTGCAATCGCTCAATGATGAATTGAAATCGACCAACGACGAACTATCCGAATCAAATCATATAAAAGAAGAATACATCGGGCGCTTCTTAAACCTTTGTTCCATGTATATAGATAAGCTCAATGCCTACAGAAAGATGGTGAACAAAATGGTGACCATGAAACGTACCGACGAGTTGTACAACATGACCCGCTCTTCTGAGGGTCTGAGCAAAGAGTTGGATCAACTGTATGCCACATTCGACTCGGCATTTCTGCATTTGTTCCCCAATTTTGTAGAGCAAATCAATGTATTGCTCGAAGACGAAGGAAAACTCATCCCTAAAAAGGGAGAGCTATTGAACACCGAACTGCGCATCTTTGCCCTCATACGTCTGGGCATTGACAACAGTTCGCAGATAGCCGAATTTTTGCGCTACTCGGCAAATACTATTTACAATTATCGGGCTAAAGTAAAAAACAGCGCAAAAGTAGAGAGAAGCACTTTCGAAGATGCGATAAAAAGGATTCGTTAGTTCTTTCTTTTTATTTACCACATCCATATTTTATCCACTTTTTACGTTGTCAAAAGACACAACAAACATCTGATTGATAGATAAATAAACAGAGTAGCTATCCACTTATTTATTGGAATCGGAACAGCGTACCCTAGAATCGGCTAATTTTGTACACAGATGGGCAACCATCTACTGACGATTATATTAACATTAAAATTTGGTACGTATGAAAAAATTACTGATTGCCTTACTGGCAATATTTGTATCATTAACAGGTTTTGCTCAAAAGATATCGGTTACCGGTGTGGTAACAGATGAACAACGAGTACCCGTTATCGGAGCAAGTGTAATTGAGAAAGGTACATCAAATGGTATCGTAACAGATATTAACGGACATTTCTCAATTAGCGTAAAACGTGGCGCCACAATCGTCTTTTCGTCTATCGGATATAAGACAGAAGAATTGAAAGCCACAAACACAATGACCGTAGTACTTCAGGAAAACAATCAACTCCTCGACGAAGTTGTAGTGATAGGCTACGGTAGTGTAAAAAGAAAAGATGTAACCACTGCCGTTTCGTCTGTTTCGACAAAAGACTTGGCAGAACGTCCGCTCATCTCGGTGAGTCAGGCCATTCAAGGTAAAGCGGCCGGTATCTCGGTATCGTCTCCCAATGGTATGCCTGGAGCCGGAATGACCATTCGTGTTCGTGGTACGACGTCTATGAACGGAAGTAATGACCCTCTTTATGTAATAGATGGTGTTCCAACAACAGACATCTCTTATTTATCGCCCGACGACATTGCCAGCATCCAGATATTGAAAGATGCTTCTTCGGCAGCGATATACGGTTCGCGTGCTGCCAACGGTGTGATTATGGTAACCACCAAGAAAGGAGAAGCAGGAGTAGCAAAAGTATCTTTCAATGCGCATTTTGGATTCAACAAAATACAAAATAAGATAAAGCCACTGAATGCCGCGCAATACAAAGACTTACAAGACGAAATAGGATTGGTTTCTTTGCCCACCAATTTGACTGACAAGACCAATTGGTTCGATGAAGTTTACCGAACAGGAGCTTCACAAAATTATCAACTGTCGGTAACGAATGGTAACGAGAAAATGAATTATTATATCTCGGGTGGATACACGGGAGAAAATGGTGTTATCGACTATTCGAGCTATAAACGTTACAACTTTCGTGCTTCGCTAAACAATCAAATAAAAAGTTGGTTAAAGATAAGTGCCGACGTTTCTTATGCCGACATGACAAGTACAGGTGACATTATTTCGGGGCAAGGATCTAACAGAGGCGGTGTAGTGCTGGCCGTGATCAACACTCCTACTTATGCACCCGTTTGGGACCCTGCCCATCCAAAACAATACTACAATAATTTTTATGGTGTAAACGTCACCAGTCCGTCAGAAAACGTAGCTCGTCAGAAAGACAATAAAATGACATCGGACAGATTGCTGGCTACAGGAAAGGCATTGTTTACACTCATGCCCGGATTCACTTTCACATCATCAATGACACTGGATAGAGGCTACGCAAAAATATTCAATTTCCTCGATCCTATCGCTACGACAAATGGTAGAGAGAATTATGGAGCAGGATATGACCAACGTACTTTAAACACCATCTTGACATTCGATAATATTTTGTCCTACAATAAACAATTCGGTAAACACGGGTTGGATGTTATGGGCGGTTCGTCATGGACAAGTTCCAAATGGTCGCAAAGCTGGATCAACGGATCTCACTATGCCAACGGTTATATAAAGACGTTGAATGCCGCCAACGAAATATCGTGGACCGGTACCGGTACCTCAGAATCGGAGTGGGCAATCATGTCTTACATGGGACGTGTGGCATACAACTACGACAGTAAATATTTGGTAACAGCCAATCTGCGTGCTGATGGTTCGTCTAAATTGGCTCCCGGTCATCGTTGGGGTGTATTCCCATCGTTCTCCGGAGCATGGCGTATATCGAGCGAGAATTTCATGAAAAATCTGACATGGATAGACGATATGAAGATACGTGGAGGTTGGGGACAAACCGGTAACCAATCGGGACTGGGCGACTACTCTTACCTGGCAACATACGACATCAACCGTATTGCGTGGTTCACAACAGGAAACAATAATGCCGTGCCCACTACGACAAACCAAACGACACTAAGCTATCCTGATTTGACATGGGAAACCACATCTCAGACAGACATCGGTCTCGATTTGACCATCTTAAGAAATCGTCTGACATTTGGAATGGACTATTATTACAAGAAGACGACCAACATGCTGATGACCGTATCATTGCCTCCAGGATCTGCTCCGGCAAATACGCTTACCCGCAACGAAGGAACAATGACAAACAGAGGTTTTGAATTTTCGATAGACTCACGCAACCTGATAGGCGCATTCAAATGGGAAACCAACTTCAATATATCGTTCAATAAAAATGAATTGAAGAAGTTGGAACTATCGCAAGTCTATTATGATGCAAAGACGACCGACCTAGTGAGCGACTACGTTGTACGCAATCAGCCGGGACGCCCATTAGGCTGCTTCTGGGGATACATCGCTAACGGAGTAGATCCCGAAACAGGAGAACTGAAGTACAAAGATACAAGTGGCAACGGTACGATTTCGGCATCGGACAGAACATTCATAGGAGATCCGAATCCGGACTTCACCTTCGGTATGAGCAACACCTTTTCGTACAAAGGATTTAATCTAAGCGTGCTGCTACAAGGAAGCTATGGCAACGACATCTACAATGTATCTCGCATGGAAACTGAAGGTATGTATGATGGAAAGAACCAGTCGACCAGAGTGTTGAATCGCTGGAGAATACCCGGACAGATAACCAACATACCTAAGGCCGGATTTGATATGAAAAACTCTTCGTACTTCGTAGAAAATGGTAGTTACTTGAGAGTGAAGAATATTACGCTTTCGTACGACATAAAGAATTCATTACTCCGCAAATGGGGCATCACGAAGTTACTGCCTTATGTAACATTCAACAACCTCATTACGTTGACTAAGTACAAAGGAATGGATCCGGAAGTAAACCAATATGGCAATAGCGGTACGGTACAAGGTGTCGATTATGGCACTTATCCTCAAAGTAAATCTTTCTTGCTTGGTTTGAATATTGAATTTTAAAATAAGCTTATCATGAAATCAAAAAATATAAAACTCTTATTAAGTTGTCTGTTCGTAAGCGCTCTGACATCCTGTACTCTTAATTATGATCCGGTGTCATCGTATTCGGAAATAACGAACGGAACACCTTCTGATACGACCCAAATTCTCTTAAAAGATAGAGATGCAGCTGTTAGTCAGCGACAAGTATTGTATCAGTTGCTCAGAACTCGTCAGGAGCATTGGTACCTGGATTTGGAACTGATAGCCGAGACCCATTCGGACAATGCTTATGCCGGCACTACAGGTGCAGAAGTGGTACCTTTTGAAAACAATAATATTGATGCCAGCAACCCTAACTTGGAACGTGACTGGAACAGATACTTGGAAGATATTGCTCAATCGAACGTACTCATAAACGGATTGGACTATTTGCAGAAAAAGAATCTCGTATCGCAGGCTGAGTACAATCAGTGGCAAGCAGAAGGAAAGATATTCAGAGCAATGGTATTGTTTGACATGTGTCGTATATGGGGCGGAGTTCCTTTGATTACCACAGTCGCTCAAACCATTACTGCCGATAACATTAAAGAAATCTATCCGATCTATTATCCGGCTAAGACAACTGCCGTGGAATGTTACAAACAAATTGAAAGCGACTTAACCAGCGCACTTCAAAATGCTCCGGACATAAAGACATCGGACAAAACATTGCTATCGAAAACCGTAGCTCAAGCAATGCTGGCTAAAGTGTATGCCGAAAAGCCTATCAGAGACTACAATAAAGTAGTGCAATATGCAGAATTGGTAAAGAGTACAGCAGGGCTAACCCTCGAAAGCGACTACTCTAACCTGTTTGGATACGACACCACAACAAAAGATTGCAAGAAACGGAATACCAGTGAAAGTATATTAGAATATCAATATCAAACAGGTGATTCCAACTGGTCTTCGTGGATGTTTGGTAGAGACTTGACAAGCTATGATTTCTATTTCACATGGGCCAAATGGACTACCCCTTCACGCGACCTGATCAAGGCTTACGATGATGAAGGAGACGTTATTCGCAAAAACGAATCTATCGTTTACTACGCTTGCTCATGGAGTAATTATTATCCGGCCAACAACTATCCTTTCATGTATAAAGCACGTTCTGGAGTGAATAATATCATCAAACTTCGTTTGGCTGATATTCTTCTTCTGGAAGCAGAAGCAAAAGTCAACCTGGGTAGTCTTAGCGATGCAGCTTCGCTTGTCAACCAAATACGTAATAGGGTGAGCTTGGCAAGTCTTCCGTCGACCACGACATCGGACAAGACAGCGATGGCTGATGCAGTATTAAAAGAACGCCGTTTGGAACTTGCATTCGAATGCCAGCGTTGGTTCGATCTATGCCGCAATGATAAAGTAGAGCCGATAATGAATGCCGTTTATGCCAAAGATAGTGGACGGCTTGCACAAAAAAGGACGTTCGACAAGAACTCTTATCTATTGCCCATTCCGCAAACAGCTTTGGACAAAAATAATAACTTAATCCAGAACCTTGGATATTAATTAAACATATCACATGAACCTAAAATACCTCATGGTGACTTTCAGCCTCACACTATTTGCTTTGGCTGCTTGTGGTAGCGGAAACTCTGCCAGCGGAACGATTGATCCGGGCAATGGTGGAGGAGAAACAGCAAAAGACGTAACGATATATACGACCTCTGTGAACGGTAGTAAGCTGAGCAAAACAACAGCGGCGTTCAGCACTACCGACAATATGTCGCCGAGTACTCTTACATTGAATGCTTCCACTTCATATCAGAAGATGGACGGTTTTGGAGCGGCCATTACCTATTCGACAGCCTACAATCTGTTGAAGATGACTAGCACCAACCGAACAGCATTCTTGAAAAAGACATTCTCGGATAGCGAAGGATACGGTTTCAGCTATGTTCGGATTTCTATTGGATGCTCTGACTTCTCGAGTACGGAATATACTTGTTGCGATACAAAGAATATCTCCAATTTCGGCCTACAGAGTGATGACAATAACTACGTCATCCCCATATTGAAAGAGATATTGGCCATAAACCCCAAACTTCGCATTATCGGTTCGCCATGGACATGTCCCCGCTGGATGAAGGTTACGGATATTGATAGCAAGACTCCATACAATTCGTGGACAGGCGGGCATTTGAATCCTGACTATTATCAGGATTATGCCACCTATTTCACAAAATGGATTCAAGCTTATCAAAATGCAGGTATACCAATCTATGCCGTAACTCCGCAAAACGAACCTTTGAATGCAGGCAACTGTGCCTCTACGCTTATGCCGTGGCAAGAAGAAGCCGCCTTTCTGAAAGTATTGGCTCCTACTTTGAAGGCAAGCAGTCTGACGACAAAGGTTTACGTTTTCGACCATAATTTCAATTATGACGGCAATGCAGACCAAGCAGATTATCCTGTCAAGATATACAATACGCTTGGTGATGTGGAAGGCGCAGAATATATTGTAGGCGCAGCATACCATAACTATGGAGGCTCTTACACCGAATTGGCAAACATACACAATCAAGTACCTTCGAAGGGGCTGATATTCTCGGAAACATCCATCGGCGAATGGAACGACGGACGTAACCTTTCGGCTCGATTGATGGACGACATGCAAGATGTTGCATTGGGAACAGTGAACAACTTCTGTACTGCCGTTATTGTATGGAACCTGATGCTGGATACAAATAAAGGTCCCAATTTGGATGGTGGCTGCCAAACATGTTATGGTGCGGTAGATATCAATCCGAACGACTATGCTACCATCAACTACAATTCGCACTATTATATTCTTGCACATTTGGCAAGTGTAGTAAAGCCGAATGCTGTTAGAATATCGACAAGTGTTGGAAGTTTTTCTCTAGACGGATTTACTTATGCCGCCTTCAAAAACACGGACAACACATATGCTGCGGTTCTGTGCAATAATAATAGCACACAAAAAACATTGGTATTGAGTGACGGGACGCATCACTTCTCTTGTACAATTCCGGCCTACGGCATTGTTTCGTGCCAATGGTAAATTGTTTAATTCTAGAAAAATAATAAGACATGAAAACATTGAAATATACTCTATCAATTCTTTTCGGACTACTTTTAACGGTTTCTTGTAGCAATAACGACAACAATGATGCTCCAGGGAAACCAGTTATGACATCCGAAACAACTTTTTCGTCAGCAATGTTTGGCGACAGCTTGGCATTCAAGGTGAAAGTCTCTGACGAAGGTAATATTCCGTTGTCAACCTTAAAGGCACAACTTTATTTTGGCGACGAATTGGTTTCGGCCACTACTATTCGCACAAAGAACTATCAGGAATATGCAGGGAAAATATATATTCCCTACTTCAAAAGTATTCCTAATGGAAAGGCAACGCTAAAGTTTGTCCTACAAAACATTCACTTCACAAAGGTCGAACAAACATACAGTTTGGCATTAACACGCCCGGACTATGATCATCTGACCTTAGTGACTGAGAAATACGGTAATCTGACAATGACCCGTGTAGGGCTCAATCAATACAGTGTAACGGGAGATTTCGATATGAAGGTAAAAGGATACATTCAGGCACCTGCTATGGGTAGTAATGGCAATGTTGTCAACTTCGGTTGGGAAAACAATGCCATTACCCAGGGCAGCACATCGCCTATAACCTTTACCAATACGAGAGCCGGACAATACACCGTCACGTTCAATACCTTGACCTACGAAGGAAGCCCATTCCTGAATCTTAAATTCGACGGACAGGCTATGACCATGGTAGACGAAAACAACTACTATGCAGATAAGACTTTCACTCAAGGGCAGACGATTTCTACAGACGGTATTGATTTGTCTTCTCTATGGATAGATCCTGATTTCTTCAAATTGAATAACGACGGCACATTGACATTCCTTCCGGTATCAGGCGAATACAAGGTGACACTCAATTATCAGTACAATTATATACGTGTCGAAGCCATGAAAAATGGTTCACCGGCTTCGCTCAATACTGCTGATGGTTCCGGAGCTATTTGGATTATAGGCGAAGGATGTGGCAAACCGTCTTTGACAGGCAATGAGGTGGGCTGGAACACTGATAATGCCTTGTGCATGGCTCAGGTATCACCGGCTGTTTACCAAGCTACTTTCGTAGCCGGACAACAGATCGCTACGGGCTCCATCAACTTTAAGTTCTTCGATGAAAAGGGTTGGACAAGCAGTATCTCGTCTATTTTATCAACAACAAGTGATGTTATATTTGTAGGTGATGGCAATAACGGAGCAGACTCCGGCAATTTAGGTATCGTTGCCGGAAAGACCTTAACCGCAGGCAAAACGTATGTCTTTACCGTAACATTTGCGGCAGGACCGAAAGCCGTACTGACTGTTACGGAAAAGTAATTTTCAGTTTATAAAGATGATAGTGGCATGTTCTCTTCTAGAGTTCATGCCATTATTTTTTGGACCTTATAATCATTGTTTATTTTGTTTTATAATTTCTTTCTTCTAATTTTGCGACACAAATCACTCAATAATGACCGATACCGAGGTAAGAAAGCTACTGCGACAAATGAAAAACGATGATTCGCAACGTGCGTTTCATCGCTTTTACGACTTGACTTACGACCGTTTGTTTCGCATAGCATACTACTTCTGCAAACGCGAAGAATGGGCGCAAGAAATAGTACTCGACGTCTTCATGAGCCTTTGGAATCAACGCATCACACTGCCCGAAGTGAAGAACATAGAAGACTATTGCTTCGTACTGACCAAAAACGCTACGCTCAATTATATTTCCAAAGAATCGAAGTATACAAATAATGAGCAAGAGACGGTAACCGAATCGGCCGACACGTCCTGTTCGCCGGAAGACTTGTTCATAAGCGAAGAGCTATTTGCTATCTATGTCAAGGCGCTCGACCGCCTGCCACAACGATGTAGAGAGGTTTTCATTCATATCAGAGAAGAAAAGAAAAGTTATGATCAAACGGCAAAAGAACTGAATATTACCGTAAATACCGTAAGCGCACAGTTGCAGAAAGCAGAAAACAAGCTCAAAGAACTCATTCGAAAATTCTACGACAGATAATATTCTTTCATCTTTAACTTTTATTCACTATAATCGGATAGTGAGTTTTCTATCTTTTCCTGTCTTTATCATTGAAAAGACCGAAAAAATAGAAAATGGAACATACAGAAGAAAGAATAGTAAAAATCTTAGAGAAACTGATAGCCTCGAGCCATGCACCGCAAGGACGATACTCGTCAAAGGCAACTTATCCTCTCTTGCGTAAAAAGATCTTTGGCAGACGCGTGATGTTTGTACGCCGCTCTCTTGCCGCCGCAGCTACGATCGCCGTGCTTTGTATCATGACATGGTGGGGGTATCAATCTTTTTACACCACACAAACAATCTCTGTTTACGCTCAATCCAACATCCGGAATATTTCTCTTCCCGATGGCACACGCATCACACTAAACCGCTATTCGTCAATAACCTATCCCAAGAAGTTCAAAGAACGGCGCGAAGTATCGCTCAATGGCGAAGCCTATTTCGAAGTAGAGCACGACAGCCGTCACCCTTTCGTGGTGAATACATCGACGATCAAGGTAGAAGATCTAGGTACCCGATTCAATATAAGCGCCTATCGAGAGAGTTCTACAATAAGGACTGCACTGATAGAAGGATCGGTTAATGTGATAGACAATATTCATAGAAAGAGTCTCCTATTAAAACCGGGAGAGACTGCTCTATACAACAAAAAGAGCCAACAGCTGTCACAGCAGAGAGTCAAACACATCTCTGAAGATATCGCATGGCGAAACGGATCGTTCGTCTTCGAGTACAGCTCGATAAGTGAAGTGGCAGAACGATTGTCCAACTCATTCAATGTCACTATCAAGATTACCGATCATTCATTAGCAAACTACCATATCAATGCCAAGTTCTGTCATAAAGAAGATCTGAAAACCATTTTAGATGTCTTACAACAGGCGGGATACTTCAACTATCAGCAAACTAACAATCAAATCCTATTATATAAAAGAACTAATTCAAAATGAAGAAAGACTGTTCAAACCACTACTATCTATTAAAGAAAATCGTTTTACTTTGTTTATTAACTGCTCTACAGGTATCCTTAGGAGCACAGACAAACGGAAAGAAAATCAAGGTTTCCATGCAAGACAAGTCTCTGGAAGCTTTTGTCAAGACACTCGAGAAAATGACAAACTGCACTTTTGTTTATGGTGAAGATGTAAAGCTCAGTCATCCCATCAATCTGAAGATGAAGGACGCTACGCTATCCGAAATTATGTCGAAAGCTTTTGCCGACCAACCCATTAGCTTTGAGATTAATGGGCGGTACATCATTTTAAAGAAAAAGCACACGGAACGAATACGAGAGAAGCCGAGGCAATCGTCGAAGCGAAAATTCACTATTCACGGCTACATCACCGATGGGCATTCTTCTGAGACGTTAATCGGTGCCAACGTCTTCTCTACAACCGACAGACAAGGCACGGCAACCAATCCGTACGGTTACTATAGCATTACACTCCCCGAAGGAGAAGCCGATATACTCATCTCTTATATCGGCTACGTCACGGAGAAACGTTCGCTCGTATTGCGCCGCGATACCCTGATGAACATTCAAATGGATAACAATAATATACTACCCGAAATCGTAGTGACATCCAATAAGTCCGAAGCCGGTATAGCAGCTACCCAGATGGGCGCCATTGATATTCCCATCGGGCAAATAAAGAGCACTCCTGCCCTACTTGGAGAGAAAGACGTACTGAAAACGATTCAACTGATGCCCGGTGTTCAAAGCGGAACAGAAGGAAGTGCGGGATTGTATGTGAGAGGAGGCGATGCCGATCAAAACTTAATATTGCTTGATGGAATACCGATATACAAAGTAGACCATCTATTCGGTTTCTTTTCCATCTTCACACCCGAGGCTATGAAGAAGGTAACATTCTTCAAAGGCTCCTTCCCTGCCCGATTCGGAGGCAGACTATCGTCGGTAATAGATGTACGTACCAACGACGGAGATATGCACAAACTTCACGGAAGTTTCAGCGTTGGGACATTGACCAGCAAAATAATGCTGGAAGGACCTATCAAAAAAGATAAGACTTCCTTTCTACTCACAGTACGCCGCACCTACTTAGACCTACCGAGTAAACTGCTTATGGATAAAGACAGTCAGTTCGACTACTATTTTTACGACGTCAATGCCAAGATAAATCATCGTTTCTCGGACAACGACCGCTTGTTCTTGAGTTTTTATGGCGGCAAAGATCACATGTCAGGAAAATACAAAGGAACCTACACGTACGACTCGAAGACCGAGACAGAGACCTACACTTCGCATACAAACTGGGGTAATAACATTTTCTGGTTGAGATGGAACCACATATTCAACAACAAGCTGTTTTGCAACACAACAGTGGCATACAACCATTACTCTTCGTCTCTGAAAAACAACGATAACACCCACACTATCGAAAAGACTGCAAACTATTCATCGCATTATCAATCGCTAATAAAAGACTGGAGCTTCCAAAATGATTTTGAATTCAATCCGTCACCTACACATCAGATTAAATTCGGCACCATGTATACTTATCATGCTTTTCATCCCGAAGTGCTGAACTCACATCTTGTCGAAAAAGGCAACGCTATAGAGCGCGACACTACTTTCGCCAACTTATCAAACAGTGCCATCTTTGCCCACGAAGCCTCTATCTATGCCGAAGACAATTGGCAGATAGGGAGAAGGCTGAAAATCAATTTCGGCGTTTATCCCTCACTTTTTCATGTCCACACAACAACCTATTTTTCGATGCAGCCGCGCGTTTCGGCCCGCTATCAACTAAACAGCTTGCTAGCCTTCAAAGCAGCCTATACCCAGATGAAACAATACATACACTTGCTCACTTCGCTACCCATAGCCTTGCCCACCGACCTATGGGTACCGATCACACAAAAAATAAAGCCGATGTCGGCAGATCAATACTCGGCGGGTGCCTACTTCACGGGCATCAAAAACTGGGAACTTTCGATTGAAGGATACTACAAGAAGATGAACAACGTATTGGAATACAAAGATGGAGTAAGCTTTTATGGCAATTCGTCGCGCTGGGAAGATAAAGTAGAAATGGGAACCGGCCGTTCTTACGGAATCGAACTTCTGTTGCAAAAGACAGAAGGCCGAAATACCGGATGGCTATCGTATACATGGTCCAAAAGCGACCGCCAATTCTCGAAAGGAGGCATCAACGACGGGAAGCGCTTTCCGTACACATACGACCGCCGACATCACCTCGTAGTGGTATTCAACAGACATTTCAACAAGAAGTTCGACCTCCATGCTTCGTGGGAGTTTTATACCGGAGGAATGGCCACATTGGCACTGAAACAAACGGCGCTGATTGATGGAGAAGAGGCCGGATATGTACCTCACCGCAATAACTACCGCTTGCCATCGAGCCATACACTATGCTTGGGATGCGACTTCAACAAACAAAGTCGAAGAGGCCTTCACACATGGAGTTTCAGTATCTACAATATGTATGGCTCAATGAACCCTACCTTTGTTCTACGCGACACGGACGACTCATACACCGACGGTACAGGCAACCAACCGGCACCCAAATTGAGGAAATTCACATTGCTTCCCTTTGTCCCTTCGTTCACTTATTCTTTCAAATTCTAAAAGCTTCTACAAAATGAAACATACAGCATTATACCTCATTCTACTTCTGGCATCGCTAACAGTAACCTCGTGCATTAACGATCTGAGCGTAGACCAAAATGCAGAAAAAGACGTACTCGTAATGAACGGTTACGTTGCCGCCGACTCTACGAATAATACAATAAAAATTTTCCTGACAGGCAACCAGCACCCTATAGATATAAAAGACGCAATAGTGACAATCAACGTAAACGGAGAACTCAAAGAGACGGCAAAAACCTTGGCAAATACAATTTTTACTCCAAAAGGAGAGACAAAAGAACCAACCAATACATATCTTATCAAAACGCCCGTGAAAGTGGGAGACGTCGTTCGCATTGATGCACAAACGGCAGACGGCAAATACCATGCATGGGTAGAAGAGACTGTTCCACAACCTATGGAGGCGATAGAAAAAGTGGATACATCGACCGTCGCGAATCCTTTTTCTTCGGACTACAAAGGCTATCCAAAGTTGACCCGCTTCAATATAACGATAAAAGACAGGCCCAACGAGAACAACTTCTACCAACTAGTAGTTGACGAATCTCTTACGTACTATGTTTATTCGCCCCAGCAGGACATTTTCTATACATACCCTACCAGAACGCTGACAGGATACGCCGGACGCAACGACGTAGTGCTCACCGATGGAAATCCCACCTCAGGGTCTGAAGACGATGACGCAATTGTCCCTTACACGCAAGGTGTAGAAAACAGATACGGTGTGTTCGACGATGTGCGTTTTGCAAACTCGTCGTACACGATGACGGTATACAACAACGCTTCCTACTATGTAGCAATCCCAAACTATACCATAGATGCCTATATTCGCTATCGAAGTATCAACGAGACGGCATTTCACTACTTCAAAGCACTCAACCTCTACAAATCGGACAACTATGATGATAAGCTCAGCGGTTCGATGAAGTTCCCATCCAATGTACACGACGGCACCGGTATTATCGTGTTCAGTTCCGAAACCAATAAGGTGATAAGGCTAAGCAATGCCCGATTGGACGAAGTAAAAAAACAAGATGGAAATTACTATGGAAGAGCAAACTCTGTCGGAGTATTGCCGAAAGGGAAATGAGGCGGCTCGAAAAGAGTTGTACGAAAAGTACGCAAACCGATTGTTCGGAATATGCTTGCGCTACGTGTGCAACACCGATATAGCAAAAGACATCTTTCAGAACGGTTTTCTTAAAATATACCAATCATTCGATCAATTTATCTGGCGCAGTCAGGGCTCTTTAAGGGCCTGGCTCGACCGGATAATGATAAACGAGGCACTACAATACTTAAGATTGGAACACAGCATGGAAATGGTGAAAAGCGATATTCCCATCGAAGAGATAGAAAGCCATTATCATATTCCAGATACGGAAACGATCGAACGTATTCCCGAAGAGATATTAATGCAATTCATTGCCGAACTACCCGACGGTTACCGCACGGTGTTCAATCTATTTGCCATCGAAGGAAAATCGCATCGAGAAATAGCCCACATGCTCCACATCAACGAAAAATCGTCATCGTCTCAATACCATCGGGCCAAAAGTATACTGGCAAAGCGCATCAACGAATGGACAAATGAAGAAGACACAGACGAGTACGCACCATAAACGTCATGCGACCCCATCGCACTGCTGGGTGTGATTTGAAGACAATATAAGTATTTAAGAATCTTTTCGTATCTATGTTTCTTGCGACTCACGCCCGTGAGTCGGAAAAAACATAAGGACGAAACTTGCGACTCACGGGCGTGAGTCGCAAGCTCCGTAAGTACGCCATCATTGTCATAGCAGTAAGTTATTTCTAGCACGCAAGAATGTATTGCATACTACAAAAAGACATCCATCTCTTTGAGCATACGAAATACGTATTTGAGTATAAGAAGCGATGCGTGGCATGTATCAAGAAGTGAGAAAAAAAGAGTCCCGCGACAGAATAGTTTAAAAAACATTCTATCGCGGGACCAATATCTAAACGAAGTCTCCTAATAAAGAGCTTTCAATTATTCCTGAATATTCGGTTCTTCCAAACCATATTTCTTTTTCTTGTCTTCGGCCTTCAACATGAACGCTACAATAAGAGCCAAAACACCGAAACATGTAAAGATGATCATCGGGATAGTATAATTGTAGGCTGTTGCGCCTTCTGCTGTCTTTGTTGGGAGTTTGCAATATTTGTCCAACACCACACCAATGAGGAAAGGAACGCCCATCAGGCCCCAATTCTGAACCCAGAAAATCAATGCGTAGGCAGTACCCAACTGTTTCTCGGGTATGATTTTTGGAACAGACGGCCACATGGCAGAAGGTACTAGCGAGAAGGCAATACCCAATATAATCATCAATATTGTAGCAAACCACCATTGATTCATAAGAGGCAATGCAAAAAGCAGATGTACGCCAATCAGCATGACAGCACCAAGAATCATAATAGAAGCTCCTTTGCCCTTGCGATCGTACAAATTGCCAAAGAAAGGTGTCAAGAAGAGTGTTCCCAAAGGCAACAAGCTAGGTATGAGTCCGGCCAAATCTTCGCTGACATGATATTTATTGACCATCAAATCGGTAGCATATTTCAAGAAAGGAAATACTGCCGAATAGAAAAGCACGCAAAGCAGAGCGATCAACCAGAATCCCTTGTTCTTTATAATCACTAATATATCGGACAGGCGGAAAGGATCTTCTTCTTCGGCATCTCCGTCGGCTATAGAAGCCTCCAGTTTTTTGTCCATAAACGTATAGCAGAAGAAAGAGATGAAACCGATGCAAAGCAGTATCAAGCATAATAGAACCGGAGCAGAGACACTTTTGAAATATTTGGCAAAAGGAACCGTTATAGCCAAAGCCATCATCGTACCGATACGTGCAGTAGCCATTTCGAGCCCCATAGCCAATGCCATTTCTTTTCCTTTAAACCATTTCACTATCACTTTGGAAACTGTAATACCTGCCGTTTCCACACCAACAGCAAAAATAGCATAGCCGATAGAAGCATACATCACTTGCGATTTCCAGCCAAGCAACAACGTAGTAGTATCTCCCAGATATCCTGCTATCGCAGCATATTTAATGCCGCAACCAAGAACCATCAGGGTGCAAGAAGCCAACCCCGTGAAACGCACTCCCATACGGTCGAGAATAATTCCGCCCAATATTAGCATCAGCAGGAATACATTGAACCAGCCATAAGCACTGGTAAACAATCCGAAATCGGAGCTACTCCACCCCAATTCTGTTTCTAACATAGGTTTTAATGGAGACAATACGTCTGCAAGGAAATATCCGCAAAGCATGGCAAAAGCGACAAGCGCCAAGGCTGTCCACCGCATAGCTTTCGAATCACTCAGTTTTCTTTTTATAACTTCGGTCATCTTTATATTAGATTAAATTGATAAAAAACAATACATCGTCAGCCTCTTCTGGAAAATAGACAAGGCTGCATATCTACTCTCAAGCAAATATACAGCCTTGTTTATTTCTGCAAAGCAAACACTTCCTTTATTTTGAAGGTTGAACTGGAGCGTTAGCACCGGCAGCACCCGATGCAGCAGGTGTAGTTGTTGTGGTAGCCGTAGGGACTTTTCCACTTGGCGCCGTAGCACCGGCCGGAATATTATACGGATTTGTACTTTGTTCTTTCTGAGCTTGTTCCATCACAGGGTCGATTTTCTGATTTCCGACATGAACATAAGCCGACACAATACTCATCACCACCATAAAAACGGCCAATCCCCATGTAGCTTTCTCCAAGAAATCTGTCGTCTTACGAACGCCCATAATTTGATTGGAAGAAGAGAAACTGGAAGCAAGACCTCCACCTTTCGAATTCTGAATCAACACGATGAAACACATCAGTATTGACGCAATCACTATTAAGATTACGATTAATAAATACATTGTTGTTACTATTTCTGTTTTTCGTTAATAATCAATTTCTCCAAAAATCTTATTTGGTCTGCAAAGTAAATGTTTTTTTTCGGATTTTTCAAATATAATTTACGAATTATTTCAAGAGCCTTGTCATATCGGTGCTGTTTGATATAAATTTTAGCTAAAGTTACAGTAAAACAACCTTCATCATCCTGCGACAAACTCATATCGGGTCCCTTTGGTTCGGGCATTTTGTCGTCGGGCGAATCGGGCGTCAATTTGAACTCTCCATTATCACGAATAAAACCGTCGATCAGTTCGTCGCTATGAGATTTGGGCTGAGAAGCTTCTACCGGATTCTCTTCGTCTTGCTGAAGCAGATAGGCTACATAGTCGGTTGCATAATTGATCGGTGTAGACGGTTTAGGCTCACGGGGCTTTTCTTCCAAATAATGCTCGATAAGCGATAGAGTACGATCGCCATCATCGTCGGGAGAAAGTGGAGATTTGCCCTCTTTTCTATCTTCTTCAATTCCGGGATAAATATACTGCTCTCCCTCGAGTAATTGGAACAACACCCGACGATCGGAAATATAAATGATAGACTTGCGTAATTCTCCCCCGAAACTATCGTCGTGCAACAAGAAAAGATTCTTCAGAAACAACATGCGCAGCGACTGAAAATAGGGGTAGCGTTCCATCGCTGTACGAAGCTGATAGAGAGTATCCCTGTTAAGTTCTTCGGGATGCTGAATCCATGATTGCAAAGTATCGGATGTTATCATACTACTATAGATTGTTACCAATTCGCAACCGTCGCATTAAAAATCTGATCGATTATCTCTTTTGTCATCTCGGCAATCAACTCGTCTTGTACCTGCGTGAGCAACTGAGTAGAGTCGTAGGTTCGGAATGCAGAGAACTGCCTTTCGAAATCTTGTTTATGATCTACACTGTTCACAAAACGTACGTTGACCGTAAGTGTCAACTTTGTTTTCGAAGCATATCCGCTCGAATTAACAGCCTCATTGTACTGATTGTAGCCGGTTATCTCACCCTCGATAGAAAGATCGGGATTGCGTTTCACCATTTGCAAACGAGTCTGGCGGATAAATGCATCTTTCAAATCTTCATTGAACTTCGTTCCCAATGGAGCATACACATAGTCTGACCGAATGGGAAAATCGGTGATCATCATCGTCTTTATCTTATCATAATTGATAGATGAGCCGTTAAACTTGTAGGATACACTGCACGACATGCACAACGGCATTAATAAGAGCAGCAGTAAACGGATTATTTTATTTGTCCAAACCATATTCTTTAATCTTTCTATAGAGAGTACGTTCCGAAATATTCAGATCATGAGCGGCATCTTTTCGTTTTCCTCTATGTTTACTTAGGGCTTTCACAATCATCTCTCGCTCTACTTCATCGAGCGAAAGAGTATCTTCCAATTCTTCCACATTGATATTCTCATCGTTCACTTCTTTCGAGAAAGTCGATTCGGAGACTCTATGCAGTTGTTGCGGAATGAGCGCCGGAACCGAATGAGATGGTGTATCTGCATGAGTTTTCAATGATTCGGGAGAAGTCTGGGCGCACATCATATCACCTACGGTTTTCTTCAAGTCAGTAATATCCTGACGCATATCAAACAGCACCTTATATAATATCTCCCGTTCATTTTCGAACCCTTTTCCTTGTTTTACACCAAAGAGAGCAGGCAAAGTGCCAACAATAGGTTCGGGTAAATAAGGCTTCAATATATCGAGAGTAATCTCGCGGTTGGTTTCAATAATAGAAATTTGTTCGGTAATATTTTTCAGCTGGCGCACATTTCCGGGCCAAGGGTACTTCACCAGCGCCTCTTTGGCTTCCTCTGTCAGATGAATAGCGGGCATCTGATATTTCTCCGCAAAATCTGAAGCAAACTTACGGAATAACAGTGCAGCATCATCACCTCTTTCCCTCAAAGCAGGGATTTTTATAGGCACCGTATTCAATCGATAAAATAAATCTTCCCGAAACCGTCCATCAGAAATAGCCTGAGTAAGATTCACATTTGTCGCTGCAACGATGCGGACATCTGTTTTCTCTACCTTGGAAGAACCTACTTTGAGAAACTCTCCACTTTCGAGCACTCGAAGCAAACGAGCCTGGGTGGGCATAGGTAATTCTCCCACTTCATCCAAAAAGATCGTTCCTCCATTGGCCTCGCCAAAGTAGCCCTTGCGCTCTCCTATAGCACCGGTAAAAGCTCCCTTTTCATGACCAAACAGTTCGGAGTCTATTGTTCCTTCCGGAATGGCACCGCAGTTGACTGCAATATACTGACCATGTTTGCGACGACTATATTGATGAATTATTTGCGGAAAGCTTTCCTTTCCGACACCACTTTCACCTGTGATCAATACAGACAGGTCGGTCGGAGCTACTTGAATGGCAATATCAATAGCGCGTGCCAATGCTTCGGTATTACCAATAATACCGAAACGAAGTTTTACTTGCTGTATCTGTGACTTGTTCATAACCTCTTCTTGCTTCTAGATCTCCATCTCCTCTTCGGGAGCATCAAGTTTCAACTTATCGCTGTCGTCATTCCGATCGAAATACTGTTTACGAAGCGGATGAGCATGAATCGCTTTTTCATGACGACGATTGCGGAATATATCGATAGCCTCATAAATGGCTTGACGAAAAGAATCTTCACTTGCCACACCCTGTCCGACAATATCATAGGCCGTGCCATGAGCCGGCGAAGTGCGGACAACGGGCAGACCCGCAGTATAATTGACACCTTCGTCCATAGCCAAAGCTTTGAACGGTCCTAATCCTTGGTCGTGGTACATAGCCAATATTCCGTCGAAATGCTCGTAATTGCCAGATCCCATAAAGCCATCTACCGGATAAGGACCATAACAAAGTACTCCTTTGTCAGAAGCGTCTTGAATGGCAGGAATGATAATGTCCTCTTCTTCACCACCCAATACACCGGCATCACCGGCATGAGGATTGAGAGACAATACCGCTATACGAGGTGCATCAATATCGAAATCTTGTTTTAGAGAACGATTGAAAATATTTATCTTTGCCAGCACCAACTCTTTTGTTATAGAAGATGCTATTTTGCTAACCGGCAGATGATTGGTAACAAGTGCCACACGAAAATCACGCTGCATCAATATCATCAGTGCCTTATCACCATTGCCCAGTTCTTTTTCGAAATATTCGGTATGACCAGGGAAGGAGAATTCGTCGGACTGTATGGCATGCTTATTAATTGGTGCCGTAACGATGACATCAATCAGACCGCATTTGTACTCGTCGACAGCTTTTTCTAAAGCCTGATATGCAGCCATACCAGCTTCTCTATCCGATTTGGAAAATTCGACTTTCACATCTTCACTGTTGCAATTGACTATATTCAATTTATCACGAGAAGCCTCCGAGGCGCTATTGATACTCACGAAGTTCGTCATCAGATTCAGCGCCTTACGATGATAAGTAGCGACTTTAGGCGAGCCATAGACTATCGGTGTGCAAAGCTCCAACATAGCAGGGTCTGCAAAAGTCTTCAAAATAACTTCATACCCCACGCCGTTAATATCCCCTTGGGTGATACCTACTCTTATTTTATTACTTTCCATGCTATACTGTGTATTAATTTTTATCTTTTATATGATTAACAGGCATTTTTAAAGTGAAAAGCGAAGCTTCCAGTCCTCTTATTAAATTTCCCTTAGGCCTATCGGGAGCATATACAAACACTTCTACGACGTAGACTCTATGATTGGAAGGATTGATATATAATTGAGAGACAAAAGGTCCGCCCATATAGTCGCCTTTCATACGCCATAACCCGCGTACTTCGGTCCTGTTTTTAAGTTGCAAGAGGTGTAAATTCGAGACATCTGTCGAGAGATAAACTCCCTTGGAACGCCCCGGAATATTGCGTTTCATTACAGAGTCGCGCTTGGCTACAAAATAATCTTCCGTGAAAGTTTTCGTATCGGCAGGATAAGAATACATCACAAAGTTCTGGGACACAGATGCTGTTTCGGTCGAAGCCCATAGAAAATCATCACCAACTTTGACCGAATGGAATTCTTGTGGCAAAAACACACTACATCCATCAAAGATAGTATCTATAGCTTGTGAGACAACACCACTGTGTTTCTCTCGCAATGAAAGAATCTTTGTGTTCATCTCAAATTGAACGAGCGTCTTTATGATTTGAAATGAATATTTGTTAACGTACCGAGCAAACGTTCCTTCATCTGAAGCCTCAATAGCCAGAACAATCTGCGGAGCAGCATACGGATTTCGTTGCAAAACAATTCGAGGCTTAGTATATCGGCTATTAATTTTTATCATTATAATACTACGTACCATTTTCATCGTCCCGTCAAACTGCTGAGGAGTAATGTGCATAAAGCGAAACGACCGTTCACGCAAAGGCAATATCGAAATATCGGAATTTAAGACCTCTGCCACCGAACGTCCTGCAATAGAGTCCCAATAGGCTGTCTCGGAGACTACCAAAGTCTCATAAGGTCTACCGCTTGAAGGCAAAGTCAAAGAGGTCTGATTATTGCACGAGAGACAACAACCGGCCAACAAAGTACATATTATATATAAACAATTCTTTCGCATCACCAACCCCAACTATATTGTTTCAGCATCCTTTTTGGCCGTAGACAACATACCGCAAGCAGCAAAAATATCTTCACCTCGAGAAGATCTAACCGTAGCAAACAATCCATGCTTTGTGAGATAATCTCTAAAACGTTCCATCGTCTCCGAATCATCTCCTTCAAAAGGAGCATCCGGAATGGCATGAAATCGTATCAAGTTTATGCGGCAATCCAAGCCACGCAACAACCTCAACAAATTCTTAGCATGAATTTCAGAATCATTCAATCCCTTGAAGACAATGTATTCAAACGACAAACGCCGCTGTTTGCTGAAATCGTAATGACGCAGCAAGTCAACAATTTCAAATATAGAGAAAGACTGTTCGGCAGGCATCAATTCGGCCCTCTGTGCCGGAATAGAAGAATGCAGGCTTATAGCCAGATGACAATCACTTTCTTCAATGAACCGTTGCAAACCCTTACGAAGTCCCACAGACGAAACGGTTATACGTTTAGGACTCCAAGCCAAGCCGTACGAAGCGGTCATAATCGAAAGAGCACTCAATACTTCGTCTAGATTATCAAGAGGTTCTCCCATGCCCATCATTACCACATTGGTCAATTGATCGAATTCCGGCAAAGATACAATTTGATTCAGTATCTGACACGCTGTCAAATTAGCGCGAAAGCCCATTCTCCCTGTCATGCAAAATTTACAATTCATCTTACACCCCACTTGAGATGAGATGCAAAGCGTAGCACGATCTTTGTCGGGAATATAAACAGATTCGATAGACTGGCCTTCGCCGGCAGGAAACAAATACTTAATGGTGCCGTCAACAGAAGACTGTGCATGAATAGGAGACTCGACCCCCACTTCATAAAACATTTTCAAAGTTTCACGCTGTTTCAGCGACAGATTGGTCATTTGATCTATCGAAGAAACCCTCTTCTTATAAATCCATTCCGCCATCTGCTTCGCTGCAAAACGAGGCATTCCCATATCCCGAGTAACCGTTTCCAGCTGCTCGAGTCTCATTCCTAATAGTTTTTGCTTTGAACTATGCACAGTTTCTATTTTCATTATTGCAAATGTAAGTATTTTAATTGAAAAAGAGCCATGCTACTTGAATAGTTTTACAAGTAGCATGGCTCTTTTAAGAAATGTTCGTTATTTAGTTCCGGTTTAGAAGAACAAATAGCGTTTATCTTTTACCTTACCTTTAAGATAAAGATCGTTCATCAAACGGCTAGCTGCCTGCTGATGCAGACCTACTAAACGAGCTTCTTCGCTACGTTCGTTAAACTTCTCGTTCAAACGATCTTTTCCGATCACCTGCAAAACAAGTACACCGGCATTTCCTTTGATAGGTTTGCTCAATTTGTTGACAGCAGAGATAGAAGTATATGCACCTACAACAGGTTCGCTACTATTCAAAGACGAGACATATGCAGGAGCTTCGAAAGTAACATGTTTCAATGTATCGCCGACTGCGGAAGGCATATTGCGATATTGGGCAAATGAAGTGAAATTCTTCATCTGATCCATAATCATCTGGGCTTTCTTGTCTTTCAAGACTTCAGCTTTAAGCTGGTCTTTTACTTTTTCCCAAGAACGATAACCTTCTTTATTGATACCTGTCAAGGCAATAACCAAGATATGGTTGCTTTCGCCACATTCGTAAACAGGAGAAACAGTACCTACCTTAGCACCAAACACCCAACGCATTGCTTCACGAGTTCCTGTGACACCGGCGATATTGTGTTCAGAACTGTATAGATCGTTATGATCTAACAATTTGTAACCAGCTGTCTCGGCATTCGACTTCATTTTATCCAAAGTCGGATTTGAAGCCATGAAAGAACTGAATTTGTTATAGGCATTATTGTAAGTTTGCTTGCTGAAGTCTACCGTACGTTTTACGACAGCGACTTTATACTGAGGTTTATCACCTTTCTTCGCAACAACTTGAAGAATGACGTTTGCCTGAGCAAGTACTACATCCTTCACTTCATTGACACCGGTAGAAAGGATAGCCTGCAAATATTTCAGATTATCACCGTCGACTTGTGCCTGAGCATAATTACTAGATGAAATCCAATTAGGTTCACCGTTTTGACCATATTTTTTGGCTACACTAGCAAAATCGGCACCACCTTTAATAGCTTTGAAAGCACTGTCTGCTTGAGCTGTAGAATTGCCGTTGCCCTTAGCAAACTGAATTTGACGGAACTGAATAGAATCGGCAGCAACAGTTTTGGCCAACACCGTCATTGTATTCAGTGTGTTATCGGGAGCATTAAAGAATGGTCCCACTACAGCACCAATTGCAGCACCGTCGAGGTGAGCAGCAATATCTGTAGGGAATGCAGTCTTTGGCAAAAACAGATCTTTATAAGAAACCGTAGAGCCGGTAGAACGAATAAAAGCACTCATATCTTGTTGGCTTTGTCCCAACTGTTGAGTATATTGATTCATCTCCTTCTGAATAGCAGCCTTGTCGGCAGCACTAGCGGTAACCTGAACGTCGATATATTTGATATCACGAGTTTCGGCATATTGACGGAACTGTTCTTTCTTCTTGTCGTACACACTCTTTAAGTCAGAGTCGGTTATTGTCACCTTTTTATCAGGTATTGAGCTATAAGGAACAGCAGCCAACAAAGCTTGAGACTCATTTACACGACCTTCGAAAGAGTTCTTTGCTTCAACCGGATTAGAAATCAGCGATTTTGCGATAAGAGCTTGATATTTTTGAGCCAAGCGAGTAGATACTAAAGTCTTTTCGATAAATTTCCAGAATTTGTACATAGACTGATATTGTTCAACATACTGTTGTGGAACTTTTGTCATATCCATTTTAGAATACTCTACCAGAAATTTATTGAGCATATCCTTATCAAACATTCCTGTTTGTTGATTGCGGAAAGGAGTCTGCTGCAATAAAGGATCGGAACCCTGAGCAAGAATAGATTGAATCTCGGCATTTGTTACCGTCAACCCCATTTTTTTTGCTTCTTTGCTGACAAGCTGATTATTGATATAAGTTTGCCATACTTCATCTTTCAATTGATCATTTTGTTCTTCAGTCAAAGAACTTGCACCGGTTGTAAGCTTTACGACATCGGTATACTCTTCTAATAAATCTTGAAATTCTTTGGCTGTGATTGCCTTGCCGTTTACTTCGCCAGCCACTGTAGACTGTTTAGGTCCCAATACTTGCCATGCATCACCGGCAATAAAAGCGAACAAGGCCAAGCCAATTACAATCACCAAAAGAGGCCCTTTTGATCTAATTTTTTGTAATGTTGCCATTTTAATTAATAATTATTTATTTGTTTTTCCTATTTTTCTGTTTATAATTTGGGCACGAAGATACAAAAAAAGTACATCCACTGCCATTTAAAATTAAAAAATTTTATGTTTAGAATAGATAAGCTCTCTATTTTTGCACTTTTAGGCTTACAAGTTCTATCCTAACCGGTAATATCTTCAGTATTTTAAACTGATAATTTTCTATCGAAACAATTTCATGAAGTTTAGGGAATCCTTGATATTTATTCAGTATCAATCCTCCTATCGTCAGATAATCATCCGAGACCGGCAACTCCAATCCGTACGTTTCATTTACTTTTTCAATCTCGAGACGAGCAGACAAGACATATTCATTTTCACCTATTTGTTTACTCACATACGACGAAGTATCATGTTCATCTTCTATATCTCCAAATATTTCTTCTACCAAATCTTCTAAGGTAACAATACCCGAAGTACCTCCAAACTCGTCTACTACAACAGCGATCGATTTCTTTTGCTGCATGAATTGTTTCATTAGTTTGTGAGCTGCCATCGTTTCGGGCACTATAGGTAAAGCTTTAATACAGTTTTTCCAATCTTCCGAATTGTGAAACATCTCGGAAGAATGAATATATCCGACCACATTATCAATACCGCCATCGTATATAATGACCTTGGAAATTCCTGATTCGACGAAGACCTTCATCAATTCTTCGAGTGTCGTATTATCCTTATCTACTCCCACCACTTCTGTACGAGGAACAATACAATCCCTCACCTTAACGTTTGAGAATTCTAACGCATTCTGAAACATTTTAACTTCCGTATCGACATTGTTCGAATCTTGGGCATGATCAATGCTCAATTGAATAAAATAATCCAAATCTACTTTTCCAAAAGCTTTCGATTTGGTTTCTGTATTGACTCTCAGACCAAAAAGGCGCAAGAAAAGATATGAAATGCCGGATGCAAACTTGGATATGGGATAAAGTACAATATAGCAAATAAAAAGAGGGAAAGCAAAGGTGCACAACATGCCGCTCGGATCGATTTTGAAAAGTGACTTAGGCAAGAATTCCCCCGTCAGAAGAATAATGAGTGATGAAATCAATGTCTCGGACAATACCGTACCGAAATTATCACCCGAATTATCGTTAAGACCGAAAATAAAATAGCCAATAACCTTAGCCATCAATATACCATAGATGACTAACATAATATTATTGCCTACTAACATCGTCGAAATAAAATTGTTAGGAGAACGGAAAAAGAGATTCAAAATGCGAGAAGTCAGTTTTCCTTTTTCATCCAGTCGCAAACGAAGTCTGTCGACCGAAACGAACGCAATCTCCATCCCCGAAAAAAATGCCGAGAAAAGTATAGATAAAAACAAATATAAAAATATAATCGGATCCATAAATACTATTTTATCGGTTCGGCTTTTACCGTATCTTTAGGAGCAGGATTTACATAAAAGATACCCGAAATGTTTTTTATTTTCCAAACCGTCATTTGCTGGTTTGATTCAAATCCATGCCCCTTAATAACACGATCCACCAGTTCGGCGCTAATATACTTATCGGTATATATCTTCTGAGTAGATTGATTCCAAAAAAGTTCTTGAGTATTGAAATGCTCGCCTGCTCTATTCTTTATTGCTACATGCCCTATCAGACGCCATATTTTTTGCTGGTCGTAGAAATAAGCCGTATCACATTTCACATTAGCTGTAATATGCATTACAGAATCAAATTGCTCTACATAAAAGCCTTTTTCGAAAGCCCAATGAGAAGGATGCCGTCTATCATAGATAAACCATTCTTTGGCTTTCATCCTAAAACGAATTATTCCCGAATCGGATATAAGCGTATTGACTCCATAAGTAGCCATTACAGGCATAGAGTCACGACATTGAATAGCGGCGGCCAGCCTTACTTTCTTATTGTCGCATGAAACCAACACCAAAGCCGCAATCAACAGCACCCAAGCTGTAACTCTCGTCACTCGGTCCAAATCGAAGAAACTATTTTTTATGTGTTGCAACATGCTCTATTTTATCTTTTTTGTACAAATACCTTATAATCATTGAGTATACGATTCAATCCTCGTAATACCAGAAATTTATCCACAAAGATGCTATTTTTTAATTTAGATTCAAAAGGAAAATGCTTACCTCCCGTTAAAAAAACCAAAAGATCGGGATATTTTTGTTTCATAGCATCAATATAGCCCGATATCTCATACTCCAAGCCTTGCATCACACCAGCCTGAATAGCAGTGACAGTATTGACCCCGAAATCAAGGCCAGCCTCTGTATTCTGCACCAGTGGCAAATGCCCCGTAAAACAATGCAAAGCTCTGAAGCGCATTGCTGCTCCTAATGAAATATTTCCTCCACGATATTCTCCATCGGCATTAATAAATTCGTAGGTAATACAAGTACCCGAATCGATGATCAATATGTTACAATAAGGAAAACGATCAAAGGCGCCAACAACGGCAGCAATCCTGTCGTATCCCAGAGTACGGGGAGTTTCGTAAAGGTTCTTGATAGGCAACGGAGTACGATAATCAACATACAACGTAAATACAGGAAGACTATCGAGAGCCTTTTTTACCTCGTCGGTCAAATCAATGACACTAACCACAACTGCATGCCCGGGTTTATACCTATCATACATTTCATCCAGACGCGACAAAGTTTGATTGGAATCATATACTTGTTCCAGCATGTCTTGTCCGTCGAAAACAGCAATTTTTGCAACTGTGTTCCCTATATCAACAATCAAGTTCATTGCCCGTTGTCTCTATCCTAAGAAAGACATGTTCTATTCCTCCTCTTTGACAAGCAAATTCAACTCATCAAGTTGACATTGCTCCAAAGGAGCGGGAGCATCAAGCATCACATCACGTCCTGAGTTATTCTTCGGGAAAGCAATACAATCGCGAATACTGTCCAAACCGGCCATTATGCTAACCCACCTGTCTAAGCCGTAAGCCAAACCGGCATGAGGAGGAGCTCCATATTTGAAAGCATTCATCAAAAAGCCGAATTGTGCTTGAGCGCGTTCTTCTGTAAATCCTAGCACATCAAACATTCTATCTTGCAGCTTACTGTCGTGGATGCGGACACTACCGCCTCCCACTTCGATGCCGTTGCAAACCATATCGTATGCCAACGCTCTAACTTTTTCGGGATGTTCGTCAAGCAGTGGAATATCTTCCGGATTGGGAGCCGTAAAAGGATGATGAGTAGCCATCAGGCGTTGTTCTTCCTCACTCCACTCAAAGAGTGGAAAATCGACAATCCACAATAATGAAAATTTATTTTTATCGCGAAGCCCAAGTTCATCGGCCACTTTGAGTCGAAGTTCACATAACTGTTTACGAGTTTTCATGGCATCGCTACCACTCAATATCAAAATCAAATCACCAGGTTTGGCTCCAAACTTATCTTTCATCGCCAGCAGCACCTCTTGTGAATAGAATTTATCGACGCTCGACTTCACGGAACCGTCTTCCTGAACACGAGCATAAACCATACCCTTTGCTCCAATTTGAGGACGTTTCACAAAATCGGTAAGTGCATCGAGCTGTTTACGAGTATAAACAGCAGCACCCTCAGCACATATTCCTCCTATATAATTGGCTTCGTCAAACACTCCAAATCCAGACCCTTTCATCACGTCCATCAATTCGACAAATTCCATTTCGAAACGCATATCAGGCTTATCACTACCAAAGCGTTTCATAGCCTCTATCCAAGGCATACGGATGAATGATTTTTCAAAATCCACATCACGAATCACTTTGAACAAATGCTTCGCCATGCCTTCAAATGTCTCAATAATATCATCTTGGTCAACAAAACTCATTTCGCAGTCTATCTGAGTGAATTCAGGTTGACGGTCAGCCCTAAGGTCTTCGTCTCTAAAGCATTTTGCGATCTGAAAATATCGATCTACTCCAGCAACCATAAGCAACTGCTTTAAAGTCTGGGGCGACTGAGGCAAAGCATAGAATGTGCCGGGATTCATACGAGAAGGAACGACAAAATCGCGGGCGCCTTCGGGGGTGGAGCCGATTAAAAGAGGCGTTTCTATTTCCATAAAGCCCTGTTTATCTAGATAATTCCGCACTTCGACTACCATTCGATGGCGAAGCTCCAGATTTGCACGGACACATGACCGGCGCAAATCAAGATAACGATACTTCATGCGGATATCATCACCCCCATCCGTATTATCTTCTATCGTAAAGGGAGGAGTAGCAGAAACACTCAGGACTGTCAGTTCGGATACGATAATTTCAATATCGCCTGTCGACAAATTCTCATTCCTATTAAAACGTTCTTTAACAACGCCTTTTACTTGAATAACAAATTCGCGTCCCAATTTATTTGCTTGCTCACACAAAGCAACATTATCTTCTTCGTTGAACACTAATTGACTGATACCATAGCGGTCGCGCAAATCGACAAAAGTCATACCGCCCATTTTACGGGTGCGTTGTACCCATCCGGCCAAAGTTACTTTTTTATCTACATCAGAGATTCTGAGCTCTCCACAAGTATGAGTTCTATACATATTATATATATAAGCTTTATTTTATTGTTATGTTTTGCAAAATTAGATAATAATATTGCAAACTTGTTCATACATAGTGATTTTTCTTCACCAAAAACTAAATTTTTTGGATTTCACTAGGGACAACCACTTTCAGTTGACCGGGAAAGACACGAATATCAATATCTTTTCCTGTAGAAAGAGGTTCACCATCAAAATGCGCACAACCAGACTTTTCACGATGAATAGTCAAATGTTTAGTACGCAGATGAGTAACGTATTGGCTACCTTCCATCTTCTTATTAAAAAGTCTGTACGCCAACATCGGCACATCGTAAGCCTTAAAAGGCGAAAGGATAACGACATCAAGCAGCCCGTCGCGCATTGTAGCCCGGGGAGCGATATAGGCGTTATTACCATATTGAGAAGCATTGGCAACCGTCACCAGAAAAGCCTTATATTGCTTTTCGCCTTCTTCGTCAGTCGTCAACGTATATATTTCGGGCTTATAACGAACATAATCCAATAAGGTAGTCTCTACATAAGTGAGCAATCCTCGAGTTCTCTTTTTCGAAAAATCCATCGTAACCGAGGCATCAAACCCTACTCCGCAAGTACAAAAGAAAGGATGACTATTTATCATTCCATAATCTATCCGTTCAATTATATTCTTATTGATAACACCTACAGCTTTACGAACATCCATCGGTATATGCAGATGGCGAGCCAATCCATTGCCTGAACCACATGGTACTATCGCCATCGCAGTATCAGATCCGGCTAAAGAACGGGCCACCTCGTTAACTGTACCGTCGCCGCCCACAGCGACAACAATATCCGTTTTATTCTCTCGCTCGGCTGTAGCTATTTCAGCGCCATGCCCCGCATAAAGAGTCGTCATGACCCTAACATCCAACTGATCAGAATCTAATATTTCATAAATCAGGCGTTTGATGCCTTCCTTTTTCTTTGTTCCCGAAATAGGATTTACAATAACAGCTACAGTCTTCTTCATCCGATATACTCATCTATTTTGGGCGACAAAATTAATACATATTTCGCGGAAATTGAATTTTTATCTTTCCTATCTATAAGTAATGCAAAAAAAAAAGCAATTTTGCAGTAGAAAAAACAAAAATTAGTATCTTTGCACATCAAAAAAAGAAAAAAAAGAATAAACATGCTACCAACATCTCGAAGAAGGTAGCAATAACTAACGATAAATACATGGGCTTATTACAAGACAAGTTTTCTAAATACGACTTACCACAGCAAGTGATGGCTAAAGGCGTATATCCCTACTTTCGTTGCATAAATAGTGCACAAGACACAGAAGTTATCATGAGTGGGAAAAAAGTACTCATGTTCGGTTCCAACTCATACATGGGACTTACCAACGATCCTCGTATAAAAGAGGCCGCTATCGAAGCTACCAGAAAATATGGAACAGGATGTGCAGGCTCTCGTTTTCTGAACGGAACATTAGATATCCATGTTGAATTTGAAAAAGAATTGGCAGAATTTGTTGGCAAAGAAGATGCTATATCCTTTTCTACAGGTTTCCAAGTTAATCTAGGAACACTTTCGGCTGCTGCCGGTCGCGGAGAGTATATCATATGCGATGAGCGCGACCACGCATCTATTGTAGATGGACGCAGACTTTCTTTTGCAACTTGCTACAAGTATAAGCACAACGACATGGAAGCTCTGGAGAAAGAGCTCAAAAAATGTGATCCCGATGCAGTAAAGATCATTGCCGTAGATGGTGTCTTCAGTATGGAAGGCGACATTGCCAATCTACCGGAAATTGTTCGCTTAAGTAAAAAGTACAAAGGTTCTATCATGGTAGACGAGGCTCATGGTCTTGGCGTTCTTGGCAAACAAGGACGAGGCACCTGCAACCATTTCGGGCTAACCGATGATGTTGACCTCATTATGGGAACATTCAGTAAATCTTTTGCATCTATTGGTGGTTTTATAGCTGCCGACAAGTCAGTGATCAACTATCTCCGCCACAATTCGCGCTCATATATATTTAGTGCCAGCAATACTCCATCAGCAACAGCAGCTGCACGCATGGCTCTCCACATTATCAAGAGCGAACCGGAACGCATTGAGCATTTGTGGTCTCTGACTCACTATGCTTTGAAATGTTTCCGCGACAGTGGCTTCGAAATAGGTGATACAGCAACTCCAATCATTCCGCTTTACGTTCGTGATATGGAAAAAACATTTGCCGTAACAAAATTGGCTTTCGACGAAGGTGTATTTGTCAACCCGGTAATACCACCGGCTTGCGCTCCCGAAGACACATTGATCCGTGTTGCATTGATGGCCACACATACCAAAGAGCAAGTAGATTTTGCAGTAGACAAATTGGTAAAAAGCTTCAAGCAATTAAATTTGCTGTAGCACACAATAAAGAACATAGCCAAAAAGAGAAGGTCTTTACAGATCTTCTCTTTTTGGCTTATTAGCCCTCGTTCAAATAGTTGTAACGAGGGCTAATAATTATAATTATTGCAGTCCCACCCACCGCATCTCATTATTCCCATTAGCATTCAGTAATTATCAAAACTTATTCGGAAAAGAGAAACACTTACATTTTCAGACATACGACATAAGAGAAATAACAATAATAGTATCCCAAAAAGTTCAATAGCCAAACACAGACAGATTGATGTCGCACCTTATTTGTTAACTCTTTTTATACAAAAAGATGGACATACGCAGATTTTATTTACTATTTTTGTATGTTAAATAATTTAATACATGACTTTCCTGCCGTTCACATTTTATATAATAAATGATGCTATTTACCTTATTATAGGTATCATGCTTCTCACTGTGAAATCATACTCGAGTTATGCGAGCGCCTATGGGCGCATAAAACGGAGTATCGCATGTGTCGCTTTTATAGAAGTTATAAAAAACATCATAATCTCATACTTTACTTACAAAGGAAACAACCTCTTTCTCTTAAATTCCTTCACAATACCTCTTATTTATTACGTACAACTACTAATCATTACATCTTCTATATTGAACTTAATACATCTTCGTTTTACAAAGACCCACAAATTCTACTTATTTTTTATTCCTGTATGGTTTCTGCTAATCGGATATATTATCGTATATTCTACATGGCAAGGCCCAAATCCTTCTTTTTCAATAGAAAGTTACGCCTCTTTCACCTCATCAAAGGCCTCGAAAATCTTTAGTAAAACCATTTATACCATTATCGCGTTTGAAATCATGACATACTTATATCAAGTGTTTAAGAGAGAAGAACTATTTAAAAAAAAACTATCAAACATCTCGCTGAACACTACAAAAAAGAACAATATATCAAACACAATATCATATCTTTTCTTAGGGTATTTAATATTATCGGCATCCAATTTTGTAATCACAAATACGGTATTCAATTGTATAGCACTTTGTATTAACGCCTTCCTTTTTATCATTGCAGCCATATCTATCATGAATCTCAATATCCAACCTATATACAATATAGATCCAACAATAAGCCCATATTCTGAAACAGTAAAAGCTACAGAAGAACGCAATGCAATAAGCCGTGACCGCAACCTGGATATTGCTCTCTCTGAATGGGCAAAGCTCCCTGAAAAGCCATTTTTAAATGACGATATAACATTAGCTTCTGTAGCAGAATCGCTGAATGTCAGTCCAAGATTACTATCAGCATACTTAAATCAAATATATACCACAAACTTCAATACATGGATCAACAGCCTCCGAATAAAAGAAGTAAAAAGGTTGATAGATGATAGTTCGCAAAAGACATTGGCTCAAATCTCAATACAAACAGGATTTACAGACCAAGCAGCCATGACCAATACATTCAAGCGCCTCACCAATATGACACCTTCAGAATATAGGAAAATCTCAAAAGCAGACTAAAAAAAACTCTCCTCTTCTTTAAAGCATAGCAGAATCGTTTAATGATTCACGAAATCACCACAAAGATATTGAAGGCAACATTATCTTACTAAATTGTCGTATGTTAGTTTTTTCGGTGACGTCCTTAAGTTTTTTTGAAAACGTATGGACGTCAACAAATTTAGGGGCATATGTGGTTCTGAACGATAAGAGTTCATTGGTAAAAGTGGAGAGTATGCACCAAATTTTATCTTCATAATAACCTTTGCCACCTCCGTATGACACCATATTGCACTGCCTTACAGCAGGTTAATGGTGCACCGTATACAACGCCAGCGAAAAAAGGTCCGAAAATCAACCCAAGAGCATATTGTAGACACGTTATTTTCAGCGGACCTCTGTTTAGAATCAGTCTAAAAGATAGGCTACAGATAGCTGAGAAGCAGTTTGTACACATATGAGTGTATCCCATTCATTTAGTTCCTTATGCCACTTAGTATTCTATTTTTTACTGATAAGCCCGAGATGCACATCCTCATTAACGCAAGATTGAGCTGATCTAAAGTAGTGATGTTGATGCCGTTTTTCAGAACATTTTCGGAAGTGAATATTGGAGCCAATACCGATACTATTTTAACCATACCGAAGTAACTTATTGATATGCAAAATTGAAACTGTGTTCTCGAAAAATGATAAGGACGAACATAAAAATTCATAAGGATGAAAATGAAAGTTTATACTTACAAACTTTTATTTTCGTCCTTACGAATTTATCGCTGTCTATCAATGATTTGCGCACGATACATTTATATATTGATCTGATTCGATTTACATTCGAGTGCTGAAACAATAGTGGGAATAGTGCCTTGCAAGGGTCTGTCACTGACGTTCGGATAAAAAAGTATCAGAATTCTATGAAATATTCACTTCCAAAACATTCTGAAAAACATATAAATATTCCATATTCTACTCTTCCACCTCATCAACATAAAAAACAGACTTAATACACAACATTATAATGAGAAAACATTTTACTAAATAGCGATTGAAATAGCGGCACTTTTTCCTATTAATCAAAAAATGAAAGTAAATTAATTTTCTTTGTCGACCCAAAGTAGTCAAATGCCATATTAATACTTAGTCCTCTAACTTTTATCGAGAAATTGACATCGTTTAAATAAGGCATAACATCTAGACCTTTAAAGCATTTTTTGACCATCCCGTACTATAAATTTTATTTGTCATGGCATTATTCAAACTTGTCATGACAAATAAGGACATTTTTTTTCTCAAATTTGTAAAATTAAGCCGTATATTTACAGGACTTTAAAGATTATTTCAAATATATTTGCCAATATTATTAAATAAAAGCACGAGAGAACCAATACAAACATAATAAGCTAAAGATGTTAACATTATTCAAGCTTACATTTATTCTAACAATTGCCTGCACGTCCACCCTGATCATTCTTACTTACCTCACCGGACGTAGAATAGTAGATAAAGCATTCCGATTAGAAAGAAAAGCATATCTTACATTTCTGATAGTATCACTACTATCGGGTATCACATCAATCACTTACGGTAAATACTTATCGGGGCAAATAGAAATTTTGTCAGCCTATTCCATTATTTGGTATTATATACTTTTTGAAACATTCTTTTTTTCAACAACAGCTTTCTATCACGCATACTATGTGCGCAACAATCGCTATTTTCACAGACTCAATTATCCTATCGTATTGGCCATAATACCTTATCTCATCAATGCCATACACTATCACTTTAACCATTATTACAGCATTTCGGATATTGTAATCGATTGCAACAATAACAGTAATATTTTTTGTATCAGATTCTATATGATACTGGTATTGATAAGCGGCATCGTATATATGCTCACTTTATTATTGAAATCGTATCATAAATATCTGAAAATTGTGCAACATTTAACTCCCTACACCAGCAACATAAGGATAGGCAGATTAAATAATATATTACTTATTTGGAAGTTAGTAATGGCCCTGTTATTCATACAATTATTTACAGGATCCATTTTATTTCATACCATCACAAATATGATATTTACATCCATATGCATTTGCTCTTATATTTTGCATACTCTGTTTCTTCAACGCATAAAAAAGAATGATGAGAAAGGAAAAAACATTAAAGAAGAGGTTAAGACCAAATACAATCTAGCAGTAAACGAATGGCTCAACATGGATCCTTGCCCATTGCTACAAAACAACATGACATTGCAAGATGTAGCCGATGCACTAAATATACCTCGCCAAGATTTTTCGAAATACCTAACAGACATACTACACACCAATTATTCCGGTTGGCTCAGCGATTTACGAGTAAGAAAAAGTGAAGGGCTTATTGTGAATACCGACCTGAACATGTCAGAGATATCATACAAATGTGGTTATGCGGACTTAGCAACTATGAGCAAAGCTTTCAAAAAGAAATATGGTATACCGCCAAGAGAGTACAGGAAAATCAATACAACTTTTTCCAAATACAAGTTCAAGGATTCTCAATATATGTACTTAATACAAAAATAACAAAACAAGAATTCATACCATAACATAGACCTCTTTTATCAAAGAGGCCTATGTTAGCACACGCAAAAATAAGAAGGAATTCTTCGCTAAAACAATTAGCTCATACTACAATTATATAAAACAAAACTTTTATTCAGATATTAAAAAGGGTGGAAGTCCACGCTTTATCAGCGCTTCCTTCCACCCGAGTCTATACCCCTTATTGTATAGAAATTGTTATATTAGACAGGACTATTTGGATCGGCACTCGAATCATATTTTGCGCCAGTAAATGCATTATTTTTATGTGAAAAGAATGCATCAGTCCCTATATAGCCGATTCCTAAAGATTCCGAACAATAAAGATCTGGACGAGTACCTGTGGGTGTACCAACTAAAGTATTGAGAGCTGTAAAATACCCAAAGTCGTCTACATAAGCATCAAGTTCTTTACCTGCAGTCATCATCTTCAATGAATAAGTGGGTTCTGTATTAAACGTTTTATCCATACTACCACTACCACTAATAACCATATCACTATATACATTTGCACTGATAGTGAAAGTACCACCACTAATCCAACCTACCTTATCGGTTTTATCTGCATTTATACTAATAATATCTTCAGATACAGATTTGGTATGAGTACCTGCACTGATAATAGCTTTCGGAGCATTCATCGAAACAGTCCCCGTTGTATTAGCAGTCAAAGTAGCTGTTAGTCCTGTTGTAGTAAGAGCTATATTCCTGAATGAGCCATTATCAACACTTGCAGCAGTAAGAAGATTAGTAGAAGTAATGGATACAGGTTGAGTCTGAACATACGTTCCTGTATTCCAATCCAGCGGATTAGTAACTCCCGACAAGGTGAAAGGACCAGCTAATACACCTTCTGAAACGATATGAATATTACCTGCTTTGCCACCAGTAATAATGCCATCAGTTTCTGTCTCAGGAAGATAACTATTAGGATAGATATAAACGTTTGTAGAAGGAGTCCAATTACCAGCAATCAAATTCAATTGAGCGATAACAGTTGCATAGTTACTAGCTGTTAATTTATCAAGACCCTCATCTACAGAAATAGAAGTAATATTGTTGTTGCTATCGCGATTAACAACTATTCTTACTCCATTAGCATCGTCACCAACAATATAAGTACTAACCGTTGTGCCATCATCATTTAAAATAACTCTTTCTTCCGTAGCATTGAAATCATCTGTAACAGTAACAAGAAAATTATAGCTTGCTGTCAACATATTACCCCAGATTGTTGTCAAACAATTCTTCTTTACAGGAACAGAGCTGATATTGCGAACAGAAAGAACTTTCCAACCCACATTAGCAGAATTGCTACCTTCAGCTGTTACAGTAGCATCCCATGTCGAATAAGTGCCACTAGTAGAAGCCAATGATTCGAATGCCATATTATAAACGGCCGATGCATTGTTAGAAGCAGGAATAAAATAATTGAAATCCAAAACAGGATAGTATCCAGTACCATCACTCGGGAGCTCAGAAGTCACAGACACAGCTTGCAAATCATTATTTGCTTTGGTACCAGTAGCATGAATCCATTTAATAGAAGATCTAGCACCCGCATCCCCTGTATTAACTGCTTTATATGAATATGTCGAATAAAAAGAGAAATCTCCAGCTGCAGTAGTTGGCTCACCAGAATAAGCATTGAAGCCCGTACTCAAATTAGAAACCTTCATTGCAGCAGCATTCATAATACGATTGACATCTTGTCCCGTGAAGTAAGTGGTCCAGTCTTTTACGGTAGAATAGTCTGTCAACACAACACGTACACTAGACAACGGACGTTTAGCCGTAATGTTTAATGTGCTTCCTGCTTCGCCGGTAATAGCTCCGTCACTCGTCAATGTAAAATCAACAGTACCGGTATAGCAATCTTTCATCATCGCTTTATCGCCACCATTAGCATAAGGAGTTCCTGCAGTAACATTCTTCATGGTAACGCTTGCAAGGTTAGAAGTATTGTAGAATAAATCCACGTCGCCAGCTGCTTTGGTTTGAAAATCTATCCATGCTACTGCACGGTATGCATTACCAGCAGGCAGGCGCAAATTTTCAATGGAAATTTGGTTATTCGTAGGTGCAGAACTTCCTGCTATAACAGCCATAGGTTGTCTGACTTCAGCAATAGGAGTAGTTGTTTGCCCCTTAGCAAATACCTGAACAATAACACGATAGTCATACAGAGACTGTAGCCCATTATTATTAGCCCAATAGTTGCTCCATCCACCTTTTTCAGATGTGTAGCCTGCAGTACTCTCTGAACGAGAAGAAAGCCCACCGACATTAACTGTAAGAGATACATTGGTTTCCTTACCTGTAACGGAAGGAGCAAGATCATCATTAGTAGAACAAGCTGTCATCATTGCTGCTATCGCTAACAATGAAAGCGCAAAATACTTTTTCTTCATAATTCTAAACTTTAATAAATAGTTATATATAATATAAATTGGTTACTAACCTATGCCTCCATAGGTCCATAGATTTCCAGGATAACCGTCATATCCATTTAATGTAGATATTCTTCGATAATATAAATTCAGCGGAGTCACGTCGTCATCAACCTTTTTTATTTCCATACACTTATTAACCGATGGGAAAAGAATATTAATAGGAGAATATAGATTAATACCGTCTTTAAGTATCCCATAATCATGATTTACATTCTCGCCATCAGAACCAAAGCCATTATATCTTATCCAACAATTGACACTATAATTGCCATCAGTATCTCCAAACAAATAATCGTAGAAAGAAATATTAGAAGCCGAAGAGACGGGAATATTAAAACTTATTGTGCGAAAATAATTCGCATCATCACTATGTATTACTTTCTGAGTATATGCGTTGTAATGTGTATAAACCTTATTATATATTATATTAATACTTGCCCCACCATAAGGTAGAGTATAATTATAGGTGTATCTTGAATGAGCTACATCATTAGTATAGGTAGCCTCATTGAGTATGACCCGATTAAAATGAATTTTATTAAGTACCCTCTTAAGAGTTACTCCCAACGCTTTGTTTACAACTCCATCCTTATCTATAGAAAATTCAATCATTCCACCATAGGCATCCTCAGCATTATTTTGGCTTGATGTTATACCATAAATTTGACTTATATTTTGCAAATTGTCGGCATTATAATAACTATCCCCAAAATCTGCCCAACAAATAGCGGTATATTCATTACCTATAGGTAAGCGTACATCAGCGAAATTAAATCCGGTTGTATAAACTGCATTATTTTGAGTTGTCCGAACTTGATGTAAGATGCAATTAGTAGATCCCTTGACAAATACTTCGATGACAAACCGCATCGTTGCTCCTAAAGGGATCGTATTATCACCACCCGCTCTCGAAGCAGTGTTATTTGTTCCTACAGATGCATTAACGCCTACATTAAAAGTAAAGGCTTTGTTTTTTGTCCCACTATTGTTGTTATCTACAGATTCGTTTTGAGAACAACCGACAAACAAACATAAAATGAAAATATATAATAAATTTGTTTTCATTACTTTTTGCTTTAAAAGTTAATCAGGTATTACTACATCAATATGATCATCGAATGAATCATCAATTCCAGAAGTACCTATATTAGATGTTGTAATGAAAGGGCCATAAATATAGGTTAACTTATTTCTCAATATCTTAGCTTCAACATTTGCAGATGTTGCAATCAGCACACTATTTGCATCATAAACAGCCGCAATGAAATTGTAATATTGAAAGTCCGCATCCGCTGTCCCAACAAAAATCACATCGCTTGCCAATGGATAAAGTTCGCCGCTTAAAGGGCCAGAAGTATATTTGTAAGACAAGGCTGTCGTAGCCCCTTGAGGAGTCTGGGTAAAAGCATTGTATTGAGTTGGTATCCACAATTGATATGCGATATTAGTGAATGCGGGTAACGGAGCGTTATTCCCCTTTTCTGTAATATACTTCTCATAATCATTTGCCACTACATTGTAGCAAGCGAGTGGTCTCAGAAGAGTTATAGATTCTGTAACATCAACATCCTTTATGTCCTTTGCATATACCGTATAGTCAATATCTTGAGCATTCGAAAAAGCATCCTTGTCTTTGTTAAAGCCAATAGACAACATTTTAACTTGCGTCAGATCTGATACATCGAAAAACGAATTGCTCGTTTCTCCCTTTTTTACTAAATCGGCCCATACAAGAGCCTTGAGTTTCTTCCCTGGTAAATCGACTTTAACAACCTGAGAATTGCTACCTTCAGCCAATGCCGATCCAATAACTTGTTTACGTACTACTAATTTATCTTTATTACCATTATCATCCATCGTCCAAAACTCTAATGTATACCTTACGTTGTAATCAGATGCAACATTCAAATAAGGAGTTTTCTCATTATCCCATGCCGAATTGAAATTTATAGTATACGTAGCATGCACGAAAAGCACATCATCAAGCTGATCAATATTAGTCAAATCTTTCTTTTCACATCCAAAAGAAACAGCTGCAAGTGCTAGCAACAATATCAATTTATAATATAGTCTATTTGTTTTCATATTAAAACCTCCATATAAATGAGGCATTCAGCCTGGTTAATGAGAAACTGTTTTTAACAACATGACCATCAAATATATTGTATGGATCATACCAATAATATCTATCATAAGTAAGATGATCGAAGCCGGCAGATGCACCTAATTCGAAGAACAAACATTTTGCCTTATGAAAACTGAAAACATATCCACTAGATAATCCTCCGCCGCCAAGGTAACCTTGTCTGCCTGTGCGAGAGAATTTAATGTCAAACTCTCCATAACGCCCGTATAATCCTAAATACCATCCGGTAAATTCTCTATGTTTCTTAAACCAATAACGGAATTCTCCAGTAATCGAAGAGACATTATAACGATGATGCCTAGCGATAAATGTTTTCCATTTATACACAACATCACACAATAATGAATATCGATTTCCCAAATAAAATTCCACACCAACATTAGGCATTAAAAGAGCCCAATAAAGTGCATTAGTGCGCAACCCTATAGTAGGAGGCATACAATTACATTTTTTCGTAATGGGAACTACTGTATCTATCGGTTGCCTTACCACCGTATCTACCGGTTGTGGTTGCACCTTCAAAACAGTATCAACAGCATTCTTTTTAACAACTGGGATTAAACGAATAAGTTGTACCGTACTAGCAGAACGAAGTATGGGAAAATACCATTTAAGCATATAATTAAAATAACGTCCTCCCTTATATTTACGCAATACCATCTCAGGATCCTGATTACTAGGTACATTCTCAATAAGATGCAAAACGGCTGGTGCCCAAGCATTTCCACTCTTCTCTATCATCAATTTGAGTTCATCCCAGTCTTCACCGCATCCCTGAACATCAAACCGATCTTCGGAAAATCCGAAAGCTTTCATAAAATACTGCTTTATAGATTCAGCGCGACGTTGACTCAATAACTTATTGAACTTCACTGTCCCTTCAGGAGATGCATATCCCTGAATTTTGATACCAAGAATGAGATACTTCTCTCCTTTTGAATTCAATTCATTAATTTTAGCCTTTATATCACGCAACGTTTGCAAATTATTAGAAATAGTAGAATCCAATACCGCAGATGCAACCTTGAACTGTATTTGCCATTTATTGACAACTTCATCATCGACCGCCTTATATTTCTTTTCATAAGGATAATAAGATGGCGAAGCAAACAATAATGAAGAGCCCACCATACATATGGCCAACAGCGACATTAAAAATTTCCTATCCGTTATCATCATATCAATATAATTTTAAATGTTTTGAAAAATGTAATAGGAAAATTCAAAAAAAAGAGAAAAGAGAAAACATCGTTTTGGTTTTGCCCTTCCCATAATAACATTCAAATAAGCTTTCATATTTCTATACTTTTAAGGGTTAATTTCGAGAACATTTTTTATCGTTTTTTGTTGAAGCAAAATTAAAGTAGTAGCAAAAAAATAGTTTGTCAAACTATTCTAATAATTTGTCATCCCAAAAAATAAAGTTGTCAGCCCCTATTGTAATATTTGATACAGATATACCAAATTCACAAAACAAGCACAACAAGAGAAATAATAAAAAGTTGATTTTTAATACTATAACAGCATGTTCCTTTTTATATAATATAAAAAATGCTGATAAAACTTTTTGGCAAATAGATATAGATTAATCTTTATGTCATTTGACAATCATTGATATGTAGTAAAGATTATTTAATATTCGCAAGAATGTGGCAATATTCGTTCAGCAAATACACTAAAGAAAAAAATATTCCACATTTAAGGCAGAAAACAGATACTGTTTACCTCAAATGTGGAATATTATATATTAGAATGATAGAATGTGAAATATTGCTCCTTTCACTTAAGACAGATACAATATTTAGCAGCTATTTACCCAATATTTTTAAATGAAACTACTACCATAAAATAGTGCAGGTATGTACAATTTGATCTTTCAAGAACATAATTGATAAAAAATCCTATACATCATATCTCATGATAAGTAGACAGCCACTCATTCATTTTATCGAAAAACAGTCCTAACTGATGTCCATCAACAAAAGCATGATTTACAGTTATAGCAACAGGCATAACCAGCTTTCCTTCCCGGCTGACAACCTTGCCTACATTGAGCAACGGATAATCATTGCCATAGGTTTGGCGTTGAGTATGCTTTATCGAAGTAAAATACAATCCGGGCGTAGCACTAATAGTCATTAAACCAAGTTCTCCTTTGTGGGCATTGACGAAAGCATAAGGATCGCTTTCTTCATTCAACGCATGGATAGCAGAGTACGCCTCGCGATAAAATTTGGTAAAATCAATATCGTATTGAACAAAGGCTTCTACAAATTTTCCCATATTATTCACTTTGATGGGAGTTAAAGCATCTATTCTATCATAAATCACAGGTTTACCATCTTTCAAGCGATAACGCAATTCGGGTATTTCATTGGCAGCCTTGAGCACTGCATATAAGGAGTAGAGAAAGAAAGAAGCTCCCCTACTCTTACATTCAGAAAATGTAACGCCACATTCCACTTCGGTAGTAACCGAGACGGAAGAATCAAGAAAGGGACGGAAGAATTCAAAAATATCTTTCCGTCCCCATTTTACTTCATCTATTAATTGATAATTATTTATTGACATAATCTTTAGGGAATTCCGTATTTTGCTGTACTTCTCCATTACGTAAGCGAATCCACGTATGAATGGTACGTTCTCCTTGTTTGATTTCAATAACTCTGGCACCGTTGCCATTCAAGTGATTGTATTCTGTATTACCTCCCGAAAAACGTCCATATGCAAGCAATACACCATACCAATTAACAGCATAATCATCGTCATGATCGTGACCACAGAACGTACCCATAACATCTCCCTGCTCTTTCATTGCGCAAAACAAACCGCTATTAAGCTTAGGACTACACATCCACTCTCTACGGCTACCATAAAGTGAAGCATTTTGGTCAATAGCAGCTTCAGCATATTCGGGTATTGGTATATGAAAAAAGGCTAAAGATGGTAATGGCTTCCCTGCATTCTTTACTGTATAAGCCTTAGAAGTACGTACATACCAATCTATTTGATCACGATAAATATAGTCATATCCTTTCACTCCGGCTTTCTCCAAGCGAGAATCATTATGCGAATCAATACCGTAGATCACTGCTTCGACTTTCTTTCCATCGGAAGCACATATCGGCAAATCAAAATTACAATCACCCGAAACACCTTTTGCTGTAAAGGTCATATTGAATGGCACATTTTTCACAGACTCAAGCAAAGCGCTGTCAGTTACATTAAACTGATGATCGTGATTGCCAAATACGAAAGCAAATGGTATCTTATACTGCGACACATAATTCATCACTTTCTTAAAATTATCGATAGCCGGTTCACTATAAATAATATCACCGGTAATCATAATAAAATCGGGGTTCTCTGTTTTCACCACTTGGTCTATACATTGATAAGCGACATCTGATCGACTGTCGTTCCATACGATATGCGTGTCGGTAAACTGAACTATTTTAAAAGAGCCATCGGCCTTGAAACGAAGTTTAATATTATGTTGAGCACTGAGTGTACTAGCTACAAACAATAATAAAGCCATAGCCATCAATCTCAATACAGATCTATTTGAAATCATATCAGCAACTTTTTAGTATTAATATAAATCGAGATAATTATTTTTCTGTATCCGTTCTATCTATTTTCAATAGAGATCCGGTAAACGGATCAAAACGAACACTTACCGTTGTCTTCTTTGTAAACAATGTCGGTGCCAAGTATTCCACACTGCCAAACTGTGTTACTAAAAAATCGGATATTGCCACCTGCTTATTTCCGTCTTTCAAAATAAGCTGTGCATGGCCAGGGATATTGTAAGCTACACCCTCGTTTTTATCTTCTTCCTTTTTCTTCTTGTTATCAGTAGCATCTTGCGCCCTTAAATCTACCGCTTCTATTTTCTTTATTGTCAACAAAAAAGGTCTACCGCTTAGATCATCTTTATCTACCAATCCTAAAGCACTTGAAAAACGAAATAACACTTTATCATTCATTTCGGAAATCTCAAAAGGGATAGTAGCAGACTGTTCTTCCGTTTTATATGTTCCGGTAAACATAGAAGTCAAAGCCTTCTCTTGTGCATCAAGATTATCGAGCATCAATTTAAGCTGCGCGCCGTCTTTTGGCAGATTATCAGCCTCACCCTTCACCAAATCGCTACGACTTTCACGAATATTATATATTTCTTTCGATACAAGCTCTGCCATCTTAGCCGTAGATCCAGCCATCAGTATTTCCTCAGAGAGCAAAGTATGCGGATCTATTTCCTTTTGTTCTTTCGCTTTGACTACAGTAGCAGGCGTTTCATCCAAAGCCGGAGTAGCCTGAGGCAAAGTCATATTTATCGATTTCACGATCCCTTCAGGAGTCAATTCCATCAATGGTGCTGTTGTCTTTTCGTTCATTGGAACGAAAAATACTTTCGTACTATCGGGTCTCGAAGCAAGAGTCATTTTGGCACTTTCAAAAGTCCATTGAGTACTGGCATTAGTGGGTACATCTGTCAATTTCAAATAACGTTCGGCGTATTGACAAAGTTCGCCTGGGGTAAAAGCCGTTTTCTTTGAGAGAACACGAAGATTGACATAGGTTTGCGGTAATACATACTGCACGCCATATCTTGATTTCGAATCACCTTTATTGAAAAACCTATTGTACTGAGCCGATACAGGCAAAACCGACATGAGCACCAATCCAGCTATTAATAAAAATTTCTTATTCATCTCTATTACGTTCATTAATTCAATATTATCGTTCGAGTTGTTTCCACACATTGGGTAATTCATCTACAATATCCATTGCAGTCATGGCAATCATTCCATTTTTTGAGGCAGCCTCATCACCAGCCAAACCATGTACATAGGTTGCAATAGTTGCAGCATCTTCTGCAGGATAGCCTTGAGCCAACAAGGCCAAGACCACACCCGTAAGCACATCTCCACTCCCCGCTGTAGCCATTCCTGGATTGCCCGTAGAGTTGAAGGCACAATGTCCGTCAGGAGAAATTATAATCGAGTATGCACCTTTCAAAATGATGTAAGCTCGAACTGTTGTAGCCAGTTCAATAGCTTTTTGCAAACGTTCATAAGAATCTGTACACTTGCCCACTAATCGTTCTAGCTCTCTTGGATGCGGAGTCAAGACGGAATAAGGAGGAAGCTTTTTAAGATATTCCTGATTTTCAGACAAAATATTGAGTGCATCGGCATCAAGCACTAAAGGTGTCTGTATACCTTCCAGTTGAAGCAGAAAAGCATCTATCGTCTCCTCACGCTGCGACAAACCCGGTCCAATGCCCAATGCATCATAATCTTGTGTAGAAGAGGGAGTCGTAAAACAGTATTCATTTAAATCAGGTTGAATCATCGCCTCAGGCACCGCCGTTTGAAGCACAGAAATATTAAGCGAAGGAGCATGTACAGTAAGCAATCCCACCCCCGACTTGAGGCAAGCCTTGGCCGACATTATTGAAGCACCCGCCATACCATACGAGCCAGCTATGAGCAGAGCATGTCCAAAATCTCCTTTATGAGCGAATTTCTTTCGAGGTTCAATCAAAGATTTAATATTTTCTTCTTCAAGTAAGGAAAAAGGAGTTTCCATCTTTTCAATACCCTCTTCACTTAGTCCAATATCAAGAACTTCCCATTCTCCTATCACATCCTCATTCTCGGCAAAGAAAAAGGCCATTTTGGGCATTTGCAAAGTCAATGTCAAATCAGCGTTTACTATGACATTAGGATAAATATCAAAACGACGTCCATCACCATTTAGTCCTGAAGGAATATCTATCGACACAACTGTAGCATCGGAAGAATTGATAAATTTGACCAAACCGGCGTACCCTCCAGTCAACGGTTTATCGAGTCCGGTTCCAAATAATCCATCGACTACCACATGTTTATCTGTAAGTTGAGGAATCTGAAACTGCGTCGTTACTTCCGTAAACTTAACGCATTCAATCTCCTTTAACCTGTCACGATTGGTCGTACAGTCTTCCGACAGATGATTAGATGTATTAAACAAAAAAGTTTCTACATTATATTGTTTCTCAATCAATTTACGTGCTACAGCCAATGCATCTCCACCATTATTTCCTTGTCCCGCAAATACAACAATTGGTGTATCAGGGGTCCAACGGCGGACTATAGCAGAGGCTAAAGCATCTGCTGACCGCTCCATCAAATCGATTGGACGTATAGGCTCATGCTCTATGGTATATTGATCGAGTTCCTTAATCTTTTTACACTGAAATATTTTCATCGCCTAATATACTTATATATCAATTTACAAAGATAGTGCAAGCCAGAGACAATAAAAAATAAATTCATTTATTTTTATCACCAAGACAAGACCTTATAAAGAGAATATTAAGTTCAGAATAAGAGAAGTTGCTAAAAGGCGAATCAAATAATTGACTATTTTGATAATGGCTCGGCATGAATATGACATTCTGGGATATTTTCCTCAGATTCATGACTTCTTAGCAATACTATTTTAGCTTTTTTTGTCAACCAAAAGGCCACAGGAGTATATGTCTCTGGACGTACAGCAAAAAGCTCGTTGTATTTTGCTATTAATTCAGAGGATTCATTAGTGTATTGTGGCTGCCCATAAAGTTGGTTTATAAAACGATAGAGTTCGTTTTCACTCTTCCGACAAAAAGAAGATTCTTCCTCATTGTCTATATTAAATAGACGCAAATCAAGAGTTGGAATATTATTTTCTTTTGATGCAAATGTATAGAACTCTCGATTCTTATTTAACGAATTATTATGACCGATATTATGACCTGTATTGTCCAAATCTCCCCAATTACGATACAAAAAGTCCCGATCATTTGTCACATCTATACGCAACGTATCTCGAGAGATTATCTTTCCTTCTTTATATCCCAACAGATAAGTTTCGTAAACGTCGGGTAGATAAAAGCATTGTATCCATGTAAGTTTCAACGCGGTTTCTTCGTGAGACGCATCTTTCTTTTGTGTAAATACCAGCATACGCTCATTCATTTTCTTAACATCCCAGACCAACGAATCGCATGTAGCCTTCAGAGCCTGAGAATACAAAAGAGGAGAAAGTCCTTTATTGTCGACTATAGACAATTTTACAGGATCAAAGATATTCACTTTAGCCTGTTCTGCAGACAATTTGAACACAACGGTTTCATTCGGATCCGCATCAATAGGAGAATTCAGACTATTACTTCCAGAGCATCCAAAAATAAAAAAGACACAAAGAAAACAATACAAGATATTTTTCATCATTATTTTCATCTCAATAACTATTCAATCGTTTTCTTATATCCTACATAGTGAGAGAAGTGTTCATCTTCAGAGATCTCCAAAAAGAGTTGCTTTACCGATCGAGCATATCTATAACGAAACCACAAAGGTATTTCTGTCCCGCCGTCTTCTTTAAGTACCAATAAACCATTGAAATTGAAAACTTTCATTGAATAGTTTCTATTGAACTTTGCTCCATCTTTGATGACATCACAATAGAATGATCCATCTTCCATTATTATAGTTCCCGAATGCTCGCCACCAGCAGACAACGGCCTCAAATCAGCATATTCAGCAGTCCAAGTGCCAATCAGATCGTTTTCATTTTTATATAAAAAACGTCCTCTTCCCATAAAAGAGTTATCTCCTCTTGAAAACGACACTCCATCATTCGATGTATTATAGGTCATTGAAATTGCATTTTTAGCGCCATCAAATGTCAAGGATATTTTATTATTCCCTATTCGATTCCACGCAAAAGTTTTAGACACCAACCAACTATCATCATTGAAATATGAAAAAATACCCGAACCGGTTTTCCCAAACATATAAGAAAAACCATTTGTGTAAATATCGGAGCCGCTTGCATACAAATAACCGAGTATAGGCAACTTTAATACATAACATTGCATATCACTCGTTGTCATTGTCGCCCCGGATAGAGAATAAACGAACTCATCGGTGGTGCCTTTGTCAAAACAGATTTTCAGTTTACCTTTTTCAGTACTCCAATTAAGTTTACCCTCTTTCATGGAATAATCAATGTAACTTCCTGTTCCATCAATATTAAACACCATCTCATTTACCCGAGCTTTATATCCGTCTCTATCATCTTTTGTCCAAGTTCCTACCAACAAGGCATCATTCTGCGAGTCGGCTTTCGACGAATCATCATTACCACAAGAAAACAATAAGGTCAACAAAAAGAACAAACACAGTACATTAAACAATTTTTTCTTATTCATAGTTAGTAGTTTTTCTAGTGAAGCAATTAAATAAATGCTCCATCTATTTCAATAATTTCCAAGTAAAAATACAAAAACTATTACAAGTACGCGCTTCAAGTAAGAGAACTATCGCCTTTTTAAACTAAATTTAACTTCCAAGATCATTATTCTCTGTCTTTATCCCTTCGATATTCAATATTTTTCTTACAATGATATCCTTTTAGGAGTATTGTACTTCATCTAAAATAAAGGTACTATAGCATCATAGAATGAATGATATATCCAATATACCAGATCGTTTTTTATTCGTAAATATCTTTGAATAATTCCTGAAATTTAAAAGTAATAATATATCTTTGTAGAAAGATTAACATAAACCCCCAAATATGTCGTATCAATGCCACAAAAACTCATTTAGAAGATATCAAATATTCTTCTTTTGTATGTCTACATTCATTTTAGGACTTTTCACATGTTGCAATAATAAGACTTACAATACGCCAAAAGAATATAAACAGCTACATGCTATAGGCGATTCTATCAAAAACAATTCCCCACATGCACGCTATTTAGTAATTTTAGGTATGAAGCAGGCCAAAGACAGTCTCGAGTATTATTCATACCTAATTCAGCTTACTAAATTTTATTATTTAAATTCAAAACCCGATTCCATGAGCTCATGCCTCAAAAGAATTTTTCAATATACAAAAACATATAAAGAAAAAGATACGAGAATATACGACATCATAGGGCAGGCATATGAAATAAAAGCAGACACTTTTTTCATGACTATTAAATCTGATTCAGCTATCAAGTATCACACTTTAGCTTATAACTTTATTATGAAAAGCCCCAATTTGAAAGGAGCCCCTAACTTATGCGCCAACCTTGCTGATGCATATTCCCAGAAAAACAAAATACCGGAAGCAGCCCATTGGTACAGACGCGCACTATTCCTGTCAGACTCCCTCAATTTACCACATTCTTCGTACGTATCACTATATATGGGACTAGCCCAGATTTACATGACCCTACACGACTACAAAACTGCAGACTATTATTACAAATCCACTGAAAAAGTATACAAACAACTAACACCCAATTTAAAAAATTATTTCTTAAACAATTACGGAAACTTTCTCTACTACAAAAAAGATTATCCCAATTCGCTAAAAATATTTAGACGTCTGAGGTTAATGCTACAAAATTCTAAGCATTTGGAAACAGATATAAATATATGCCAACTCAATCTAGCGGATGTATTTCTTAATCTAGGACAAATAGATTCAGCCAGATACTACTTAACACTGTCAGAACCTTATTTTAAAAGAGGTAAAATTACCGATGGAGAATATTATATAAATACCATAAAAATAGGTATAGCACTTACAACTAATAATATCAAATTAGTACACCATATTTTAAACTCTGAAACATTTACGCCTCCAGCGCGAAGTAACCTCGCACAAATAAGAGATTCCTATTTACGCAATTATTATTTAAAGATAGGCAACTATAAAAAAGCGTACAATAATTTACTGTCTATCACGCATATAAACGATTCAATAGAGAATAGCCGACAACACATGAAGGCTGGAGAAATTATGATGAGATATCAACAAGACACTCTTGACTTACATCATAAATTAGTAATTGCAAAAAAAGATAGCGAAGTAAAAAAAGCCAATTTCTTTGTTATGATTGCTTTAACAATTTCTCTATTTATTGCTTTGGCTGCATCTATTTATATGGCTTATTCACGCAAAATCAAGTTACAGACCCAAATGAAAATGCTAGAGTTGAGATTGACAAGCATACGCAACAGGATATCTCCACATTTCATTTTTAACGTACTAAATCATGAAAATGAGAATAATCATCTTGAAATGAACCAACTCACTCAACTCCTCAGAGAAAGTATAGACTTATCACATTTAAATACTATATCACTAGCTACAGAACTAGACTTTGTAAGCAAATATATAGAACTAGAAAAACATGTAATGGGCAACGATTTTGAATTTAAAATAATTGCCCCTACTCATACTATAATGGAACATATCATTATCCCCCCCATGCTAATTCAAATACTAGTCGAAAATTCGATTAAACACGGTTTAAAGGGCTTAGAAGGGCATAAGAAATTAATAATAGAAATACAAGCATTGGTAAATGGTACAAATATTTACGTCAGAGACAATGGAAGAGGATTTTATATCCAAACAGAAAATAGTCGTACCAAAACGGGATTAAATATCATCAGACAATCTATGCTTATAAATAATCAACGTAATAAGCAGAAAATGGAATTCAAAATTCACAACATAGTAGAAAACGACAAAATAATAGGTTGTGAAGCTTTTATACATATTCCTAATAATTTAAAATTAGCTGATAGCATAAACAATTGAACCGATACAACAAAAGCATAATAAAAATATTTAGATAAAAGCTGTATAAAATTATCTATATTATTCTAACATAAATATGATAAAAATTGCAATTATTGATGATGATCCTATTGCTATAAAAGCACTTGAAAGAGCACTACAAGAATATCAAAACACAAATGTAATAGGTACAGCAGAAACTGGTAATGAAGGATTAAAAATGGTAAAAGAAAAAAAGCCTGAGCTCCTTTTTCTAGATATAGAATTACCAGATATGTCAGGTTTAGAATTTATAGAGCAAATGAATCCACTTAATGACAATCCGTGCGATGTCGTAATCTACTCTACCTATGATAAATATATGCTACCAGCTTTTAGAAAAGAGGCTTTTGATTTTCTAATAAAACCAATAGAAAAAACAGAGTTGAAGAACATCATAGATCGCTGCACCACTAGAAGAGCAAAAAACGAGCTATTGAACAGGAACGAAGAAGAACTACCATACGCAAAGAAGTTCCTACTATACACTAATACTAGTGATTTTAAAGTAGTAAAAATTAATAATATAGGACTTTTTCAATATAATAGCGAGCGCCGTATCTGGGAGGTAATAATAATCGGACAGTCGCGTCCTATTGGACTAAAACGTTCAGTAAACAATCAAATGATTCTCAATTTTGATTATTCGTTTATACAAATACACCAATCATATATTATCAATATCAATTATTTAATCGAGGTGATAGATAACAAGTGCCACTTTTTTCCACCTTTTGACCAAATAGAGAATATTCCGGTAGGTCGCTTTTTCAGAAAAAAATTGATAGATCGCTTCAATAATCTTTAGTGTAAAGGAATAAAATCCTGTTTCTCATTAATACCAACAAAAAAATATCTACCAATTAATCTCTATTTTGGTACAGATAATCATACCAATTTACCAAATACTCCAGATTGAAGAAAATCATATTTGCAAATAAAAATCATAGAGTGTAACTTTGCATAACAAGGAAATAGGAATAGACCTTTTAAAATTATTATGCTAATAAAACGTTTTCTAGAAAAAGTCAATCCAATAAATGAATTGATTTGATATATACTTACATTGCAAAAAATACAGTAATCTAATTATACCACTAATTGTTGAATAAGTTCGTTGGCCCATATCAAAACAAACGATTTTACCTGACCCAAAACAAGAACAGATGAACAGCGCTAAAGAAAAAAAACAAATATCCATGACGGATATAAGAATGGATGAAATTCGTAATAGACTTATTGACTATCTTGAAGTCAGAAAAATATTTCTTGAACCGAATATTTCTTTAATAAAGCTTAGCATGGAAGTCGGAACAAATACGACTTATCTTTCAAATATTATTAATCAATATTACAAATGCAATTTCCATTCTGTAATAAACAATTATAGAATACAATATGCAAAGAAATTATTACTAGAAGGAAAATATGATGTGGCAGAAGTTGTTATCAAAAGTGGCTATACTTCCCGTAGTGTGTTTTTCTCAGCTTTTCAACGCATAGAGGGCACATCTCCACTTAATTTTATTGTGCAAAAAAGGATCCTTTCTATTAGAACTTACCCCACTAATATAAAAGACACTCTTACCGCTTTTTAGTGACTCTCTTCAGAAAAAACTACAACACAATTAAAAAGGCTAGCCATAAATTGCTCAATGATTAAAATTTGCAGGAACTATAATTCATGTAAATGATAAAAGAAAAGATTTTCTTATCCAATAATCTATTTCGCTATTTAAGACCAAGATCACAATGACAGCGTATACCGCTCCATACCCTATTTGGGCCATATTTAGAAACACATTTGCTCTATTATAGTATAAAAGACAAGTTTCCAATATTGCTTGTCATACGTAGATTGGTAATAATGGTAAAGACAGATTTTTCTATTTGCGTCAACCCACAAAGCAAAGGCACTCCAAACGTTGAGATTGGAGTGCCTTTTATGTAACTAGACTGCGAGGTAAACCTCGTCACCTATATTTTATTCCGCAATATTGGGAGTATCCCACATTTTTGTAGTCATGCAATTAATCATAAGAGCTTGACCACCGCAAGTCATTCTAAATTCACCTTTTTCAAGACGCCAATGATTGTCTAGCCCGACAAAAGCCAAATCAGAGGCTTTGAGTTTCATCGTCACGGTTTTCGTCTCACTGGGTTGCAACTCTACTTTTTCAAAATTACGCAAGCGTTGTTTATCGGGAGAAATCGATGCGATCAAATCAGAGGAGAACAACAGAACAGGCTCCTTACCTACACGACTGCCATTATTGGTCACATCAATCGAGAAAGTGAGTTCGTCGGCAGAAGTAAACGAAGATTTGTCAACCTTAAAATTACTGTACTTATAGGTATTATAGCTCAAACCAAAACCAAAAGGCCATTGTACATCTATAACAGCATCATAGTTGTAGTTGCCCCCCATTTGTCCCATACTCTCACAAGGTTTGAAATCGTAAGTGCATAACGAATTGGTATGATGAGGATAAGTGAACGGCAATTTAGCTGAGAAATTGACATCACCGGCAAGAAGATTGGCAAGAGCGTCGCCACCATAATTACCCGGCAACAAGATATCGACAACAGCCTTCGATAGCGGTTCAATATCTTCGATAATACGCGGACGACCTTCATTTAAAATGAGCACAACGGGTTTACCGGTAGCTGCCAGCGCTTTAACCAAATTGCGTTGATTCTCAGAAAGTCTTAAATCTGAAAGATTGCCAGGAGTCTCGGCATAAGAGTTCTCGCCTATACAAGCTACAACAACATCAACATTTTGAGCAGCCTTCACAGCACTATCAATATCAGGGGTATTCTCTTCAAAATACTGTCCTTTCTCGTTATAGGTCACTCCTTGTTGCAATGTAATATTATCTTTGCCAAACTTATTGCACATCGCCTCGTAGATGGTGTTGTATTGTTGAGCGCATTGGTCAACCTTATCTCCTTGCCAAGAGTAAGACCAACCGCCGTTGATACAGCGCATCGTATTGGCATTGGGACCAGCAAGCAATATCTTTGCATCTTTCTTAAGTGGCAGAATATTGTCGTTGTTTTTCAACAATATTTCAGATTCTTCAGCAAAACGAAGAGCATCATCACTGAACTCCTTGCTACCGAATTTCTTATATTTCTTGATATTCCAATCAGGCTTATCGAATAGATTCAAACGATACTTCAGGCGTAGAATACGACGAACAGCATCATCAATACGGCTCGTAGGCACTTGACCTTCGTTAACCAATTCTTTCAGATAATCGCAGAAGCTAACTTCATAAGGCACCATAGACATATCCACACCTGCATTGATAGCTATCTTTATCGCCTCTTTCTTATCGGCAGCAATATGATCACGCAGACATAGATTGTTGATATCAGCCCAATCGGTGACAATCATACCGTCCCAATTGAGACCGTCTTTCAACCAATCGGTGAGCAACGTTTTATTGGCATGAAAAGGGATACCCATATTGAGAGAAGAATTGGGCATAAGCGACAACGCTCCGGCACGGGCAGCATTCATGAAAGGCATAAAATATTTTTCGCGTAGATCACGTTCCATAACCGACGAAGGTGTACGATCTTTACCAGACACAGGAACACCATAAGCCATATAATGTTTGAGACAAGTACCTACATGGTATTCATCAATATGATTAGGATCATTTCCTTGAAATCCCAATACAGCTTGACATCCCATTTCGGAATTCACATAGCAATCTTCACCAAACGACTCCCACATACGGGGCCATTCCGCATTACGCCCCAAGTCCATAACGGGAGCATAAACCCAAGGTATGCAACCGGCTTTGGACTCGTACGCCGACACTTCGGATACACGATGAGGAATGCTACGATCAAACGAAGCAGCCTGATTAATAGGCTGAGGGAATAATGTTCCACCCAAAGTATAAGTCGTGCCATGAATTTGGTCGACTCCATAAATACAAGGTATACCCATGGCAGCAAGCGACTTTTTCTGAATCTGCCGGATAGCTTCCGCCCATTTTTCTTTTGTTTGGGCAAGGCTTAACGGGACATTGAGGAGTGACCCGACCTTATACTTACCTATTATCGTATCGAGCTTTGCTGCGCTCAATTTGAAATCATTAGGGCTAGAAAAGTCGGTAACTAAATCAATCGTAATTTCACACATCTGCCCTATTTTCTCATCAAGCGACATCTTTGCCAAAGTCTGCTCTACTTTCTGCTCGATAACAGGATCGACCGGAATACACGGTTTCACTTTGTTTTGTGCAGATACCGCACCCGCCACCACAGTAGTCATAGCCATAGCGTACAAAATTTTTTTCATCATGTTATTAGTTTATTGTGTATAAAAAGTTCCGTTGAAGTCTTATTTTCTTTTATATAGCGGCAATGCAACGCACCTTGTTGCGAGTATCTTTAGAATCGCCCGAGCAAACACCGGTAGCGAAATCAACATACCAAGCCAGATTCTTGTCCACTTGGGTAGATGTCCAATAAAAATGGTTCTTCAATCCAATCATAGACAAGTTACCCAAAGCCAAATGGGCATCGAAAGAGCCGTCTTTTTTAAACTCAGCTTTCCCCAAATTGACTACAATTTCGGCCCATTGCCCTACAGCCGGAATATACCAGCCACTAGTTTTACCAGCCGGAAGTTCAATCATGAATTTGGCAGCAGCCTTAAATGCTTTATAAGAGGCTACATCCAAAGCATGAGAACATTCATAACCGTTCACTACCTTACTGGCAGCCTTCCAATTCTTCCATGGATATTTGCCAAAGGGATCTCCAAGTTCTTTACCCAATGTACCCCATTCGCATTCTTCTCCAGCACCGGCATTGGCAAACGCCACAATCTGACCATGACTCCAGCCTTGTTTCTTCTGACCAGGCGTTGTTTTAAGAGAGAAAACAACACCAACACAAGTTTTAGAAGAATCTTGTTTGGTAGAAAAAGTACCATCACTGTAGTAATAATCACCTATCTTGAGCTGAGATAAATCTGTTTTAGTAGCGACACCCTGTGCTTCCGCATTAGATTTTTTTCCATTACAAGCTCCGAGGAGCAACATTGAGACTGCCGCAAAAATTAAGGCAACACCTCCAAAACATTTTTTTGTGTGCATTTTCTGTTATTATTTTAAGTTGATAAATGTACGCTTGTTACAAAAATAAAATTGAAGCAAAACGCATGCTCTGCTCAAAATATACTGCAAAAATAAAGAAAAATACTTTCGATGCAAACTATTGAGATAAAATAATACAAAAGGAAAGTTAATTCAACAAACAAGAAATTCTAGAGAACAGATACAGAGCCTGCTCAACGCAGAAGTACAAAAGACGTTTTAATATCTTTTCTTAGCCCAATCCAACAGTCTTACCGTATCATGAAAACGAAATTGTCCTCTACTAGAATGCATCACCACAACAATGAGCCGTTTGCCATTCTTCTCATACGAAGTAGCCAGACAACCTAACGCTATATCGGTATAACCGGTTTTGACTCCATTGACGCCATCGTACAGATCGAGTAATTTGTTTTCGTTGCGACAATGTATATTTTTACCTGCATGAAACTGCCACCTGACTCTTTTCTCCTTCGTCTTGACAAACTCTCTGAATTTGGCATTACGCATACAATAGGCAGCCAACAAAGCCATATCGCGAGCGGTAGAATAATGATTGGGGGCATGCATACCATTGGGAGTTACAAAATGTGTGTGATTCATGCCCAACATTTTTGCCTTTCTATTCATCTTATTGATAAAGCTATCGCCATGCGTCGATAAATATTCGGAAAGTGCAACAGCGGCCCCATTGTTGGACGATAGCATAAGCATATAAAGCAAATTGGACATCACAAGGCAATCGCCTTTGGACAAATAAGTATCCGATGCATCGCTTGCCTGTTGGCTAACAGGAACCACCGAATCAAGACGCCCGCTTTCAATTGCAAGAATACAAGTCATCATCTTAGTCATACTAGCTGGATATTCTTTCCGATCGGCATTCTTTTCAAAAAGAGTCTTTTGATGAATAGGATCGACCACAATAGCAGCATCAGCTGAAATAGCCTCTGCCATACGTTTGTCGGAAGCGATTTCGGCACGGGTTTGAGCAGCCCACTGTTCTGGAGATATGGAAGTAGTCACTTTCTCTATATTGGCTTTCGAATGCCTTGAAGAGAAGAAACAATTATAACCTATTCGAGTCACGGCATATATAAAAACTACAATGAGTAGCAAACTTATAATAATTCTTCGATTCTTTGTTTTCATGCCGCAAAAGTATAGAATTTCTTTGAAAATAGAGGCTCATCGGTAAAAGTTAGGGGGCTAAACATAAGTATTATTAATAGCACATCACATAAATAAAGACTTTCGAGCGTGCGGGATAGGGCAAATCGTCGTATGTTAGTTTTTTCGGTGACGTCCTTAAGTTTTTTTGAAAACATATGGACGTCAACAAATTTAGGTACATACGTGGTTCCGGGTGGTAAGAGTTCATTGCTGCATTGCAAGACCATGAAATCATCTGCATTTCAACCTTTGCCACCTCCGTATGACACCATTACACGCTATCCCACAGTAGGTTAACGGTGCACCATATACAACGCCAGCGAAAAAAGGTCCGAAAATCGCCCCTAGAGTATACTGTAGAGTCCTTATTTTCAACGGACCTTTGCTTAGAACGAATCTAAACAACAAGCTACAGATAGCTGAGAGACCGATTTGCAAATAGACGGGTATATCTCATCCATTGAGTACCCCGTGTCAATTAACCTCCCGGCTTTTACTGATGAGTTCGAGACGCACATCCTCATTGACGCAAGATTACGTTGATCTAAAATAGTAATATTGATGCCGTTTTCAGAGCGTTTTGGGAAGTGAATACTCGTCGACATTCTGATACTATTTTAACCACACCGACGTGGTACTTATTGATACAAAATTTGAACCTTTGCTTTCGAAAAATGATAAGGACGAAAATAAAAGTTTATAAGGACGAAACCAAAAGTTTGTACATACAAACATTTATTTTCGTCCTTATGAATTTCTCGCTGTATATCAACTATTTACAAGCTAGATATGGCTATAGTTAATTATTGCGTTGCAAAATGGTAGATATACCTAATTTTTTGTATTTTTGTCCTCGTAAAACTTCAGAAGTTATGACCTATCAAGAAATATTAGTCGCTGCGCTGTCTCTTCCTTTAGGAGAACGTGTGTCTCTGGTTTCCGCCTTATCGTCAAAAATCGTATCGGCTTCTCCTTCTCCTCGTCTGTTTCAGTTACTGAACAAGCAAGGTAGTTGTCCTCATTGTGGTGGCAAGCACTATTATCGTTTTGGCAAGGACAAAGGTGCTCAACGCTTCAAGTGCAAAGATTGTAGGCGCACATTCACCGAATATACCGGAACTTGGCAGGAAGGGCTTCACAAAAAGGAATTGGTAGGTCGCTATTTGGAACTGATGTCTGACCAGAAGTCTTTGGACAATATTTCCTCCTCGCTTAAAATCAATAAGAAAACGGCTTTTGACTGGCGACACAAGATTTTGGGTACGTTCAAACAAGATGAAGGCAGTTCTTTTTCGGGTATAGTGGAAAGCGATGAAACTTTTTTCGAGGAATCAGAGAAAGGAAATCGGCATTTGGAACGTCCTGCCCGTAAAAGGGGCAGCGACTCCAATAGTTCGGGCATATCTAACAACAAGACCAAGGTGATAGTAACTACTGATCGGAAGAACGATTTGAATATGACATGCTGCGGAAAGGGACGCCTTACCAAGAAAGATATAACGGAAAGTCTGCATACGCCCCTACCGGAGGATGTGGTTCTGTGTTCAGACGGACATACAAGCTATAAGGGATACGCAAATGACAATCGGCTGAAACATGTTGTGCTCAGGGGGGACTTGAAACAGCGGGTAAAACTTGAAAGGTTTCACATACAACATGTAAATTCCCTGCATAACAGGCTGAAAAAATGGATCGCTTCAACCTTTTGGGGAGTGGCTACGAAATATCTACAGAACTATTTGAACTGGTTCAAGGTCGTTGAAACACTCCTGAAGAATGAAACAGATCATGCTGCCGGACTCCTCCGAATATCGATGGTAGATAATAAAAACTGATTTTGCAACGCAATAATTAACTATAGCCGCTAGATATTTATATTTCGCTCTCTTTAAGCTCACATTGGGTCGCTGAAACAATAGTGAAAATAGTGCCCTACATGGTCCTGTAGGCGATATTCGGATAAGAAAGTATCAGTATATCTGGAAATATTCACATTGAAATACGTTCTGAAAAATGGATTGCAGGCAAAGGATTGTATCATAGTTCGTTTCGATGTCAATGGGGTGAGCACTCCAATTATTTACATAGAGCAAGACAATATCTATTGGGACAGTTTATACAAAGCCAGCTTTTAAACAAATAGCGTCTAAGGCAACCCTAGACGCTATTTATATTTAGTTCAAAGCACCTTTCTACGAAAACATAAAAGAAGTCATATCCAACGAGCCTCCTACAATCGAATCATTAAAAATACTCAGGTGATCATCTGGTTCTTGAAGAGCCAATGCATAAAGCAATGGAATATAATGTTCGGGAGTCGGTATGGCAAGATGGTATTCACGATTTCGACCGACACCATCTATCAGATACTGATGATCGCCCGTCACTATCTTATCAATCATTTCGTCATGCACCTTGGTAGCCCAGTCGTATCCATAATGAGGAGTATTGATCTTTTGCCAATCGATAGCACGCAAGTTGTGTATCATATTGCCGCTGGCTACAATCATTACATCTTCTTTGCGCAAAGGCAACAACTCTTTGGCAAGAGCATAATGGAACGACGCCGATTTGGCATAATCGATACTCAATTCGACAACAGGCACATCTGCCAAAGGGAATAAATACTTAAGAACAGACCAACATCCATGATCGAGTCCCCAATCATAATCTGCACCTACTTGTATCGAATGAACGAGACCTCGAATTTCTTCTGCCAATGCAGGAGCCCCGGGAGCAGGATATTGCAGTTTGTACAGTTCGCATGGAAATCCGCCAAAATCGTGGATAGTGCGAGGGTGTGCCATAGAAGTAACAAAAATACCATGCGTCTCCCAATGAGCCGAAATACAAACAACGGCTTTAGGTTTGGAAAGCCCTTTAGCAATAGCCTCAAGACCTTTAGTAAAGATGCTTTCCTCAATGGCAATCATAGGACTTCCATGTCCTATGAATAATACCGGCATGCGATGGTTAACGCTATTCATGACACTTTACTTTTACTTGTCCGGACTGAACTCTACGTTGGCAACGATGTCTATATCATTACTAACCATTGCATTCGGAAATTTAGGCCCCAAGTCGTAATCCGTACGTTTCACAACCCCCGTAACTTGAAATCCGGCAGTCGTCTTTTTGTTCATCGGATTGGTGAGCATGCCAAAGAAAACGACATTCAGTTTAACATCCTTGGTTATACCATGAAATGTAAGTTTGCCATACATAATGCCTTTCTTGGGTCCGACCTTCTTAATAGAAGAACTTACAAATGTCAGAGCAGGAAACTTTTCCGCATCAAAGAAATCGGCAGAGCGCAAATGATTATCACGAGCTTCCACATCGGTATCTATACTGGATACTTTGGCCGTGAGTACTATTTTGGCGTCACTATAATCGGCTTTTGTGGTAGTAACGACGGCTTTGAAGTCTGCAAATCGCCCACTTATCTGAGAGATCATCAAATGTTTCACTACAAATCCGAGACGAGAATGCAGCGGATCATTGGTCCATACTTTGGTTTGTGCATTTACTAGCAACGACAACATTGTCAATGCTAAAAATAAAACTTTCTTTTTCATTTTTCCTATTGTTTTAATTGTTATTAATCATGATGCAAAGTTCAGGAAAAATAGAAAGCCGGAGATAACAGTTTTGAGAAGAATAGTTGTGTTATTCGGAAATTAGTGACGTCATCTCCTTTCGAAAATCGGATGGAGACATTCCGGCCCTCTTCTTAAAGACATGAGTGAAATAAGTTTTCTCATTAAATCCCAGTTCAAAGCCGATCTCCGCGATGGTTTTATCTGTTGTCACAAGCATATTTTTAGCTTCAACAAGCTTGCGTGTTTCTATAATTTCCGAAACGCTTTGATGAAGAACACGTTGGCATATCAAATTCAAATTACGAGCTGTCATAAACAATTTATCCGCATAAAAATTCACCCCTTGGGGTTCACGATAATGTTCTTCGAGAATACGCAGAAAATTCTTAAATGTAGCATTTCGCACGATCGCATTATTATCATTATCCAATTCTTGTTTTCCGCGTTCGGATTCGATGATAGATATTAACGTATTTAAAAGTTGGCGAACAACAGAATAGTCCACCGTAGGCTGATCACACTCCTTGCTGATAAGATCACAAAGAATATCAAAACGGACAAAGCAACTATTAAAAGGCACACACATATTTGCTTTATCATGAAATTCGGTATACAATCTGAAAATAGTATCGGTAACAAAATCTCTTTTAAATCGAATGACCCATATATCGCATTCTCCTTCTTTGACCAAAGGTTTCAGACGATGCATTTTGCCCGCAGTGATAAAGCTAATAAAAGGTGCGTCGACTATTTCGGAACGGAAATCAATAAAATGCTCTATCTGACCATGTATACCTATCAACAATTCTTCATAATCATGCACGTGCGCTTCGTTTTTAGAATGAAGCACTTCAATTGAATCTTGAATTCCAAATTTATATATTGAAAATATATCTTCCATACGGGTAAATGATATTATAACAACCAACCATCAAAGCTAAAAATGACGATAAAAGCGATCTTATAGCAAAGCGCTTAAAGAAACAATAACTACATGAAACAGAAATTGTAATCTTCGCTTTCGCCATCCCACCGAAATCCCTCATACTCAAAGTCTCGCAACTCTTCTGGTGAAGTCAATCGATTTCTCAAAATATGACGAGCCATAGCACCACGGCACATTTTTGTATAAATAACAATAGTCTTCGGCTTTCCATCTTTTATCGTATAAAATTGCGGAGTGATAACTTTCACATTGCTCAACACACGTTTCCAATCAAACAAATCTTTCATTTCGCCACTTGCCAAGTTTACCAAGATGCCGCCGTTGGACTTAATATGACGAATAAAATAGTCTGTCAACAAAGGCTTCCAATAATCGAACATACTCTTTCCGGTATGAGCGGGTAAAATGACATTGCCTTCCATTCGATACTTCTTTATTAAATCCAATGGACGAAGCAAGCCATACAAAAAAGAAGCGATAAAAAGATGCGAGTTGAGAAATTGCAATTCATCATCTCGAAAGCTTTCGGGCGCAAGCTTTTTAAATACCATTCCTTCGTAAGAAAAGGCCGCCGGTATACGTTCTTCGGTATCGTCAAAGAAATGTTGGTATCTCATCCAATTTTCTCTTGCAATTTCAGCATTGATGCCCAACAAGTCCATCAACATACCCGGTGAATAAGAAGCCATCTGTACCGCATTTTCATTCGCTTGAAGTTGAAAATGCGGTTCTGTCACAAAAGGCAACGAACGCAAACAAGTGCCAGTCATGATCTTGGCACAACCAATCAATATAATCATAACTTTTTATCTTTGGTTCATACTTATATCCATCACCACAAAGATATTGATTTAATTGCGAAATGGCCCGTCACAATCCAAATTATTTTTTGACAATCGTTTACGACGTGCACACACATAAGCATACTGATACCTTCTTATATCAAAATATCCGTGAATACGTTTCAAATCATATTTTATCGCGAATTTACTTTCAGAATGTAAACAAGATCAGGATTATATATACATGAATTTTCTAAAATTGAAAATAGATGAACGGCTGAACGGCACTACCTTTTATTTGGATAACAACATAGATGAACAGTACTATCATTATTATTTTTGCAACGAAAGGCATTTGTATAACGCAATTACACCATTTATTTTCATACTTATCAGGCATGAGATGCATCAAAAAGCCTAATGCAATGAGAGCGAACACCTTCCAATACCCTTCGAACAATTGAGGCAATAATTCTCCGTGAAAAGAAGTGAATATTTGAGTTAATAAATTGAGGGCCGTCGTAAAATTATTACTGCGAAAAAAGATCCAGCAAAAACAAACAAAATGGAAAGTGATGATTATAGCAATATAACGACGCCATCCATGTAATGTATTCCCACCTTTCTTTTGTTTTGTAATGCCCATCCATGCTTTATGGATCGCTAAAGCTATGCCATGTAGCGTTCCCCATGCGACAAAATTCCATGAAGCTCCATGCCATAAACCGCCAATAAACATTGTAATGATTAGATTAATATATTGACGAAGTTTACCTTTGCGATTTCCACCTAAAGAAATGTATAAATAATCTCGCAACCACGTGGATAATGATATATGCCAACGACGCCAGAATTCAGTAATAGAAGCGGATTTGTAAGGAGAGTTGAAATTGATATTAAAATGAAAGCCCAGCAATAAAGCGATGCCAATAGCCATATCGCTATAACCGGAAAAATCGCAATATATTTGTATCGCATATCCGTATACACCCATCAAATTTTCAAACCCCGAATAAAGTAACGGATTGTCGAATATACGATCAACAAAATTGATACTAATATAATCGGATATGACCGCTTTTTTAAATAGACCTCCGACAATAAGAAATATAGCTCTTCCAAACATCTCTTGAGACACAAATAAGGGCTTGCGTATTTGCGGAATAAAATCTCGAGCCCGGACAATAGGTCCCGCTACCAATTGTGGGAAGAAAGAGACATAAAAGGCATAGTCGAGTATTTTGTTTAGTGGTTCAATCTCTTTTCGATAAACATCTATAGTATAACTTAACGACTGGAAAGTAAAGAAAGAAATTCCCACAGGCAAGAATATGTCAAATGGCGAAAAATGACTTCCAGTAAGAGAACAGAATATTTGACCGAAGAAGTTGGTATATTTGAAATATCCTAATAGACCAAGATTAATACATAAGCTCAGGACAACAAGAGATTTTCGTTTAGCCCTATCTGTTATCCTACTCAGCCAATATCCTGTGTAGAAGTCTATTACTGTAACTAATGCAAGAAGCAAAAAATAGGTTCCACTTGATTTATAATAGAAATAATAAGAAAAACAAATAACAAATAATAATCGTGCATTATCTTTTCTCCTAAGCGCAACATAGATCAATAAAAAAGCCACAAATAGCCAAATAAATAGACCACTGTTGAACATTATCGGATTTTGGGGGTCATATATAAACTCCTTTTCAAGTTTTGCAAAGTCTAAATTTAGATCAAAATTGTTTAGAAACATATTCGTTATAAGCTTTAATAAATGCCTGATATAATAATTCACCTTGTAACCGATAACCTTCAGGAAGATAGTGTACGTGGTCTGGACACATTAATTGTGCGTAGCTCCAATTCTGGCAGCCTCCGCCTTCTCCTCCTACAAATCCAAATAAATCCCAATAAGGTAACGAATGTTCACTAGCATATCTACATATGGTCGAAACAGCAGCTGCGTTGTTAGGATTTACTTTATAAATAATATTTGTTGTTTTTCGATATCGATGTCGTTTTTTATGATGTTTTGTAGTAATTCTTATATATTTGTATGTCCGATATTTCATGTAAGATCCCGGTGGTGTAGTGAATAGGAGATGGACGTCCGGTAGTTTATTACGTATAAGATTCACAAGTTCTGCAATTTGTTCATAGTGGAGATTTGCATCATAATGGTTTTTATAACTTTCGTTTGTGCCGAAAGATATAATGATTAAATCGGGGTTTTCGGTAAAGATACTTTCTATTTTCTTTGATTTAGCAAATGAATGGCACGTTGCACCGTTTATTCCTATACTTGTATATTTCAAAGAGCCGAAAGTCTTCATTAACAAATCACCAACCATATGAGGATAAATAAGCCCTCGAACATGACTGTCGCCGATTTGAATGATACGGACTGTGTCGGCAAGTCCTCCATGATGCATCATGGAGAGCTTTTTAAATATAGCCGAAAGAGATTGCGCCTTGTCTCCTATTACATTGTCTTTTGTACCTAAAAAAGTTGTCGGCAAGGTGAAATCAAAAGGGAAGATATCATTACCTCCTTTCAGTTCTTTATTCTTTTCATTTATACTGGGAAGAGAAGGGTTAAAAGAAATAACATTTTGTCCTACAATTGTTGTTACAAAAGAAAGAGAGAAAAAGACAATCGACGCCAAAAGAATGGATGTTTTACTTATTCCCATTTACACGCCTCCTATCGTATTCTTGTTTCCCTAAGATTAATGAATCATAAAGTAATTTTGCCAGATGCTTTCCACCTCGAAAATTAATATGAGTATAATCATAATTCGCTAACGCCGGCTTGGCATGCACCATTCGTGACATACTTTCATTCCCTCCCATGGCGTCAAACATATTCCAGAAAGCAATATTTGTTTCTGCCGCCATATTTTCTTGATAGCGAAGTAACATTTTCACTTCCGGCATCGTCCTGAATTCTCCGTCTTCTGTGCGATAATCCCTATCACTTACACCCAACATTAAGAAACCTGTATTGGGGAAACACTCTTTTAAATGCTCTATGGATTTAACAAAGCCACGTTCATACCAATCATAATTTTTAGCATGTGGAATGGCAATATTTAAACCATATTCCAAGATGATTAAGTCGTAATGGCGTTGCTTGTCAAATCCTTTCAACATGCTTTCCGAAATATTGCGTAAATTAAAGCCTGAATTTCCCCTTAAAGAAAAATTATCAACGACAATTCCTTGTTTTCCGTCCATTGCAATTCCATAAAAAACGGAAGAAGAAGTCTTCTTTACACTCCAACGTATTGAACCTATATTTCCATTAGTACATAATTTCTGTAGTTCGGGTGATGGTTCTGCAGTATATTCCTGTTCCTCCCTACCATTTACATTAACAGATATTCCGGTAGTACCGGTCTTATTCGTAAAATATATACAAGATATGGCACATGTGTCTAAGTGCGCAGCATAATCGTTCTGTCCGCGAAGTTCAACAAATGCACCATTACTTGGTATAAAATAACTCCCTGACAGTCCTTCTTTAGATTTATCAAATCCTCCTTTTAAAGCAGAATGACCTATAAAGCCGCTTGATTTCTGGTGAACTGTAGGTCGGTAAGCGCCGGTCATAGAGTTAATGGTAAGAAAACCTACACCACATCCTCCATATTTATTTTGAAGCATTTCCCGTAAATCAGCAGTGAGAATATCAGCTTCGATAAACGAATCACCAAGCACTGCAATACGAACAGTTTTGTGCTTTGATTTTATTTCATCCAATGCTTGATAGAACTTTGTCATTCCCCGCTGTGAACGGTCGCTAAAATCTTTAATACAAGTTATGCCCGAACTGCTAGAATCTTTAATTCTTTTTTTCAGAGGAGGAAGCACTACTTTTTCAGAAACTGTATCTGATTTGCGTACATCACTCAACAAGTCCACACGTTTTACTGTATAATTTCCAACATGAATTGCTGGGAGAAAATGAAGCAATAATAAAATTATTAAAACTATAAACGTTATCCAAAAAGTCTTTTTCAAATAATTCCCCATATATTTATTCTTAATCGACTACAAAGGTAGACCATTTTTGTTCATCCAACAAATGCGTGGATGAGATTTTTTGTTATACAATATTTGATCATCATACACATATATAAATAATTCATTGTTACGTATATAAAGATAGAAACGCCTCATATGTAAAGCGTTCTCCATTTGATCTATAAATTATCATATATGTATTTGTAATATAACTATAAAGCCCTAAATACAGGCATTTATCGTTTTATTTCTTATAAGAGAAGTATTGTATATAATTCATTTTTAACACTGTATACTAAACCACGCATTTGTCGAATAAATCAAAGAAATTTGAAATACTTATTATCTGACGGGATTGAACATCTAGATGAAAACTTCATTAAATACGCTTTCTAATCCACCGATAAATAATTTCTAAAGCTTCTTTTGATATTGGGGCCTTGATTGTAGCATATTCTTCGGGAGTTCCTTTCTTACAGGGAAGAAATAAATGATTAAGTCCAGGTAAAGCAACTGTAGTAACATCTTTATTATGGAGTAAATACTTCTTCCAATTATCCAAACTCGACTTGCAATCCACCATCACATCCTTTTCACCATTCAATGCTAGGACAGGGATATTTACCTTACTCAAATAAAGAGCAGGATTATACCGGATAAAGAAACGATACCAGACACCCTTAGCTTGATTGACATAACTATAAATCGGAAAGCGGAAATGATCAAACTCAATGTTCAGCGTCTTAAAATAAGCATCATCTTTCACCTTCCACACCTTATATGTTTCATTCAATTGGGCTTCCAAACTGTCAGAATCTGCGTATTTATAGGCTACTTTAAACATTCTGTTGTCAATGTCATTAGACCTTTTCTTATCGTAATCAGGAATACTTGCAGCTTTGACAAGATCTTCATTCTGGCGAATCAACGATGTCAACCCTTCGGTTGCCAGTCCAGCCATACTAACCATAAAGGCCACATCTTTCGATTTCGAAGCAGCTATAGAAATTACCGCTCCACCTTCACTATGTCCCAATAATCCTATTTTATGAACATTAATGTCTTTACGGGTTTTCAGATAAGCTACTGCCGAAAGAACATCGTCGGCAAAATCAGCAGTTGTTGATGTTGCATAAACGCCGTTCGATTGACCGACACCTCTATCATCAGAGCGCAGCACAGCTATGCCACGACTACTCAGATAGTCTGCAATCTCTGCAAACATCTTATGACCAGCCATATCGCAATCCCTGTTTTGAGGGTAAGTTCCCGTCACTAAAACGACTACCGCCGGTTTCTTCACTTTCTCTGGGATTGTTAACGTTGCACCAAAATGTAACGACTTATCGGCGCTATAATAGATCAAATTTTGAGATGTATAGTTGCCCCCCTTAATAAAAGGGCAGGCAACCATCATCAACTGTAATAAAATAATTTTTATACGACTCATTTGTTTTATACTTTCAATATAACTTTGCTTGTTCTATCATTTCTACCATTTCATCCTTCAATTCGCTCGGACTACCTTTGTAACCTATCGCTAGAAAACGGACATTTCCCTTTTTGTCAACAACTACTTTCATTGGGATACCAGAAATAGTATATTTCTTCATCACTTGACTGCACAAAACGTCGTTTACCTTCTTACTCGACACCTTACCATCATAAAGCAAATTAAAGTCAAAACCATTATCTTTCAAATACTTTGCCGAACTTATTTTAAAATCGGGAGCGAACTCTTGTGTATCAATAAAGTAGAAAGCAACACCCTTGTCATTCTTATAATGTTCTACGGCGAGTTTCATTCCAGGAAGCGATGCCTTACAAGGTACACACCAGGTAGACCAGAAATCGAGTACATATACTTTTCCTTTAAGCTGCTCTGAAGAAACCGTTTTACCATTGGAATCGACAAGCCTCCATGCAGGCATCACTCCTGTTGTCTTATAATCCGCAACAACTTTTTTAATTGCCGACTTTTCGGAAGGATTCTTCAATCCTGCGACATAAGCTTCATAGCCTTTATCGCTTTTATTATTTTTAACATAAAGTTCTTTCAGCATAGCCATCTGGTATTCAGAAACCTGATTAGCAAAAACACTTTTCTCAAGAACATTTTGCAACTCTTTATCATCACCAGTCTTTTTAAATAGATATGCCATCAGCTCATTAAGCGGAGATGACTGATAATTTGATAAATTCTGAGCACGACGAGCATACTCAAGCGACTTTTCTGTTTCACCAATACTATTTAATATCTCAGCATAAGGAAGATATGCCACATTGCCTATCATACTTTCCACTTTATTCTCCCATTCGCTATCTGTTAGATATGCATAACGATAAGGTTTTATCTTTCTAATTACCTCCAAATAGTCCACTAGATTTTTCGCCAACGGATAAAGTTCCTTGTCGGTAATATCTTTACGCTTATGTGGAATCTCCACAAGACGATAAAAGATATTCAACACTCCTCCCAACGACATTTTGTGCACATAAGAAAGTATATTCCCCTTCTGATTATTTATATAATCGGTATAAATTATCGATTGATAAATATCGTCATAACTATGGCCATAGGCATCAAGCATCGAATCAAATTCACTGTTCTGCGGAAAATCTTTCAGAAGTTGAAGAAAAGCTTCCTTTCTCTGATTGTTATCTTTCAGTCTTCCTACTAAATCGTATTGATATTTCAAAGCCCATTTCCCTTTTGGGTATTTAGCCAAAACAGCTTTTGATATAGAGTCCGATTGTTGAGAATTGCTCATTTGAGTAATTCTCATTGCACCCAACAATGCATCTTCCGAACCTTCATTAAGAAGATATTTAACTACTCTCTTAGCTTCATTCTCTACATTATTAATCTTTGCACCACGCATTGCTTCTATATAGAGCGAAGCCATAGGTACATTAGAAGCCCTGCAATTCCGAACTTCCTGATCAAGCCAATGATAAATAATCGTATCACTTACTTCACCCTTGCTAAAATCCGTATAATCCGGAATATAACGTTCATACTTTTCAGAACGTAAGAAGCCCCAACCAGCATAAGCACCTTGTTTATAACGGCCGGTATTATCGGCTACAAAAGCTACAAAAGGATAATCCAAACTCGTTCCACGATCTACTATATCACCAGCTTTGAATTTGAAAGCTAAAAATCCTGCCTCTTCGGGTATTTTATAAGTAACTTTCCATACTTTGCCATCTGTTTGCATCATAATGTCGTGAGCAATCCAACGAAAATTCTCGTAAGAATAAACGATACCAGGTATTTGCGAATACCCCGTCATTGAAGGAAGTGGAGTATACAACAATTCAACATTCTGACCTGCTACAAGATGGTCAGGATTGAATTTTAATCTATTGCCTTCTTGTGCATAGACACTTAGCCCAAACACAAGTAAGAAAACAACAAGAGAGAGAGATTTTTTTAAACTATTCATTACATGATTGAATAAGCCATCGTATACAATGAATTTATATGCATCAAGGTAAGCGATGAATTTGTTAGTACTTTATTTGTTTTTATATTGCCTACATACCCATTAAAGATAGATAATAATAGACGCTTTTTCTTTTACTTGAAAATCAGCATATAAGTCTTTTTGTTTTTATTCAGGATTTTGCTCTATTTCTGGATTCAAAAGAATTTGATAAGCAGGAATCGGCAATACGTAACGATTGCTCGTCGGAGCCAACGTATAGGTTTTCCCACCATAAGTTCTCGTAATTGTTTTAGCAAAATGAGAATCATCTTTCAAACGGCGCATATCCCACCAATGCAACATACGACAGAAAAATTCACGATGTCGTTCGTCAATAACCTTAGCCAATGCATCATCGGTAGTCGAGGCTGTCAGCTCGACATAGTCTGCAGCAGCAAAACGTTTTTTACGAAGATTGTTCACCCAAATCATCGCATCTGCCGGTTTATTGTTACGAGCAAAATACTCCGCTTTGATAAGCATCATTTCAGGCACAGATGGACCAATGTTACGTGGTTCGTTCATGGCTATATCTTTAAAGAAATATCTACCGTCAACATCCGAATAAGAACTCGACACGTTGTTTTTATCGCAAGTAAAAAGCGTATATCTCTTATCGTTTGTATCAAATAGATTCAATAAATCGTCACTCAAGCGCAGAACAGTGGGGCTATAAGCCGAAGCGTATCCATAAGCTACCTTCGACAATAAAATTTCAGGATCTTTCAAACGAATAGGATAGGTACTTGTCGAAAGTTCTGTGATGTTACTCAAATCATTAAGAGTGTTACGAATAGCTAATGCATCGTCGGCATATTCGTTCGCTTTTGCATAATCTCCTATACAAAGATAAGCACGAGCCAATACCCCATAAGCCGAAGCCTTGGTAGGCAAAGTTGTATAAGTTTGAGTATTGGGGAGCGAAGGCAATGCAGCTTCCAAATCGGCAATGATCTGATCGTAGATAGCCTGTATCGATGCTCTAGCCAACGACTGTTTTGTGTCTTCGGTAATGACCAAAGGCACGCCTGGATCTGAACTTGCAGTCGAAGCATTGTATGGTTTGGCATATTGGTTGACCAGCATCAAATAAGCATCTGCCCGATGCACTAATGCTTCTGCCGTATATTCAGCCTTTTGTGCTGCAGTACCATCTTTGCAAGAAGAGATTTCATTAATCACCACATTGGCATAAGTTATAGTATTATACATAGCATTCCAATCATAATCGGTCTGATAATATCCTCCGATCGGATAGATTGTGGACTGCCAAGTATACGTATTCGGGAACCATGAATAATAATCAGAACCGGACAAGGACTTTTGCTGTGCGGAACCATCAATAATATTGATATCGTCTGATGCTACATCCCCCATACATGGTCCTATTTCCCACTGGCTGGTATTATTTAATAAATAGCGATAATTGATAATCTCATCTGGAACCAATGTACCTTGTGTTTTTACATTCACATAACTTTCGCAACCAAATAACAGAAAAGCGAAAAAGAATAATAATGATATATGACAATATTTCATAATAATTTGTCTTTTAGAAATTAATATTCAGACTAAACATATACGACTTTTCAGGAGGTAAGTTATATGAACTGTACCCCGAAGTATAATCGGGATCGAAACCCTCTTTATTAGCTTTCCAAAGAAGTCCTAAATTATAGATTGCAAAAGTAAGCTGTGCCGAAGCCACATGTAGTTTGCTCAATAAAGCCTTGTCTAAATCATAACTCAAGGATATTTGTTTTAAACGAATATAATCGCCCTTCAATACATTGATATCCGAATATTTATAACGGTTCAAGCTATACATACTACTCGAAATTTTCGGCACATAAGTAGTGGCTTCATCACCCGCCTTTCTCCAACGCTGAGCAATATCACCCGACATATCAAAATAAGCATTTCGATACATCGAAGTGATATAATAGTTTAAAGTCGGTTTTAAGAAAACACTACCAAACTGATAAGTTGCATAACTATTGAGTGAAAATTGCTTGTAACGCACACTAAAATTAAGGCCTCCAAAGTAAGGAGGAGTCTGGTGACCTGCATTTTTTAATATTTTAAGCGAAGTCAAATTTGTTGTAGTTGATTTAACAATTTCTCCGTTTTCATCATATATCTGTGTCAAGCCGTTTTGATCAAGTCCGGCATTACGGTAAACAAATAGCTTATCGGTAGAATATCCTTCGAGTAATCCGATACCATTTGGATAATATGAGTAATAACTGCTATAATTACTTTCTTTAAAAAAAGTATTGGCCTTCACCTTATTTGTATTATAAGAGAATTGAAAACCTATATTTGCATCCCAATTCTTATCACGATAAGCGACAACATTAAAGTTAGCATCAATACCGTGAGAATCGATAGCAGCAGCATTACGAGTTAATGTTTGACCAATATTACCCAACATGGAAGCACTAAAAGGAAAATCATAAAATAAATCACGACCACGTTTGCTATAATAATCAATACTACCACTCAATCTTTCATTAAAAAAAGTGAAGTCCAAACCAACATTCGTTGTATATGTTTTCTCCCATTTCAATTGTGGATTGGCCACACTGATAATAGAAGCACTCGGCTCGTTGGTCGTATAATTTGTAGCAATAGAAATCTTGGTAAAAGGAAAAGAGCTCAACGAAAGGTTACCATTGATACCATAAGTCAATCTCAAAGCCAAGTTATTCACCCAACTAGCAGATTTCATAAAACTTTCGCGACTGATATTCCACTTTGTACCGAACGAATAAAGAGGAGTGGCACGATATTTACGACTGACACCGAAGTTGTTATAATCATCATACCTCACACTAGCCGAAACATAATACTTATCCATCAACGTATAAGAGGCATTCGCATAGTAAGAAAGAAAACGTCTTCGTTTATCTGCTTGACTAGGGTATCCACCACCATTAAAAGTGGTATAAGAATTTTCTGAGTATCCGGCTACATAAGAATAGCTAGGATTATAGCTATAATTCAGCTGAGTATCGGTCAAACCCGTTTGTGGATTATAGCCGAAAAGAGTATAAGAACCGGCCCCCATATTCGTCTCTCGGAATTCGATACCGGCAAGAGCATTTATACGATGAATACCCTTAAATGCTTTATCATAATTTAGCTGTTCACGGAATGTATAATTATTTTCGGTCGAATTATTCTTATTTAAAGCCCCTCCTCGTGTGATACCCAAACTATTTGTTGCAGCCGTCGGATAAGTATAATAATTGAGCATATCGCGTATATAGTAACTATTCGGATCATAATAAACCGTACTCTTCACATACGACTTTTCCAACGCAAATGTACTATTCGAAGCCAATCCGTCGTAAATAGGCACATTAAGAGTAATATTACCGATATAGTTATCCGAATTTTGTTTATTATTTCGTAAGTTTTGCTCTTGAAGGTAATTATATTTCCAATCTTTGAATGCCGAAGAAAGGGTTGAAGTCCATCCCGGATCCAATCTATCGTAAGAAATGCCGTTACCGTTTTCATCGGCTATCTGTTCATACGGCATCAATATTCGCCCCCGCGGATAAAGGGCGGAAAGCGTCGTTCCATTATCATAATAGGTAAAGAAAGAACCTTTGAAATTGGTTGTCAATGTTGCCCAATCGAAAAGTTTCCAAGTATTGCTCAGATTCAACGTCAGGCGTTCACCCGAATTTCTCTTGGTATAAGGATTCTCCTTACTGTACGATGCCGAATAATAATAAGAAGAATTAGCACCACCTCCGCTCACAGATAAATTGTATTGTTGCGAAGAAGCTCTCTGATAAAAATAATCCATTATCTGAGAACGGTTATCAATAGCACTAAGTTCCGCCACTCTTGCATCATATTGTGTCTGAGTTATCGAACCTGACTTCAACTGCATAGCCAAGCGGGAACCTTCAGGGAAGTAATACTGCGCATTATAATAAGAATTCGGATCCACAGGATACAAATAATTACTGTTCACCAGCTCTTTTTCATAATCGAGCATCTGAGCAGAGGATAAACCCTTTAAATAACCTAAATCGGGTTTTCCTTGAGTCATCCAACTTGCTGAAAAGGAGATCGAAGGTCTCGACGCTTTATTGCCCTTTTTTGTTGTAATAACAATAACGCCGTTAGCAGCACGTACCCCCCAGATAGAAGCAGCAGCGGCATCTTTTAGTACAGTGATATTATCAATATCTTCGGGGTTAAAATTCGAAAGATCCATTTCGGTAATCACGCCATCAACGACAATCAGCGGAAACTGTTCACCACTAATGGTGCTCACGCCACGAATATTCATATTATAATCGGAAGTTCCCATTGTGCGGGTACTCGAATAAGCCGACTTCAATGTATTATTGTAATCGAAAGTCTTATCACCGGCATACAAAGTGATCTTCATACCAGGCACCTTACCTTCCAAACGTTGAATGACATTGGGAGTAGCGACCTTCTTTAATTCACTCGAAGAGACCGTTGAAAAAGATCCTGTAATACGGTCTTTTGGCAAATTTTGGTAACCATTCGACACAACTTCAACCTCTTGAAGCAAATGCGATTGAGATTCAAAAGCCACGTTGATAATTTCTTCGTTACCAATATGTTTTTCCACATTGTTCATCCCGATATACGAAAACCGAAGCACTTCACCAGAATTGGCAGCAATCGAATATCTCCCTTCTTCGTTAGATATGGCCCCTGCCTGACGTCCAACAACTATGACTGTTGCTCCAGGCAAAGGGTCGCCCGATTCATTCGTTACTATTCCAATAATGGTATTACTTCTTTTACGAGCCTTGCTTGAAGCAGCTTTAGTGATAAGCACATATTTGTCCTTTATCTCATAACGCAATCCTGCTCGTGAACAAATCGCATCCAGAGCCTTATCCAAGGAAACTTTCTCCAAATTTAAGTTCAGGCGGGCTGTTTTGTCAATGATTTTACTTTGATACATCACATAAACTTTTGCCTGCGATTTTATTACTGAGAATGCTTCTTCAATACCGATTTGATTCTTTTTAATCGTTATCAGCATCGAATTGTTTTGAGCAAAGGCTCCCAGACAAATAATCAAAGTCACTAAGAAAAGGTTAAAACGCATTAATTTAGGAAAATCATCCCAAAAAAGTTTCTCAATTCTCTTTTTTTTCATACTTTTGAACGAATTAAATTTAACAATGCCTGCGGCCAGGCAGGCTTTAGTTTTGAGTATTTAATTAAATGAAGGGAAGACGGTTAGTTTTCCCTTTTTTCTTTTTCCGTTACTATAATAGAGCCATTATCATCCTTAAAGCTCAGATTGGATATTTCTTTTATCAAATTCAAAGCATAACCCAACGACTCGTGCTTCATTAAAGCTCCAGTAAAAGTTATATTGCTTAACTCGGGGGATGCAAATCTGATTTTCACACCATACCACAAAGATAGTTGGGTCATAATATCCCCCATCGTTACGTTCGAAAATTCGTAAGTTCCAGTAACCCATGAAACATATAAATCGGTATTCACTTGTTGCTTTACCATGAGACCGTTCACTATTTCAACCTGTTCAGAAGGCCTCAACACCACTTTATCCAAAGGTGAACCAACAGCCACCCTACCGGATACTAATGTTACTGCCACATTCCGTTCGGCATAGGCAGACACATTAAATTTTGTACCCAATACTCTTACCCGAATATTATTGCCGCAATTTACTATAAAAGGAGCATATTTATTGTGAGTCACCTCAAAATAAGCCTCACCTTTCAACTTTACATTTCTCGCTTTAGTAAATCCAATAGGATATTCCAGTTCTGATTCCGAATTCAAAAAAACACGAGTACCGTCGCAGAGCGTCACCTGATAAGTACTACCTTTAGGCACCACTATTTTATTATAAGCAGCCAGATTATTTCGTTTATAAATAAGTTGTCCACGAAAATTATTCCCAATAACAACCCCATTAATATCCTTTATTGGTGTAGCAATATTACCATTCATCAATATAATTTGCCCACCAGAGAGAGTAAGCATCGCCTTATCAATAGCCTTATTAGGATAAAGAGCTAATAAAGATGTTTTTTCTTTCGGTGTATAAGATACAAAATAGAACAAAGACGAAAAGCCGAGAAGCAATACAACTGATGCAGCAGCAATCCACTTTGCCATTAAGCGGTGTTTACGAATGTTTATTTTGTGCAACAAGGTGTTCCAGCTTTTACTCGCATCAAGTGTAGCCTTGGCCTTTATTTGCAATTCAACCTTATACAAAAACAAAAAATCATTAAACAGCCTACGATTTTTTTCCGTTTTAGCTAAAAAATTACGCAGTTCTCCCAACTCTTCCGCAGAAAGTTCCTTATCGATATATTTTCGAAAAAGCATTGTTACATCATCTCTCTTTTCCATAATACTTCGGTATTTATAGAAAAGAGTGTTAAACAATAGAAGTGGGTGACAAAAACTTTAAAAATTATCCAATCATTATAAACAATAATAAATCTTTCTCTTTCCGTAATAATTTCAATGCCCTATTCAGATGGGTTTTCACGGTATTGATAGAAATATTTAATTCTCCCGCCACTTCTTTATATTTTTTCCCATTCAAAATAATTTCAATTAGTACTTTATTTTCTTGTGGTGAAAGTTTGGCAAGAGAAGCCTGAAGTTTTTCACGTTTCATTTCGAGTTCTTCATTATCGTAAGCATCTTCAATAGGTGAATAAACTTCTTCTTCCAAATCTTGAATATCCAAATACAAATTATTTTGTTTGGCGCAAGCAATTGACAAGTTACGCACTGAATAGAAAAGATATACTTTGAGATTTTTTATATGAAGATATAGTTTCTTATCCCACAACTTCACAAAAAGCTCCTGAACAATATCTTCCGATTGAATTTCCGATTCAGTAATCTGCACAGAATATATACAGAGAGCAACATAGTAAGTGTCAAACAATTCTTTGAATGCCGCCTCACTACCACCTTTCAAATTTTCAAGCAGAATGCCGTCTCTCGTCTTATCGTACATTATTACTTCTAATATATAATATGGATGCAAATATAAATTAATTATACTGACTAAAAAAAATATTTTCTGCAAAAAAGAAAAATGTCACAATAAATGTTTTACTACAGAAAAACTCTAATAGCAGTTAATTATTTATATTTAAAAAGAATATCACACTTTGCCTACAATCCATTTTTCAGAACGTATTTCAATATGAACATTCGCCAATATTCTGATACTTTCTTATCCGGGCCTTATCGAGAAGGCCTTTCAGGGCACTATTTTCGTTACTGTCTCATCGCTCAAATGTGAATCAAATAAGAGCAAGACATAAATGCATCGCACGTAAATCGTTGATATACAGCGAGAAATTCATAAGGACGAAAATAAATGTTTGTAAGTATAAACATTTATTTTCGTCCTTATGAATTTTTATGTTTGTCCTTATCATTTTCTGAAAGCTCAAGTTCAATTTTGTGAATCAATAAGTGCACTTCGGTGTGGTTAAAATAGTATCAGAATGTCTACGAATATTCACTTCCAAAACGTTCTGAAAACAGCATCAACATCACTATTTTAGATCAATGCAATCTTGCATCAATGAGGATGTGCGCCTCGGGCTCATCAATAAAAATGAGGAGACTAAGTGACATAAGGAACTAAACGAATGGGATACACTCGTCTATGCACAAAACAGCTCCTCAGCTATCTGTAGCCTATCGTTTAGAATGATTCTAAGCAGAGGTCCGCTGAAAATAAGGTGTCCACAACATGCTCTAGACACGATTTTCGGACCTTTTTTCGCTGGCGTTGTATACGGTGCATCGTTAACCTGCTGTATGGTAGCGCCGTATGGTGTCATACGGAGGTGGCAAAGGCTAATATGAAGATAGAATTTGATGCATATTCCCGACTTTTGCCGGTGAGCTTTTACCACCCAAAACCACGTATGGACCTAAATTTGTTGACGTCCATATGTTTTCAAAAAAACTTAAGGACGTCACCGAAAAAACTAACATACGACAATTTTGTTCATGCCGCAGGCTCGAAAGTCCTTGTTTATGTGATGTGCTATTAATAATACTTATGTTTAGCCCCCTAGCTTTTAGCGGTGAGCCTATCATACTCTTCTTCACTATCGAACTAAAAACAGCCTTGACTTTGAATGGCCAAGGCTGTTTTTATATTACAGTTATTGAGAGATTATTCCCACTCTATTGTAGCAGGTGGCTTACTCGAAATATCATAAGTAACACGATTCACCCCCTTTACCTTATTAATAATATCATTCGAAACCTTACCCAAGAATTCGTATGGCAAATGAGCCCAATCTGCAGTCATAGCATCGACACTAGTCACAGCACGAAGAGCTACAGCCCTTTCGTAAGTTCGTTCGTCGCCCATGACGCCGACACTTTGCACCGGCAGCAAGATGACACCGGCCTGCCAAACCTTATCATATAAACCAGAGTCGTGCAACCCTTGAATAAAGATCTCGTCAGCTTCTTGCAGAATAGCCACCTTCTCTCGCGTGATATCACCCAAGATACGCACGGCTAATCCTGGTCCAGGAAAAGGATGTCTATTAATCAGATTTTCGGGCATATTCAATGCGCGACCAACTCTGCGTACTTCATCCTTAAACAACCATTTGAGAGGTTCACATATTTTGAGATTCATCTTCTCGGGCAAGCCACCTACATTGTGATGACTCTTTATAATCATGCCCGTAATAGAAAGCGATTCGATACGGTCGGGATAAATAGTTCCTTGAGCCAACCATTTGACATCCTTCAACTTTTGACCCTCGTCGTCAAACACGTCAATAAATCCTTTACCTATAATCTTACGTTTCTTTTCCGGATCGGTGACTCCTGCCAATTCTGAAAAGAATTTCTCGCTGGCGTCTACACCAATGACGTTCAATCCCAGCGTAGAATAGGCATCCATTACCTTATTGAATTCGTTCTTGCGCAACAAGCCATGATCGACAAAGATACAAGTAAGATTTTTGCCAATAGCCCGATGCAACAATGTAGCACATACCGAAGAGTCGACACCACCACTCAAGCCTAACACCACTTTATCGTCTCCCAATGTGGCCTTCAGTTCGGCAATGGTCGTATCTATAAACGACTCGGACGTCCACGACTGCGAACAACCACAAGCCTCAACTACAAAATTCTTCAATATACGAGTGCCGTCTACCGTATGGAACACTTCGGGATGAAACTGCACTCCCCAAAGTTGATGTTCTTTCTGCCGATAAGCAGCAATAGCGACTTTTTCAGTCGACGCAATCACCTCAAAATCTTCGGGAATTGCTGTAATAGTATCGCCATGGCTCATCCATACCTGAGAATTGGAACCGACACCATTAAATAAAATATCATCGGAATGGAAACTTCCCAAATTGGCACGTCCATATTCACGAGTTCCGGCAGGTTCAACCTTTCCGCCACTCACATACGAAATATATTGAGCGCCGTAGCAAATGCCAAGTACAGGATACTTATCACGTATAGCTTGCAGATTATCTACTTTAAAGGCATCCTTATCGTATACCGAGAAAGGACTGCCGGAAAGTATCACACCTTTAATTCCCGATTCGTTTTCGGGGAATTTATTATATGGTACAATCTCACAATACACATTAAGTTCCCTGATTCTACGACCAATCAGCTGAGTGGTCTGAGAGCCGAAATCGAGGATTATAATCTTTTCACTCATAAAAATTTAAAGGATTATGAAGAATAAAATTGCTGCACCAATCCACAGCTTTAAATTCTTTGTTATTTTGAATTGCAAAGATAATGTAAGTTGTGTGTAATATCAAAGAAAAGTCTATTTTTTTATAATTAACAAAGAAAATGTGTGCACATATAAGAATTATTTTGTAATTTTGCGCTGCTTTTTAAAAGAAGATATATTGAATTTTATTATAGAACTCTTAAACGTTTAAACAAAATGATTAAAGTAGGTATTAATGGATTCGGACGCATCGGACGTTTCGTATTCCGCGCTGCTCAAAAAAGAAACGATATTCAGATCGTTGGTATTAATGACCTCTGTCCGGTAGATTATTTAGCATACATGCTGAGATATGATACAATGCACGGACAATTCGACGGCACAATCGAAGCTGACGTAGAAAAAAGTCAATTAATCGTAAACGGTAAAGCTATCCGCGTAACAGCAGAAAGAAATCCGGCAGACCTGAAATGGGATGCAATCGGTGCTGAATACGTTGTTGAATCTACAGGTTTGTTCTTGACGAAAGAGAAAGCTCAAGCTCATATCCAAGCTGGTGCAAAATATGTTGTAATGTCTGCTCCTTCTAAAGACGATACTCCAATGTTCGTTTGCGGTGTTAACGAGAAGACATATGTAAAGGGTACACAATTCGTATCTAATGCATCTTGCACAACAAACTGCTTGGCTCCTATCGCTAAAGTATTGAACGACAGTTTCGGTATCGTTAACGGTTTGATGACTACCGTTCATTCTACAACAGCTACACAGAAGACTGTTGACGGTCCTTCTATGAAAGACTGGCGTGGTGGTCGTGCTGCTTCTGGCAATATCATCCCTTCTTCTACAGGTGCTGCTAAGGCTGTAGGTAAAGTTATTCCTTCTTTGAATGGTAAACTTACCGGTATTTCAATGCGTGTTCCGACTTTGGATGTTTCTGTTGTTGACTTGACAGTAAACTTGGCTAAACCAGCTACTAAAGAAGATATCTGCAAAGTTATGAAAGCTGCTGCCGAAGGTGAATTGAAAGGTATCCTAGGTTATACAGAAGATGCTGTTGTATCTGCTGACTTCTTAGGTTGCACATTGACTTCTATCTTTGATGCTAACGCAGGTGTATACTTGACAGATACTTTCGTAAAAGTTATCTCTTGGTATGACAACGAAATCGGTTATTCTAACAAAGTATTGGATCTAGTTGCCCACATGGCTACAGTAAACGATTAATCGTTAAATACAATAGAATACAACAAAAAAAAGCTGCTTTCGATATTCGAAGGCAGTTTTTTTTTGTATTTCGTGATTCTTTGTTAAAATGAGAGATTTACATGAATTATTATAAGCATTTTTAGTACTTTTGTGCTTCATAGATTCGATGTAGATAACAGTAAATAAAGAATGATGAAAAACGATTCTCTGATTATAAACAATCCCCTTACGGAACCTTTTCAAACGCCGCATGCGACGGTGCCTTTCCACCTTATCAAAACGGCAGATTTCGAGCCGGCCATCGAAGAAGGTATCAAACTTCACAACATCCAGATATCTTCTATTACCGATAACGAAAACGAGCCAACATTTGAAAACACCATTGAGGCTTTGGAAAACAGTGGAGAGTTGCTGGACAGAATTACATCTATCTTTGGCAATCTACTCAATACAAACGCTGACGAAGAATTGCAGACCCTGGCCTCTTCTATTATCCCGATACTAAGCGAACATAACAATAATATAGGACTCAACCTACAGCTTTTCAATAAAATAAAAGCTGTTTATGACAGAAAAGACGAACTGCCCCTGAACAAAGAGCAATCTAAACTACTGGAAGACACCTACACGGGATTCGTTCGTCGTGGTGCCAATCTAGAAGGGACAGACAAAGAGAACTATCGCAAACTGAGCAATGAGTTGAGCCAATTGGAACTTCAGTTCGAGCAAAATTGTTTAAAAAATAATAACGAGTTCCAACTATCCATAGAAGATAAGACAAAACTAACAGGACTTCCCGAGAATGTACTCGAAGCTGCCCAAGAGACAGCTAAGGAGAAAGGCCAAACCGGCTACGCATTCACACTGAAAGCTCCCAGCTATATTGCTTTCATGCGATATGCCGATGATCGTGAACTACGCCGGCAGATGTACATGGCCTACAACACACAAGGTATAAAAGACAATGGAAGCAACAATATAGAAATCGTAAAAGAAATTGTAAATCATCGGATGCAAATAGCCCAGCTGTTGGACTATAAAGACTTCGCTTCGTATGTTCTCAAAAAACGAATGGCCGAAGACGAGACGCACGTATACGCCCTATTCAAGGAGTTGCTCAACGCCTATATGCCGACCGCGCATAAAGAAATAAAAGAGTTAACCGAGTTTGTCCAAGAATGGCAAGGCGACGCAGACTTTGCATTAATGCCTTGGGATGTGAGCTATTATTCGAACAAGCTGAAAGAAAAGATGTTTCATATTGACGCAGAATTGCTTCGCCCCTATTTCGAGCTAGACAAAGTAAAAGCTGGAATATTCGGACTTGCCAGCAGACTATACGGCATCAAATTTGAACGAAACACAGAGATCCCTGTCTATCAAAAAGAAGTTGAAGTTTACGAGGTATTCGACGCAGACGAAAGTTTTCTGGGAGTACTCTATTTGGACTTCTTTCCGCGAGATGGTAAACAATCAGGCGCTTGGACATCTTCTTTCACAGACCAATGGATAGACCGCAAAACCGGTGAAGACCACCGTCCACAAATTTTAATTTCAACCAATTTCAATAAACCAACGGCAACAAAACCGGCGCTGCTTACTTTCGAAGAAATGAGAACCTTTCTTCACGAATTCGGACATAGTTTGCACGGAATGTTGTCAAAGGTAACTTATCAAAGCCAAAGCGGCACTAGCGTCTACTGGGATTTTGTCGAACTTCCTTCTCAATTTATGGAAAATTATGCCATCGAGAAAGATTTTCTACATACCTTTGCCAAGCATTATGAAACGGGAGAGGCCATTCCGAACGAATACGTTCAGCACATCGTTGATGCCGATAATTTCAATGTTGCGTATGCTTGTCTAAGACAAGTAGGATTCGGGCTTATAGACATGGCATGGTACACCCGCAAGACGATATTCGAAGGCGATGTCATTAAATTTGAAAAAGAAGCCGAAAAAGAGGTATTACTGATGCCTGATGCAGAAAACACCTGTATGAGCACACAGTTCTCTCATATATTCTGCGGAGGATATGCGGCTGGATACTATAGCTACAAATGGGCAGAGGTAATAGAGACGGATGCATTCTCGCTTTTCCAACAGAAAGGGATATTCGACTCTGCTACAGCCCAGTCTTTCCGAGACAACATTCTGTCGAAAGGCGGTACTGAAGAGCCTATGTTGCTTTATAAACGATTTCGTGGACAAGAGCCCAGCATCGATGCACTGTTAATAAAAGACGGTATAAAATCTAAATGAACAAAGGATGAGAAAAAACATTATATTTGCACTACTTTGCCTGCTGCCACTACTGATAGGATGTAGCAACAGTGACGATGTATCGGACATATTTGTCGGAAAGACATGGCGTTTCAACTACATTTCCACAGGAGGTAAAAATACGACTTGGTACAATTTTCCTGATGTAACACAAGAGAACATACAACAATATGCCGATCGTACAAAAACTTTTACCGCTTCTTTCTCAGGACTCCAATCGGGCGACATCATCAGCGGAACATTCACTGGACAGGGTTCTCTATCTGCCGGAGGAAAATGGTCGGGCAACGGACATAGCGGAACTTTTACGACATCCGAAGTTTGGGGAGATCCAAGCGACGCCAACGATATGGTGGCAACGAAGATATTATACGGACTGACAAATGCCAAATCATATTCGGGAGATACCAACGGCAATTTATTTATCTACTTCGATTATGAGGGTACGACATTGCTTATGGCATTCAGTCAATACACCAGTAATAATTAAGAGACATGGACGAAGAGATCATAAAGCAGAATAATCTTGATAAGCGCTACATACGTATGGCACGTATATGGGCAGAGAACTCATACTGCAAGCGTAGACAAGTAGGAGCACTGATCGTAAAAGACAAAATGATTATTTCGGATGGGTATAATGGTACGCCATCAGGCTTTGAAAATGTATGCGAAGACGAAAATAATGTGACCAAACCTTATGTACTCCATGCCGAGGCCAACGCCATTACCAAGATAGCCCGTTCGAGTAACAGCAGCGACGATGCAACCCTTTATGTAACAGCTGCTCCTTGTATCGAATGTGCCAAACTCATTATTCAAGCCGGTATCAAAAGAGTTGTATATTCTTCTCACTACCGTCTCGAAGAAGGTATCGAACTACTAAAACGTGCCCAAATCGAAGTCTTGTTCATACCGATTGAAGAAAATAATAAAGAAGAATAACATATATCATTACAAATATAAGGAAGGAACAAAATATGATGGAACCGAAAAACAACAATACCCGTTTTACACCGCTCATTATTGCCGTAAGTATTATATTGGGTATCCTCATCGGTACGTTCTACGCCAACCACTTTTCGAATAACCGCCTGGGTATTATCAACAGTTCGTCAAACAAACTGAACAGTTTGCTCCGCATTATTGATGATCAATATGTAGACACTGTGAATATGAAAGATCTGATAGAACAGGCTCTACCTCAGATTCTAGCAGAGTTAGACCCTCACTCTATTTACATTCCGGCCAAAGATGCAGCTGATATGAGTTCGGATTTGGAAGGTAGTTTTAGCGGAATCGGAGTACAGTTCAGTATAGAAAATGATACCATCCATGTCAATAATATTATCCCCGGCGGACCGGCAGAAAAAGCAGGAGTCATTGCGGGAGACCGCATCGTAATGGCTAACGATACACTTATTGTTGGCCCTAAGCTGACAAACGAAGTGGCTCAACATACGCTAAAAGGCCCGAAAGGCTCGAAAGTAAAAATTAAAGTAATGCGCAGCGGAGAAAAGAAACTTCTTCCCTTTACGATTACCAGAGGAGATATTCCTCAAAATACGATTGATGCCGCCTATATGCTCGATAATAATTATGGGTATGTTCAAATAAGCAAATTTGCCCGTACCACTCATGCCGAATTACTCAATGCTTTAGCCCAACTCGGTCACAAAGGCATGAAAGGGCTGGTTATTGATCTCAGAGGAAACTTAGGCGGATATATGGAAACAGCTATCCAAATGGCTAATGAATTCCTGCCTGCGGGAAAATTAATTGTCTTTGCCAAAGGGCGTAAATATCCGCGCACAGAAGAATATGCCAACGGTAGTGGCAGTTGCCAAAAACTTCCACTCATTGTACTTATCGACGAGGGTTCGGCTTCATCGAGTGAAATTTTCTCGGGAGCTATTCAAGATAATGACCGTGGTATAATTGTAGGGCGACGCTCATTCGGTAAAGGATTGGTACAACAACCCATCAGCTTTAGCGACGGCTCAATGATTCGTCTGACAATAGCACGCTACTATACACCGTCGGGGCGTTGCATACAACGGCCTTACACCAGAGGTAACGACGAAAAATATGAAATGGACTTACTGACCCGTTATCAGCATGGCGAATTCTTCTCGCGTGACAGTATCAAGCTGAACAAGTCGCAACGCTATCACACAAAGCTAGGACGCATTGTCTATGGAGGTGGAGGTATCATGCCAGACGTTTTTGTTCCGGAAGATACAATAGGTGCCACATCTTATCTAACAGAGGTGATCAATCGCGGGTTGGTTGTTCAATACACATTCCAATATACGGATAACAACCGCGCCAAACTTACCAAATTCAAGACATCTGAAGCATTGGCAAACTACTTGCATAGCCAAAGATTAGTAGAACAGTTTGTACGCTTTGCCGATAAAAAAGGAATCAAGCGCCGCAATATATTGATAATGAAATCGCATAAGCTACTGGATAAAAACATCAATGCCAGTATTATATATAATATGTTGGGCAAGGAAGCTTACCTCAGATACATCAACAAGACCGATGTCACCGTACAAAAGGCATTGCTATTGCTGCGCCGAGGAGAAGCTTTTCCTGAAGCGCCCTCGAAAAAGCTTACCAATACCAATGGAAAAAGAAAAGCAACAACTGCGCAGGTTTATTGCGTCCCAAAAAAGAGACTACAGTTCGTCAACGCTTGACGAACTGTCAAAAGCGATATTGAAGAAACTCGAAGTAGATCCGCTATTCAAAAGAGCTCATACCATACTAATGTACTATTCCCTAAAAGATGAAGTACAGACACACGACTTTATAGATAAATGGAGCAACCGAAAGGCCATATTGTTGCCGGTTGTCGTCACAGACAATATTGAGCTCCGCATCTATAAGGGCAAAGAGTATCTCGCCGAAGGAGCTTTTCACATCAACGAACCGACAGGGCAAGCCTATACAAACTACGATACTATCGATTTGGCGATAGTGCCGGGAGTTGCTTTTGACGAGAATGGCAACCGCTTGGGACGGGGCAAAGGATATTATGACCGCTTGTTGCCACACATAGAAGCGACAAAGATAGGAATCTGTTTTCCTTTTCAATTACTGAAAAGCATTCCGACAGAACCTTTCGATAAAAAGATGGACAAAATAATAACATTATGAAAACGAATTATCATACGCACACCACTCGCTGCCACCATGCTCAAGGTAGCGACGAGGATTATGTTTTGAGTGCAATTAAAGGCGGATACGAAGAACTTGGATTTTCTGACCACACGCCCTGGAAATATAGAAGCGACTTTATCTCTCCTATCCGAATGACGACCGACGAACTACCCGATTATGTAAAAAGCGTTCACTCTCTGGCCGACAAATACAAAAGCCAAATCAAGATACACCTTGGACTGGAATGTGAGTACTTTCCCGACTATATCTATTGGCTAAAGAACATGCTCAAAGAATATGGTATAGAATATGCCATATTTGGTAATCATTACTACAATTCGGACGAGAAATTCCGCTATTTTGCCACTCATTGCGACTCTCGTGATATGCTCGACCTTTACGAAGAAAGTTCTGTAGAAGGAATAGAAAGCGGGATATTTGCCTATATGGCTCACCCCGACCTCTTCATGAATTCTTATCCCGAGTTTGATCACCACTGCACCATGATTAGCCGACACATTTGCCGCGCAGCCCTACGCCAACATTTACCGCTAGAATACAACCTTAGTATTCGTGCTCGAAACGATGCCTTGGGACAGCCTTCGTATGTTCCATCTCCTGAATTTTGGAGAGTTGCCACCAACGAAGGTTGCACTGCCGTGATAGGTATTGATGCGCATAGCAATTATGATTTAGAAAGATCCCAATACTACGATCAGGCAAAGAAAGAACTAAAAGAATTGGGTATTAAGACTATCGACAAATTGGATCTTAAACGATAGACAAAGATTTAACGAAAGACAATATCACTAATGACGCTTGCCCCAACCTTCTCGTTAAGGCGCTGGACAAGCTTTTTTCTTTCCATCATCAACTCTTGTCGAACAACAGCCGAAGTAAAGTGTACATACAGCACCTGATTTTTGATATACAAACTTTGAGTATAACGTCCGATGACCGGGCCCAGCAACTCGTACCATTCATTGAGAAGCCGTTGTTCGTTAAGCGGCGATTCCAGGCTCTGTTGACGCAAATACCGCCGTATCAAATTCCCTACAGGCTCGACATCTTTCTTCCTCATTTCGCATCCTCCAATTCACTAATCTGCCCCTTATCAACCATAAACATTTTATAGTCACTTCCCATCTGTGGCAAAATATGAGCTAACCTTTCGCGGTCGGTATCGGTAATAAAGATCTGACCGAAGTTATCATCCGACACCAATTTCACAATCTGTTGCACACGAGAGATATCCAATTTGTCGAAAATATCATCGAGCAACAACAACGGTATAGTATGTCCATGTTTCTTCAGAAAATCGAATTGGGCTAACTTAAGTGATACCAAATAGGATTTACTCTGGCCCTGAGAGCCTTCTCGCTTAATGGGGAAACCACCCAAACGCATGTCCAAATCGTCTTTATGGATTCCGCAGAGAGAAAAACCCACAATGCGGTCGCGCTCTCTATTTTGACGAATACGATCGAGCAACACGCCCTCCTGCCCATGAGAGCGATAGCAGAGCTCTACTTCTTCCCTATCCGACGAGATAGACGAATAGAACTGAGCAAAAATAGGATTAAAGACATCAATATAATCTGCCCTCTTTTGGTAGACAACAGTACCATAATCGGCCATCTGCTGTTCAAATACATCAAACAATCCTTCATCAACCGGGGTATCGCCACGCAAAAGAGAATTGCGTTGAGACAAAGCTTGGTTGTAACGGATAAGTGCATTCAGATACTCTTTATCAAACTGCGAAATCGTCACATCCATAAAACGGCGACGTTCGGCACTGCCTCCCAAAATCAATTCCGTATCGGCAGGCGAAACCATGACCAAAGGGATGAAACCGATATGATCGGCTAGTCGATGATATTCTTTCTTATTGCGTTTGAACGATTTCTTAGAATGAATTTTCAGCCCGCTATATATTTCTTCGGATGTTCCATCCTCTTGTTCATAAAATCCTTGCACTACAAAGAACTCTGCTCCATGAAGTATATTTTGTGAATCTACCGGATTGCCCAAACTCTTGCAAAAAGAAAGATAATACAATGCATCAAGCAAGTTGGTTTTACCCATTCCGTTCAACCCGAAAAAGCAATTCAATTTAGAGGAGAACAAGAGTTCTACCTGTTCTAAATTTTTATAATTTAATATAGATATTCGTTTCAGTATCATGCACATTCAGTGAGTTGAGTACAAAAGTATGAATATTTTGCCGTTTTTTCGCCTTCATAACAAAAAAAGATGCCGTCAAATTTCATTAATAAATAGAAATATCCTACTTTTGCTGTCCGAAAGCATAGATATCGAAAAACAAAAAACAAAACATACAAATGGCAGAAAATAAAAAGGAACAACTGAATGTTGGAGATGCCCTGACCCAGTCGGAAGCATTTATAATGAAGTATCAAAAACAAATTCTCGGTATTGTCGTAGCAGCAGCAATTCTTGTTGCCGGATATTTCCTTTACGAACGCTTCTATGCAGATCCACACGAAGCAAAAGCACAAGCAGCCCTCTTCCCCGGACAGAAATACTTTGAAGTAGACGACTATGCATCGGCTCTAAACGGTGATAAAAACGGATACATCGGATTTCTTAAACTCGAAGATGAGTATAGCGGCACCAAAGCTGCCAATCTAGCCAAAGCTTATGCAGGTATCTGCTATGCCAATCTAGGCAAATACGACTTGGCTGCCAAACAGCTTGACGAATTTGACGGAAACGATGCAATGGTAAGCCCTGCCATCAAAGGCGCCCTTGGCAACTGCTATGCGCATCTGGGCAAAATGGACAAAGCTACCGAATGTTTGATGTCGGCTGCCAAAGAAGCAGAAAGTCCCTCATTAAGTCCTATTTTCTTGGTACAAGCAGGTCAGATTTACGAGAGCATCGGTAAATACGACAAAGCTATCGAAGCATATCAGACAGTAAAAGACAAATACGTCCAATCATACCAAGCAATGGACATTGACAAATACATAGAAAGAGCAACACTCGAAAAGAAATAATTTTCAATAACCCATAAATCGTATGGCAACAACTTATCATAATTTGTCCCAATACGATGCAACACAAGTACCGGATGCCCATAATATGACATTCGGTATTGTTGTATCAGAGTGGAACCCTAAAGTAACCGACTCATTGCTCAACGGATGTGTCGAAACGCTAATCAAACAAGGAGCGCAAGCAAACAATATTTCAGTAGAACATGTTCCGGGTAGTTTTGAACTCACGTTCGGAGCACAACAATTTGTCAAGCAAGGCAACGTAGATGCTGTCATTATCCTAGGCTGTGTCGTTAAAGGCGAAACTCCCCATTTCGACTACGTTTGCATGGGCGTAACACAAGGAGTTACTTATTTGAATGCAACAACAGATACTCCCGTCATTTATGGACTTGTCACAGCAAACAATATGGAACAGGCAATAGCCCGTTCAGGCGGTTCATTGGGGAATAAAGGAGTAGAATGCGCAATTGCGGCAATTAAAATGATCAATTTAGTTGCGCATTTAAAAAAGAATTAATACCTTTGCATCGCTTTTCAAGAGAAAAGCTAAAAAGGAAGGGCAAATACCAGAGTGGCCAAATGGGGCAGACTGTAAATCTGCTGGCTTCGCCTTCGGTGGTTCGAATCCATCTTTGCCCACCACAAAAAAGATTCAGTGCAATGCGGAAGTAGCTCAGTTGATAGAGCATTAGCCTTCCAAGCTGAGGGTCGCGGGTTTGAGTCCCGTCTTCCGCTCTCTTAATAAAAGACGCCAATGGCGTCTTTTATCGTTTATCAAAACGATAAAAAAGACAAGAACCTTGCCATGGCCTACAAATCAGCATGAGCCCCACCGATTAATCATGTTCACAATCAACTACAGACATGTGGACAACAGAGCAATGATTTTGCCGAATGCTTACTTTATAATGAGTTTTTCTGATCTGCAACGTAAGCGAAAAAACAGACGTACGTCGTTGCCATAACTAACGGATGTTACTGCGGTAACTAACGGAAGTTATCATGACAACTAACGTTAGTTTCTTCTGCGAGATACGTTAGTTACCGCAGCGACATACAGTTGATTTTTTGCGAAGTTGTCGTATGTTAGTTTTTTCGGTGACGTCCTTAAGTTTTTCTGAAAACATATGGACGTCAACAAATTTAGGTCCATATGTGGTTTTAGGAAGATAAGTACGACACCGATTTGTTGAAGTAATCGTATCTTGTCTATTGTTTGAAGAGGTTCGCGCCGGTATGAATCATTTCGATGTTTTTCTATAATACTTTTGGAATCTGTTTCCGTCACGTTTATTACCTGTATATCAGATAGATATTGAGATGTGATAGCAAAACGGGACCTAAAAATCACATCTTCTCTCTGATAATCAATAAATTATGAACTTTGCAAAAAGGCACCGATGATGAGTGATATAAGCAGCTTTTGAAGATTCGCGTGCAAGAATTGTTATTTTTGATACTCGATTTGTATTTTGCGAGAGACACCCCCCATTGACGTAAGATTGCGTTAATGGAAAAGCATTTATCTCGAAGTTGTTTTTCAAGGCGTTCCAAGAGGTGAATATTGGGAGCGATACTGATACTATTTTAACCATACCGAAGCGGCACTTCTTGATTACGAAGTTTGAACTTGTGTTCTCGAAAAATGATAAGGACAAACATAAAAATTCATAAGGACGAAAATAAAAGTTTATACTTACAAACTTTTATTTTCGTCCTTATGAATTTCTCGTTGTATATCAGCCATTTGCGTGCGATACACTTATATCTTGTCCCAATTGGGCTTATATTCGAGCGGCGAAACTGTAGCGACAAATAGTACTCTACAGGGTCCTGTCACTAAGGTTCGGATAAGAAAGTATCAGAATCTCGGAGAATATTCACCTTGAAATACGTTCTGAAAAACGGATTACCCGCAGATATTGTAGCTTATTTCTGCGCCAATGGAGGCAAACGCTCTAATTACATAGAATGAGACAATCTTTATACAGCTATTTATGATTACTAAGAAAGGGGCAATTCTAATACGAAGCAGGCTCCACTAGCTGTAGTAGAATCGGCATAAGCACGCCCATTCAACAATTGTGCAATAAGGCTTACAAGATAAAGACTCAGTCCCAAATTTCCCGCCGTATTATTTGATAAATAGCGAGTAAAGATCATAGCTCTTTCTTCGGATGAGAGCGACTGCCCCGTATCTGTAACAGAAAAGCGTATCTTATCAGGCAATACGTCATAAGCCAAAACAATACTTCCGGCAACCGTATGACGGCAGGCATTGGAGAGGTAAGTGACCAGCACAAAAATAAGGCGTGATTCGTCTGTCTGCAATAGCAAAGGCGACGAATCATTGCCTTTCGCACCCCGAGAAGGGCAAAACGACAAACTGACCATACGAGGTACTTCCGATTCTACTTTACTCAAAGCCAAACGACAAAGCATGTCAACATTAACAGTAGAAATTTGCAGTGTATAAGTGTCGCTTTCTATTTTCGAAATATCCAATACATTGTTAACGATAGAATTAAGATATTTGTTCTGTCGAGCGAGTTTCTTCATCAGCTCTGCCTTTCTTGCGTCCGACCACACAGAAGTATCTTCACTATTCAATTGCCTATTGAGGCTTACAATATCATGCAATGACGTATATATCTTATCATTCACCCGTTGATAAAAATGATTTTTGGCACGCTCGGTAGCTTCAGCAATAAAAGTTTCTTTGCATAGCTTCCTTTGTTTACGCCGCAAGCGATAGATAATCGTCCCACTCAAAGTCACAAGGAAAAGCAATGTAAAGGCAATAGACATCATACACCACCCGACGCGTTGCTCGTACAGTTGTCTACGAGTTTTAATCCCCATATCGAGTATACGCTGTTTCTCCATATTCATTTGTTGCTGAGCCACCAGTAGGTTTTGCAAGTTGAGCTCTCCCCTTTTCTGGCGAATATCGATATCTTCTCGATGCAATAGCCAACGGTTCTTTTGATGCTTAAGCATCAAAAGTTGCTTATTCTTATCCGCAGCCTCCGTCTGCAAACGTATATTTTCCATAAACAAACGGTTACGTTGCTTTATCGACTCCCAAAAATCGAAACGGCTAACGTATGCATCAAACAAATCTCCCCAATCGGTATTCAACCATTCCTCGGACAATTTTTTATAATCCTTATAATATTTATTAGATACTTCGTATTTGTGCTTTGAAAAATAAAAAGCTCCTATATTCTCGGGATTACTATTATTACCGGAGGCCAACAGGGCTTCCAATGCTTTATCTTTATCATGTTCGATAAAAGTATAATAACAATAGATGGTAGAATAAAAGTTTGCAAAACTCACCCTGGTGGGATTCTCGCGCTGCAAACGCTCCAATTCGCGTAGCATATTGACGGCTTCCGACTTTTGACCCAACATACAATAACATTGAGTCAGTATCATCACAGGGTTTATACGTGCTATATCTGTCTTGCAACACTCCAAGGCTTTCTTCGTATAAAGAACACTATTCTTATAATCTTTAAGTAAGAAGTAGCTTCTCCCTATCAATGTATATATACTTTGGCGTTCTTCCTTGCATGAATGCAGAGCCTTGAGATAATAAGATAAAGCCGTAGCATTTTGTTGCTGAACCGTATAATAATTGCCAATTTCATAAAAATAGATCGAAATAGCATAAGGATCGTTCAATTTAAACATCAGCTTTTGATACTTTTGCAATTGCGACAAGGCTTCTCTGAAATCTTTATGATACAAATAATAATTTATAACATATCCCCATGCCTTGAAAAAATACTTGCTACGAGACTTAGACAGACAAAACTTTTCGCATTGCCTGAAACTCTTCAACAGCAAATCTTCACGAGAAGAATAACGATAATGTTTTGTTTTGCTCATCAGAGCCAGACACTGCGCATCTATATCTCCACTCCTTTTGGCCATAACAAACAACGTATCAGTCATTGGACCACCTTGAGGAGTATTCAGCTGTTGCTCCATCTTTTCATAATACCGATACAAATGATCTTGAATATGGAGCGGATTATTTTGGGCATGGCCCGATAAAAACGAACAGCAACATACAATCAAAAGACTAAAGATCGCTTTTAAAGGATGATCGAAGACAAAACGTGCACCTCCCGAATATTGAGTATCAACATAGGCTTTGCCATGCAGTAATTTAGAAATAATGCGGCATATATGCAATCCCAACCCCGTACCTCGTTTTGCTTTATCAAGCATCTGAAAGCGTTCAAACACCTTTTCCGCATCCTCAGGTTTCACTCCCGGCCCCGTATCGGTAACAGCAAAACGAACACTATCGGGCATAATCTCATAAGAAAGTATGATACTGCCCCGTTCTGTATATTTGCAAGCGTTGGTTAGATAATTCGTAAGCACCTGCTGCAAACGCTGTGCATCGGTATGCAACATATAAGATTCGGGAGCTTCTGTCGATGTATTGAGCAACAGTTCAACGCCTTCGTTCTGTCGGCCTCTAACACTTTCGAGCGTGGTATGACATAAATGATAAATATCTGTATCCGTAGGAGTCAATTGATAAGTGCCACCCTCAAAATTGGAAAGATCCAAAACATCGTTTACCAATTTCAATAACAATTGGCTATTGGTTTCTATCATCCCTATATAATCGTCTTTTTCTTTTTTCGACAAGCCGCTACCTATCTCACTATTCAGTATTTCGTTAAATCCCATAATAGCATTAAGAGGATTACGGATCTCATGATTCATATTCTGAAAGAAGAGGCTTTTAATATGCTCCGATTTCTCGGCCTTTTCCTTTTCTCTACGCAATCGTTTCCTTGTAAAATAATAATTGAGGATATAAATAATAAACAAGACAACTAAAGACCAAAACACTATATTGATACACAATATACGCCAATATTCCTTTTCTTTAAATAAGATAGAAGATCTGCTCTGTTGCTCTGCTCTAAGTCGGGCATTGATAAGCTTCTTGCGACCTTGTTGCCAAATCATTTTCTGAAAATCCAACTGAGTTTTCAGGATCTTTTGTTCTTTCAATCTATTCTGTATAGCAGCACGATCGCGTTCGTTACATAAAGAAAGTAACAAACCGTTATCTATCGATTGCTGTAACTTCATTTTTGCATATCGCCGACGTTGCATTTCTTTCTCATGCTTTAGCTTCCAATATTCCATTTGCGGAACAAATGAAGAAAGCAGGCACTGTTCATCGCTCATTCGAAGAGTATTGACATAATCACCAAACTTACGGTAGTATAACGAAGATAGTTCGTAATTTTTCTCAGCTTCATATTGTTTTGCCTTATTCGTATAATAGTTCAACGAATCAACGCAAATATCTCTATCACCAAACTTCTTTTTGAAAGTCGAATCGCAATGCTGATAAAGCGTATAATAATCATTCATACATTCGGCATAGAAGCGATAATCACTTGCAAGAGCAGGATAAGTGGAGATTGATTTTTGAACCATATTGTATGCCTCTTCCACCTGTGCCTTATTCTTAACATCTTTGCGACAATATAAAGACAACAATAACATACGAGGGACGACAGCAGTAAATTCGTCTGAAGCAGATATAGCTTTCAATAAATATTCTTCACTCTCATCCCATTTATGTAGCCACATACAACATTGACCGATACGCGTATATAATGATACAAGATTTCCATCGTCCTTAGGTGGATTTAGAGCAAGAATCTTGCGATATTGTGGCAGAGCCAAACGATAAAAATGGCGTTTCACATAGAAGTCCCCCGAGATCATATAACTTCGTATAATGCCATATTCATTTTTCATCCGAAAAGCTTCTTCCTTAAACTTAATCAACTCGGCTAAGGCTTCCTGAAAGTTCGAGTTATTAATATTCTCAATAATGATTATATTCCAAGCACGAAAATAGTATTCAATATAGGGAGTACGTAAAATAAGAGGAGCAATACGATGGAATTCTTGCCGTTCTTCTTCGGACTTTCCATGCAGGTGATAATAGTTTACTCTATAGTAGAGTGCTATACATTCGACTTTTAGATTTTTCGCACGCTTCGCCTTGGTATAAAGCGTATCAAGCATAGAAAGACCTACACCCTGATTTTTCAGATTCTTTTGGCACAACGTCACATATTGATAGAGCTTATCGTCTAGTTTAGACTCACCGTGATGAACCAACGCTGAGGAATTAATGGCGCAGAAAGCAACAACTAAATATAAGAGTAAAGTTCTTTTCATGCATGCAAATATATTAAAAATAATAAAATAAAACAGCTTTTTATTGAACAACTTAAGTTACATAAAGACTTAAGCCTAAAATGAATGTTATAATTGAAACAATCAGTTATATCGGTACATCCGGCTTAATATTGATAGGCAACTCTTATGGCATATCCATTATAAGTAAAAGCAAAGCAAAAAAGCATTTTATGAAATATTAAGACTCTTTCGTAAGAAGAAAAAACGAGAAAGATAATACGAGATAAACAAAACATAATCAACGATGAAAGCTCAGTTGCTCGTAAATATTGTTGAACAAAGGAAGAATAGAGCTGTTAAAAAACTCTCAGCTCTTTTGGGATTCAGAAGAAATAAATACTTATATTTGAACGACCTAACATAGAAAAAAGAAATAATCTTTGAATGATGAAAAGTAGCTCACAAAGGACAGGGCTCCACCTATTATATATCATCAATGTCGCTATCATAACTTTAATTTTAGCGATAGATGCTTATTTTCATTATGCAGGACTACTAAAAGGAGAAAACAAAACTTTTTTCCTTGTCATGAACATAATAATAGCTATTGTTTTTATTATAACGATTTCACTCTTTTTCTTTTCTTACAAACGAATATCACGCAATATAAAAGAGTTACATTCATTCCAAAGAAAATTTGAGTTCGTTACGACAGCAAGTGATATCAATATCATACAATATGATGTAACATCTAGAAAGTTCACTCATTGGAATCCATCATCTACAGAACCGCATAAAGGTTTTACTATGAAAGAATATTGGGCACGCATATATCCGGATGATCTACCTATAGCACATCAAATAATAGATTTCATGGATAGCTGCAACAATAACCCATGCACGTGCGAATATCGGTATTTGCTTCCAAGTACCAATCAATACTCGTGGCAATACAATGATATATTCCCTTTTGAACACGATGCAAACGGTAATGTAACAAGCTATATCAGTGTCAGTCGCCATAATAATAAATGGCACGAAATTGAAAACAAAATAGCAAAGTTCAGACGAAACATTTCATTCATCACGTTATCAAACGGTATCATGTTCGTTCGATACAATGTAAACAACGATACACTATATCTTCTGGACAATAGTGGCGAACTTACTGAAAATATTATCACTTTTGAGACCTACTGGAATTTGATTCATCCCGAAGATATAGCTAAAGCAGAAGAGCTCATCACTCTAATGAGAGAACACAAGGTAGAAAGCTTTCAGACGGAATACAGATGCAGAATGTCCAAACAAGCCGAATATTCCTGGCTCGCAGTAAACATTGCAGCCTACGAGTATGACAGTTACCACAGAATTTCAAGTTACATGTGTCTGTGCCGCAACAATAGCACATGGCGTCAAGCAATGGACGAAATGATTGATCTGCGCAATAAAGCGGAATCGGCAAATAAAATGAAGAATGCCTTCTTGGCAAATATCAGTCACGAAATTCGCACACCACTCAATGCAGTAGTAGGTTTCTCTAGCCTGATAAACGATAATGTGCCCGAAAATGAACGTAACAAATTTAAACTCATTATTGATCAAAACAATAAAATGCTGCTACAGATTGTAGATGACGTACTCGCATTATCAAAATAGAATCAGGAGATATAGATTTCATTCCAACAACATTCGACATCTATAATGTCATACAAAGCATTACCGACTCCATGCGAGTAGTCATGCGCCCAACGATAGAACTTATATGCGAAAGTCAAGAACATTTCAACGTTTCATTCGACTCCAGACGACTCAATGAGGTAATATCCAGCCTACTCGTAAATGCCAATAAATTCACCCACGAAGGTCATATCAAAATAAGCTACAGCTATCAGGAAAAAGGTTTATACGTTTCGATAACCGATACAGGGATCGGCATTGCACTAAAAGATCAGCAACGGATATTCGAACGCTTTGAGAAAGTAAACAACTTTATCAGTGGCACAGGATTGGGATTGGCTATCTGCAAAGGCATTATAGAACAAGCGCATGGTAAAATTGGCGTAAAGTCTGAATTAGGAAAGGGATCTACATTCTGGTTCTGGATTCCGTGCGAAAAAGAAAAATAAGCTTCATTCATTTTCGGTTATCATAAAAGACCTTATTAATAGATGGTTGTAATAAGAGTTGGCGAACTCTTTTCGCACAAAAAAAAGAATATTATTTTTTTGCATTAACCGTCAGTTGCAGTATCTTTGCTCGTCGTTATTTTATCAAAAATGCAGACTATAAAAAGAATTTAAAATTAACCGAGCTCTATTTATGAAAACATCATTGACACTTTCCAAAAAGACCTTAACAAAGGAGCTTAAAGACTACCTGATGATTGCCTTCGGCATGTTCTGCTACAGTGTTGGGTGGGCTGTTTTTTTATTACCAAACAGCATCACAACCGGTGGTATACCAGGCGTTTCATCCATCGTTTTTTGGGCGACAGGTATTCCTGTACAATACACTTATTTTATAATCAATGTATTTCTTCTTGCCCTTGCCCTAAAAATATTGGGATTCAACTTTTGTATTAAAACAATATGGGGAGTTGTAACACTGACTACTTTTGTCGCTTATATACAACATCTGACGGGTTCAACTCCGTTCTTGCACAATCAACCATTTATGGCATGCGTCATTGGAGCTTCTTTTTGTGGTACAGGAGTAGGATTGGCCTTATCATACAATGGCAGCACCGGTGGAACAGACATCATAGCTGCCATTGTGAATAAATACAGAGATATTACGCTAGGACGGGTCATACTGATATGTGATCTCATCATTATCTCTTCAAGTTACTTTGTTCTAAAGGATTGGGAAAAAGTTGTATATGGTTACGTAACGCTCTATATATGCGCTTTTGTAATAGATCAAGTAGTAAACCTGTCTCGTTCTTCTGTCCAATTCTTTATCATATCCGATAAGTATATGGAAATAGGAAAAGAAATCAATACCTTCCCTAGAAGAGGAGTAACGGTGATCAATGCTAAAGGATTTTATTCGGACAAAGAAGTCGGTATGCTCTTCGTATTAGCAAAAAAGCGAGAATCCTGTATTATATTCCACCTCATAAAAGAAATTGATCCCAAGGCTTTTGTTTCTCAAAGTTCAGTGATCGGAGTCTATGGAGAAGGATTTGACCGAATAAAAGTTAAATAGATTCACTCTATCAATAGACTCGTTTGTTTCTCGGATTATAATCACTACCTTTCATTATATTTAAAATAGTTATTATGAATAATTTCATATTTCAAAGTCCTACAGAGTTTGTGTTTGGCAAAGACACAGAAAATAAGGCAGGGCAATTGTGCCGTAAATATGGTGCAAAGAAGGTTCTTATTGTTTATGGTGGAGGCTCTATTATTCGCAGCGGGTTGCTTCAACGAATCGAATCATCCCTAACATCGGTCGATATTCCTTTTATGGAAATGGGTGGTATCCAACCAAATCCAGTAGATAAAGAAGTTTATAAGGGAATTGACTTAGTGCGTAAAAACAACATTAATTTTCTACTTGCCGTAGGCGGAGGATCCGTTATCGATACAGCGAAAGCCATCGCTGCAGGTGTTCCGTACGAAGGAGACTTTTGGGATTTTTATTGCAACAAAGCCAAGGTCGAAAAAGCACTAAATGTAGGTGTTGTATTGACCATTCCGGCAGCAGGTAGCGAAGGCTCGGGCAATACAGTGATTACCAAATTGGAGGGCTTGCACAAGATTAGTTTACGTGTTCCTGAATATCTACGTCCAGCTTTCTCGATCATGAATCCAATGCTCACTTTTACTCTTCCACAAAGCCAAACAGTGGCAGGTATCTGCGACATGATGGTTCACATAAGTGAGCGCTATTTTACTAATACAGAAGATGTGGAAACAGGAGATAGAATCTGTGAAGGATTATACAAAGCCATTATTGAAGAAGCTCCTAAAGTCATAGCCAATGCAGAAGACTATGGGGCCCGTGCTAATATAATGTGGGCAGGAATGGTTGCACACAATTGGACTTCAGCTTTCGGTATGCAAGAATGTTGGTGTTCTCATTTCATGGAGCATGAAATAAGTGCCGTCTATAATGTAACTCATGGTGCAGGTCTTTCTGTTATCTTCCCAGCCTGGCTGACATATATGGCAAAATACAATGTACATAAGCCATATCAATTTGCCACTCGCGTTTGGGATGTTTCAGCCAATCCCGGACAGAAAGAGGAAGTAGCATTGGAGGGCGTTAGACGTCTAAAACAGTTTTGGAGTTCTTTAGGATTACCTGTTAATTTCAAAGAACTAGGTATAGAAAATCCTGATATCGATTTGCTGGTAAAAAAGCTTCATGAGAACAAAGGCGAATTAGTTGGTTCATACATGCAGCTATCTAAAGAGGAGACAAAACAAATCTATCAGTTAGCACTCTAACGATAAATCAAGTATTTATAGCTATTATATAGAAGAAGAAAAAACGAGTACATCTTACGATGCACTCGTTTTTCAATTAAAACATAATATTATGAAAAAATAAATCTATCTATTCAGCATTAAGAGAGAAACGTTGGAAAGCTGTAACAGTCAAGCCCTTGCTCTCATCATCTAAATATTTAGCTACGCTCTGCTTAGCATCGTTCATAACGAACTCTTGGTTCAACAGGCAAGCTTCTTTATAAAATTTATTCATTCGTCCATTAACGATATTTTCGATAAGATTCTCAGGCTTACCTTCTTCACGAGCCTTGTCGGCAGCAACCTCTTTCTCACGAGCCAGAACATTAGCAGGAATATTTTCCGGGCTAATTGAAACTGGATTCATGGCAGCAATTTGCATACCTAGCTCATGTCCTTGAAACTCTTTATCTTCTTGGTTTAACGCAACAAGAGTAGCTAATTTGTTACCCGGATGGATGTAAGCCGAAGCAGTTCCACCTTCAACAAAATAATAGCCATCAAGTTCCATTTTCTCACCTGTAATTCCGCTACGGTCTGTAACAGCATTGGCAACAGTACCATTGCCGAATGAAAGAGCCAAAACAGCCTCTAAATCGGCAGCCTTAGCAGCCATAGCAGCGTCCAATATATCAGTTGTCAATTTAACGAAATCAACATTTTTAGCAACAAAATCAGTTTCGCATTTCAAAGCGATCATTGCAGCATACTTACCGGTAGATTTAGCAATCACACAACCTTCCGAAGCATCTCTATCGGAACGTTTTGCAGCAACAGCCTGACCCTTTTTACGGATAATTTCCATCGCTTTATCAAAATCATTATCAGCTTCGATAAGTGCCTTCTTGCAATCCATCATGCCGGCACCTGTCATTTTACGAAGGTGCTGAATATCAGCTATAGTAACAGCCATAATTTCCTTTCAATTAAAAGTTCGTAAATTATTCTTCTTCATCTTTAGCTACCGCAGCACGCTTTGCTTCATTGATAGCTTCATTATCTTTCTTGTCGATACGTGCTCTTGTATTCTTCTTTCCAGCAGCAGAAACTTTAACTTCGCCAGCTGCTTCCATATCAACTTTCTCAGCCTTACGTTCCTCAAGACCTTCGGCAATAGCTGCACAACAAGGAGCTAAAATAGCTTCAATAGACTTTGTTGCGTCATCATTAGCCGGAATAACAAAATCAATATCAGAAGGATCCGAATTGGTATCAACGATTCCAAATACAGGAATACCCAAGCGCTTTGCTTCACGAACTGCTATATTTTCCTTCATTACATCAACAACGAAAAGAGCAGACGGTAGACGAGATAAATCGGCAATAGAGCCTAAGTTTTTATCAAGTTTAGCGCGTTGACGATCTATCTGAAGGTTTTCTCTTTTAGAAAGATTGCTGTAAGTACCATCAGCTTTCATTTTGTCGATGGTGGCCATTTTCTTAACAGCTTTACGAATAGTCGGGAAGTTAGTCAACATACCACCCGGCCAACGTTCGATAACGTAAGGCATACTAACCGACTGAGCCTTATCGGCAACAACCTGTTTAGCCTGTTTTTTAGTAGCAACAAATAAGATCTTCTTACCCGATTTAGCTATTTGTTTCAAAGCATCAGATGCTTCATCAACCTTAACTACTGTTTTATGAAGATCAACAATATGGATACCATTGCGTTCCATGAAAATAAAAGGAGCCATTGCAGGATTCCACTTTCTTTTAAGGTGACCGAAGTGGCAACCAGCTTCCAACAGTGTATCAAAATTTGTTCTTGACATTTTTCTTTAATTATTTAAGCGTTTACATTCCTTTTTGTTATAATGAACCAACTACCGAGTAGCCTAACACAAATAGTGTAGAGTCCCGCTAGTTTAGATACTAAACCCCAAAGCTCGAGCAAATATTAACGTTTACTGAACTGGAATCTACGGCGTGCTTTTGGACGACCTGGCTTCTTACGTTCAACAGCGCGCGGATCACGAGTCATAAAGCCTTCGGAACGAAGAGCAGCTTTATCTTCGGGATTGATTTTCACTAATGCGCGAGCTATAGCCAAACGAAGAGCTTGAGACTGGCCGGTGAAACCGCCGCCTACTAGGTTTACTTTGACATCATATTTCTCTACAACACCCAATTTACTCAATGGCTGTTTAACAACATATTGCATAATTGATGAAGGGAAATATTCTGTAAGGTCTTTTTTATTGATTGTGATTTTACCGGAGCCTTCGCTAACGAAAACACGTGCCACAGCACTTTTACGTCTTCCTAATGCGTTAATTACTTCCATCCTTTCTCCTTATTTTAATGAATTAATATCTATAGTCTTTGGTTGTTGAGCCTGCTGACTGTGTTCGTTACCTGCGTAAACGTACAGATTATTAATCAGCTTGTCACCCAATTTGTTCTTAGGTAACATACCTCTAACAACTTTTCTCAGCAAGCGGTCTTCTCCGTTCGGTTTCTTAAACAAGAAAGCCGGAGTATACGGTGTTTGACCACCTGGATAACCCGAGAATCTATAATAGACTCTATCATTCCATTTATTTCCGGTTAATTTTACTTTGCTGGCATTGATAATGATCACATTATCACCACAATCTACGTGAGGAGTAAAGTTTGGTTTATACTTTCCTCTCAATAGTTTTGCAACTTTAGAGCCCAGACGGCCAAGTGACTGGCCGGCCGCATCAACAACAACCCATTCTTTGGTCACCGTCTCTTTGTTTGCAGAAATGGTCTTGTAACTTAAAGTATCCACTCTTGATTTAATTTTTTAATTGTTACTACTAATAAATCCTTTCACCGCACGTTAACCTCTTCGGCCAAAAAGAAGCCAAAATGCTATGAACTAATGTTTTTTATCTTTGTTAAGATAATAATCGGCTTGCAAAATTACTGCTTTTCTTTAAACTGGCAAAGCAATTCTGTCTTTTTTTGAGACACAGTGGGAATAATTACTGAAGCTACTAAGATTGCTAAAGGTCATAGACTTACTTACAACTCCATTTTTCAGTCATTTGGACAACTCTAACAAGCTCAGTAGCTTCTGTCAATATTCTCTTAATGATAACTAAAATTCAGCATTATTGGGTGTTCTAGGGAAAGGAATAACATCCCTAATATTCGCCATACCTGTAACAAACAGAATAAGCCTTTCGAAACCCAATCCGAATCCTGAATGAGGACAAGTGCCAAATCGCCTAGTATCAAGATACCACGACATATCTTTCATCGGTATATTGCGTTCCTTAATAACTGACAACAACTTATTATAATCAGCTTCACGTTCCGAACCACCAATAATTTCTCCTATCTTCGGGAACAGAACATCCATAGCTCGAACAGTCTTGCCGTCTTCATTCATTTTCATATAGAAAGCTTTAATCTCTTTCGGATAATCAGTCAGAATAACAGGACGTTTAAAATGTTCTTCAACAAGGAAACGTTCATGTTCTGAAGCCAAATCGACACCCCAATAAACAGGGAATTCGAATTTATGTCCGTGAGCGATAGCATCCTCCAAAATCTTAATGCCCTCCGTATATGGTAGACGAACAAAGTCTTCTTTCAGTATATCCTCCAAACGAGAGATCAATTCCTTATCATACATCTCATTGAGGAAGTTTAAATCATCCATACAATAATCAAGAGCCCATTTCACACAGAATTTGATAAATTCTTCTGCCAGATCCATATTCTCTTGAATCTCGTTGAAAGCCACTTCCGGTTCAATCATCCAAAACTCAGCCAAATGACGAGGAGTATTAGAATTTTCGGCACGGAATGTAGGACCAAAAGTATAGATAGCACCCAGAGCGGTAGCGCCAAGTTCACCTTCAAGTTGACCCGAAACCGTTAGACTTGCCATCTTACCGAAGAAATCATCATCATAAAGAATAGAGCCATCGGCATCTTTCTTCAAATCATAAAGATTTTTAGTCGTCACCTGAAACATTTGTCCGGCACCTTCACAATCGGAAGCTGTAATAATAGGCGTATGAAAATAGACAAATCCTTTCTGATGAAAAAAAGTATGGATAGCGTAAGCCATCTGATTTCTAACACGAAATACCGCGCCAAAAGTATTTGTACGGAGACGCAAGTGAGCCTTCTCTCTCAAGAATTCAAGCGAATGGCCTTTCTTTTGCAAGGGGTAATCACTACTACAAGCTCCTAATACCTCAATATCGTGAGCCTGAATTTCGACTTTCTGACCAGAGCCTTGCGACTGAACCATTTTGCCATTAACACTTAAACAAGCGCCCGTTGTTACCTCTTTGAAACTCTCTTCCTCAAAAGCTGCAGGATCGGCAACTATCTGAACATTATTAATTGTAGAACCATCGTTGAGAGCGATAAAAGCAACCTTTTTACTACCGCGACGAGTACGAACCCATCCCTTTACATTAACTATAGCGCCATAATCTTTGCGCTCTAACAAATCTACAATTTTTGTTCTAGCAATTTTTTCCATAAAACAGTCCTCTATTATATCAATTATTCGAAAGAACCCATACGGAGGAAGTCGAGTTCCTTCTCCGTAAGATAACGCCATTCGCCGCGGCGAAGTCCTTTCTTAGTAAGCCCGGCAAAAAACACTCGATCCAGTTTGATAACTCTATAACCAAGTGATTCAAAAATACGACGTACAACACGGTTTTTGCCAGAATGTATTTCAATACCTACTTCACATTTGCTTTCTTCTGATGCAAACTCAGCAGCATCAGCATGTATTTCACCATCTTCGAGCGTAACTCCCGTTACGACCTTATCCAAATCACCACGAGTTACATTTTTATCCAATGTAACATGATAAATCTTCTTTTTTAAGAATTTAGGATGAGTCAACTTCGAAGCCAAATCACCATCATTCGTCAACAACAGAACTCCCGTTGTATTGCGGTCAAGACGTCCTACAGGATATATGCGCTCATTGCAAGCATCTTTTACCAACTCCATTACCGTATGACGCTCTTGAGGATCATCAGAAGTAGTAACGCAGTTTTTTGGTTTATTCAATATAACATAAACCTTACGCTCTATCTTTACCGGTTGATCATGGAATTTCACTTCATCAGAGCGTTTTATTTTGGTTCCTAATTCGGAAACGACAGTACCATTTACCGAAACAACTCCTGCCTGAATATACTCATCTGCCTCACGGCGAGAGCAAATACCGGCATTCGCAAGAAACTTATTTAGACGAATCGGTTCATTCGGATCTACATTAAGTTCCTTATATTCGATCTGTTTCTTTACGCTATATTTGGCATTGGGATCATAATCGTTGTTGCGAGGACGAAAACCGCCACCTTGCGGACGATAGTTGTTATTGGGACGTGGTCTGAACGGACGCTGCCCTCCATTGTTATAGCCTTCGCTACCGCCATTATTGTTATAGCGTGGACGATAGCCGCCGTTGTTATAGCCACCTCCGCCATTGTTATTATAGCCGCCGCCATTATTGTTATAACCGCCATTATTATCTCTACCTTCGGAATTGTAGCGTGGACGATAAGGGCGTTGACCACCACCTTCTTGATCATTGTTATTATTATAGCGCGGACGATAGCCGCCGTTGTTATAACCACCACCGCCATTATTATTATAGCCGCTGCCATTATTGTTATAACCGCCATTGTTTTCTCTACCTTCGGAATTATAGCGTGGACGATAAGGGCGTTGTCCACCACCCTCTTGATCATTGTTATTATAACGCGGACGATAGCCGCCGCCATTATTGTTATAACCACCACCATTATTGTTATAGCCGCCGTTATTATCACGGTTTCCCGAATTATAACGCGGACGATAAGGACGATTTTCTGTCGCCCCATCAGCTCCTCCTTCATTATTCTCGTAACGAGGACGATAATTACTCGCTCCGTTACTCCTATAAACCGAATTAATACGAGGGCGATGTGGACGAGAGCCGTCCGAATCAGGAGCAAACGAACCAGAACGACTTATAGTCTTTCTTTCTTCGTCACTAATTTTATTACCATCACGGTTAAAATCTGCATTGTCGGCACGATTAGAATCCTGCCATTCTTCATTTTTAGTATCCATCTTTCTATTCGAATAAAAAATTAAACACTGACCTCACGGTCGGAAAATTCACTCTAAACGTTCTAATTATTTTTATCAGGTTATTAAATTCCAGTATAATTGTGGGGCGTAATAGCCCTTAATTCATTCTTTATATCTTCGCTTACATTCAATTCTTCTATAAATTCTTTTATCGATTCCTCAGTTATACTCTTATTCGTTCTAGTAAGAGCCTTTAGTGCTTCATATGGATGAGGATAGGCTTCACGTCGCAAAATTGTCTGAACAGCTTCAGCCACCACACTCCAGCAATTATCCAAATCACGAAAGATAACATCCTTATTAAGCAGCAGTTTGCGAAGTCCCTTAAGCGAACTCTGTATGGCAATCACAGCATGACCAAACGGCACACCTACATTACGAAGTACTGTCGAGTCAGTCAAATCGCGTTGCAACCTCGAGATCGGCAACTTCTCTGAAAGACGCTCCAAAATAGCATTTGCCAACACCAAGTTACCTTCTGAATTTTCAAAGTCAATAGGGTTTACCTTATGAGGCATAGCACTTGACCCAACCTCACCCGCTTTGATTTTTTGTTTGAAATATTCTAAAGAGACATACATCCAAAAATCGCGATCCATATCAATCATTATGACATTAATACGGCGCATAGCATCGAACACAGCCGACAAATTATCATAATTGGATATCTGAGTAGTAAATTCCTCACGTTCTAATCCGAGTTTATCAGAAACAAAACGATTCCCAAAACTTTTCCAATCAAAATCGGGATAAGCTACATGATGGGCATTAAAGTTCCCCGTTGCGCCTCCAAACTTAGCAGTAATAGTACAAGCCCTTAAAGAAGCCAACTGGCGTTCCAAACGATAAACATATACCTGAATCTCCTTTCCCAATCGCGTAGGAGAAGCCGGTTGCCCATGGGTACGTGCAAGCATAGGCACATCGACCCATTCTGCAGCATACGTTCGAAGCTGGCCTATCAATTCCTCTAACATGGGATAATACACCTCCGTGAGCGCATCCTTAATAGATAGAGGCACGGAAGTATTATTAATATCTTGCGAAGTCAAGCCAAAATGAATAAACTCTTTATAAGCATCCAGCCCGCCAATAGCATCAAACTTTTCTTTCAAAAAATACTCTATCGCCTTCACATCGTGATTAGTAATGCTCTCTATATCTTTTATACGCTTCGCATCTTCTTCCGAGAAAGCTGTATATATAGAACGAAAAGCTGAAAAGAGCTTATGATCAATATCTTTCAATTGCGGTAAAGGCAATTCACACAAAGTAATAAAATATTCCACTTCAACCCGAACGCGATATTTCATTAACGCATATTCGGAAAAATAGTCTGCAAGCCGTTCTGTCTTTCCACGATAACGACCATCTATAGGAGAAATTGCAGTTAATACATCCAAATTCATTATTTATCAAAATTATTGAGCAGCAAAATTAAGTCTTTTTACTGACTTTATCACCAACAATTCAAAGAAAAATAAATAAGAAACTATAAAACGATTATTTTCATAGATTTGTAACATCCTATTTTTCAAGACAAAGAAAATATTTTTAAAAAATAATAGGCATTTTTCTTGGCTGATATAAAAAATAGCAATACCTTTGCGTCACTTTTGAACAGAAAGTGAATGGGCGTTTAGCTCAGCTGGTTTAGAGCATCTGCCTTACAAGCAGAGGGTCGGCGGTTCGAATCCGTCAACGCCCACTCAATTCGACTCTATTCACTTCTCCATTTCAAAAGAATCGGGCGTTTAGCTCAGCTGGTTTAGAGCATCTGCCTTAC
>Ga0183095_10154_pt1 | contig 159332 bp, 155 predicted proteins | sample BioMet4_FD_130346 | JGI IMG/M metagenome (GOLD analysis project Ga0183095, IMG submission 130346) | Microbial communities from bioreactor (seeded with sewage sludge) at LBNL, California, USA - Biofuel metagenome 4 (v2) (version 3) | ecosystem: Engineered > Bioreactor > Anaerobic > Unclassified ...
AGGTTAAGAGCATCGTATTCCGGTACATCATGACCTACTATAACCGCCGGCGAATCTATACTGCCAACCCCGGCGGCCTGCCGCCAGCCATGTATCGTCAGGCCGCCAGAGGCCTGGCCGCATAAGCTGCAGATTTTGGGTGTTCATATTCTGCACTCTTCTTGACTTCTCTAGAACGTACACAGCAGGCAAATTGTGTAAGAAAACACAAAAATACTACCAAACCCAAAAAAGTTATGGTATACTTCAATGATTGGAATAAAAAGTCCCGGCGTCCGTCCGGGACAGCGAAAGGAAAGAGGACGCGTTGAAAAAGAAGATGGGGCGGACAGCCGCGCTGACCCTCTTGTCAGCGCTCTGCCTCTTTTTGAGCGGCTGCGCCGGGTTGAGATTGGGGACGGTGGAAGATCTTTACTGTCTGCCGAGCCTTCCCGGTGAATATCAGGATCTTGAGACCAGCATCAACGCTCTAATCGAGGATGGAGCCGAATATGCCGCGCCGTCATCCGGCTCCAATATCCAGCCGGTGCAGCTGGTGGATCTGGACGGAGACGGACAGGAGGAAGCTCTGGCGTTTATGCGCAAGCCCTCTGAGGAAAAGCCACTGAAAATCTATATTTTCAGTGCAAAGAGCGGCAGGTATCAGCAGTCTGCGGTGATTGAGGGAAGCGGCAGCGCAATTTTCAGTATTGTATACAGCGATTTGGACGGCGATGGCCACACAGAGCTGGCGGTGGGTTGGAAGACTGCCTCCGAGATGCAGGTGCTGTCCATTTATACCCTGCGAAACGGCCAGCCCGAAGAACTGCTGCGCACCACCTACGTCAAATACGTCCTGACCGATCTGGACGGCGACGGCCGCAACGAGCTGGTGACCTTCCACGCCGACACCGAGGGAATGGGTATTGCGGAAATGTACACCTGGCAGGATGGAACCATGGCGCTGGAATCCTCGTCTAAAATATCCGTTACCATGGCGGAACTGAGCAATCTTGGGCGGGTGGTGACTGGTGCCATTCAGGACGGAACACCGGCGCTATTCGTAGTGGGCGTGGTGGATTCCTCAACGGAGGTTACAGACATTTTGGTGGCGCGGGATGGGGGACTGAGTAATATCGTACTGTCCAGCATCACCGGCACATCCACGGAGGTGGCCCGGTTTTTGTCGCTGTATCCCACGGACATTAACGGCGACAAGACCACAGAGGTGCCGGTGCCGGTTCTGCTGGCGGGGTCCGACGCGACCCAGAATTATTACCGCATCGAGTGGCGGGGCTATGATGCCACAGGTACGCCCTCAAGGGTGGAGTCCACCTACCACGATGTGGAAGACGGCTGGTATCTGGTGCTTCCGGAGAGCTGGCGGGATCGGGTGCTGGTGCAGCGGGAGCCCGACGCAGAGGAGTCTACGGTGACCTTTTCTTACCGCGACGGAACTGAGCTTCGGGAGTTTCTGAAAATCAGTACCATCACTGGCGACAGCCGAGAGATCAAGGCTGTCCGGGGCGGACGGTTCATTCTCAGCCGCCGGGCCGAGACGATTTACTCCGCGGAACTGCTGGATGCCAACAACTCCTGGTCGTCCGGCATGACGGAGGACCAACTGCGCGCCGCTTTCGGCCTGATCACGGCGGAGTGGTTGGCAGGCGACAACTAAACCACTGAGAAAGGACGGAGGCATTCATGAAAAAGGTTCTGGTGCTGGAGGACGAGTCCAGTATCCGCAGTTTCATCGTCATCAATTTGCGCCGGGCGGGATACGACGCCATTGAAGCGGAGACCGGCGAGGAGGCTCTGGAGCGGCTGCGGGAAAATCCGGATACCACGGTGGCGCTGCTGGACATCATGCTGCCGGGTATTGATGGTTTTGAGGTCTGCCGCCGGATTCGAGCCACCAATACGAAGATCGGCATCATCATGCTGACCGCCCGGACTCAGGAGATGGATAAGGTGACGGGCCTGATGACCGGGGCGGACGACTATGTGACAAAGCCGTTCTCTCCGGCGGAGCTGACCGCCCGGGTGGACGCGCTGTTCCGCCGGGCGGGGGGCGAGGAGCCGACCCCTGCGGGGGAACTGAACCAGCCGCCTTTTCTGCTGAATACCCGCAATCGGACACTGGAGAAAAACGGGCAGCGGATAAAGCTGACTCAGGTGGAGTATTCCATTGTGAAGATGTTCATGGAGAACCCCGGGAAGGCTTTGAGCCGGGAGGAAATCCTGGATACGGTCTGGGGCCGGGATTATTTCGCGGAGCTGAAGATCGTGGATGTGAATATTCGGCGTCTTCGCTTGAAAATTGAAGACGATGTTACAAATCCGGCGTTTATCACGACGGTTTGGGGATACGGGTACAAGTGGGGCCTTTAAAAGCGCGGAGCCGGTAAAACACGAAAAAGAGGACGGAGAGCAATGCCGAAGACGGGCAGTGACAAGCAAAAAAAATATCTGCACATCAGCGGACTGCGCCAGAGATGGATCATCAATACCATTATGCCGGTATTTGTCCTGCTGGTGCTGGTCGTGACGCTGTTTTCCGCCGGCGTTGCCAGCTATTACTACAGCGGAATGCAGCGCGGGCTGGAGATTCGGGTCCAGGACGCCGCGGACTCCTTCAACAGCTACTTTATGAACAGCTACACCGAGTATTATCAGATGGCGGTGTACTACACGGATTCCTTTGATGACAAGGACCGCATTGAGCTGCAGTTTATCAGCCCCAGCGGCCGCATTCAGGCGTCCAGCTATGGACTTACCGTGGGAACCTCTCCCCGGACTTCCGATATCGAGGACGCGGTCTCCTCCGGGGAAAAGGCCGTGTTTCAGGGAAAGGACCCCGCCACGGGGGAGAGTATCCTCTCCGTTGCCTACCCGCTGATGTTCAATGGCCGGGTGGTGGGCGTCATGCGGCTGGTGACGGCGCTGCGGGCCGTGAACCGGCAAGTGATGCTGGCGGTGCTGGCGGTATTTTTGATTGCGGTGGCCTGCATGGCCATGGTGGTGATATCCAATCTGCTGTTTATCAACCGGGTTGTAGAGCCTGTGGCGGTGGTGTCCAACGCGGCGAAACGGATTTCCGCCGGAGGCTACGGAATCCAGATCGAGAACCGGTATACCGACGAGCTGGCGGGCTTGGTGGATAATATCAACGATATGTCTTTGAAGATCGGCCAGAACGAAAAGATGAAGACCGAATTCATCTCCTCTGTCTCTCACGAGCTTCGCACGCCCCTCACCGCCATCAACGGCTGGGGCGAAACGATTTTGGCGGACCCCTCCGGCGACCCGGAACAGATGAGAAAGGGCATCCGCATCATCCTGCGGGAGGCCCGGCGGCTGAGCACCATGGTGGAGGAGCTGCTGGAGTTTTCCAAGATGGAGGACGGGCGCTTTACCCTGCGGGTGGAATCGGACGTGGACCTTCAAAGCGAGTTTGAGGACGCCATCTTCACCTATCGGGAACTGTTCCGTCAGGAGGGAATCGAACTGGAATACGATACTGGCGACGAGGAGCTGCCGCCCATCTCCGCGGACCCGGAGCGGCTGAAGCAGGTGTTTTGCAATGTACTGGACAACGCGGCCAAGCACGGCGGGTCCGGCAAGCGGATTGCCGCCTCCGTTACCGTGGAGAACGAATATGAGGTGGTCCGGGTGCGGGACTTTGGCCCCGGCATTCCAGAAGCGGAGCTACCCTTCGTAAAACAGAAATTTTACAAGGGCTCCTCCAAGGCCCGGGGAAGCGGCATCGGCCTTGCCGTGTGCGATGAAATCGTCACGCTGCACAACGGCAAATTCGCCATCGCCAACGCCGATGGCGGCGGAACGGTGGTCACCATCCGTCTGCCCATGGGAAATTGAAAAAATCGCCTTCGCGCCGCGCCGTCCATGGGCGGCCGGTGCGCGGGCGTTTGTGCTGTGCGGGAAAAACGCGGGCGGTCAAATAAAAGTAGAACAAATGTTGCATATCAGTAAATTCTGTGCTATTCTGAGCAATAGAAAGGAACACACATGGCAGAAAACAACTCCCGCGCCTTCCGCACCAGCATCGGCGGACAGGCGCTGATTGAGGGAATCTTGATGCGCGGACCGGAAAAGCAGGCCATCGTCGTACGGGACCAGGACGGGAATCTGGTGGAAAAGACGGAGGAACTCCATCTCGTCAAGGAGCGGCATCCGGCCCTGGGCTGGCCGCTGGTGCGGGGCACGGTCAATTTTCTGGATTCCATGGTGAAGGGTGTAAAGGCCCTGATGTATTCCGCAGATTTCTACCCGGAGGACGAGGCGGCCAAGCCGTCCAAATTCGATCTGTGGCTGGAAAAGCATCTTTCCAGCAAAAAGTTGGAGGGGGCTCTGGTGGCGGTGGCCACCACGCTGGGCGTGGGCATGTCGGTGCTGCTCTTTTTGGTGTTACCCACATTTATCACCGGGGGCATCCTGCACTTTTTACCCGGGTTTCCTCTGTGGGGGCGCAACGTGGTGGAGGGTGTTTTGAAGATCGCCATCTTTATGATCTACCTGATCGCCTGCTCCAAAATGAAGGACATCTACCGGGTGTTTCAGTATCACGGCGCGGAGCATAAGACCATCTTCTGCTATGAAGCAGGCCTTCCGCTGACGGTGGAGAACGTACGTATCCAGCCCCGGCATCATCCCCGCTGCGGCACAAGCTTTCTGTTCGTGGTGATTTTCGTGTCCATTCTGGTGTCCTCCGCGGTGTTCGGCATCTGGCCGATCACCAACGTGTGGCTGCGGACGCTGGTGCATCTGCTGCTGCTGCCCCTGGTGGTGGGCATCACCTATGAGTTTAACCGCTGGGTGGGACGCAGTAACTCCGGCCTTGCCCATATGTTGACCGCCCCCGGCATGTGGATGCAGAATTTCACCACCAACGAGCCGGACGACTCCATGATCGAGTGCGCCATTCGCTCATTGGAGCTGGTACTGCCCGACAAAAAGGGACAGGACGCATGGTAATAGCAGCTTTTGAAAAGGGTGAAGAGGCGTGACCACGACCTATAACAATTTATATTTGGACATCCGGGCGGGATTAAAGGCCGCGGGGGTGGAGATGGCTACGTTGGAGGCCCGGGAGCTTACGTGCTTTGCCACTGGAAAGAGTCGGGAGGAACTGGTCCGGGACGGGGCGCTGTACGCCTCGCCGGAACTGGAGCAGCGGGCCCGCGATCTGCTGAAGCGGCGGCTTGCGGGAGAACCGGTGGCATACCTGATCGGCGAGTGGGAATTTTTCGGACTGCCGCTGGACATCTCCGCTGACGTTCTGATTCCCCGCACAGACACGGAGGTACTGGCGTCTGAGGCCATTGATTTTTGTCGGACACTGGGAGAGTGCCGGGTGCTGGACCTGTGCGCTGGGAGCGGCTGCGTGGGGCTGGCGCTTGCCAGCCGGGTACAGCAGGCCCGGGTGATACTGGGCGAGGTGAGTGAGGCGGCACTGAAGATATGCCGCCAGAATGTACGGCGTACCGGCCTTTCCGGCCGGGTGGTCTCCATGCAGATCGACGCGCGCCAAAAGCCCTCGCCCGCGCTGGGGGAGTTTCGGTGCATCGTGTCCAACCCCCCCTACATACCCGCAGGAGACATCGGCACGCTGGACCCGGCGGTGCGGGACTATGAGCCCCATCTGGCGCTGGACGGCGGGGAGGACGGGCTGGATTTCTACCGCGATATCGTGGAGAAATGGCGCCAGGCGCTGTCACCCGGTGGACGGCTGTATTTTGAGGTGGGCATCGGTCAGGCGGACAGCGTTTTGCGGATCATGCGCGCCGCAGGTTTCGGGGACATTCAGGTGGTGAAGGATACCCGGGGCATTCCACGCGTCGTGTTTGGAACGCTGTGTTCGGCGGTTTGAGCCGTGCTCGGACAAGCGGCGGAGATTGGAGAAGACTGGCTCAAACCTGATTTTTGAAGTTTTATCCGAACCCAAGAAGATATAAGGGAACTGCCTGAAAAACAAGGAGGAAGAAAGCATGGCAAAAGATAAAGCGGCGGCGTCCTCGCTGCCGGACAAGAAAGCGGAGCCGGCGTCGGATAAGGAGCAGGCCATCAAGACCGCCATTTCCCAGATTGAAAAAGCCTATGGCAAGGGGTCCATCATGCGTTTGGGGGACCGGGCCAATCTGGAGATCGACACCATCCCCACCGGGTCGCTGTCGCTGGATCTGGCGCTGGGGATCGGGGGTATTCCCAAGGGCCGCGTCATTGAGATCTACGGACCGGAGTCCTCCGGCAAGACAACTCTGGCCCTCCATATAGTGGCTCAGGCCCAGAAAAAAGGCGGTGAGGCGGCCTTTGTGGACGCGGAGCACGCGCTGGACCCCTCTTATGCCAGGGCGCTGGGCGTGGACATTGACAATATGCTGATTTCTCAGCCGGACACCGGTGAGCAGGCTTTGGAAATCACCGAGGCGCTGGTGCGATCCGGCGCCATCGACGTGGTGGTGGTGGACAGCGTGGCCGCCCTGGTGCCCCGGGCGGAGATCGAGGGCGACATGGGCGACAGCTATGTGGGCCTTCAGGCGCGGCTGATGAGCCAGGCCCTGCGAAAGCTCACCGGAGCCATTGGAAAGACCAACTGCATTGTCATTTTCATCAACCAGCTGCGGGAAAAGGTGGGCGTCGTATACGGAAACCCCGAGGTCACCACCGGCGGCCGCGCCCTGAAGTTTTATGCCTCTATCCGTATCGACGTACGACGGATCGAGGGGCTTAAAAACGGCACGGAGATCATCGGAAACCGCACCCGCGCCAAAGTGGTGAAAAATAAAATGGCTCCCCCGTTCCGGGAGGCCGAATTCGACATCATGTACGGCGAGGGTATCTCACGCTACGGCGAACTGGTCGACCTGGGCGTGAAGCTGGACCTGGTGCAGAAGTCCGGGTCCTGGTTCTCCATGGGTGAGACCCGGATCGGCCAGGGCCGGGACGCCGCGAAAAACTATTTGCGGGACAATCCGGAGGTGGCGGAGCAGCTGGACGCGGATATCCGCAAGAATTTCGACAAGCTGCTGACCGGCCAGTCCCGCGTTGCCGCCAAGGCCGCGGGTCGGGCGGTAGATGTGGACGCCGACGATTTCAACGATGAAAATTGACCGTCTGGAGCGGTCAAAGCATGTCTGCGGCCGCATCCTGGTGTTTTTGGAGGATGGGTCTTTTCTGAAAGTCACGGAGCAGGAGCTGCTGGACTTTGGCCTCCGGGCCGGGGACGAATTGAACAGCCAGACTCTGGAGTGCCTGAAAAGCGCGGCCTCCGGCTCTGACACAAAGGCCAAGGCCGCGGCGCTGATCGGGCGGCGGGCCATGTCCCGCCGGGATTTAGAGCAGAAATTGACGCAGAAGGGAGCCTCTCAGACGGAGGCGCGGTACGCCGCCGAGTGGCTGGAGGCCATCGGCGCCCTGAACGACGCGGAGTATGCCGCGCTGTTGGTGCGGCACTGCGCGAATCTGGGGTATGGCCCCGGCCGCTATCGGGACGAACTCTACAGGCATGGCATCCACCGGGACCTGTGGGAGGAGGCTATGGACGCCGCCCCGGACCCGGCGGAGCTGATCGGAGCATATCTTCGGGACCGTTTCCGCAAGGGCCCGCCGGACGAACGGGAGCGCAGGCGCGCCGCCGACGCTTTGGCTCGCCGGGGCTTTGGTTGGAGCGACGTGAAGGCCGGGCTTGCAAAGTGGGCGGATTTTTCAGAAGAGGATGGAGGCCGCCTTTGAAAACAGCGCGGCCCCAAAGAATCAAAACCCGAGCATTGGAGGAAGTATTTTGAGTTACAGTGTTGCGTTTATCTCTCTTGGCTGCGCGAAAAATCAGGTCAACTGCGAACAGATGATGGCCACCGTGACGGCGGCGGGACATACCGTTGCCGCCGATCCGGACGGAGCCGACGTGGCGGTTGTGAACACCTGCGGCTTTTTGACCTCCGCCTGCGAAGAGGCAATTGACAATATTTTACAGATGTCTGAGCTAAAAAAAGGGGGAAGACTAAAAAAAATCCTCGTGACCGGCTGCATGGCCCAACGGTATCAGGAGGATGTGCTGGGCGAACTGCCCGAGGTGGACGGCATTCTGGGAACCGGCAGCTACACCGATGTTGCCACCGCCGTGGACGCGGTGATGGAAGGAGAGCGGCCCTGCCGTTTCGGCAGTATCCACACGGCGGAGCAGGAGGGGGACCGGATTTTGTCCACGCCGCCTTGGTACGCGTATCTGCGCATTGCGGAGGGCTGCGATAATCACTGCGCCTACTGCGTGATTCCCTCCCTGCGGGGCAAGTACCGCAGCCGCCCCCTGGAGCATCTGTTGGAAGAGGCCCGGGGCCTTGCGGACCGGGGTGTAAAGGAACTGATCGTCATTGCGCAGGACATCACCCGGTATGGGACAGATCTGACGGGGAAGCACGAGCTGGCCCACCTCCTGCGGGAGCTATGCAAGCTGGACTTCCACTGGATCCGACTTCACTATCTCTATCCCGACGAGATCACCGACGAGCTGATTGACACCATCGCGGCGGAGCCGAAGATTTTAAAGTATATCGATCTTCCCATCCAGCACTGCAACGACAAAATTCTAAAGGCCATGAACCGCCGGGATACCAAGGCGGAGCTTAAGGTGCTGCTGGGAAAGCTCCGAGAGAGGATTCCCAGCCTGGTGCTGCGCACCAGCATCATTGCGGGCCTGCCGCTGGAGGACAGCGCGGCTTTTGAGGAGCTGTGCGAATTCCTGCGGGAGACGAAAATTGAGCGGGCGGGCGTGTTTCCGTTTTCTCCGGAGGATGGGACTCTGGCCGCAAAGATGGATCACGTGGACGCGGAAGAGGCCCGGCGTAGGGCGGAGCTTTTGGTGGATGTGCAGTCCGATGTGATCGACGGGTACAACGAATCTGTCCTGGGTACGGTTCGGGAAGTGCTGTGCGAGGGTTTTGATTCCCAGACCCAGCTTTACTACGGACGCAGCTTTTCAGAGTCCCCCGACATCGACGGGCGCATCTGGTTTCAGGCGGATCAGGTCCAGCCGGGGACATTTGTCAACATCCGTCTCACGGGAACCATGGACGGCGAGCTAACCGGAGAAAAGGAGTGAGACCCCGTGAATTTGCCCAATAAGCTGACGGTCCTGCGTATTTTGCTGATTCCCGTGTTTATGGTTGTGCTGTACTGGGACTTTCCCGGCGCGAATTACGCGGCGCTGGTCATTTTCGTTCTTGCCAGTCTGACCGATCTGCTGGACGGAAAGATTGCCCGGGCCAGAAATCTGGTCACGGACTTCGGAAAGTTTGCGGACCCTCTGGCGGACAAGATGCTGGTCACCGCAGCTATGCTCTGGTTTGTGGAGATCGGGCTGATGCCCGCATGGGCACTGCTGATCGTCATATGCCGGGAGTTTGCCGTCAGCGGCCTGAGGATGCTGGCGTCCGACGCGGGGCGGGTCATCGCTGCCGGGTGGTCCGGCAAGGTAAAGACCGCTTCCACCATGGTCTGTGTGGTGCTGATGTTCCTGCCCATCCCGCCGGCGGTAAGCGCCGTGTGCGTGTGGGTGATTGTACTAACCACTTTATACTCCGGCGTGGAGTATTTCATGAAAAACAAGGACGTGTTTCAGTCCATGTGATAAAAGGCCCCGGACTCTTTTCGACGCCGTCGAAAGAGTCCGGGGCCTTTTGTTTCGGCTCTATGCCAGTCCCGCTTTAAAGAACCGACGTTCTATTTCCCGGGAAAATAAAATTTAAAAACTGTGGCACCGGAGAAATTAACCCCATAGGGCAGACAGCGCCGGAATGACCTGCTTTTTCCGCGACATGACATGGGGGAGAAAAACGCTGCCATTCTCCGTTTTGCAGTTAAACGCCTGCTGGATGGTCTGCTCGTCGCCCGCGAAAAACAGGCGGCTGCCCTCCTGCAGCACATCGGTCAGCATCAGGGCCGCCAGATCATAGTGCTTGTCGGTGCGCAGCTGGTGCAGGGCTTGAACCAGCTCATCTTTTCGGGCCAGCATGTGCACGGAGTCCGTACAGGTGATTTGGGAGATACCCAGATCGTGTCCGGCGATATGGAATTCCTTGAAATCCGTCATCAGCAGCTCCTCTGCCGAGTGGTTTTCACCGTTGGAGACGGAGAAGATCATGTGTCCCAGTTCGTCGAGAGAAATTTTGGCAATGCGGGCCATGCGGTTTGCCATGTCAATGTCCCGTTGGGTGCAGGTGGGGGATTTGAACATGACGGTGTCAGACAAAATTGCCGCGGCCATCATCCCCGCCATCTTTTCCGAGGGCATCAGGCCCCGGTCCTGATACATGCCGGCCACGATCGTGGTGGTGCTGCCCACCGGCTCGTTGCGGACGTAGATAGGATTGCCGGTCTGGATGTCGGCTAGGCGGTGGTGGTCGATGATCTCCAGAATGTCCGCCTGCTCCAGCCCCCGGACGGCCTGGGACATCTCGTTGTGATCCACCAGAACCAGCCGTTTGCGTGTTGGACGCAGCAGGTGAAAGCGGGACAGGGTGCCCACTACCTGCTCGTTTTCGTCTAAAATGGGATAGCAGCGGAAACGGCTCTTCAAAACGGTTTCCCGTACGTCGTCGATATAATCCTCTAGGTGGAAGGAAACCAGATCGGCCGTTTTGCAGATGCGGCTGACCGGCAGCGAGTGGCAGATCAAGCGAACCGTGCGATAGGCATCAAAGGGCGTGGCGATCAGGCAGGTTTCCGTCTTCAGCGCCCGCAGTTCCTCGCTGACCTCCGACTGGCAGACAATCAGGCACTGGACGCCCAGTTCCAGCGCATAGCGGATCATATCCGGCTGATCGCCGCAGATCACAATGCTGTTTTTGTTATCAAACAACAGATTTTTGCAAGAGGCGGGCAGAGCGATGGTCACCTCGCCGGAGACACTGTCAACCTGCTCTCCGGCTTTATTGAGGACCTTTCCCTCGATGACGGAGAGGAGGTTGTACAGCGGAATGTTGCTGATCTGGGGATTGCGGACGGAGGACATATCATAGGCCGCGATGTCTCCCGCGGAGAGCATTCCGAACAGAGTCCCGTCCTCGTTGGTGACAGGGATGGCGGAGATATTGGTGTCCTGTTGAATGACGTGCCACGCCCGGCTGATGGTAACGCCGGAGTTCAGCAGGGGAGGGGTGTCGTATTTCAAATCGCACACCTGGGTCCGCACGTTCTTGAGCAGCATGGGGGGAGCGAAGTGGAAGCGGTCCAAAACGGCCTGCGTTTCGTCGTTTACCCGACCTAGACACGCCGCCGTGTACTCCCGGTTCCCCAAAGAATTCCGCAGGGCGGCATAGGCCATGGCGGAGACGATGGAATCCGTGTCGGGATTGCGGTGCCCAGTAACATAAATGGTGTCCATGCAAATATGTTCCTTTCACTTTGCGAGCGGGTTGGCCCGCTTCAATTCATAATAATTTATTCTACTATATCCCTTTGAACGTTACAAGGAAAACAACACGTAATATTCCATAAAAAATTTTCGCAAGCGACGTAAAAAACTGAAAAACTGAACGGAACTTGATGCGGGTATGCTGAAAGAGAAAAGGGGTATACATTTATTATAATGCACTATAATGCCCATGCGCTGAAACCTCGGGCAGATTAATCAGAAAAAACGGAAATAAAAAAGCAAAAATATAAAATTCCCCTTGACATTGGGCCAAATATTTTGTAATATAGATAAGCGCGCATAAGGCGAACTATGTCTGAAAACGCGCAACTGCGATGAACCGGGAGATTGCGAGGGTAACTTCGGTAACTTCCGGGGAGTATGTCCGATGATCGGGCGGCTGAGAAGGAATCTGCACGTTGCGTAGATCACTGCGCCATGTTTGGATACCGGCCGTATTGCGCCGGTATTTTTCATGAGTCAGAATGATACGCACGGATAAGCGTACAGAAAAACTTCCCGCCGTACACAGTTTTCGGAATGTCACACAAAAAACTATGTACGAAATTCAGGAGGAAACAGTTATGGCACAAAAGCAAATGATTCGCATTCGTCTGAAGGCCTATGACCATCAGGTCATCGACCAGAGCGCAGAGAAGATCGTCGAGACCGCCAAGCGCACTGGCGCTGAGGTTTCCGGCCCCATTCCTCTGCCTACCCGGAAAGAGATCATCACCATTCTGCGCGCCGTCCACAAGTACAAGGACAGCCGCGAGCAGTTTGAGCGCCGCACCCACAAGCGCCTCATCGACATCACCCACTCCACTCCCAAGACGGTGGAAGCACTGATGGCGCTGGAGCTGCCCGCGGGCGTTGAGATTGAGATCAAACTGTAAGGCATCTCTTCCGTATTTAATTTCGTTGCTCACCCAATGTCTGCCAACTTGCGGGGCGGACGGGTCACGTCGGCAGAGCAATGCGGCCTGAGCCGTATCTAAGTCGACCAATAACCTTTAAGGAGGAACATACATGAAAGCAATCATCGGCAAAAAGGTCGGCATGAGCCAGATCTTTGATGAAAACGGTCACGTGATTCCCGTTACTGTGATCGAAGCCGGCCCCTGCGTCGTCACGATGAAGAAGACCGCTGAGAAGGACGGTTACGAGTCTGTCCAGATGGGCTTTGAAGACGTGCCCGAGCGGAAGCTCAACAAGCCCGAGATGGGCCATTTGACCAAGGCGGGCGTCACTCCTAAGAAGCACCTGCGGGAGTTCAAGCTGGAGAACGCCGCCGAGTTGAACGTGGGCGACCTTGTCAAGGCCGACACCTTTAAGACCGGCGACTTTGTAGACGTGACCGGCACCAGCAAGGGCCACGGCTACGCCGGCGTTATCAAGCGCTGGGGCGCCCAGCGTACCCCCACCACCCACGGCGGCGGCCCTGTTCACCGTCACGCGGGCTCCATGGGCTCTTCTTCCGATCCCTCCAGAATCTTCAAGGGCAAGATCGGCGCCGGTCACATGGGCGTGGATCAGGTGACCGTGCAGAACTTGAGCGTCGTGAAGGTGGACCCCGAGCTGAATATGTTGGTGGTCTGCGGTGCCGTTCCCGGCCCCAAGGGCAGCCTTGTCACTGTGAAGACCACTGTGAAGACTCACCGCGCCAAGAACTTGGAGACCGGCATCAGCAACAACCCGCAGAAGGCTTCCGGCCGCAACCCGCAGAAGGCTTCCGCAAGAAAAAAGTAAGAAAGGGGTGCTTAGAATATGCCTAATGTTGAAGTTTTGAATATGTCCGGCGCGAAAGTCGGCGAAGTTACTCTGAGCGATGCCGTCTTCGGCGTCGAGCCGAATGAGGCCGTTGTACACGAGGCCGTGAAGAACCACCTCGCCAACTGCCGGCAGGGTACCCAGAGCGCCCTGACCCGCGCCGAAGTTTCCGGCGGCGGCAGAAAGCCCTGGCGTCAGAAGGGCACCGGCCACGCCCGTCAGGGTTCCACTCGTTCTCCCCAGTGGACGCACGGCGGCATTGTGTTTGCCCCGAAGCCCCGGGATTACAGCTACGTCATGAACAAGAAGATCAAGCGCCTGGCGCTCAAGTCTGTTTTGTCTGCCAAGGCTGCGGACGGCGAGATTATCGTGGTGGACGCTATTAAGATGGATGCCATCAAGACTGCCGACTTCCGCAAGTTCCTGGACGCCGTCAAGGCTGACGGCAAGGCCATGGTAGTCATTCCTGAGAAGGATGACGTCGTTGTCAAGAGTGCCCGGAATATCCCCGGCGTCTCCACTACCACCGCCACTATCTTGAGCGTCTATGACATTTTAAATGCCAAAAAGCTGGTCATTGACCAGACCGCGCTCACCAAAATCGAGGAGGTGTTCGCATAATGGCTACCAGTTACGACATCATCATTCGCCCGATCATCACCGAGCGCGCCATGTCCAGTGCCTCCGACAAGAAGTATGTTTTCGAAGTCGCCAAAGACGCGGGCAAGGTCGAGATCAAGAAGGCTGTTGAGCAGATTTTCGGCGTCAAGGTCAAGAGCGTCAACACGCTGACCGTTCCCGGCAAGGAGAAGCGTCAGGGTGCGGGTCGCCCCGGCATGACTAAGACCTGGAAAAAAGCCTATGTCCAGCTGAGTGACGAATCCAAGACCATCGAATTCTTCGAGGGTATGGTCTAAGACCGGAACTGATTAAACTGAAGGAGTGTTAAGCGATGTCTATTAAATCTTATAAGCCGACGACGCCTTCCAGAAGACAGATGACGGTCTCCGGTTTCGACGGCATTGATAAGAAAGCCAAGCCTGAGCCCAGCCTCATCGAGTCTCTGAAGAAGTCCGCCGGCCGCAACAGCTACGGCCACATTACTGTCCGCCACCGCGGCGGCGGAAATAAGCGCAAGTACCGCATCATCGACTTCAAGCGCGACAAGCAGGGAACTGCCACCGTTCTGCGTCTGGAGTACGACCCCAACCGCAGTGCCAACATCGCCCTGATCCAGTATGAGGACGGCGAGAAGCGCTACATTCTGGCTCCGGTGGGCATGAAGGGCGGCCATAAGATCATGACCGGTCCTGACGCCGATATTCTGCCAGGCAATGCGCTGCCCCTTGAAAAGGTGCCCGTGGGCACCATCATTCACAACATCGAGCTCCATCCCGGCAACGGCGCCCAGTTGGTGCGCTCCGCCGGCACTTCCGCTCAGCTGATGGCCAAGGAGGGCGGCGACGCCCAGATCCGTATGCCCTCCGGAGAAGTCCGGATCGTGCGGACCAACTGCCTTGCCACGATCGGTCAGGTGGGCAACATCGAGCACGAGAACATCAACATCGGCAAGGCCGGCCGCAAGCGCCACATGGGTTGGCGTCCCACGGTCCGCGGCTCTGTCATGAACCCCAACGACCACCCCCACGGCGGCGGCGAGGGCCGCGCGCCTGTCGGCCGTCCCGGCCCGGTGACGCCTTGGGGCAAGCCCGCCTTGGGTTACAAGACCCGCAAGGGCAAGAATCCGACCAGCAAGTTTATCGTCAAGCGTCGGAATGAGAAGTAAGGAGGCAAGTAGAATATGAGCAGATCTGTCAAAAAAGGCCCGTATGTTGCCCCGGAGCTTCTCAAGCGGGTCGAGGAAATGAACAAGAAGAACGAAAAGCAGGTACTGAAGACCTGGAGCCGCAGCTCCACCATCTTCCCTGCGTTCGTTGGCCACACCATTGCCGTCCATGACGGCCGGAAGCATGTACCCGTCTATGTCCAGGAGGATATGGTCGGCCACAAGTTGGGTGAGTTCGCTCCCACCCGGACCTTCCGCGGCCACGCCAAGAAAGACTGATAAAGGAGGATGCGAAATATGGAAAACAAAGAAGCCAAAGCATATCTGCGCTATGTCCGCATCGCTCCCCGTAAGATTCAGATCGTCTGCGATTTGATCCGCGGCAAGGACGTGGGCACCGCCATGGCAATTCTGATGCAGACCCCCAAGGCTGCCTCTGAGCCTCTTGTGAAGCTTCTCAAGAGCGCTGCCGCCAATGCGGAGAATAACTTCGCCATGGACCCCAGCAAGTTGTACGTCAGCGAGGTTTTTGCAACACCCGGCCCCATCCTGAAGCGGATGATGCCCCGGGCGCAGGGCCGCTCGTTCCGCATCAATAAAAGAAGCTCACACGTCACGCTGGCCGTGGCGGAAAAGGCATAAGAGGGAGGAAGCAGTTTTATGGGACAGAAGGTTAATCCCCACGGCATGCGCGTGGGCGTCATCAAAGACTGGGATTCCCGTTGGTATGCCAGTGATGAGAAGGTCGGCGATCTGATCGTCGAGGATCACAAGATCCGCAAGTATTTGAAGAAGATCCTATACGGCGCAGGTATTCCCAAGATCGAGATCGAGCGCAGCAGCGATGTGGTCACCATTTTCCTGCACTGCGCCCGTCCGGGTGTGGTCATCGGCAAAGGCGGCGAGCAGATCGAGCAGTATCGTCTGACCGTTGAGAAGATGATCGGCAAGAAAGTAAAGCTGAACATCGTCGAGGTCCGTACTCCCGACATGGACGCACAGCTGGTGGCCGAGAGCATTGCCCAGCAGTTGGAGAAGCGTATCTCCCACCGCCGCGCCATGAAGAATGCCATGGCCCGCGCTATGCGCGCCGGCGCCAAGGGCATCAAGTGCTGCTGCTCCGGGCGTCTGGGCGGCCGCGAGATTGCCGGCGTTGAGCATTATCACGAGGGCACCATCCCCCTGCAGACCATCCGCGCAGACATTGACTATGGTTTTGCGGAGGCTGCCACCACCTTTGGACGCATCGGCGTGAAGGTTTGGGTGTATAAGGGAGAGGTCCTCGCTCAGACCCTGCGTACCACTCCCCGCACGATGGATACCACGAAGCCCTATCAGGAGCGTCGTGAGCGTCGTCCCCGTCGGGATGGCGACTTCCATGGTGGCGACCGCCGTCCCGGCGGTTTCAACCGCGGCGGTCAGGGCGGCGTATTCAATCGCGGCCCCGCAGGCCAGAGCGGCGGATTCAATCGCGGCCCCGCAGGCCAGAGCGGCGGATTCAATCGTGGCCCCGCGGGCCAGAGCGGCGGCTTCAATCGCGGTCCCGCAGGCCAGAGCGGCGGCTTCAATCGCGGTCCCGCAGGCCAGGGCGGCTTCAACCGTGCGCCGCAGGGCGGCTTCAACCGTACCAACACCACCCCTCGTCCGGCGGCTGCCCCCACGGCTCCCGCTGAACCCAAGAAGGAAGGAGGAGCTGAATAATGCTTCTGCCCAAGAGAGTTAAGTATCGCCGTGTGCATCGTGGCCGCATGACCGGTAAGGCCAGCCGCGGAAACACGGTCACATACGGTGAGTTCGGCCTCGAGGCTCTGGAGCCCGGCTGGATCACCAGCAACCAGATCGAAGCGGCACGTATCGCCATGACTCGCTATACCAAGCGCGGCGGTCAAGTCTGGATCAAGATCTTCCCCGACAAGCCCGTAACCAAGAAGCCCGCCGATACCCGTATGGGTTCCGGTAAAGGTTCCCCCGAGTTTTGGGTTGCAGTTGTGAAGCCCGGCCGGATCATGTTTGAGATTGCCGGTGTTCCCGAAGAGACCGCCCGTGAGGCCCTGCGTCTGGCCAGCCACAAGCTGCCCATCAAGACGAAGCTGGCCGTCCGCGAGGCTGCTTCGGAGGCTCAGGAAGCAGGTGAGTAAGATGAAGGCAAGTGAAGTTCGCAAGATGAATGCCGCGCAGCTCAACGAGAAGCTGACCGGATTGAAGAAGGATCTATTTTTCCTGCGTATGCAGCACGCCACCAATCAGCTTGACAATCCCCTGAAGATCCAGGAGACCAAGCATGACATTGCCCGAGTCAAGACCGTGTTGCGGGAGCTTCAGGCTTCCGAGAAACAGTAAGGAGGTAAGTGAACATGAGTGAAATGGTGAGAACTTCCTCCCGGAAGACCAGAATCGGCAAGGTCGTGTCCGATAAGATGGACAAGACCGTGGTTGTGGCGATTGAGGACCGCGTGGCCCATCCTCTGTATAAGAAGATTGTCGGCCGCACCTACAAGCTGAAGGCCCACGACGAGGAAAACGCCTGCGGCATTGGCGATAAGGTAAAGGTAATGGAGACCCGCCCCCTCAGCAAGGACAAGCGTTGGCGCGTGGTCGAAATTATTGAAAAAGCGAAGTAAGGAGGTGCCGAGTTATGATCCAACAGGAAAGTTATTTGAAGGTTGCCGATAATACCGGCGCCAAAGAGATCAAGTGCATCCGTGTTCTAGGCGGCTCCACCCGTAAGTTCGGCAATATCGGCGACGTCATTGTGGCGTCTGTCCGCAAGGCCCAGCCCGGTGGTACCGTGAAGAAGGGCGAAGTGGTCAAGGCCGTCATCGTCCGCAGCGCCAAGGGCGTCCGCCGTAACGACGGTACCTATGTCCGCTTCGACGACAACGCCGCTGTCCTCATCAAGGACGACCAGAATCCCAGAGGAACCCGTATCTTTGGGCCGGTTGCACGCGAGCTGCGCGACAAGGATTATATGAAGATCCTGTCCCTGGCTCCCGAAGTGATTTGAGGAGGACGCCTGATATGTCTATGAATATCAAAAAGGGCGACACCGTGGTCGTTCTCTCCGGCAAGGACCGGGGCAAGCAGGGTAAGGTCATGGGCAGCGTGCCCAAGACCAGCAAGGTCGTTGTGGAGGGCATCAACATGGTGACCTGCCACGTCAAGCCTCGCAAACAGGGCGAGACTGGCGGCATCGTCAAGCGTGAGGCGGCAATCGCCTCCAGCAAGGTGCAGGTGGTGTGCCCCAAGTGCAACAAGGGTACCCGCGTTGCCCACAAGATCGAAAACGGCAAGAGCGTTCGCGTGTGCAAACACTGCGGCGCCGCGCTGTGAGAAAGGGGAGTTGACGAGTATGACAAGACTGAAGGAAAAGTATACCGCCGAAGTCGCTCCCGCGCTCATGAAGCAGTTTAGCTACAAGAGCGTCATGCAGATCCCCAAGATCGACAAGATCGTTGTGAACGTGGGCTGCGGCGAGGCCCGTGAGAATTCCAAGGTTCTGGAAAACGTGGTGGGCGACCTGTCCAAGATTACCGGTCAGAAGCCCATTATCACCAAGGCCCGCAAGTCCATCGCAAACTTTAAGCTCCGTGAGGAAATGCCCATCGGTGCAAAGGTAACCCTCCGCGGCGCAAAGATGTGGGAGTTCCTGGACCGCCTGTTTAACGTGGCTTTGCCCCGCGTCCGTGATTTTCAGGGCATCAACCCCAACTCCTTTGACGGGCGCGGCAACTATGCCTTGGGCGTCAAGGAACAGCTGATCTTCCCGGAGATCGAGTATGACAAGATCGACAAGATCCGCGGTATGGATGTGGTCATCTGCACTACCGCACGGACCGACGAGGAAGCCCGCGCCCTGCTGGAGCAGGTCGGCGCTCCCTTCGCCAAATAAGAAAGGAAGAGAAGAATGGCTAAGAAGTCCATGATTTTGAAGCAGCAGGCTCCCGCGAAGTTCTCTTCCCGGAAGTACAACCGCTGCAAGATTTGCGGTCGCCCCCATGCATATCTCCGGGACTACGGCGTCTGCCGTATCTGCTTCCGTGAGCTGGCTTATAAGGGCGAGATTCCCGGCGTTCGGAAGGCGTCTTTCTAAGACTGCCCCGGCAAGACTTTGTAACTTCGGGCGGAAGCGCCCTGGTTAAAGGATGGCGAAAGGTCACTGTGAATTGGGCACCACGCGCGAGCGGAATGCTCCATTCATAGTGATACCTCGCTGCTTGAACGGTCAAGGACCGTAACTCTAAAATAGGAGGATTTATCCATGCATATCACAGATCCGGTTGCGGATATGCTGACCCGCATCCGCAACGCCAACAGTGCAAAGCACGACACCGTTGATGTCCCTGCCTCCAACATGAAAAAGAGCATTGCTCAGATTCTGCTGGATGAGGGCTACATTAAGAACTTCCAGATGGTGGAAGACGGCCTTCAGGGCGTGCTTCACATCACCTTGAAGTACAACGCCGGCAAGGAGAAGGTCATAACTGGTCTTCGCCGTGTCAGCAAGCCCGGACTGCGCGTCTATGTGGGCGCCGAAGAGCTGCCTCGCGTGCTCCGCGGCTTGGGTATCGCGATCATTTCCACGTCTAAGGGCGTCATGACCGACAAGAAGGCCCGCGAAGCCCATGTCGGCGGCGAAGTCCTGGCGTTCGTATGGTAAGGAGGGTATTGAATCATGTCTAGAATCGGCAGAATGCCCATTACCGTTCCCGCCGACGTTAGCGTCAACGTGGCCAAAGGTAATGTGGTCACCGTCAAGGGCCCCAAGGGTATGCTTACCCGGGCTCTGCGTCCCGAAATGATCATTAAGCAGGACGGCAACACGATCACTGTGGACCGTCCCTCCGAGGATAAGCTGCACAAGTCCCTGCATGGCCTGACCCGCACCCTGCTCCACAATATGGTGGAGGGCGTGACCCATGAGTTCACCAAGGAGCTTGAGGTCAACGGCGTGGGTTACCGTGTCGTCAAGGAGGGCAAAAACCTGGTCATGAACCTTGGTTTTTCCCATCAGGTGATCGTTTCCGAGATCGAGGGCATCACAATTGATGTTCCCGCTCCCAATAAAATCATTATTCGTGGCTGCGACAAGCAGGCTGTGGGTCAGTTTGCTGCAGAGGTCCGCGAGAAGCGTCCTCCCGAGCCTTATAAGGGCAAGGGTATCAAGTATGCTGACGAGGTCATCCGCCGCAAGGTCGGTAAGACCGGCGCCAAGAAGTAAGGAGGTGTGCCGAAATGATTAAAAGACCGAATACCAACGCCCAGCGCATAAAGCGCCACAAGAGAGTGCGTTCCAAGATCTCCGGCACTGCCGCTGCTCCCCGTCTGAACGTGTTCCGCAGCGAAGCCAATATCTATGCTCAGATTATCGATGATGTGAAGGGCGAGACTCTGGTCGCCGCTTCTTCCCTGGATAAAGAGATCGCCGGTTACGGCGGCAATATCGCTGCCGCCTCCGCAGTGGGTAAGCTCCTTGCTGAGCGCGCCAAGGCGAAGGAAATTGAAAACGTGGTCTTTGACCGCGGCGGTTATCTGTACCACGGCCGTGTTCAGGCACTGGCCGACGGCGCCCGCGAGGGCGGCCTGAAGTTTTGATCGGAGGAGGTAAACAACATGCCTAGATTTGAAAGAGAGCCCAGCGAGTATGCCGAGAAGGTTGTTGCCCTCAACCGAGTTTCCAAAACCGTTAAGGGCGGCCGTGTGATGAAGTTCTCTGCTCTGGTCGTCGTGGGCGATCAGAAGGGCAAGGTCGGCTATGGCCTGGGTAAGGCCGCCGAAGTTCCCGAGGCCATTCGCAAGGGCCTGGAGTCCGCGAAGAAGAACATGATTACTGTGACTCTGTCCGGTTCCACGATCCCTCACGAGGTGATCGGCGAAGCCGGTGCGGGCCGCGTGCTGATGAAGCCCGCTGCTCCCGGTACCGGCGTGATTGCCGGCGGCGCTGTCCGTGCCGTCGTCGAGGCGGCCGGAATCAAGGATATCCGTACCAAGTGCCTGCGCTCTAACAATGCCAATAATGTGGTTGCTGCCACTTTCGAGGGCCTGAAGTCCATGCGCGGACCCGAAGAAGTAGCTCGTATCCGCGGCAAGAGCGTCAGCGAGATTGTGGGTTAAGGAGGGGCTTAAAATGGCAAACTTAAATATTAAGCTCGTCAAGAGCCTAAGCGGCCGTCTGGAGAAGCAGATTTTGACCGCCAATTCCTTGGGTCTGCGCAAGATCGGTGACATCACCGTGCAGCCCGACAACGATCAGACCCGCGGCAAGATCGCCAAGATCGGCTATCTGCTGCAGGTCACTGAAGTGAAATAAGGAGGCACGGAAACATGAAACTCAATGAACTGTCTCCCGCCGAAGGCTCCGTCCAGGAGACTTACCGCAAGGGCCGGGGTGCCGGTAGCGGCAACGGCAAGACCGGTGGCCGCGGCCACAAGGGCCAGAAAGCCCGTAGCGGCGGCAAGATCCGCATCGGATTCGAAGGCGGCCAGATGCCTCTGGCCCGCCGCATCCCCAAGCGCGGCTTCAACAATATCTTTGCAAAGCCTCTGGAGATTGTTAATCTCAGCGCGCTGAACGCTTTCGATGACGGTGATACCGTCTCGGCGGAAGCACTGCTCAGCAAGGGCATCCTTTCCAAGTGCACCTATGGTTTCAAGGTGCTGGGCAACGGCAAAGTCACCAAGAAGGTGACGGTGCAGGCCTCTGCCTTCTCCGCGTCTGCCAAGGAGGCAATCGAGGCAGCCGGCGGAAAGGCCGAGGTGAAGTGACGTGATCCAAACGATTCGCAAAGCGTGGGGCATCCCCGAGCTGCGGAAGAAGATCATTTTCACGTTGCTGATTTTGCTCATTTTCCGCATCGGTAACGCCATCACCGTCCCTTACGTGGATGTGGCGACGCTGTCCAACTACCTGAACAGCCAGTCCACCACAATCCTGGGGCTATATAACGTGATGAGCGGCGGCGCGTTCGCGCAGGCCACGGTCTTTGCGTTGAGCATTCAGCCCTATATCAACAGTTCCATTATTATTCAGCTGCTGACTGTGGCCATTCCCGCTCTGGAGCGGCTGGCCAAGGACGGCGGCGAGGAAGGCCGGAAGAAGATCCAGTCCATTACCCGGTATGCCACGGTGGCCATTGCGATTTTGCAGGCGTTTGGCTACTATGCGCTCATGAAGCGCTACGGCATCCTGACCAACACCGGTATCTGGGCTGCACTGGTCATTATGGTGTCCTTCATCGCGGGCTCCTCCTTTGTTATGTGGATGGGCGAGCAGGTCACGGAATTCGGTATCGGCAACGGTATCTCCATCATCCTGTTCGCGGGCATCCTGTCCCGTGTTCCCAGCATGGTGTCTTCGTTTGCCAAAGGTGTGAGCACCTGGTCCGGAATTCGGAGCGGGAGCCTCACGGAGGAGTCTCTGACTTCCGCCGGATATACGGCTGCTCAGGCGCAGAACGCGCTGGCGGAGTCGCTTGCCCCCTGGAGTCTGGCTTTGATCGTGATCGGCATTCTGGCTTTGATCGTGTTCATCGTCTTCATCAACGGTGCTGAGCGCCGCATTCCCGTCCAGTATGCCAAGCGGCAGGTGGGTCGGAAGATGTACGGCGGTCAGAACTCTACCCTTCCCATGAAGGTGAATATGTCCGGCGTGCTGCCCATCATCTTCGCACAGTCCATCGCCTCCCTGCCGGCCACCGTTATGGCGTTTACCGGCGTGGGCAAGGAAGGAACCTTCAGCTATGCGCTGTCTCAGTTCCTGGACACGAAGTCCGTCCTCTATATGGTTGTGTACTTCATTCTGATCATCGGCTTCAGCTATTTCTATTCCACCATTCAGTTCAACCCCGTGGAGATTGCCAATAACCTGAAAAAGCAGGGCGGCTTTATTCCCGGCTTCCGTCCAGGCAAGCCCACTGTGGACTTCATCAAAAAGGTCCTGAGCAAGGTGACGCTGTTCGGTGCCATTTATCTGGGTATCGTGGCCATGTGCCCTCTGATTGCGGGCATGGTTATCGGCAGCAGGCATTTGGGCATTGGCGGTACCTCGGTGATCATTATTGTGGGCGTCGCGCTGGAGACAGTGCAGGCGCTGGAATCCCAGATGCTGATGCGCCAGTATAAGGGCTTCTTGGAATAAGAAAGGCAAAATGGAATGAAACTGATCCTATTGGGTGCCCCCGGCGCCGGTAAAGGCACACAGGCCGAGATCCTGTGCAAAGAGTTTTCCATTCCCACAATTTCAACCGGAAACATTCTCCGCGCGGCCATCAAAAACGGCACCCCCACCGGTCTGAAGGCAAAGTCCTTCATGGACGCGGGTAAACTGGTCCCTGACGACGTCATTATCGGCGTCATCACGGATCGGCTGGCGGAGCCGGACTGTGCCAATGGCTACATTCTGGACGGGGTGCCCCGCACCATCGCTCAGGCGGAGGCTTTGGAGAAGGCTGGAATCAAGTTTGACGATGTGGTTTCCATTGAGATCTCCGATCAAGAGATCGAGGAGCGCATGGCGGGCCGCCGGGTGTGCGAACACTGCGGAGCCAGCTATCATGTGGTTGCGGTCCCTCCTCAAAAAGAGGGCGTTTGCGACAAGTGCGGCGGTATATTGAGCCGCCGGCACGATGATGACCCCGAGGTGGTGGAACAGCGCCTGGAGGTCTATCACAAAGAGACAGAGCCGCTGAAGGACTTTTATAAGTCCAGAGGCGTTCTGAAGTCTGTAGAGAATCAGCCCACCGTGGCTGCTACCTCTCAGGCGATCCTCCACGCGTTAGGGAGATGAGGGTATCATGATTATTCTCAAATCCACAGAGGAGATCAACTTGATGCGCCGAGTAGGAAAACTTACCGCGGCTGCCCGTGCTCTGGCAGGGGAATTGGTAAAGCCCGGCGTAACAACCCAGGAGATCAACGACGAAGTGGAGCGATTTATCCGTAAAGAACACGCGGTGCCGTCCTTCCTGCATTATCAGGGATATCCGGCGTCCGTCTGCATCAGCGTCAATGACGAGATCATTCATGGCATCCCCGGTAAACGGGTGCTGCAGGAGGGCGATATCGTCAGCGTGGATGTGGGTGCGTACATCGGTGGGTTTCACGGCGACTGCGCGGCGACCTTCGCCTGCGGCAAGATATCTGCGGAGGCTCAGGATCTGATCGATGTGACCAGACAGAGCTTTTTCGAGGGCTTCAAGCAGGCAAAGGAGGGCAACCGTATCGGAGATATCTCTGCGGCGGTCCAGGCTTATGCAGAATCCCATGGATACTCCATCGTGCGGGAATACGTCGGCCATGGCGTCGGCGCGGATATGCACGAATCTCCGGAGATCCCCAATTACGGCCACCCCGGTCGGGGTCCCAGGCTGCTGCGGGGAATGACAATTGCGGTCGAACCTATGGTAAACGCCGGGGCTGCTTCCATATATCAGATGAGCGACGGCTGGACGGTCCGCACAGCGGACGGGAAATACGCCGCACACTATGAAAACACGATCCTGATTACCGACGGTGAGCCGGAAATTTTGACGGCCCCCGCGATATGAGAGTGCGCGTATGGAGATCGCAAAATCAAATATTGTACGATCGAATGCCGGCAGAGACCAGGGAAAGCTGTTCTGCGTGATGAATGTGGAGGGTGAGTACCTGCTGCTGGCAGACGGAAAATCACGGAAGGTGGAGTTGCCTAAGCGCAAAAAGCGCAGACATGTGCTCTTTGTCGCCGATGACGACACCCGGCTTTCCGCAAAAATTAAAGGCGAAGAAAAAGTCACAAACAGTGAGCTTCGCAGAGCCCTCGCGGAGTACCGCGGGGAGGTTCATCCGGACCAGGAGGGATAAGGCTTGGCAAAATCCGATATGATTGAAGTAGAGGGCGTCGTGGTCGAATCTATGCCCAACACCACGTTTAAGGTGGACATTGGCAATGGACACATGATTCTGGCGCACATCTCCGGGAAACTCAGAATGAATTTCATCAGGATCCTGCCTGGCGACAAGGTCACGGTGGAAATGTCCCCCTATGACCTGACCCGGGGCCGGATCACCTGGCGTACCAAGTAACAACACTATCCGCGCCGCTTTGGGCGGCTGGGAACAAAAGCTGAAAGGAATGGTTAGACAATGAAAGTAAGACCGTCCGTGAAGCCCATGTGCGAAAAGTGTAAGGTCATTCGCCGCAAAGGCCGTGTCATGGTCATTTGCGAGAACCCCAAGCACAAGCAGAGACAGGGCTAATTAAATATGGAGGTGCTTTAAGAGTATGGCACGTATCGCCGGCATTGACCTGCCGAAGGATAAGCGGATCGAAATCGGACTGACTTATATCTACGGAATCGGCAGAAAGAGCGCCAAGGATATCCTGGCGCAGACGGGCATCAACCCCGACATCCGCGTGAAAGACCTGACGGACGCCGATGAGCAGAAGCTCCGCGACGCCATCGAGAGTTATTCCGTGGAAGGCGACCTGCGTCGCCAGACCGCGCTGGACATTAAACGCCTGACGGAGATCGGCTGCTATCGCGGCATCCGTCACCGCAGAGGCCTGCCTGTCCGCGGACAGCGCAGCAAGACCAACGCACGTACCCGCAAGGGTCCCAAGAAGACCATTGCAAACAAGAAGAAGTAAGGAGGGAGAACGAAAATGGCAGCAGCTAAAACAGCGAATGCAGCTGGCGGAAAGAAAGTTGTCCGCCGCCGCCGCGAAAAGAAGAACATCGAGCGTGGTCAGGTCCATATCCGTTCTTCTTTCAACAACACCATGGTGACCGTCACCGATACGCAGGGCAATGCGCTCTCCTGGGCTTCCTCCGGCGGCCTCGGCTTCCGTGGAAGCAAGAAGTCCACGCCCTTTGCAGCGCAGACTGCGGCTGAGACTGCCGCCCGCGCCGCCATGGAGCACGGACTGAAGACCGTCGAGGTTTTCGTGAAGGGACCCGGTCAGGGCCGTGAGGCCGCTATCCGGGCGCTGCAGGCCGTGGGTCTGGAAGTGACGATGATTAAGGACGTCACCCCCATCCCTCATAACGGCTGCCGTCCCCCGAAGCGTCGCCGTGTCTGATTTGAAGGAGGTAAAGCTTTATGGCTAAGAATATGCAGCCCATTGCCAAGCGCTGCAAGACTCTGGGCATTTCTCCTGCTGTGATGGGTTACGCCAAAAAGGACACCAAGCGTAACCCCGGCAGCCAGATGAGAAAGAAAAAGAGTGAGTATGCGACTCAGATGACCGAGAAGCAGAAGGTCAAGTTTATTTACGGAATCCTGGAAAAGCAGTTCCACAGCTACTATGAGGCGGCTGTGGCGACCCCCGGCAAGACCGGTGACAACCTGCTGATTACCGTGGAGCGCCGTTTGGACAACGTGGTATACCGTATGGGCTTTGCCATGACCCGTCGAGAGGCCCGTCAGCTGGTGAACCATGCGCACTTCACCGTCAATGGCAAGAAGGTCAACATCCCCTCTTACTTGGTCAAGGCCGGGGACGTGATCGAGGTTGCGGAATCCAGCCGTGCCTCCGTTGCGTTCAAGCGCCTGGTGGGTGAGAATGCGGTGATGTTCCTGCTGCCCGCGTGGTTGGAGCGTGAGAAGAACACCCTCAAGGGCACCGTTACCCGGATGCCTACTCGCGAGGATATCGATCTTCCCATCGAGGAACACCTCATCGTCGAGCTGTACTCCAAGTAATCGGAGGACGCCCTCGAAGATGACAGGAACCGAACGCGGTCTGCTGTTAAGTCTGGCCGCAATGAGAAGATGAAGGAGGGTAACTGCATGATCGAAATCGAAAAGCCCCAAATCGAGTGTATCGAGGCTCCCGGCGATATCACCTACGGCAAGTACGTAGTGGAACCTCTGGAGCGGGGCTATGGTACCACGCTGGGCAATGCGCTTCGCCGCATTATGCTTTCCTCTTTGCCCGGCACCGCTGCGACCTCCATCAAGATCGCCGGCGTCCAGCACGAGTTTTCCACCATTACCGGTGTCAAGGAAGATGTGACGGAGATTGTCCTGAATATCAAGGGTCTCCTGACCAAGCTCCACGGCGAGAGCGGGAAGACGGTCTATGTTGAGGCAGTTGGCCCTTGTGAGGTCACTGCCGGCGATATCAAGGCTGACGGTGAGGTGGAGATTCTCAATCCCGAGCTCCACATTGCCACGCTGGACAGTGGCGCGACGCTGAATATGGAAATCACCCTGTCCCACGGCCGGGGCTATGTGTCTGCCGACAAGAACAAGCAGGCCATGAGCCAGCAGGTGATCGGCGTGATCCCCATAGATTCGATCTATACCCCGGTGTACAAAGTCAACTACACTGTGGAGCCCACCCGTGTGGGTACGTCCAGCGACTTCGACAAGCTGACGCTGGAAGTCTGGACTGATGGTACCATTTCCGCCCGGGACGCCGTGTCCCTGGGGGCCAAGATCCTCTGCGACCACTTCACGTTGTTTACCGATCTCTCTGAGAACGTGGGCAGCAAGCCCACGGTGGTGGAAAAGGGAGAGACGCAGCGGGACAAAGTTTTGGAGATGACCATTGAAGAGCTGGATCTCAGCGTGCGCAGCTTTAACTGCCTTAAGCGCGCCAACATCAACACGGTTGAGGACTTGATCTCCAAGACCGAGGACGAGATGATGAAGGTTCGTAATCTGGGGCGGAAGTCTCTGGAGGAAGTTATCAATAAGCTGTCCATGATGGGCCTGTCTCTGGCAGACGAAGAGAACAATTGACTTAAGACCCGGCGGGAGACCGCCGCGGCAGAAAATTCCCGATAAGGAGGAATACCGAAATGCCCGGAACCCGTAAACTCGGTAAGACAACGGATCAGCGTATGGCGATGCTTCGCCAGCAGGTCACCGATTTCCTGGACAAAGGCGCCATGGAAACCACCGTTACCCGCGCAAAGGAGATCAAGCCCTTGGCCGAGAAGATGATTACCTTGGGAAAGAAAAACGATTTGGCCGCTTATCGTCAGGCCATGAGTTTTATCACTCGCGAGGATGTGTGCAAGAAGATCTTTAAGGAGATCGCACCCTCCTATGCTGAGCGTAACGGCGGTTACACCCGCGTTGTTCGCACCGGCGTTCGCCGCGGAGACGCCGCGGAGACGGCGATTATCGAACTGGTAAAGTAAAAACCGCAGCAAGTTCCCCTGCCGTGCAGTGAATACTGCCTGGCAGGGGAACTTTTATGTCGCGGGCGATTAAAAAAGTGGGTTTGTTTTAGGGAAAAAACATGTTATAATTATTCCATAATATAGAGAACCGCACTCGGATCTGGCTCGTTCCACACTATTTCCATTCTGAAAGTAATTTCGGAAATGCATGAGATGGGCTATGTGCAAAGCAAGGGAGATATTCTATGGATGGGTGGAACCTGATAAAAAAACACAGGAGACCTTCCCTGCAAATGCTGGCTGCCCTCCCGGCAGTACTGGTGGGCATCATGATGATTCTATGGGTCTGCCTGACCACGGTATCAGAAAATGTAACGCTTGACAGTGAACCGACCTATCAGATCACCGGGCTGTGGCGGGTTTCCGTGAACGGGGAGGAGCGAGGCACAGTGACGCTGCCGGCATATCCAAGTGCCCGGGCTGGTGACTGCGTGGTTTATACGACGGTCTTGGAGGAGCAGCCGACTTTTTGCAACTATCTGATGTTTCATTCTTCGCATCAGTATGTCAGAATTTACCTAGATGGAAAATTGCTGACCAGCTATGGAAGGGCGCAGAAGACGCCTATTCCAATGTCTCCTGGCTCTGCATGGCAGAATGTCCGGCTTCCTTCCGACTGGGTGGGGGGAGAACTGACCATTGAACTGGTTGGCTATTATGACTATTATGCGGGAGAATTGCTGGGCGTAGAAATAGGTACTAAGGCCGGCTTTTTGTACGATATAGTCAAGGGTGCACTCCCAATTTTGATTCCATCACTTACCACTCTTTTGTGCGGCATTATCATGCTGGAGGTCAGCTTCTTTTTTCATGAGCAGGCAGGAAAAAGATTACGCTATCTTGGACTGTTCACAGCGACGACTGCTGCATGGATTTTGTTGGAGGCACATATAACACAGCTATTTTCTGGAGATACTCTTCTATACATGAACCTCATTTTCATACTGTTCAGTTTGGTGCCTATATTTACCGTCTGTTACCTTTTGACCTATTCTGAGTTTGCGAAAAGCAGGTATATACGGTTTTTGCTGGTAGCGTCCTCCGTTAACTGTATTGTGATACACGCGCTTCGCTTTCTGGGACTGGTCGACTATTTGAAATCCATTCTAAGCGTTCACTTAATGCTGCTTTTGACGATGTACGGTATCTTAAAGGTCTACATACGAGAAAAACGGGAAGGACATAAGCTGAATCGTGAAAGCCGAATGCTGTTTACGGCGCTACTCGTGTTTTCTATTTTTTCCCTGATGGATATTGTGCGTTTTTATATACCCATTACCGACATAGCCACATGGTATTCAAGCATCGGACTGTTCTGCTTTGTTCTGATCCTCGGCTACTCCGCCGTGCGGCAGGAGGCCCAAAATAAAGCGGAGCACATTGAACGGGAGATATACAGGAAACTGGCTTATACCGATATTTTGACAGGCCTGAAGAACCGGACGGCGTTTGAAGAACAGATGGAACGATACCGTCAGATAAGCAGCAGGAGCAGTCTGATGATCATGATGGCGGATATGAATGGACTGAAGTGGATCAACGACAATCTAGGCCATAAAGCAGGCGATCAGGCGTTGGTAATCGTTGCACACTTACTGGAGAAGCATTTCTGCAATTGTTATTGTTATCGGATCGGAGGCGATGAGTTCTGCGTGCTTTCCGAACAGTATACAGATCAGGAATTTGCTGCGGTGGCAGAGGAATTCACACAGGCGGTCTCCGTTCAGAAAATTGCGGAGGGTCATTCGCTGTCTATCTCCTGCGGTTATGTCAGAGAGAACGGATGGGATGTGGATCAGACGTTGGTCAAAGCGGACGCTGAGATGTATGAGAAGAAGATGGCGTACCGCAGCCAGCACGGGATAGGATAACGGGAGTATGTATTACGTTTATATGCTGCGCTGCGGTGATGGGTCGCTTTATACCGGTATCACGACCGACCCGGTACGCCGCTTTGCAGAGCATCAGGGGCAGGGGGGACGTGGGGCGAAGTATACCGCCGCCCGACGGGCTGTCCGCATGGAAGCTATTTGGACGGCGGCGGACCGCTCTGCGGCTTCCCGCTTGGAACGGTACATCAAGCTGCTTGCAAAGCGGAAAAAGGAAGCATTAATCGCGGGACAGCTTCCAGAGAGATCGGAATTTGAGGGATATCAAAAGCAGCCGATTGCCCCGTCTTGTGTCCGTAGTTACTCCCCTTGACTAATGTACAGTTCTTCCGCTTTGTTCAGTGCTGAGATTAACTTTGATCTTAATTCTTCAAGTGAGTTTTGGGTATCAATGATTGCATTAAATAAAACTAAGTACTCTTTTGTGAGATTTTCCACGGGTAATGAACCTTCTTTCAAAAAATTTAACGTGGATAAGAATACACCACATACAGACAGCATTTTGCTGAATTATGTCGACTCGTAAAATAATATAAGCAAGGAAGTCGCTGCGAAAAAGCCGCACAGCAGAGCAGATTGCCGCGAAACTAGAATTTTGCAACGCGGCGGCAAGGCTGATGAAATAGTCGCTGTCTAATCAGCGAGGTATCTAAATGCAACATTAAGGGTTCCCGGAGAGCCATGCTCTCCGGGAACCAAAATGTGAATCAGTCAGGCGGTCAGATCAGGCCGGCCTTCAACATGGCAGAGGCGATGATCACGGCATGGTCAAAGGCCAGCCCACCGCTGTCCTGAATCGCATATTCCGTGCGCGGGCCTAAAATGCCGGGAACTATATGCTTTTGCAGCACTGCGCGGAAATTTCCTCTCACGCCGGAAAAAGCAAGGGTGAGTGTTTGCATGCCGTTTTCGGCGCTGACTGCGAACCATGCAGCGTCGGCGGCGTCATCCCCGGCAGTTGCTTCGGCTTGTCCACCGAGCTTTGCCACATACGCTTCCGACATGACCCACATGCGGGGGTCCCGCCCCGGCGTACTGAAAAGACCCACCGGCTCCAGAAAAATGCCGGTCAGATGGGTTTCCTCTTCCAGCTCCCGGCGCGCGGTTTCACTCACCGGCTCGGACTCTCTGGAAAACCCGCCCGGCAGTGCCCATTTGCCAAGATACGGATGCCCTCCGCGCTGAATCAAGAGCAACTCGCAGTCTGCCTTGACTGTGCGGAAGACGACTATATCGGCAGTAACAGAGGGGCGATTGTAATCTTTCGGCCGGTACTGGGCGAGATATTCCTCTTCGGTGAGTCCGTTTTTATCTCTCAATTCCATGTGATTCCCCCAAATTTGCAGATAGAGCCGCCGTCTATTAGAACGGCGGCCCTTCGTTTTTATTAAAAATCAACGTCTGAGTCGTAGTAGCAGCATTTCAAGAGCTTCTCCATCTCCTCCTGGCTGGGCTGGCGGGGATTGGAACCGGTGCAGGCATCGCCGATCGCGTTCTTTGCAATCTCGGGCAGACGCTCCAAAAATACTTTTTCCGGAAGAAAACCGTCTTCCACAGGATAGCTGTCCGGACCATAGTGCCGGATGCAGTGGGGGATGTTCAGTGCGTCATTCATGCCGCGCAGATGAGCAATCAGCAGGGAGACCTTTTCGTCGTCGCTCTTCCCGCCCAGATTCATATAGTCCGAGATCTCACCATAGCGCTTTTTCGCGTCCTCATCCTTGGCGTTGAATGCAATCACTTTCGGCAGATACATAGCGTTGGCTGCACCGTGGATAATGTGGGCTCCATAGTCGGCGAAAGCCGCACCGGTTTTGTGGGCCATGGAGTGTACAATGCCCAGCAGCGCATTGGAGAACGCCATGCCTGCCAGACACTGCGCATTGTGCATGGTGTCCCGCTTGGCCATGTCGCCGTTGTAGGAATCAATGAGGTCGCTCTGAACCATTCGGATGGCAAAGACGGCGAGCGGATCGGTGAAATCGCTGTGGGCAGTAGAGACATAGGACTCAATGGCATGAGTCATGGCATCCATTCCGGTGTGAGCCACCAGCTTTTTGGGCATGGTCTCCGCCAGATCGGGGTCCACAATGGCCACGTCCGGGGTTATCTCAAAGTCCGCGATGGGATATTTAATTCCCTTGGCGTAGTCTGTAATGATGGAGAAAGCCGTCACCTCGGTAGCTGTGCCGGATGTTGAGGAGATCGCGCAGAAGTGGGCTTTTTTGCGGAGCTTGGGCAGGCCAAACACCTTACACATATCCTCGAAGGTAACATCGGGATATTCATACTTGATCCACATAGCCTTTGCTGCGTCGATCGGGGAACCGCCGCCCATGGCAACAATCCAGTCGGGCTGAAATTTCTGCATGACCTCGGCGCCCTTCATGACCGTTTCCACCGACGGATCGGGCTCGATGCCCTCAAACAGCTCCACCTCCATGCCAGCCTCCTTCAGATAGGAAACCGCTCGGTCCAGAAAACCGAATTTCTTCATGCTGCCGCCGCCGACACAGATAATTGCGCGCTTTCCTTCAAAGGTCTTCAACGCCGCCAGAGTGCCCTTGCCGTGGTACAAATCTCTTGGTAAGGTAAATCTTGCCATAGTAATACCTCCATGCTTTTTTAGCATTTTTTTAATTGCGGCTTAAGGAAGCTCAATAACTGCGTATCGGCCGCGCGACAACGTATTTCCCCTATAATTGCTAAATTAACAGGACTTATAGCTCTTGTCAAGAGGAATCCGCCATGATTGTCAAAAAATTAACTTTTTGTCAAAATGTTTTCTTAACGTAACCAGAGACGGCTTCAAGTGGCTTGATTATGGGACAGTTTTCCCCAGATGCCTCGATTCATACTGCGCCAGCCATGCGCGATCAGAGCCTGCGTTCGTTTTTACTCCCGTATGCATTACCCCATACGCGGATACCTGCCTGACGGACAGGGTATTCATGAATACCCATCCGCTTGTTTCAGATTTGAAAAGGCGCTGGATATTGCCAGTCAGCTCCAATTCTGCTATACTATACTTATCATGAAGCTGCACGAGGTGCATTATGAATCGAACAGAAAAAGATATCAGCGACGCTTTTTGGCAGATTTTAGAGGAAAAGCCGTATAACAGAATTACCGTAAAGGACATAGTGGATCGCTGCCAGGTGAATCGTAACACATTTTATTATCACTTTGAGGATATTCCATCACTGACGGAGTACACGATTCAAGACTGGGCGGATGAAATAATACAGCAGCATTATAAGTTTGGTTCGCCTGCCAGCTGTATTATACCTCTTATCCAGGGGTGCATCAAACGCAAGGGCGCCATCCTCCACATCTATCGCTCTGTTCACCGCGAAGCGTTTATGCACTATTTGGATGAAATCAACCGTCATATTGTCAAAGCCTATGTGGAGTATGCGGCGGGAGAAGCTACTGTTTCCACCGAAGACAGGGATGCTTTGCTCTGGTTTTACAAGTGCATGCTGACAGGGACTGTTTTGGACTGGCTGGACCAGGGAATGACAAATGACCTCCTTGATTTTGCGGAAAAGATTTGCGATTTCTTTGCGGAAGCCGGCAGAAAAGAACGCCTGAAAGCTCAAAAGGAATTTTCGGAACCTGCGGCCGAAATTGACCCGAGTCCTTCGGCATCTGACCATTGAGCGGGTAGAGCAGGAATGCGGCGCAGGCATACCTGCGCCGCATTCCTGTTGGTTTTCTCAGTCAAATGCCTTAAGCCTTGTTTGCTTTGGCCGCGAGGGTTTCTTCCCAAAGCTTTTCGGCAACGGGCGCCCAATTTTCAGCGTACCGGTCGCATTTTGCGCACAGATGCTCCGCGGACTCCGGGGACTGGAGATCGGTGGAATGGGCCCCCGCATTTGCGACCATTTCTCTGAGCCGCTGCGGATTTTCCAGCATAGGACAGGGACGAAGCATGTTTTTGTTGAAAGGCTGTCCTCTGTGATAAGCCATCATCATAGGCGACCGGAGCGCATCCAGCAGGCTCTTTTCCCGGATGTTGGAATCGGAGTAGTGGATGAAGACGCAGGGATCGACGTCTCCGTTGGCGTTGATATGGAGATACCGGTGGCCGCCGGCAATACAGCCGCCCACATATTCGGCGTCGTTCTGGAAGTCCATTGCAAACAGGGGCTTGGAAGCTCTGAAATGACGAATGCGCTCATAGGTGCCTTTCCGCTGTTCCGGCGTGGGCAGCAGCTCCGGAACTGCGTCGTTGCCCACCGGCATATAGTGGAAGTACCAGATAAAATAGGCGCCCATGTCGATCAGACTGTCGTAAAATTCCTCTGAGGTAATGGATTCATAGTTGGAACTGGTGTAGCAGGAAGAAATGCCGTAGACGAGCTTCTTACTCCGCAGAAGCTCCATAGCTTTGGTGACCTTCTTAAAAACGCCGCTGCCGCGCCGCCCGTCAGTGGCTTCTTCAAAGCCCTCCAGAGAGATCGCGGGGACAAAATTTCCCACTCTGAGCATGTCATCGGCAAAGTCCTCGTCGATGAGCGTTGCGTTGGTGAAGCACAGAAATACGCAGTCGCTGTGTTTTTCGCACAGGCGGATCAGATCGGTTTTGCGAACCAACGGCTCGCCGCCGGTATAGATGTACATATAGACGCCAAGCTCTTTGCCCTGTCGGATAATGTCGTCAATCTCATCATAGGTCAGATTCAGCTTGTTTCCGTATTCGGCTGCCCAGCAGCCGGTGCAGTGCAGATTGCAGGCCGAGGTCGGGTCGAGAAGGATCGTCCACGGAATGTTGCAGTCGTATTTCTTCCGGCATTCCTCCTGTCTGGTCCATCCGTCAAGACTGGCATTGATGAAGAGATTGACCGCCAGCGTTTTCATAACATTGGAGTCGACCTCCGTGACAAGCCTGCGAACATAGGAATAATACGGATGCTCCGGATTCGTAATTGCTTCCCGGATCGCCTTTCGCTGAGGAGCAAACTCACCCCCGGAAAACTTATCCGCCCAATCCATCAGTTTCCGCAGATTTTTTTCCGGATCCTTGTAGAGATAGTCAAATGCTTGCTCCAATCCGAACCTTTTGATTGTGGTTGCTACGTCCATAATAGATACCTCCCATAACGTTTGCTTGCTTACAACCTTTGATAACTCTGCTTGTTTTAATTTCAGTCGCCGTCGAAAATGCGGGGTACTTTATAAAACTATGCATGATGTACCGGCGGAACGGTATATAAAACGACGCTTTGCCTTAAAAAACCCTCAGACAGCAAGGCAAGCCCTGCTGTCAAATGCGAACCGGCTACAATTTGCAGGACGCCGAAGGTTCCCGCGACAATCGAAGCCATCAAAATCACATTCCATTGACGGATTCCAAATTTTCGGGCGTCGATGGATGTCTGAATGGAAAGCAGGCTGTCCAGAAGAATCAAAACGCCGAGGCTGGGTGCCAGATATCCGAAGAATCTGACGTAAGCAAAAAGCACGATTAGTCCAAGAACAATCAGCAGCGCGCCGCAGGCAAAGTCAAATTGAAAAGCAAGACTATAAATGTCTTTTGACACATACCCTATGATTTTAATAATTCCATAAACGATCAGAATGATTCCGCTTGAAATGACCGATTCTCCTGGGTTAAGTCTATGAGACAGAATACAAAAAAACCCCGCGATATAGAACAAAACCGAAATCAGAATATATCCGAGCCGTGCAAATTTAAGCCGCTTCAGGTTCATCATCCCCTCCTAAGCCGATTCCGCTGCCTTTATAATCAGCTTAACAATTTCAGGGATGATTTTACAATGGGCAAAAGAACGGATATGCCTGATTTTTGAGCAATTACCCTTGCTTTGCCTAAAATCAAAGCAGCTTCCCTCCTGATGGAAAATCAGGAGGGAAGCTGGTATAATGCAAATAGATAGCTCTTATATAAATTTCAACTTGACGCAACGCCATAACTGCGTTGTTGCCAGCATGGCGGCCGAGGTCTGATGCCGCCGCCATTGGATGAATTGGGAGGATAGCATACATATGAACGAAGAAAAAGACCCCTTTGCGTTTATCACGCTGACGATTCCCAAACGAGCGCCGGTGTTTCCCGGGAGCGTCGGTGCATTTCGCTACCGCTTGGCGCGGGACGGCAAAGCGGGCGAGGGGACGATTCAGGCCAGCGTATATGAGAATATCTGCTTTGAAAAGGCGCGGCACGTTGAAACGGAGACCTTCCCCTGGACAGAGGAGGGCATGGCGCAAATCCGTTCCTGGCTCAGCCAAAAGCTGCGGGAGCGGGGGTCGGAGCCGTTTTCCATCTTTGGCGGACTTGAAATTTAAACACAAAATAAAGACGGTCCGATGAGCTGTGTATCGCGAGCCGCCTTACGCGCCCCAAAACAGCCGCTTTAGAATTTCCTCCGCGGAAAGCGCGGCGCAGCCGTTCGGATCGGAGAGGACGCCGCTGCCGTCCAGTACCCAGCGGAACACGCCCCCGGAGAAATCCGTGTAGACGGCATAGGGCTTTTGCACCGGCGCGTAGCGCCGGTACCACGCGGGACAGAGCCGTTTCATAACCGACTCCGCCAGAACCAGCGCGGCGCAGCCGTCCGCATCGGCGGGGGACAGCGCGCTGAACTGGACTCCCCCGCCGGGACAGCCGGCGCGGCTTTCGGAGGGGGTGGAGTGGGCCAGCAGGACGCTGCCGTCGCCGCAGGCCCCCATACACAGCCAGACGTGTCCTGCGATGCTGCAAACGTCTCCCGGACGGAGGCAGTCTGCTTTTTCCATCCAGCGGCCCCAGCCCCGGCGTGCAAAGTCACGGGCCATCCCCTGGGCGGGGCAGACATATCCGGAGAGACCTCTTTTGTCGTGGAGCGTATTGTATACGGTCCAGCCAAGATACCCGGAGCAGTCCAACCCCGCGTAATAGTAAGAATTCCGTCCGCCGGTGGGATAGAAGTCCCGGTAGCAGTAGTGCCTGTTCTGCGCGCGAAAAAACGCGGACCACTCTGGCGCGGAACCTACGCAGACCGCCTGCGGCCCCGCGCTGGTGTCCTGCCAGTTCCAGCCTCCGCCGTAGACATACAGCGTCTGTCCCAGTGGCGTCATGGCGGTGGCCAGCAGGTTTTTCAGCGTCCGCAGACCGGGAATGGCCCCTGACGGCGAGGCTGGCGGAGTCGGCAAAATTTTGCAGGCTCGAACGGCGGTGACCAGCCCGTCTACCACCTCAAGTTCATAGGCCCTGCCGATTTGCAGAGTATTTTGCAGCAAAAAATCACCGGCGGAGGAAACGCGCATGCATTTCACGGCCCTATTCGCCAGAAACCGGCAGCAGGGGTCTGGTCCCGTCTCTTCCGGTACGGTGCCTAAGAAGACAGCTTTCATAATATTCCACCTCTCTTTGAATGCAGATGCATTCAAACCCGGATACTCCGGTCTATGCAGAAAGAACCCTTTTGATCATACGCTGTTTTCCTGAGGATGAAAGCGCCGCGCTGCAACGCAGCGCGGCGCTTCTTCGATACAATCAGACCAGCAGCTCGCACACAAGGTCGGTGTAGCCGGAGGGATCGTCCAGCGGCAGGCCCGCGATCAGCAGCGCCTGGTCAAACAGAAGAACGGCGTATTTTTTCGCCTTCTCCGGGTCATCCGACACGGCCTTTTCCAGCGCGGCAAAGACGGAGTGGGAGGTATTCAGCTCCAGAATGCGGTCGGCCTTTAGCTTCTGGTCCGGCTGAACGGCGGCAAAATACTTCTCCATCTCAAAGCTCAGCCCCGGTCCGGCGGTGAGGCAGACGGGATGGGATTTCAGAATCTTTGAGGCCTTGACCTCCTTCACCTGTTCGCCCAAAGCCTCCTTGACGAAATCAAAAACGGCCTTGTGATCGCTTTCTTCGCTTTCCTCCGGCTTCTTCTCACTTTCGTCGGCGGGGGCCGCGTCGCCGGACAGGGCGGACTGGAACTTTTTCTCCCGATAGGTCATGAGGGTCTGAGCGGTAAATTCGTCCACATCCTCCGAAAAATAAAGCACCTCCGTACCGGCGTCCTTCAGAGTCTCCAGCTGAGGCAGACGGTCAATGGCATCCGCTGTTTCGCCGGCGGCGTAGTAGATGTTCTCCTGTCCCTCTTTCATGCGGGAGATGTAATCCGCCAGGGATACCGGCTTTTTCTCCGTGGAGGAATAAAACAGCAGCAGGTCCTGAAGGTCTTCCTTGTGGGCGCCGAATTCGGCCACTACGCCGTATTTTAGCTGACGGCCGAAATTCTTCCAGAATTTCGCGTACTCCTCCGGCTCGTCCTTCATCATCTTGGCAAGGTCGGCGCGGATCTTCTTGTCCAGATTGGCGGCGATGACCTTTAACTGCCGGTCATGCTGTAAAAGCTCGCGGGAGATGTTCAGACTCAGGTCAGGGGAGTCCACCACGCCCCGGACAAACCGGAAGTGCTCCGGCAGGAGGTCCGCGCACTTGTCCATGATGAGCACGCCGTTGGAATAGAGCTGCAGGCCTGCCTCAAAGTCCTTGGAATAGTAATTAAAGGGCTGCTGGGAGGGAATGAACAGCAGGGCCTTATAGGTTACCGAACCCTCGGCGGACACCGCAATGACCCGCTGGGGCTCCGCATAATCGCTGAACTTGTCCCGATAAAATTTATCGTACTCCTCTTTTTTCACCTTGGACTTCTGCCGCTGCCAGATGGGGATCATGGAATTCAGCGTCTCCACCTCGCTGTAAGTCTCGTATTCCGGGTTGCCCTCGGGGGAGCCTTCCTTTTTGCGGGTCTTGCTGACCTCCATGCGGATGGGGAAGCGAATGTAGTCGGAGTATTTGCGCACCAGCTCCTGAACGCGCCAGCCCTCCAGAAATTCGCTGAATTTCTCATCGTCGGTGTCGGGACGGATGTGCATGATGACGTCGGTTCCGACACTCTCCTTCTCACATTCCGTGACGGTGTAGCCGTCCGCGCCGGAGGACTGCCACATGTAGGCCGTGTCGGAGCCGTACTTCTTCGTCACCACCGTGATGTGGTCGGAGACCATAAACGCGGAGTAGAATCCGACGCCGAACTGACCGATGACGTCGGTGTCCTTCGCGTCGTCCCCGACCTCCTGCTTAAACTGGAAGGATCCGGAGGAGGCGATGACGCCCAGGTTGTTTTCAAGGTCCTCCTTGTCCATACCGATCCCATTGTCGGAGACGGTGAGGCGGCGGGAGTCCTTGTCCGCCTTGATCTCAATTTTGAAATCCTTGCGGCCAAGGCCCACGCTGTCGTCGGTCAGCGCCTTGTAGCACAGCTTGTCGCATGCGTCGCTGGCGTTGGAGACGATCTCCCGGAGAAAGATCTCATGATGGGTGTAGATGGAGTTCACCATCAGATCCAGCAGCCGCTTGGATTCTGCCTTGAACTGTTTCTTTGCCATGGATGATACACTCCTTTTTTATGTTTTTTCAAAACAGCCCTATTATAACATTTTGAAAAAAAGAAATAAATATCAAATTACAAATTTTTGCCTTTGCGAAAGCTTAAAGATGCCCGGAATTCGCCCGCACGGCTCGGCGGATCCGGAAAGAAATGACCAATTTGTAAATTTCAATCGGAAATAGTTGTGGGAAAAGAAAATTGCGAGTAAAATATACTCTAAATCCCAGCTGGGATATGTTTTTGGAAAAGGAGCCTTCCTCTATGGGATTTATGCAAGGGCTGAAAAAAGGATTTGTCCGCCTGATGTACGGACGCAACGGCGCAGATCAGCTGGGAATGGCAACGGTCTGGACCTGCCTGGTTCTGGATATTATCTCCATGTTCCTTCAGCGGCGCGTACCGGCTGCGGGCGCGGTGGTATATTGGACAGCCATGGCTCTATGGGCTTTCGCGATTTTTCGGATGTTTTCAAAGAATCTCTATAAGCGGAGAGAGGAAAACAGCCGATGGATGCAGCTGCGCTGGAGGCTTCTAAGCGGTCGTCAGAACGCGAAGGAGCGCCATGCCGACAAGGAGCACAAGTATTTCACCTGCAAGAGCTGCAAGACCATCTGCCGGGTGCCGGTGGGCAAGGGAAACGTGGAGATCACCTGCCCCAAGTGCGGGGCAAAGATTCGCGGAAAGACTTGATTTTTACTGGGGCGACCGTCAAAGACGGCCGCCCTCTGGCTTTAATCCGCCGAAACGTTCCGCCGGAGGGGGGAAAAACGAAGTTAAAAAATCGCTGTACTCTTAGTGAAAAGACGTTAAATCCACGAAAGCACAACCCATATTTCGACAGGCCGCATTCTTGACGCTAATTTTGCCGTGGGGTATAATTGAATCATTAAGAAAGACAAAGGGCCGGAGGGCATACGAAAATGAATGACCACCGGCGAATGGATTGTCTTGGTGGGAGAGGAGTGAGGTCATGGGGGAGAACGGACAGGCTTCCAGATTCCACGCAGGAACGCTGACGGAGGGCTGGACATGGTTCGGCGCGCATCCCGCGCTCAGCCGGAAACGGGAGGGCTGGTCATTCCGGGTCTGGGCGCCCCACGCCGCGGCGGTGAGCGTGGTGGGAGATTTCAACCAATGGGATGCCTCCGCCGCGCCGATGAAGCGAGAGGGGGAGACCTGGACCGGATTTTTGCCGGACCTGCCCCGGTATACCTCCTATAAATATGCCGTGACCGGAGCGGACGGCGCCGTGCGCTACAAGGCGGACCCATACGGATTCCACACGGAGACCCGCCCCGCCACGGCCAGCAAGCTCATAGACATCGAGGGCTTCCCATGGACCGATGCGAAATTCCGGGAGAAAAAGGGAGACCGCCCCGTCTATACCTCGCCTCTGAACATCTACGAGGTTCATCTGGGCTCCTGGCGAAGACCGGAGAATGAGGGCTTTTACGATTACCGTACCATTGCCAGAGACCTTGCAGCCTATGTGAAGGACATGGGGTACAACGCTGTCGAGCTGCTGCCGGTGACGGAGCACCCGCTGGACGACTCCTGGGGCTATCAGTGTACCGGGTACTTCGCACCTACGTCCCGGTATGGCACACCATTCGATTTCATGTGGTTTGTGGACCATATGCACAAGAACGGAATCTCCGTGATTTTGGACTGGGTTCCCGCACACTTCTGCAAGGATGAGCAGGGCCTGTACGAGTTTGACGGCTCTTTTTGCTATGAGTATTCGGACCCGAAAAAGCGGGAGCACGCCGGCTGGGGGACCCGCATTTTTGACTACGGACGGCCGGAGGTGGTTAGTTTTCTGCTCTCCTCCGCCCGGTTCTGGTTGGAGATGTACCACATCGACGGGCTGCGGGTGGACGCGGTGGCGTCCATGCTCTATTTGGACTATGACCGTCCGGACGGCCAGTGGACCCCCAACAAAAACGGGGGAAAGGAAAATCTGGAGGCCGTCGAATTTCTGCGGAACCTGAACCGGATGGCCTTTTCCGTGGACCCCAGCGTGCTGATGGTGGCGGAAGAATCCACCTCCTGGCCACTGGTGACCAGCCCGCCGGAGGCAGGCGGTCTGGGCTTCAATCTGAAGTGGAACATGGGATGGATGAACGACATGTGCCACTATCTGAAGCTGGACCCCTATTTCCGGCAGTTTAATCACAAGGATATCACCTTTTCTTTGATGTACGCGTTTTCCGAGAACTATGTGCTCCCCCTGTCCCATGACGAGGTGGTACATATGAAGGGGTCGCTGGTGGGCAAAATGCCCGGCGACTATGAAAATCAGCTCCTCTCCCTCCGGGGATTTTACGCATACCTTCTGGCACATCCGGGAAAGAAACTGCTGTTTATGGGCCCGGAGATCGGCCAGTGGCACGAGTGGGACGCAAACGGTCAGCTGGATTGGTATCTGCTGGACGCGGAGATCAACCGCAAGACCCAGGCGTTTTTCAGGGCCGCCAACCGGTTTTATCAGAAAACGCCGGAGCTGTGGGAAATGGACTTCCGGAAGCAGGGATTTGAGTGGCTGGTTCCGGACGACAACCAAAACAACGTGGCTGTCTTTCTTCGCAGGGACGCCGAGGGCAGCGATCTTCTGTGCGCGGTGAACTTCTCGCCCAACGCCTATCCCGACTACCGGGTGGGGGTGCCGGATCACCGGCGGTTTGTGGAGGTATTTAACACGGACGCAGGGGAATTCGGCGGCGGCGGATACGGAAATGCAGAGCCGGTGGAAGTGGAGGCCGTTCCCTCCCATGGGCGGGACTGCTCGGTATCCCTGCGCATTCCGCCGTTTGGCGGCGTGTTTCTCCGGAGCGAGGAAAAGTCTCCGGCGAAAAAGGCGGCGGCAAAAGGCGAAAAGCCCGCGCCGGCAGAGGTACCGAGGCCCACGGCAGAAAAACCGGCAAGAGCTCCAAGATCCTCCAAAGCGAGTCCGACGGCGAAAAAAGAGAGAGAAACAGGGAAGAAAGCCGCGAAAAAACCGGCGGCGAAGCCCGTAAAATAAGGAGGCAGAGGCATGAAAAAAGAATGCATCGCCATGCTGCTGGCCGGCGGCCAGGGCAGCCGGCTGTACGTGCTGACCGGCGAGATGGCAAAGCCCGCAGTCCCCTTTGGCGGAAAGTACCGCATCATCGATTTCCCTCTGTCCAACTGCGCTAACTCCGGCATCGATACCGTGGGTGTGCTGACCCAGTATCGCCCGCTGGAGCTGAACGCGTATGTGGACAACGGACAGACCTGGGATCTGGACAGCAGCACCGGCGGCGTCCACATTCTGCCGCCCTATCAATCCGCCGCGGGCGGAACCTGGTACAAGGGCACGGCCAACGCCATCTTTCAGAACATCGCGTTTGTGGACCGGTACGACCCGGAATATGTGGTGATTCTCTCCGGCGATCATATTTATAAGATGGATTACTCCCGGATGGTGAAGCGGCACAAGGAGTCCGGCGCCGCCTGCACGATCTCTGTCATGGAAGTCCCCTGGGCCGAGGCATCCCGCTTCGGCATCATGAATGTGGACGAACACGACATGGTGGAGGAGTTCGAGGAAAAGCCAAAACAGCCCAAAAGCAATTTAGCCTCCATGGGGATTTACGTATTCACGTGGAAGACCCTGCGGGCCTATCTCGAGGCGGACGAGGCGGACCTTGAATCGGAGAACGACTTTGGAAAAAACGTCATTCCCGCCATGCTGGGCAGAGGGGAAAAGATGGCGGCCTATCGCTTTGAGGGCTATTGGAAGGACGTGGGGACGCTGGAGTCCCTGTGGGACGCCAACATGGATATGCTGTCCCCGGAATCCGGGCTGGACCTGCTGGACGAGTCCTGGCCCATCTATGCCAAATCCGTCTCCATACCCACGGCCTATCTGGGCAGGCACGCGCAGGTGAGCCACAGTGCCTTTAACCGCGGCGACGATCTGGAGGGGACCGTTGAAAATTCCGTCCTCTCCGCCGGAGTCAATGTGGAGGAGGGCGCCAGAGTCAGCTATTCCGTGCTGATGCCCGGCGTTACCGTGAAAGCGGGAGCCACGGTGGAATACGCCATCATCGGGCAGGATGCCCTGATCCGAGAAAACTGCCGGGTAGGCGCGTCGCCAGAGGGCGTGGACCCGCTGGCTTGGGGCCTTACAGTGCTGGCCCCGGGCTGCGCGCTGGAGGCGGGGACCGCCGTCCCGCCCAAGACCATGCTGAGTAAAAACGGCGAGGAGGTGGCAAGATGAATGGACTGCACGGCATCATCTTCTGCTATGAGAAGCGAAATGACCTGAGAGAGCTGGCGGATACCCGTTCCGCAGCTTCCATGCCCTTTGGAGGGCGGTATAGGGCCATTGATTTCGGCCTTTCCAATCTGGTGAACGCCGGGGTCACCGACGTGGGCATCGTGTTGCACGGGCGGTATCAGAGCCTGATCGACCATTTGGGCAGCGGCAAGAACTGGGACCTGAGCCGAAAGCGCGGAGGGCTGAAGCTGCTGCCTCCCTTCGCCTATGAGCGGCAGCGCGGCGGAACCGGGGAGTTCCGGGGAAAGATGGAGGCGCTTTCAGGGGTCCGCAGCTATCTGGACACCATCCGTCAGAACTATGTGGCGCTGATGGACGGCGACCTTGTGGTGAACCTGCCCCTGTCCGAGATTCTGGAAAAACATCTCCGCTCCGGTGCGGACATCACCGCCGTGTGCGGAAACGACAGCTTCGCCGTGGACAACGGCACCTATTTTGAACCCGACGGAGAGGGGCGGGTGCGCGAGGTTCTTTATCATATGCACACGCCCCGGGGTTATCGGGGGCTAGAGGTCTATATCATCTCCACCCGGCTTTTGAAGAATTTGGTAGACGAGTGCATCAGCCGCGATCAGTACAGCTGGAGGCACGATATACTTCAGGCCAAGGTGGGGGAACTGAATATCCGTTCCTTCATATGGACTGGTTTCGCCGCCCAGATTCGCTCCGTGCAGGAGTATTATGACCGGAGTATGCAGCTGCTGGACCCCGCCATCCGGGCGGACCTGTTCACCCCCGAACGGCCTATCCGGGCGAAAAATGCCGACAAATCCTCCAGCTATGCGGGCCCGACGGGTCACTGCGTCAACTCTCTGGTGGGAGACGGCTGCAATGTGGAGGGGGTTGTGGAAAACTCCATTCTCTTTCCCGGCGTGGTGGTGGAAGAGGGTGCGCGGGTGCGCAACTGCGTGCTGTTTCCGGACACCGTGATCCGCCGCAACGCGGATCTGGCGCATATCATTGCGGATAAGCAGGTAGAGGTGCTGGCGGATCGGACGCTGATCGGCCACTCATCCTACCCGCTGGTGCTGAGCAAGGGGGCCTGCGTGTAAGGCAGCCCGGGCGGTCCGCCTCTTCGGACCGGGTAAAATGAGAACGGAAAGGGGAAACTGCCATGAAAATTTTATATGCGGCCAGCGAGGCCGTGCCCTTCTGCAAAACGGGGGGACTGGCTGATGTGTCCGGCTCCCTTCCCGCCGCCATCGCGGCGGAGGGCGTCCAGATGGCCGTGGTACTGCCGCTGTACCAGCGGGTACGGGAGCAGTTCGGTCAGGAGCTGGAGTACCTGTGCTACGACTATGTGAATCTGGCGTGGCGGCGCTGCTACTGTGGGCTGTTCCGCCTTCTCCGGGACGGGGTGACGTATTATTTCCTGGACAATGAGCAGTATTTCAACCGCCGGAACCTTTACGGCTATGTGGACGACGGGGAGCGGTTCGGCTTTTTCTCCCGGGCCGTGGTGCGGATGCTGCCCCACATGGCCTTCTGGCCGGATGTGATTCACTGCAACGACTGGCAGACCGCGCTCATTCCCATCTATTTGAAGGACGACGGTGTGAGGGAGGAGCGCTTCCGCTCCATCCGGACGGTGATGACCATCCACAATATCGAGTATCAGGGCCGGTATGGGCCGGAGGTCATGGGCGACCTGTTCGGGTTGGACCACGGCTGGGTGGACGACGGGACCATTATCATGGACGGCGACGTGAATCTGCTGAAGGCCGCCATTCTCTGCGCCGACGCCGTCACCGCCGTGTCCCCGTCCTACGCCGAGGAGCTGAAATACGCTTTCTTTGCCCACGGGATGGAGAGCGTCATGCGCCAGTGCGGCTACAAGCTTTCCGGTGTGCTCAACGGCATCGACATGGAGCGTTACAACCCGCAGACGGACGCTCTGATCGCGGCGAACTACACTGCCGGAGACTTGAGCGGGAAGGTGAAGGACAAGGCGGAGCTGCAGCGGATGATGGAACTGCGCCAGGAGCCGGACACGCCAATTCTTGCGGTGGTGAGCCGGCTGGTGTCCCACAAGGGACTGGACCTCATCAAAGAGGTCTTCCACGATATCATGGAGCTGCCGGTGCAGATGGTGGTGCTGGGCAAGGGCGATGAGCAGTATCAGGATTTCTTTGCTTGGGCGCAGACTCAGTATCCCGGGCGGATGGCTGCGCGGCTGGACTATGACGAGGCTTTGTCCATGGCAATTTACGCCGGTGCGGATCTGTTTTTAATGCCCTCCAAGAGTGAGCCCTGCGGCCTTAGCCAAATGATTGCCATGCGGTATGGTACAGTACCCATCGTCCGGGAGACCGGCGGACTGAAGGATACGGTTCACCCCTATGAGGCATGGCGTGATGCGGGCAACGGTTTTACCTTTGCGGCCTATAACTCAGGGGATATGCTGTTTGTGATCCGGCAGGCCGTGGGCCTTTACTGGGACTTTGGCGATCAGTTCCGCCGCTTGCAGCAGCGCTGCATGGCGGTAGACTTCAGTTGGAGGCGCAGCGCGGGGGAATATCTGCGGATCTATTGCAATATCACCGGAAAACCCCGCCTTGCGGTCCTGGGGGGAGAACCAGAGAAAGACGCCCCACCGAAGGAACCGGATGAAAGGCACGCTGAAGAGGAGTCCCCTGCCCTAAATGAGGAGGAACAGGCCCAAGAGCCGGAGACTCCCGCTGAGAAGCCCAAGGAACCCACGGAAAAACCGGCGGAGAAGCCCACCCCGCTCCGACTGACGGCGAAACCCGATCAAGCTAAGCTGACGGCGAAACCCGATCAAGCTAAGCTGACAGCGAAACCTGACCAGGCGAAGCTGGCGGCAAAGCCAGATCACCCCAGACTGGCGGAGAAATCCACGCAGCCCGCGGCGGAAAAATTGTTCAAAGTGGCTGGGAGGGAAAGAGCAGCGGAGAAGAAAACCACCGCTAAAAAGCCCGGGGCGGAAAAATCCGCCGCAAAGAAGGCGACCCAAAAGAAAGGACCCGCGGATAAGAAAGAAGAAATCGCGGATAAGGAAAAAGAATGACCGCATTTACGACAAAGGAACTGGAAGATGCCCTGACCGCGAAGCTGATGGTCAACTTTGGCAAGACCGCGGAGGAGGCAGGCGAGACGGAGATGCTCCGCGCCAGTGCGCTGGTTTTGCGGGATGCCATGGCCCTGCGAAGCGTGGAGACCCGGAAGGAGACGAGCCGAAAGGGAAAGCGGAAGGTGCACTATCTGTCCATGGAATTTCTGATGGGCCGGAGCCTTCAAAAGAACGCTTACAATCTGGGGGTTTTGCCTCAGCTGAAGGAAGCGCTGGAGCATTTTGGCTTTCAGGCGGGAGACATCTTCGAGCTGGAGCCGGACGCGGGTCTTGGCAATGGCGGACTGGGTCGTCTCGCCGCCTGCTATCTGGACTCTATGAGCACGCTGGAGATTCCCGCTGCGGGGTATTCCATCTGCTATGATCTGGGTATTTTCAAGCAGAAGATTGTAGAGGGTCAGCAGGTGGAACTGCCCGACAACTGGAAGGGCATCGGCTCCGCCTGGCTCCTTCCCAAGCCCGAGGAGACCAAGCAGGTCCGCTTCGGCGGTACCCTGCGGGAGTTTTGGGACGACGGGCACCTCCACATCGTTCAGGAGGGCGGCACCACAGTGCTGGCCGTACCCTGCGATATGGAGATCGCCGGGTACGACACACGCCATACCAATACCCTGCGTCTGTGGGACGCCAAGTCCCCCAAGCCGGTGGATATGAGCCTCTATTCACGGGGGGAGTATTTCAAGGCCACGGAGGACGAGGCCATGGCAGAGGTGATCGCCAAGGTCCTCTACCCCGACGATAACCATATCGAGGGCAAGTCCCTGCGGCTCAAACAGCAGTACTTTTTTGTATCCGCCACGGTGCAGAGCATTGCGGAGAAGCATATGGCGGAGTTCGGGACTCTGGCCAACTTCCATGAGAAGAATGTCCTCCAGATCAACGATACCCATCCGGCTCTGGTGATTCCGGAGTTGATGCGAGTATTGATCGACGACGCGGGTATGGGGTGGGACCAGGCGTGGGAGATCACCACCCACTCCGTTGCCTACACGAACCATACGGTGCTGGCAGAGGCTCTGGAGAAGTGGCCTCAGGATCTGTTCCAGCGCTTTCTACCCCGCATCTGGCAGATCACGGTGGAAATCGCCCACCGCTGGCAGGAGAAGTGCGAGAACTTTTTCCACGACTCTGAGAAGGTCCGAGACACCGCGGTGATCTGGGACGGCGTGATTCGTATGGCGAACCTGTGCATCGCGGGGGGGATGAGTGTCAACGGTGTCAGCGGGCTTCACACGGAGATTTTAAAAAGCGACGTGTTCAAAAACGCCTGCGCCATGGAGCCGAAAAAGTTCACCAACGTCACCAACGGCATCGACCACCGCCGCTGGCTGGCGGAGATCAATCCGAGGCTCCACAGCCTTGTGTGCGATCTTGCGGGGGGAGAGGCCTACTTGATGCGCCCCCAGGCGCTGAAAAAGCTGGACGATTACGCTGACGACCGGGAGGTCCAGCTTCGTCTGGCAGAAATCAAGCAGAAGAACAAGGAGGACTTTGCCGCCTATGCGAAACAGGAGCAGGGAGTCCTTCTGAACCCGGACGCCATTTTCGACGTACAGGTGAAACGGCTGCACGAGTACAAGCGGCAGCTTTTGAACGTCCTGCACATCATCGCCCTCTATCAGCAGTTACAGGAAGACCCCAGCGCCATTGCCCAGCCCCGCACCTTCATCTTCGGCGCAAAGGCCGCGCCGGGGTATGCGGTGGCAAAGCGGATTATTCGCCTCATCAACTCGCTGGCGGACCAGATTGACCACGATCCTGTCTGCAAGGATAAACTGCAGGTGGTGTTTCTGGAAAACTACCGGGTGTCGCTGGCGGAGCGGCTGATGCCCGCCAGCGAGGTCTCCCAGCAGATTTCTACCGCCGGAAAGGAGGCCAGCGGCACCGGCAATATGAAGTTCATGATGAACGGTGCGCTGACTGTGGGGACTCTGGACGGGGCCAACGTGGAGATGCACGACGTTCTGGGAGATGAAAACATGTTCCTTTTCGGGCTTCACTCCGACGAGGCGGCGGCTTTACAGCGGGGAGGGTATCTTCCTCAGCGGCTTTATGCCCGGGACATGGTGCTCCAGCAGGTGCTGAACGCCCTGAAGACCGGCTTCCGGGACGGCGTGGACTACGAGGACCTGTACAGAAGACTGCTGTTCGGCGACCGGGGCGCTCCAGCGGACGAGTATCTGCTGCTGGCGGACTTTACTGCCTACTGCGACGCGGAAAAGCGGATGGCCGCGACTTACGCCGACGCGGCGAAGTGGAATGCGATGAGTCTGCACAACATTGCCCGCAGCGGCGTGTTTGCGGCGGATCGGGCCGTGGCGGAGTATGCGGACAAAATCTGGCATGTTCCCCACCGGTAAGAGCGGCCAAAGGCGGTACCCGTAAACTAAAAAAAGTGGCCGGTATCGAGGATACCGGCCACTTTTTGGGGTTGATCGGGAGAGGCAACTGTTCTTGTGGCAGGCCAAATTGACCATGTAAAAGGGGCCTTGCGTGACATAAATCGGTTTTGATGCTATGGTATGGGTGAGGTGATTTGCCATGCGTGATATTGGAAAGAACATTTGCAATTTGCGGGAACAAAATAAACTGACCCAAGAGGAATTGGCTGCTAAACTGTTTGTGACGCGGCAGACCGTATCGAATTATGAACACGGCAAAACAAGACCCGATATGAATATGATTATGAGGATTGCAGATGTATTGAACGTAGATGCAAACGCTGTCTTTTATGGGATTCCTGTTCCTGAAAGCAGGAAAACAGCGTTCCGAAGGATGATGGTTTCTTCTGCCGTTCTCCTGATGATGGTGGTTGGAGCAATTATTCTGCATCCTCTGTGCCTTTCCTTGCAAGCAGAAAAATACATAACAACTCCGTCTTTCCTTATGAGCATGTTCTATGATCCGATTTTGATGCTTATGCTTGGGTGGTGGATAATGCAGGGAATTAGCATCGTAATACAGTCAAAAGGTTTGAATCAACCATGGACGAAAAAAGCGAGGCAGGCCATCCTAATCATTCTTTTGCTCTGTTTTGTCTTGGAGCTGCCTTATGCGATATGGTCGGTGGTTGTGTTGATTAAATCTGTTACCGCTGACAGCACTCATATGAGTTTCCCATATGTTCCCGTATATCAGGAAATTGTTTCTTTTATTGGGATGGTCAGCATTCAACTCCCCGCTGTCTATGCCTTGGTTGGCGGGCTGCTTTGGCTATTTGGTTTCCCGCAGACCAGAGAAGCAGCGGAAACAGATGCGCACAGGTAAGAAAAGCATTTTGACACTTAGCTCTTATACATTTCTGTTTTACGAGCGGATAAAGACAACACAAATTATAATTCGAGGTGCAGTCTTAGAAATGAGACTGCGCTTCATTTTTTTAAATACTTTGTTCAAAACAGACTTTTAGGCACCAGACTTTACAAATTCCGCCAAAGCGGATATAATAACAGAGATTTGTAACAAATATGAAGAACCGCGTCCCGGTCAGGCTCGGAGACGCTGAAAAACCAAATCGGAAAAGGGAAGAAACAGCTTATGGAATTGACACAAGGCGTCCGGTTCGAGAGTCTTGGACTGTCACCGGAGATCATGCGCGCCATTGAAAAACGCAATATCGAACTATCCACCCCGGTGCAGGCCGGGTGTATTCCTCCCATGTTGGCGTGGAAGGACGTGATCGCAAAGGCTCCCACCGGCACCGGTAAGACATTTGCATACGGCATTCCCATCGTGGAACACATTGCCCCGGAGGACGAGACCGTTCAGGCGGTCATTCTGGCGCCCACCCGGGAGCTGGCCATCCAGATCACCGACGAGCTGAGGGACATCGCGGAGTTCCGTCCGGGTGTGCGGATGGTGTGCCTTTACGGTGGACAGCCCATCGGCAAGCAGATTGACATTCTGAAGAGGAAGCCCCAGATTGTCGTCGCCACGCCGGGCCGCCTGGCGGACCACATGAAGCGCCGCACAGTTCGGGTGGACACCGCCCAGACCGTGGTGCTGGATGAGGCGGACCGGATGCTGGACATGGGCTTCATCCATGATGTGACCCGTCTGCTGGACCGGATGAACCAGCGGAAGAACCTGGGCATGTTCTCTGCCACGATCTCCCGGGAGGTGTTGGACATTGCCTGGGTGTATCAGCGGGACGCGGAGGAGATCACCGTCCGGGCGGACGAGCAGAACAAGCCAGACATCCTTCAGTACCGACTGGAGGTCAGCTACGACGGCAAGGCGGAGGCCATCGCCGGAATTATGAACGGCGGGAACTACGACCGGGCCATGGTCTTCTGCAACACAAAGGGGTCCACAGAGCGCATCGCCAAATTTTTGCAGATGCGGGGTATGGACGCCGAGTGTATCCACGGTGATATTCCCCAGAAGAAGCGGGAGCAGGTGATGGACAAATTCCGCAAGGGCCAGCTGCAGGTGTTCGTGGCAACCGACGTGGCGGCCCGGGGCATTGATGTGGACGATGTGGACGTGGTGTTCAACTGCGATGTGCCCGATGAGAATCAGGACTATGTCCACCGTATCGGCCGTACCGGTCGGGCGAAGCGTCACGGAATCGCGGTGAGCCTGATCGCGGACTACCCGGCGAAAATGCGGATTGACAACATCGCCAAGTGTACCGACAACACCATTATCCCCGCCCAGATGGACGAAAGCGGACGGCTGGTGGAGCTATCCGCGACGGAAAAATAGAAGAAGCGCACAAAAACGTCCGGCATCCCGCCTTTGGGATGCCGGACGTTTTCATTTATGCAGGTATGTCAGGCTCGGGTGCCGCGGGGGCGGTCTCCTTCAGAACAATCAGGCGGCATTTTTGGCCTGGCTGGCCTCGAACTGCTTCACCTGATCCAGCGTCTGTCCCTCTACGGTGAGGTCGGCGGACAGTACCGGATCGATGGCCACGGCCAGATACATGTTGTTGCCGAAGACAAACGCGCCGGAGGTGACACCCACGACCTGACCGTAGACATTCAGCAGTGCGCCGCCGCTGGAACCCTGAGAGATGTCGGCGGTGGACATGATGCAGGGAGCATCATAGCTGGATACGTCTCGGCTGACGTCACTGATGATGCCGGTGGAGATGGCCAGCCCCAGCCCCAGAGGGCTGCCGATGGTGTATACCTCGTCGCCCACCCGCAGCGTGTCCCGCGCGGCCATTTCCAGATGTACGAAGCTAGGCGTTTCCACACCGGTAATGGATTTGGTACCGATGCGCAAAACGGCAATATCAATGCCTGCGTCATAGTAGAGGACCTTTTCCACAGGGTACTGTTCGCCGCTGATAAGAGTGACGATGCCGGCGGAGCAGCCCCTAATGGCGTGGTAATTGGTGACGGCCAGGCCGTCACCGCTGATAAAGAAGCCGCTGGCAGTACTGTCCGGCTCGTCGAGGTTGTAGCCCTTGGACTCTTGGTACATACTCAGCTGGAATACGGCGGCGGTAAGCCGGTCGGCGGCCTGCCGGACGGTCAGCTCCTGATCGGAAAGGCCCAGAGCGTCGGCGGTGGCGGCGGAGGCCGTGCCGGAGGCAACCAGACGATCCAAAATGGTGCCGTCGCTGTTCTTATAGGCTGCATAAAGAGCGCCGACAGTCAGTTCAAACAGGTCGCCCCGTGTAAGAGTATCTCCGTAATTTCGGGAGATTACCGCCATGTGCCGGGCGAAGGCGATGGAGTTCTCATAGGAAAAGTCGCTGCCGGTATAGCCCAGCATCCGCATCAGGGCCGCGCAGTAGGACCTGGTTGTGATCGCCTGAGACGCGCCGAAGGTGTTGCCGGTGACGCCGCCCAGCCAGCCCTGTCCGTATGCGTACCGAACGGACTGCACCGCGTAGGCGGGTACATCCTGAAAGGGAGTGTGGGTCCCGTCCGTGGCGGCGGACTTCTCGGCCCCGGCCAGGCGGACCAGCAGTACGGCGGCCTGCGCCCGGGTGGCAGGGTCGTTCACGTTATAGGCTCCCCGGACCACGTTCAGGGCCGACAGCGTTTGGGCGGCACGGGTCCCCTCGCCGGTGAGCGCCTGGGCGGGAACGGCGCAGATCAGCAGCAAAACCGCCAGGGCCAGTGCGAAAAAGTGTTTCTTCATGGTGAAAAGTGACCTCCACAACTAAAGATTCTTTATTTTAACATGCGAAAGCATGCTTTTCAAGGAGGGGAGGGAAAATACAGCGGGCGGAAGAGCTATAAACACCGCGATGGTCGTCTTTTCCAGGGTTTTAAGCGGCAGCCGTGGACAAACCGCAAAAAAACTGCTACAATAAACCAAAACGAGAGAATTAAAAGGAGAAACGCATGGCGGAACAGATTGCGCCTGGACTCTGGCGCCTCAATATTCCTCTGGTGGGGAATCCGTTGAAAAACCTCAACAGCTTCCTGATTGTCGGGCAGCGGAATCTCCTGATCGACACCGGGTTCAACCAGCCTGCCTGCAAGGAGGCGATGGACACCCAGCTCCGGGAGATCGGCGCGGATCTGGGGCGGACGGACCTTTTCATGACCCATCTCCACAGTGACCACACGGGCCTTTCAACCTATCTTCACCGGCCAGGCTGCGCCGTGTTCCTCAGCAAAACGGACGCAGTCCGACGGGAGGAATACAGCCGCGAGGAGGTCTGGCGGACAAAGTATGCCAGCTATGTGGAAAACGGTTTTACATGGGACGAAATGAACTGGCTGTGGAACAGCAATCCCGCCAAAATGGAGGGGCCGGAGCCACTGGGTCGGGGGTTTGACCGACTGGAGGACGGTGAGGTACTGGAATACGGCGGGCGGAAGCTCCGCTGCATTCTGACGCCGGGGCACACGCCGGGGCACCTTTGCCTGTACGACGCGGAAAACGAGACGTTTTTTTCTGGCGATCACGTCCTGTTCCATATCTCGCCGAACATCTGCCGGTGGGAGGGGATTCCCGATGCGCTGGGGGATTACCTTGAGAGTCTGGACCGGGTGAAGGAACTGCCGGTTAAACTCCTGCTGCCCGCCCACAGGGCGGAGACCGGAGACCTGCGGGTCCGGGCGGAGGAGCTGAAGGCCCATCATGCTAAGCGGCTTGACGACGCACGGAAGATCGTGGCGGAGACGCCGGGGCTGACGGCCTATGAGATTACCGGACGGATGCAGTGGAGTATCCACGCCCGAAACTGGGTCGAATTTCCGCTGACCCAGAAGTTTTTCGCGGTGGGAGAGGCAATGGCCCATCTGGACTGGCTGGAGGTCCGGGGCGGTGTGGTCCGTCGGCTTGAAAATGAAAAGGAACGGTATTATCCAATCAATGAATATAAAGGAGTTAACTGAAATGGAACTGAAAGACATTCTGTCCAAATGCGACCACACGCTGCTGGCCCAGACGGCTACCTGGGACGAGATCAGGGCTCTTTGCGACGACGGAATGAAGTATGGCTGCGCCAGCGTGTGCATCCCGGCCGGCTACGTCGCCCAGGCGGCGGAGTATGTGGCGGGAAAGCTGCCCATCTGCACCGTTATCGGCTTTCCCAACGGATATACCACCACGAAGGCCAAATGCTTCGAGGCGTCCGACGCCGTGGATAACGGGGCGGAGGAAATCGACATGGTCATCAACGTGGGCTGGGTGAAGGACGCAAAGTGGGATCAGATCCTTGAGGAGATCAAGACGGTGAAGGCCGCGTGCAGGGGAAAGCTCCTGAAGGTCATCATCGAGACTTGCTTCCTCACCGACGCGGAAAAAATCAGGCTGTGCGGGATCGTCACTGCCTCCGGCGCGGACTTTATCAAGACCTCCACCGGCTTTGGTGGCGGCGGGGCCACCCGGGAGGATGTAGCGCTTTTCAAGGCCCATGTGGGTCCTGGCGTGAAGATCAAAGCCGCGGGTGGAATTGCCGGATTGAAGGATGCAGAGGACTTTATCAATCTGGGCGCGGACCGACTGGGTACCTCCCGGGTGGTGAAGGCGGTCAAGGCGCTGGAAAAGTAAGCATCGGACAAAAAAATGAGAAAACCGCGGGACGAAAAGCCCCACAGGTGAGAATAACAAAAATCAAGGAGGAAGTAACTATGTCCACTCCCCATAACAGCGCAGAGAAGGGCGATTTCGCAAAAACGGTCCTGATGCCCGGAGATCCCTTGCGGGCAAAGTATATCGCGGAAAACTTCCTGAAGGACGCAAAGCTTGTGAACAACGTCCGGGGCGTTCAGGGCTATACCGGCCTTTACAAGGACACCCCGGTGTCCGTCATGGCCTCCGGCATGGGTATGCCCAGCATCGGCATCTACTCCCATGAGCTGTTCCACTTTTACGACGTGGATAACATCATCCGCGTGGGCAGCGCCGGAGCCGTCTCAAAGAAGCTGAAGCTGCGGGATGTGGTTCTGGGTCAGGCCGCCTGCACGGATTCCAACTTTGCCCACCAGTTTGGCCTTGGCGGAGTACTGGCCCCCGTTGCGGATTATGAGCTGTTGGAGACGGCGGTGAATGTGGCCCGGAAGTCCGAGGCCAACTGGGTCGTGGGCAGCTTTTTTTCCAGCGACATCTTCTACAACAAGGCCGAGAATACCATGAAATGGGCGGACTACGGCGTGGTGGCGGTGGAGATGGAGTCCGCGGCGCTTTATTGGAACGCGCAGGAGGCGGGCAAGCGGGCGCTGACCATCTGCACCGTGTCCGACAGCATCGTCACCGGCGAGGGCCTGCCCGCCGAGGCGCGGCAGACCAGCTTTACCCAGATGATGGAGATCGCACTGGATACCGCCGTGGCAATGGCAAAAAAATGACCGGCGATTTTACAAAAATATGTTAAAACAGAAAACTATTCTAAATTCAGTTGAAATTCTCGCAAAGAATTGATATAATTTTCCATGGCCGTGGGAAGGGCGACCTTTTGTTTTTCCCGAGCCAAAATTTTGAAAGAAGGTTTGATTCCAATGAAGAAGTTTCTTGCACTGGCGCTGGCATTGGTCATGACCGCGTCTCTGGCCGCCTGCGGCGGCAGCGGCAGCAGTTCAGCTGCCGCCTCCGGCAGCAGTTCTGCGTCCGCTTCCGGAAGCGCTGCGGCAGCATCCGATTACCGCGTGGCAATGATCACCGATTACGGCGATATTACCGACCAGTCCTTTAACCAGACCACCTATGAGGCCTGCAAGCAGTTCTGTGAGAGCAACACCGTCAATTTTACATACTATAAGCCCGCCGGAGACTCCACCGCCGACCGCGTGGCCATGGTGGACAAGGCTGTGGCAGACGGATACAACGTCATCGTGATGCCCGGCTATGCGTTTGCCGGCACCATTGTTGAGTCCGCCGCCACCTATCCCGAAGTGAAGTTCGTTGCTCTGGATGTTGCCGCCGGCGATATTCTGGGCGCCGCTCTGGGCGACAAGTACGATTATAACCCCGCCAACTGGAAAGTCACCGACTACTATAATTCCGACAACGTCTACTGCGCGGTTTATCAGGAAGAGCTGTGCGGCTACATGGCCGGCTACGCGGCTGTGAAGCTGGGCTACACCCAGCTGGGCTTCCTGGGCGGCATGGCTGTGCCCGCCGTCATGCGCTACGGCTACGGATTTGTTCAGGGCGCCGACGCTGCTGCCGCTGAGACCGGAGCAAAAGTCACCTTGAACTACACCTACGCCAACCAGTTCAAGGGCGACGCCGACATCACCGCCGCTATGGATACTTGGTATTCTGCCGGCACGAAGTGCGTCTTTGCCTGCGGCGGCGGCGTGTATACCTCCGCAGCCGAGGCAGCCGCCAAGGTTAACGGCAAGGTCATCGGCGTGGACGTGGACCAGTCCGCGATCATCGACGGGCAGTACGGCAAGGGCATGACGGTTACCTCCGCCATGAAGGGCCTGGCTGCTACCGTCAACACCCTGCTCACCGAGATCATCCTCAACAACAACTGGGATTCCTATAAGGGCCAGATCCAGACCCTGGGTCTGGTGTCCGGCGACGATCCCACTCAGAACTATGTCCAGATCCCCATGGATACCACGCAGTGGGGCGATGGCTTCACGCAGGACGACTATAAGGCTCTGGTGAGCAAGATGTTCGACGGTACCGTGAAGGTTTCCAACGACATCTCCGCTGCGCAGCCCTCCGCCACCAATATCACTGTCAATTTCCAGGGGAACATCAAGTAATTTCAGCGCTTTCCCATCAAGGAGGACGGGCTTTTGCCCGCCCTCCTTTTTCACGCTGTGGCCTGCCCTCCGGTCTTGCCGCGCTGCGGCGAAAAATTTAAAAAAACTTTGAAATACGATGACAGCTATAGTATAATGTAATATCAGCCTATAGTTTTGCTTCTGCCCCGCGGATGCTCGGAGCGAAGCGGACGATTTGAGGGACAAAGGAGGTCGTGGAGCTTGGAGGAAACATACGCAGTTGAAATGTTGAACATTACCAAGCGGTTTCCGGGCATTATTGCCAACGACAATATTACGCTGCAGTTGAAAAAGGGAGAGATCCACGCGCTGCTGGGGGAAAACGGCGCGGGAAAGTCTACGCTGATGAGTGTCCTGTTCGGTCTGTACCAGCCGGAGGAGGGGACCATCCGCATGAACGGGAAAGAGGTTTCCATTAAGAACCCCAACGACGCGAACGCCTTGGGCATCGGTATGGTCCATCAGCACTTCAAGCTGGTGGAGTGCTTCACCGTACTGGACAATATTATCATGGGCGTGGAGCCCTGCAGGCACGGCTTCCTGCAAAAGGCGGAGGCCCGGAAAAAGGTAGTGGCCCTGTCGGAAAAATACGGACTGATGGTGGACCCGGACGCCTATGTGCGTGACATCACCGTGGGTATGCAGCAGCGCACCGAGATCCTGAAAATGCTCTACCGCGACAATGAGATCCTGATTTTTGACGAGCCGACCGCCGTTCTGACGCCGCAGGAGATCGATGAGCTGATGGGGATCATGCGCAATCTGGCGGCGGAGGGAAAGTCCATTCTCTTCATCTCTCACAAGCTCAACGAAATCATGGCGGTGGCGGACTGTTGCTCCGTCCTGCGCAAGGGCCGGTACATCGGTACCGTCAGCATCGCGGATACCTCCCGGGAGGAACTGAGTCACATGATGGTGGGCCGAGATGTACAGTTCGAGGTTACCAAAAAGCCTGTGGAGCCGGGCAAGGTCATTCTTCAGGTGGAGAATATGACCGTGGCCTCCAAGCTCCACCAGAACAAGGCCGTGAAGAACGTCTCCTTTCAGGTTCGGGCGGGGGAGATCGTCTGCATCGCAGGCATCGACGGCAACGGCCAGACCGAGCTGGTCTACGGCCTCACCGGGTTGGAACCGTTGGAATCGGGCCGCATTTTGCTGGAGGAGCAGGACATCACCAAATCCAGCATTCGCAGACGCTCCGTCATGGGAATGAGCCACATTCCGGAGGACCGGCAAAAGCACGGTCTGGTGCTGGACTTCTCGCTGGAGGACAATCTGGTTTTGCAGCGTTACTTTGAACCGCAGTTCACCGGCAAGGGCGGCTTTCTCAAGCGCCGTAACATCCGGGAATACGCCGACCACCTGATTGAGCAGTACGATGTGCGCTCCGGTCAGGGACCCGTCACCGCCGCCCGGAGCATGTCCGGCGGCAACCAGCAAAAGGCCATCGTCGCCCGGGAGATCGACAAGAACCCGGAACTGCTTGTGGCGGTGCAGCCCACCCGTGGATTGGATGTGGGTGCGATCGAGTATATCCACAGGCAAATCGTGGCCGAGCGGGACACCGGAAAAGCGGTGCTGCTGGTTTCACTGGAGCTGGACGAGGTCATGAGCGTATCGGATCGCATTCTGGTCATGTACGAGGGTGAGATTGTGGGCGAGCTGGATCCAAAGAAAACCAATGTGCAGGAGCTGGGCCTTTATATGGCCGGCGCGAAGAGGGAGGCGGAGCAGGTATGAAAAGAGAAAAGACCAGCCTTTTGAAAAATGGCGCCGTGCAGTCCATACTGGCCTCTCTGCTTTGTATCCTGCTGGGCCTGCTGCTGGGTTACATTGTTCTTCTCTTTATCAACCCCACCGGTGCGTGGGACGCGATTTCCACGGTTTTGAAGAACTTCTTTACATATCCCAGCCGCCCGGCCGCCATGAAGTATTTCGGCAGCACTTTGGTGAAGACAGCACCCCTGCTGATGTGCGCCCTGTCCATCCAGTTCGCCTATAAAGTAGGCCTGTTTAACATCGGCGCCGCCGGGCAGTATGTGGCCGGGGCGGGCGCCTGCCTGTATGCGGCTCTGGCCTGGCACATGCCGTGGTGGATCTGCCTGATTCTGGCAGCTGCGGCCGGCGCCGCGCTGGGCGCTCTGTCCGGCCTGCTGAAATCCTACTGCAACGTCAACGAGGTTATCTCCGGCATTATGCTGAACTGGATCGCCCTGTACGCCGTCAACATGCTGCTGAACGGGGTGAAAGAGCCCACCAGCCCCTACACCAACGTGGTGGCCAGCTTCAATTCCACCGCGCTGCTGCCCTCTTTGGGCATGGGGAAGCTGTTTACCAACAATCAGTACGTGACCATCGCTATTCCGCTTTCGGTGTTGGTGGCCATCGGTGTGTGGATCGTGCTGGGCAAGACCAAATTCGGCTATGAGCTCCGGGCCACCGGCTGCAATAAGGACGCCGCCCGCTACTGCGGCATGAACGAAAAGCGAAACATCATCCTGACGCTGGTCATCGGCGGCGCGCTGGCCGGAATCGGCGCCGCATTTTTGTACCTCAGCGGGTACGAGCAGTGGCAGTGCACCCAATCCTCTGTTCCGGCCATGGGCTTTAATGGCATTGCCGCTACATTTCTGGGCGGCTTGAACCCGATCGGCACGGTTTTCGCCTCCTACTTTATCCAGCACATCACCAGCGGCGGCGCCTATGTGGATAAGACTTTGTACTGTTCCCAGATCTCCGATCTGATTTCGTCCCTCATCATCTACCTGTGCGGCTTTGTGCTGTTCTTCAAGTACTTCATGAACAGCCGCATCGCCCGAAGAGAGGAAAGGGAGTCCTTGAAGGAGAAGGAAAAACTGGCTGCGGACAGCGCCGCGAAGACTGAAGAAGGGGGGCGGAAGTAATGCTGCTTCTGATTCAGTACACTCTGATCTTTGCCTCCGTTCTGATTTTAGTGGCTCTGGGCGGCTGCTTTTCTGAGCACTCCGGCGTCATCAATCTGGGGCTGGAAGGAATTATGGTCATGGGCTCTATGGGCGGCGCGCTGGCCATGAAGTATCTGCCCGCCGGCGCTCCGGCGCTGGAGATGATTCTGGTGGTGGTGCTGTGCGCCATTCTGGTGGGGATGCTGTACTCCCTGCTGCTGGCGGTGGCCTGTATCAACTTCAAGGCCGACCAGACTCTGGTGGGCACCGCGATGAACCTGCTGGGAACCGCGGCGGCCACTGTCATCGTCAAGGCTATCAACACCGCCGAGAGCCCTGACAACGTGTCCTCTACCATTCAGTACGTAGCTGCCAAAAAGGCATTCATCGTCCGCATCGGCAGCTTCGAGTTCAACTGGTTCATGCTGATGGCGGTGATCATGCTGGTTTTGGCCTATGTGGTGCTGTATAAGACCCGCTTCGGCCTGCGGCTCATGGCCTGCGGCGAGCATCCTCAGGCGGCGGACAGCGTGGGCATCAACGTCTATAAAATGCGCTATGCGGGCGTATTGATTTCCGGTATGCTGGGAGGTCTCGGCGGTATCGTTTACATCACCGCCGGCGTCAGCGAATGGAAATTCGAGACCGGCGCCGCCGGCTTCGGTTTTCTGGCTCTGGCCGTTATGATTTTCGGCCAGTGGAGACCCACCCGCATTGCCCTTGCGGCGCTGCTGTTTGGGTTGTTCCGGGCGCTGAGCAACGTCTATACCGGCTTTGACTTCCTGGTGGCGCTGAACCTTCCCAGCGGCGTGTACAATATGCTGCCCTACATCATCTCATTGGTGGTGCTGGCGTTCACGTCCAGCAAGTCCCGCGCACCCAAGGCGGAGGGCATCCCATACGACAAGGGCCAGCGGTAAATCAAGACTAAAAAACGCGGGGCCTTTCCCACTGGGAAAGGCCCCGCGTTTTAAATGTCAGCACCAAAAAATACGGTCTTCCGCTAACCACAAGCGCCGTTGCACAGCCGCCACTTCAGACCCGAATATCGCCGCTGACGGCGGTCGTTTTCCGCCATGGCGGAGACAGCGGAGTCGTCTCCCACCACAATCAAAAGTTCTCTAGCCCGGGTCAGGGCGGTATACAGCACACCCCGGACCATCAGCGCCGAAGCGGCGGGCATCGCCGCCAGAATCACCGCCCGGTACTCGCTGCCCTGCGCTTTATGGACCGTCATTGCGTAGGCCAGGTCGATCTCGGAGAGCTGGTCGGCGGTATAGGTGGCTATCCGGTCGTCAAAGTTCAACTGAAGCCACTCGCCGCTGGGGTCGATCTGCACCACGCAGCCCACGTCGCCGTTGAAAATGCCGGTGCCCACGGCGCCGTCCAATCGTTCCCATACCACGTCGTAGTCGTTTCGGGTTTGCATGATGCGGTCTCCCTCCCGGAACACCTTTTCACCCCACTGGCGCTGGTGCTTGTCCGGAGCGGGGGGATTCAGCGCTGCCTGCAGCAGGCGGTTCAGGTTTTCCGTGCCGCTCTCGCCCTTTCGCGTGGGAGAGAGGACCTGAATCTGGTCCACCGGAACGCCCATCTTCTCCGGAAGACGAGTCGTGCACAGCTCCACTACGGTGCTCACAGCCCGGTCCGCACTGCGGCGACACATGAAGAAGAAGTCGTTCTGGTCGTTGACGAACCGGGGCGGCTGGCCCAGATTCACCGCGTGGGCATTGCGGATAATGGCGGATTGCTCCGCCTGGCGGAAGACCTCCCGCAAAAAAACGGTCTCTACATTTTTACTGCGGATCAGGTCGGAAAAAACATTTCCCGCCCCCACCGAGGGAAGCTGATCGGCGTCCCCCACCAGTACCAGCCGGGTGCCGGGCCGCAGAGCGCGGAGCAGCGCGGCGAACAGGGACACATCCACCATGCTCATCTCATCCACGATCACCGCATCGGCTTCCAGAGGCTCCTTTTCGCACTTGGAGAAGGCGGTCTCCCGTGTGTTTTCGTTCCAGGTGACGCCCAGCAGCCGGTGGATGGTCTGGGCCTCCAGCCCGCCGCACAGCTCGCTCATCCGCTTGGCCGCCCGGCCGGTGGGAGCTGCAAGCATCACGTCCAGTCCCATCCGCTGAAACAGGGCCACAATGCCCCGGACGGTGGTGGTCTTTCCGGTGCCGGGGCCGCCGGTTAAGATCAGGACTCCGGTCCGGGCCGCCAGCGCCACGGCCTGGCGCTGCTGGTCGGCGTAGGTGATTCCCTGCGCCTTTTCTATTTCCGCAATGACCTTGTCCACCTGCCGCCCCTGATCCGCGTCCACAGACAGAAGCGCCCGCAATCGGGCGACCGCGCTTACCTCCGCCGCCCACAGGCGGCGGAGGTAACAGGCGGTCACATTGGCTACCTGCTCCTGAACCACTGCGCCCCGGGCGCAGAGATCATCCAGCGCCTTTTCCACCAGATCTTGGCCGCAGTTCAGAAGCTGCACCGTGGCGAAGACCAGCTTGTCGCGGGGGAGAAACACGTGGCCGTTGCTCTCGTTGTGGTTCAGCTCGAAGATCACCGCCGCCTGAAGCCGTTCGTCGCTGTCTGCGGCGATGCCCAGACTCATGGCGATCTCATCGGTAGACGAAAAGGGAATGCCGCATTCGTCGGCGGAGAGCAGATACGGGTTGGAACGTACCGCGTCCAGCGCCGCGTCGCCGTATAGCTTTCGCAGCAAAATCGCCAGTACAGGGGGCAGCTCATATTGGGCCAAAAACGCCATCAGCCGCCGTAGACCCATCTGCTGACGGAAGCTCTCGCCGATCTGCTGAGCTTTTTTTTCGGTGACGCCCCGGAGACAGGTCAGCTTTTCCGGCTCCTGCTCCAGCACATCCAGCGTCTGCTCTCCGAAGCGGTCCACGATGGCTCGGGCTGTGGCGGGACCCACGCCCTTGCACACGCCGGAGGAGAGATAGTTGAAGATTTCGTCTGCATCATCCGGCAGCCGCCGTTCCAGCTCCATGGCCTTCAACTGCTCTCCGTGCTGGGGGTGGGTCTCCCACACTCCGTTCACCGTCAGGTGTTCACCGGGGGCTAGGCAGGGAATGCATCCCACCACCGTGTGGAGTTCTCCCTCCTCCGTTACCAGCCGCAGGACGGTATAGCCGTTTTCGGCGTTTTGAAAAATGAGACTATGTACCGTGCCGTCCAGGCAGCAGAGTTCGTCCATGCCGTTTCGTCTTCCTTTTCTTTGTGTGATTGCGGGATTTTAGCTGAACTTCATGTCCTTTGCGTCCACCAGCTCCACATTCCGCCACCGGCGGCAGAAATACTCCGCAGTCTGCCGTGCCTCACCCGTCATGCCACAGTCCACCAGCAAAATTTTTGCAAGCGGCAGAGTGTGTCGGGTTCGCAGCAGCTCCCTCAGGTCGGATTCCAAGCCGGGCGCGTCGTCCCGCAGGGGGAGGATGAGCCGCACTTCCGGATTGCGGCACTTTCCCGTGAGGAAAGCTCCGGCAATGAGCCAGACGCAGGCCGTCAGCCCCACGGCGGACAAAAACGCGATGGCACCATCCTGAATGAGTTCCATAAGATCACCTCAGAACAGTGTATGCAATAGGGACGGCGGCGGTTATCCCTTACCGCTCCAGGCCCAGTTCCTTCATCACGGCTTCCTCCCGGGCCCGCATCTGCGATTTCATCGGGCCCTCATCCAGATGGTCGTACCCCAGCAGGTGCAGTGTGGAGTGGACTGCCAGATACGCAAGCTCCCGGCGGTTCGAGTGTCCGTACTCCTTCGCCTGAGCGGCTGCCCGCTCCATGGAGATCACCATATCCCCCAGAGGGAGGAGCCCCGTGGAGTCCAGCAGATCCCCGGCGGTCTCCGGCGTGGGCGGCTGACCGGGGCTGAAGTCAAATTCCGGGAAGCTCAGTACGTCGGTGGGCCGGTCCACGTCCCGCTGCGTGCGGTTGATCTGCTGAATGCCCGTGTCACCGGTCAGCAGCACGTCCACCTCGCAGGGAAGCGTCACGCCCTCCAGCAGGAGGGCGGTCTTGATCGCCTTGCGGAGCAGGGAGCAGGTTCGCTCGTTGGACGCCCCCGGTACGTCGGCGGTGACGGGGATATAGTGGCTCTTTCTCATGACCGTTTCACCTTTCCCCCGGTGTGTTTCATCCGGGACAGCTCGTCTTTTTCATAAGCCTCCACGATGCGCTGCACCATGACATGGCGCACCACATCCGCGTTGGTCAGCTGGCAGATGCCGATGCCCTCCACGTCCTGAAGGACACGTATGGCCTCCTTCAGGCCGCAGGCCTTGTCGGCGGGCAGGTCGATCTGGGTCACATCGCCGGTGATGACGATTTTGGATCCGAAGCCAAGGCGGGTGAGAAACATCTTCATCTGCTCCCGGCTGGTGTTCTGAGCCTCGTCCAGAATGATGAAGCTGTCATCCAGAGTCCGGCCCCGCATATAGGCCAGAGGCGCTACCTCAATGTTTCCCCGCTCCAGATATTTCTGGTAGGTTTCCGCCCCAAGCATATCGAATAGCGCGTCGTAGAGGGGCCGGAGATACGGGTCCACCTTGCTTTGCAGGTCTCCGGGCAAAAAGCCAAGCCGCTCCCCGGCTTCCACGGCCGGACGGGTGAGGATGATGCGGTTGACCTGCTTGTCCCGGAAGGCAGCCACCGCGGCGGCCACGGCCAGATAGGTCTTGCCGGTGCCCGCCGGGCCAACGCCCACGGTGACGGTATTTTTCAGCACCGATTTGAGATACTGCTTCTGTCCGATGGTCTTGGGCTTCACGGGCCGGCCCTTGGCAGTGACGCACAGCACGTCGCCGGTCAGCTCCGCAATCTGCGCTTCCTTGCCAGCCCGGACCAGAGAGATGACGTACCGCACGTTCTGCTCCCCAATGGCCTCGCCTCGGGAGGACAAGGTCAAAAGCCCCTGTACGGACTTCACGGCCAGCATGACGTCCTCCGGCTCACCCTCCACCCGCAGTTCACCGTCCCGGTTCACCACGGCCACGGAAAATTCCTGTTCCACCAGACGGATGTTTTCATCGAAGGACCCAAAAATATTTATCGCTTGTTCCAATCGCTCGATGCTGATTCGCTGTTCCAAAATGTGACCACTCCTGTTTGCCGGGCGGCGGGGCGCGTCCCGCCGCCCGGATTCTGATGAAATTTCCCGCTGTCTGCGCGGGCGCCGCTTTGCATAAGGAATCTCGAAAGGACGGTCAGCCCGCCTCTGCCTCAAGGGGCGTCGTCTGCCCGATCTCCTCCACGCACTCCGCCGTCAGCGTGACGCGCAGAATGTCTCCCTGCTGCCGGGAGGAGACGAGGGTGGACCGGATCTCGCCGCTCTCGCCCATCAAAGAGGTCAGGTAGGCGGTGAGAGCCGCCTTGCCCGCGGCCTCCGCCTCCGCAGCGGTGCGGGTGCGGGCGGTCAGCTGGCAGGGAAGGTAGGTCTCCGTCTCCAAGGTGACGGGGAGTGGCAGACCGAAGACCTCCAAACGCTGCCTTTTGACCATTTTATCATAGATTGCCCCGAAATTGCTACTGCTTCCATAGAATTTTATCCTTCGTTTTCCAAAGATCAGCGACCAGCGCTGTTCCGTCTTGGTTTCACCGCTTTTTTCCTGAACCGTCAGGGGAAAGTCGGCATTCAGCCGATACCAGGTCCGGGCGGTGATGGAGCCCGCCGCCGTGGTGATTCGTGCGCCGAAGGTGTCCAGATCCTCAATGCCGGAAATCAAAATCTGATCCTTTTCCACGGTGTCGCCGGGCAGAACGCATTTTTTCCCAAGAAAGGCGTGGACCTTCAAAACCAGTCCGTCCCGCCGGGCCGTCACGTTGCACGGAGCGCGGCGGTTTACCAACTCCGGCGCCATGACCCGCTCCCGTACCTGGACATAGGCCCGGCAGCCGGAGACGTTCACCGTCAGCCAGCTCAGCTCAGGAATGTCCAAAAGGATGTGATTGCGCAGATCCTCGCTGTCAATGGAAAAACCGAAGGTGCCAAAGCCCACGCCATTTTTTTCCAGAGCCCGCAGAATTTCCTCCTCAGGCACCGTTACCGCGCCGTCCACCGTGATGTCCCAGATGAAAAAGGAACTGAAAAACAGCCCCAGAGCGCAGACGATCAGGCAGACCGCCAACGCCTGCCGCCTCCGGAGCTTTCCGACCAAAAAGGGCGCGCCCTCCCGCTTTTGCACGTGGAGCGTGCAGTCCAGCTTCCTGGCCAGAAGCCGCAGAAGGCGAAAATCCCGCCGGGTGAGGACGCAGGAAAACACAGTGGCGCTCTCCCACCGAACGTCCCACAGCTCCAGTTTTCGCTGGGCGCAGAGATTCAGTATCCGTTCCGGAAAGGCGCTCTCCACCCGCAGACGCACCTGTCCCCGCAGATGGTTTACAAGACTCTCAAGCATCTGACCTCACCCATTCCACTTTGTCCACCATGCCGCCGATCCGCAGTTCTTCCCCCGTTATGGCCTCCAACGTCAAATTCCGGCCCGTAACCCGCAGGATGCCGCCGGGGGTGTTTACGTCGATTGAATGGTCACTGTAAGATAAAATGCCGCTGTGATGCTCCAGAAACAGCCGCCTGTCGCCGATCATCTCCAGATGGCACAGCCCCGCCACCACGTCGCCGGGGAGATCAAACAGCTCCGCCAGCTCCGTCAGCGGCGTATCCCGCCGCTTACGTTTTTCCATCGTCTCACCTCGCTCAACTGTATGAGGGCAGGTGGGAAAACTTGCCTGAAGGACGCACTTTTCCGCCTATCCCGCAGGCATGACCGCCCGCGCAGGCGCATAGGGTGTCCCGAGGGGGCGGTTGGGTGAAGAAGAAAGCGATCCTGTGTCTGTTGGCGGCGCTAGGGCTGGCGGCGATGCTGGCGGATGCGGAGGGAGTGCGGCAGAGTGTGAGCGAGGCACTGAGCCTGTGTGCCGGGACAGTGATTCCCTCCCAGTTTCTCTTCCTCGCCGCCAGCTCCCTGCTGGTTTCGCTGGGCGTTGGAGAGGTACTGGCACCCAGACTAGAATTTCTGATGTGGCCGCTGTTCCGGGTGGACGGCGCGGGAGCTACGGCGCTGATCCTGGGCTTGGTAGGGGGCTACCCCATCGGGGCGAGGACCGCGGCGGAGCTGTACCGCGAAAATCTGGTCAGTGAAGTGGAGGCGGAGCGGCTGCTGGCGTTTTGCAACACGGCCAACCCCGCTTTCCTCATCAGCGTTTTGGGTGCGGGAGTGTTCGGCAGCGTCCGGGTGGGCATCTGGCTGTGGCTCATCCATGTGCTGTCCGCCCTGCTGACGGGAATTTTGTTTCGAGGCGGGGCCACCCGACGCACCCAGCCCCGGCCAAGGTTTACCGCGCGGGCCGTACCGCTTTCTGCGGCCGTAGTAGGGTCGGTGCGTCGGGCGCTGGAGTCGGTTTTAAACATCTGCGCGTTCGTTACGGTATTTTACGTGTTGGCGCGACCCCTGCAGAGGCTCCCCGGCATAGCCGGGGCGGCGGCTGTGGGGGCTTTGGAGCTGTTCTCCGTGATTCCGCTGCTGCCCGGCGGGCACGCCGGGTTCATTCTGGCATCGGTTCTTTCAGGCTGGGGTGGAGCCTCGGTGCTGTGCCAGACATTTGCGGTGCTGGCGGACAGCGGACTTTCAACCCGGAACTGTCTTTTGGGCAAGGCCGTTCAAGCGGGGATATCGGGGGCGCTGGCACTTCTGGCGGTTCGCTATGTGATGGGCTAGCCATGCTCCGCGGGAGCAATTGCTCCCGCCTGGCGACACCAAAATACGCTGGTTGCCCACGCAAATATATTAGGACAAATGGTCCAAAATAGAATAGTACTATTTGTCCAAACTGTAAAATTGCATTGGTGATAGATGTGGATTTAAAAATTCGGGATTTACGGGAAGACAACGACCTGCCCCAGAGTAAGGTGGCACAATACCTGCTGTGTGACCAGTCGCTCTATTCCAAGTACGAGCGGGGAGAGAGGGAACTGCCGCTGCGGCTGGCGGTTCAGCTGGCGGAGTATTACGGCGTCAGCTTGGATTATCTGGTGAGCCTTACGGACGAGGCGGCGCCCTATCCCCGGAGGCGGCGGGCAAAATGAACGTTTTCGGGGTAGTTTTGGACCTGCTGTTTCCGCCGAAATGCCCCTTCTGCCGCCGCGTCGTGGACGGGGCGGCAATCTGCGAGGCCTGTGAAAAATCCCTGCCCTGGACAAAGGAGGAAGAGGGACTTTACACAGGGGCGGACGGGCTTTTCTGCGCCGCGCCGCTTATCTATGAGGGTATGGCGCGGGACGCTTTGCTGCGCTTGAAATTCTACGGCGCGGATCATTTGGCGCAACCGCTGGGCGAGCTGTTGGCCCAGTGCGCGGCGGAGCGGTTTTCCGGGGAGTTCGACGCGGTGACCTGGGTGCCGGTTGGGCCGAAGCGGCTGAAAAAACGAGGCTACGACCAGGCGAGTCTTCTGGCGGAATGCGCCTGCCGTTTGTGGAACACCGCGCCGGAGCGGCTTTTGGTGAAAATAGGGGATAACCCGGCCCAGTCGGGCCTTGCTGACGCCGCGGCGCGCAGGGCCAACGTACTGGGTATGTACCAAATTGCGCCGGGAGCGCAGGTGGCGGGGCGTCGGATTTTGCTGATCGACGACATCTGCACCACCGGTTCCACGCTGACGGAGTGCGTCCGTACGCTGAGAAACGGCGGAGCGGAACGGGTGGTCTGTGCCGCGGTGGCACGGACCCGTTCGGAGCGGGAGACTCCGTGCGTGGCGCAAGAGCATTAAATTTTTCATTTTCGGAGAATGTGCTTGCATTCCGTTAACGCCGTCGGTATAATATATCCGTATGACTGTGCGCGGTGAAAACCGCTTCTCATAATTTTGAAGAAACCGGCAGAAAATACTGAAGAAAGAGCATGAGGTGGAGGATATGTCCATGGCAAAAGATATCGGTATCGATCTTGGTACCGCTTCCGTTCTGGTATACGTCAAGGGAAAGGGAATCGTTCTCAACGAGCCCAGCGTGGTGGCGCTGGATAAAAACACCGGGAAACTGCTTCAGGTGGGTGCGGACGCTCAGGCGATGCTGGGCCGTACCCCCGGCAACATCATTGCGATCCGTCCCCTGCGGGAGGGGGTCATTTCCGACTATGACATGACGGAGCGGATGCTCCGGGAGTTTATCCGGAAGGTAGCCGGATTCTCCTTCTTCAAGCCCAGAGTCATCATCTGCATTCCCTCCGGCATCACGGAAGTGGAGGAGCGTGCCGTCATCGACGCGGGTATTCAGGCCGGCGCCCGGAAGGTATACCTGATTGAGGAACCGGTGGCCGCGGCCATCGGCGCGGGGATTGACATTGCCAAGCCCGACGGCCACATGGTGGTGGACATCGGCGGCGGTACCGCCGACATCGCGGTAATCTCCCTGAGCGGCGTGGTGGAGTCCGCCTCGATCAAGGTGGCGGGCGACCAGCTGAACGAGGCTGTGGTGAAGTATATGCGCCGCAAGCACAATTTGCTGGTGGGCGAACGGACCGCCGAGGACATGAAGATCAAGATCGGCTGTGTATTCCCCAAGGACGAGGAGGAGACGCTGGATGTGAAGGGCCGGTGTCTGCTGACGGGTCTTCCCAAGATCATCACGGTCAGCTCCACGGAGATGATGGATGCTTTTGAAGAGCCGGTGGAGCGCATCATGGAGGCCATCCACTCCGTGCTGGAGCGGACGCCCCCTGAGTTGGTGGCGGATATTTCCACCAACGGCATCGTCATGACCGGCGGCGGCAGTCTGGTATCCGGCTTTGACAAGCTGGTGGCGGCCCGGACGGGCATCCACACGGTGGTGGCGGAGGATGCCATCTCCTGCGTGGCGCTGGGCACCGGAAAGAGCCTGGACGAGTTGAACAATATGCAGGACGGCACCCAGAACCTGAGCCGTCGGCGGCAGATGAACTGAACCGAACAGACGAAAGCGGCCCCTTTTGGGGCCACTTTTTTTGCCCAGCTACGGGGCCGTTGTACCGCCGATTTCTCTATAGGGCATAGCTCTCAGCTTTTTCGCCGGCGCCAAGACCCATGAAAAAGAATCTAAAAGCATCTTGCGAAATACACAAGGATCTGCTATGCTATATGAATCGTATTGTGCAAAAATACAACGCTTTAAAGTAAGTGAGTGAGGGAAAAATGGAAAACGGATTGCAAAAAAAATATGGACTTCCCACGGCCATTTGTATGGTGGTGGGTATCGTTATCGGCTCCGGTGTGTTCTTCAAAGCGGAAGCGGTGCTGGTGGAAACCGGCGGCAATATGCCGCTGGGCATTCTGGCATGGTTGATCGTGGGCGCGATCATGATCGTCTGCTCCTATGTGTTTGCCACGATGGCGACGCGGTATGAGAAGGTCAACGGTCTGGTGGACTACGCGGAGGCCACGGTGGGAAACCGATATGCCTACCTGATTGGGTGGTTCATGGCTACGATTTATACGCCTGCGCTGACCAGCGTTCTGGCCTGGGTGTCCGCGCGGTATTTTTCCGTGCTGATGGGCTGGGATATCACCGGCGGATCTTGCCTGGTGCTGGCCTGCTTCTTCCTGTGCGTGGACTACGCCCTGAATGCTCTGTCCCCCCGTATTGCGGGAAAATTCCAGATCTCTACCACGGCTATCAAAATGATACCGCTGCTGCTGATGGCGGTGGTGGGCACCGTTGTGGGTCTCAGTAACGGCCAGATGGCACAGAACTTTGCCACAATCTCTGCCGGTACGGTCTCCGCCGGTACTGGGTTGATGAAGTCTATGGTGGCGGTGGCCTTTGCCTATGAGGGCTGGATTCTGGCCACTTCCATCAATGCGGAGCTGAAGGACGCCAAAAAGAATCTGCCCCGGGCATTGGTACTTGGGTCTTTCATCGTGGTGGCCACTTACATCCTATACTACATAGGGCTGAACGGCGCGGTGACCACCGAGGAGCTGATGGCCAGCGGCGAGGCCGCCGCGAAGATGGCCTTTCAGCGGGTATTTGGCGGGGCCGCGGGCACCGTGGTATTCGTGATGATCGTGATCTCCTGCCTGGGGACGCTGAACGGGCTGATGCTCTCCAACTGCCGCAGCTTCTACGCTCTGGCGGCCAGAGGCGAGGGGCCCAAGCCTGAGATGTTCCGCCAGGTGGATCCGGTTACTAATATGCCCAATAACTCCGCAATTCTCTCCCTGGCGTTCGCGGCGTTCTGGCTGCTGTATTTCTATGGCGCGAATTTGACCGCAGGGTGGTTCGGCCCGTTCTGCTTCGATTCCTCGGAGCTGCCCATCATCACGCTGTACGGCATGTATGTCGCCATGTTTGTCCAGTTCATGCGCAAGGAGCGGGAGCTGAACGGCTTTAAGCGGTTTGTAATGCCGCTGCTGGCACTGTGCGGCTGTGTGTTCATGGTGTATGCAGCCTTTGCTGGATACGGAGTGAAGGTCTACTACTATCTGGCGATCTACGTCGTGTTTATGCTGGTGGGCAACTGCTTCTATCGGAAAAAGATCTGAACTTTGGGGCGAAGCCTCAGGGAAATTATCCGCGGGTTGCGGAAGGGAGGATGCTGCCTGACGGCGGCGGGTCTCCGTTCCGCAACCCGCGGCTGTATCTTGCCATCTGCGCAAAATGGGTTATAATGAGAAAAAAGCACTCATGGAGGAATCTGCTGTGTTAAACACTACCCTATGTTATTTGGAGCGAGGAGATCAATACCTGATGCTCCACCGCGTGAAGAAGAAAAACGACCTGAACCACGACAAATGGATTGGCGTGGGCGGAAAGTTTCTGGAGGGCGAGACGCCGGAGGAGTGCGTTCTGCGGGAGGCAAAGGAGGAGACCGGCCTGACGCTGACGAACTGGTGCTATCGGGGCCTTGTCACATTCCTCTCCGACACCTGGGAGGGCGAGTATATGCATCTTTTTACCGCGGACCGGTGGACGGGAGAACAGATCGTCTGCAACGAGGGGGACCTCCAGTGGATTGGAAAGCGGGAGCTGCGGAAGCTGCCGCTGTGGAGGGGCGACTATATTTTTCTGGACCTGCTGGAGTCCAACGCGCCCTTTTTCTCCCTGAAGCTGCGCTACGAGGGAGAGACGCTGGCGGAGGCCGCGCTGAATGGGAAGCCTTTGGAATTCTGAGCGCTGGAAAGGGGAATAGAAGATGGGAACGATTTTACTCTATGGCTTTGAGGAGTTGAACGACATTCTGGCGGTAAAGGCCGCTGCCGGACCGTTTCAGGCGGAGGTGAAGCCCGTCTGGCACGACGGCTGGCGCACACCCATCGGCGCACTGGTGGGTCGAAAAACCCGCCCGGCCCGGGAGGGTGTGTTCTCCGGTAAGCTGGGTGGGCGGATGATGGTCTTTTGCGATATGGACAGCCAGATGGACGACATTCTGCCCGCCCTGCGGCAGGCTGGGATTGGCCCGGAATGCTATAAGGCGGTGCTGACCTCCTGGAATCAGGAGTGGGATGGCATCGCGCTGTTCGCGGAGTTGCAAAAAGAGAGGCGGGTCATCGAAGAGCGTCGAAAGGGGAAGTGAGGAATATGAGGATTTTGGTTTCCGCGTGTCTTTTGGGCGTTCCCTGCCGGTATGACGGCGCGTCGAAGCGCTGCTCCGGGATCGAGGAACTTTTGCAGAGACACACCTGTATTCCCGTCTGCCCGGAGCAGCTGGGCGGGCTTTCAACGCCCCGTCCGCCGGCGGAGCGCCGGGGCGAGGGCGTTTATACAGTGGACGGTGCGGATGTGTCCGCAGAATTCCAGCGGGGTGCCAAGGCTGCGCTGGATCTGGCGCGGCTGTACGGATGCGAAGCGGCGGTGCTGAAGGAATGCAGCCCCTCCTGCGGAAGAGGAGTTATTCACGACGGGACATTTTCCGGTGGCCTCACGGCCGGGGACGGCGTGACAGCTGCGCTGCTGGAGTCCGAAGGCATCCCTGTTTACGGGGAGTCCCGGATTGGAGAGCTGCTTCCTTGAACGGAAGAAAGATGTGGAAATTGGACGGATTATCGAATTTAAGGCTGAAACGGTTGACATTTATAGATAGTTTGCTATAATCAGACTTACTGCATGATAGAGGCGCGGCAGCCAAAAGTAGCGTTTTCCCAACAGCGGGCCTAACGGGGGAAAACGGGAAAGGGACTGCCGCCGAGGTTTCGTTTTCCGTGGCCTGACGGGAGACGGAGCCGGGCCGGCGGAGAATATCCGCCGGACTGTCGCCCCACGGGGCGGAGCGCTGTCGTGATTCGTACAGGCCGAATGTATGAAGTCATGACGTAATGTCATGACTTCATTTTTTTGGAGGAAAACCCATGAAAAACAAAACGCGCCGTATGCGGACAGCGGTGGGGCTGGTCGCTGTGCTGCTGGTTCTGCTGGCAGTTCCGGCATTTGCCGCCGAAGAGGGAACCGGGGCGGACCCCAGGTTTTACGAGACATTCTGGTCCCTGCTTCCGCCGGTGGTGGCCATCGCGCTGGCGCTGATTACCAAGGAGGTCTATTCCTCGCTTTTCCTTGGTATTTTCACAGGCGGGCTGCTGTGGTCCGGCTTCGCGTTTGAGGGGACGATTACCCATGTGTTTCAGGACGGAATTGTCTCAGTTCTGGCGGACAGTTACAACGTGGGTATTCTGGCGTTTCTGGTGATTCTGGGGGCCATGGTGTGTCTCATGAACCGGGCGGGCGGCTCCGCCGCTTTTGGGCGCTGGGCCCAAAAGAACATCAAGACCCGGGCGGGTGCGCAGTTGGCCACCATCGTGCTGGGAATTTTGATTTTTATTGACGACTATTTTAACTGCCTCACCGTGGGCAGCGTGATGCGTCCTGTGACGGACAGCCATCAGGTCTCCCGGGCGAAGCTGGCCTATCTGATCGACGCCACCGCCGCGCCTGTGTGCATCATCGCGCCGATTTCCTCCTGGGCCGCCGCCGTCAGCGGATTCGTGGATGACGGGTCGGGTCTGGCGCTGTTTATCCGGGCCATTCCCTATAATTACTACGCGCTGCTGACCATCGTGATGATGGTGGGGCTGGTGGTGATGAAAGCAGACTTCGGCCCCATGGCTGTCCACGAGGCCAACGCAGTCGAGGGCGATCTGTTCTCCGGCAAGAATCCCTATGCCGGGGTGGACGAGAGCGCCGCCGCGGAAAACGGGACGGTGCTGGATCTGGTAGCGCCCATCGTGGTGCTGGTAATTTGCTGCGTGATCGGTATGATCTATTCCGGCGGCTTCTTCTCCGGAGCCAGCTTTGTGGACGCCTTTTCCGGGTCCGACGCCTCCGTGGGTTTGCTGCTGGGTAGCGCGTTTGGGCTGGCGTTCACGGTGGTGTTCTACCTGCTTCGCCGCCGAATGAAGTTCAAGGAGATGATGGACTGCATCCCGGAGGGGTTCAAGGCGATGGTCCCGGCTATCTTGATTCTGACCTTTGCCTGGAGCCTGAAGGCCATGACCGATTCTCTGGGCGCACGGGAATTTGTCGCCGCTGTGGTCAAGAGCTCCGCCGCCGGATTCCAGCTTCTGCTGCCTGCCATTGTATTCGTGATCGGCTGCTTCCTGTCCTTTGCCACCGGCACATCCTGGGGTACCTTCGGCATTCTGATCCCCATCGTACTGAGCGTATTCCCGCTGGAGAGCGGAAATCCGCTGAGCATCGTGTGCGTCTCCGCCTGCATGGCGGGCGCGGTTTGCGGAGATCACTGTTCTCCCATTTCCGATACCACCATCATGGCCTCAGCCGGTGCACAGTGCGACCATGTGAGCCATGTGACCACGCAGCTGCCCTACGCCATGACGGCGGCGGCGGTGAGTTGTGTTGCCTACATTGCGGCGGGTATTTTTGCCGCGGTCGGACTTCCGACGTTGTTGGCGCTGCCGCTGGGCGTGGCCCTGATGCTGCTGGTGCTGGCCGCGATGGCACACCGTAAAAAGGTGTAAGGGACTGATACACAAAGCAATGGCCAAGTTCATTATGGAATAAAAAATAGGACCCCCTCGCTATGCGAGGGGGTCCTATTTTTTTGAATTTCAATTCTAGTTGTTGTTTTCAACTGTTCCACTCCAACTGATTTGCAAACCACTCAGGCTGTTTTTACAGTAATTTATTTTTGCTTTTTCCAACTAATTCGCGAACAATGTGTTGTTGATTTAAAATAGTATATTAGTACCACAATGGGAAACTAATAGGTAAAATTAAAAGCACAGAATCACTTGGTAAGGTTACAATATCTCTACCAGGAGTTCTACTTCATGAGAGGGTTAAAAATAGATTTTGACAAAGAGAAAATCGGAGCAAAATTTCACTGCCCATGCCCCTGTAAGATCCGATTGGGTAAGTGGAATCTCCCTCTCATGAACATTTTGGATGATTGCATAAAAATCATAGTTAAATTATAAACTTTTTTGACAAATAAGACGCCTTCTGCTATAATTTTATATAGTAATTGCATATTAAGCAAAATTTCACTCTGAAATTAAATTTGATTAAGGAGGCTGTTTTATGAACATTAAAAATGTTGTCCTCGTCGGCGGCGGTGTTCTCGGTAGTCAGATCGCTTATCAGACCGCATACAAAGGTTTCAATGTCACCGTCTACCTACGAAGTGAGGGCTCCATCGAGCGCGCAAAGCCCAAATTCAAGAGACTGCACGACATTTATATCGCCGAACTCCAGGCCGCCAAGGCCAACGGAGGTCCTGTTAGCCGCGGACTCGTTCCGAACATGAATGACACCTCCGACATCGACTTTGACATTCTCATTGCCAGCGCCGAGAAGGCCTACAACGGCCTTAAATACTGCATTGACATGGGCGAGGCATTTAAGGACGCTGACCTCGTTATCGAGGCTCTGGCCGAGAACCCCCAGGAAAAGATTGACTTCTATGGTCAGCTCCGCAGTCATCTGCCCGCGAAGACTATCATCGCCACGAACTCCTCCACCCTGCTGCCGAGCATGCTCGCCGATTCCACCGGCCGCCCGGAGAAGTTTCTCGCGCTGCACTTTGCCAACAGCATCTGGAAGAACAACACCGCCGAGGTCATGGGCCACAGTCGCACGGATCCAGCCGCGTATGAGGAGGTCGCCGAGTTTGCCACCGCCATCGGCATGATCCCGCTCAAGCTCAAGAAGGAAAAAGCCGGCTACATACTCAACTCCATGCTAGTACCGTTTCTGAACGCCGCCGAGGAGCTCTATGTCGACGACATCGCCGATCCGGAGACCATCGACAAGACCTGGGTTCTCGCCACCGGCGCCCCCGTAGGCCCGTTCCGCATCCTCGACATTGTCGGCATCACGACCGCGTATAACATCGTCATGAACTATCCAGACGTCACCGACCCGAACTCCCTCCACAGCAGGATCGCAAAGAAGCTCAAGGAGACATTTATCGACACCGGCAAAACCGGCATAAACGCCGGCGAGGGCTTCTTTAAGTACAAATAATGCACTGAAAACGAAAGCATCCCGAATGCGTTCGGGATGCTTTTTAGAAAGTGCCTCTATGAGCACAAAACTCATAGAGGCACTTTGAAATTATTCGTGAATCAGTTGTCATTTTACATAACTCGAATTGATTTACAGATGGAGTACCCGCTCCTGAATTTCCTGCGTCCGGCCCTGATTCCAGAACTGAGTTCCGATATAGCCGCAGGTCCGCCGGGCCACATTCAGTTGGTTCTGATCCCGGTTGCCGCATTTGGGGCATTCCCACACCAGCTTGCCGTCATCCTCCACAATCGAGATCTCTCCGTCGAAGCCGCACACCTGACAGTAATCACTCTTGGTGTTCAGCTCCGCATACATGATGTGGTCATAGATATACTCCATCACCGCCAGCACCGCGGGAAGATTGTCCTGCATATTGGGAACTTCCACATAGCTGATGGCCCCTCCGGGGGACAGCGCCTGAAATTGGGACTCAAATTCCAGCTTGTCAAAGGCATTGATGGGCTCGGTTACATGGACGTGGTAGCTGTTGGTGATATAGGCTTTATCCGTCACGCCTGAGATGACGCCAAATCGCTTTTGCAGGCACTTGGCAAACTTATAGGTGGTGGATTCCAGCGGCGTGCCGTAAAGGGAGAAGTCAATGTTCTCCTTGGCCTTCCAGGCGGCAGTAGCCTCATTGAGCCGGTGCATCACAGACAGCGCAAAGGGTGTGGCCTCGGGGTCGGTATGGGATTTTCCGGTCATATACTTCACGCACTCGTAAAGCCCCGCGTAGCCCAGAGACAGCGTGGAGTAGCCGCCGTAGAGCAGCTTGTCGATGGTCTCGCCCTTGGGAAGCCGCGCCAGCGCGCCATACTGCCACAAAATCGGCGCAGCGTCGGACAGCGTCCCCTTCAGCCGATTGTGGCGGCACATCAGGGCCCGGTAGCAAAGTTCCAGCCTCTGGGAAAAAATCTCCCGGAACCGGTCATAATCCCCGCCGGAGGACAGGGCCACGTCCACCAGATTGATGGTGACCACGCCCTGATTGAACCGTCCGTAATACTTGGACTTTCCCGTCTCCGGGTCTACATAGGGCGTCAGGAATGAGCGGCAGCCCATGCAGGTATAGCAGTGACCCTCCCCATTTTTATCGATCTTGCTCTCCAGCATGATTTTCTCGGAGATATAATCGGGCACCATCCGCTTGGCGGTGCATTTGGCTGCCAGCTCCGTCAGATAGTAGTAAGGCGTTCCGGGACGGACGTTGTCCTCCTCCAGTACATAGATAAGCTTGGGGAACGCAGGCGTGATCCATACGCCCGCCTCGTTCTTCACGCCCTGATATCGTTGGTTCAGCGTCTCTTCAATGATCACCGCCAGATCGCGCTTGGTCTGGGGGTCGGATACCTCTCCCAGATACATGAACACCGTCACGAACGGGGCCTGCCCATTGGTGGTCAGCAGTGTCACCACCTGATACTGGATAGTCTGTACGCCCCGGCGGATCTCGCTGCGCAGTCTCTTTTCCACGATCCGGTTCAGCGTGGCTTCATCCGGGTGCCCGCCCATAGCGGCGGCCTCCGCCAGCACGTCGCCCCGGAGCTTTTCCCGGGATACCTGCACGAAGGGTGCCAGATGTGCAAGGGAGATGGATTGCCCGCCGTACTGGCTGGAGGCTACCTGTGCGATGATCTGGGTGGCGATGTTGCAGGCGGTGGAAAAGCTGTGGGGCTTTTCAATCAGCGTGCCGGAGATAACCGTCCCGTGTTGCAGCATATCCTCCAGATTTACAAGGTCGCAGTTGTGCATATGCTGGGCGTAATAGTCCATATCGTGAAAATGGAGGATGCCCGCCTCGTGAGCCTCCACGACATCCGGCGGCAGCAGCAGCCGCTTGGTAATGTCCTTGGAAACCTCACCGGCCATATAATCCCGCTGAACCGAATTCACGGTGGGGTTCTTATTGGAATTCTCCTGCATGACCTCCTCGTTGTTGCACTCGATCAGGCTGAGAATCTGATTGTCAGTGGTGTTGGCCGCCCGGGCCAGAGTACGGGTGTAGCGGTAGCGGATATAGCGCTTGGCGGTCTCATAGGCGCTGTGGCGCATCAGCTCCGTCTCCACCAGTTCCTGAATTTCTTCCACGTTCAGCGTGCGGCCCACTTTTTCCGCTGCGGTCTCCACGTTCAGCGCAATCTGGCCGATCTGCACCTGGGACAGCTCGGGCGTCTGGTCGACGGCCCGGTTGGCCTTCTCCACCGCCGCCGCAATCTTTACGCGCTCAAAACCCTCTTCGCTGCCGTTTCTTTTAATGATTTTCATGGTCCTTTTGTCGCTCCCTCTTGTCGAAAAGCCGAAAATTTTCTTCTCTGCTCCTTTAGTATAAACCACATTATATAGTGTATCTATTGCATTTGCAATCCCCTATTTTGTATTTTCTAAAAGATCTGATCTGCCCTCCGCTGCGAATGGGCATCGGCAAATCGCCGGTCCACCCGTCGCTTGGCCCAGATATAGCAGAGAATGTGGGCCAAAAGTGTGACCGCCCAGGAAATCGGATAGGACCAGTAGACGCACTCCGGCGTGTGGTATCCCGGAATCTGAAACACAGTGGCAATCCATACCAGCCGCAGAACGCAGGCTCCTACCAGTGACACGATCATGGGCATGGCGGAGTATCCGATGCCCCGCAGGGCGCCCACCATGGTATCCATCATGCCGCAGATGGCATAGGGCGCACACACGATGGCAAGACGCACAAAGCCCGCCTCAATTACCGCCGGGGCCTGGGTGTAGATCCCCAACAGCACCCGGCCGGCCTGCCACGCGCCGATGCCCAGTATCAGCCCGGTGGCCGCCACGCAGCCCTGCCCCGTCAGCAGGATGCGGTTGATGCGATCCAGTCGTCCTGCGCCCGCGTTCTGACTGGAGAAGGACAGCGTGGCCTGATAGACAGCGTTCATGGCCGTATACACAAAGCCCTCGATGTTGGCGGAGGCGGCGCTGCCGGCCATGACCACCTCGCCAAAGGAGTTAATGGACGACTGTATCACCACGTTTGAAAGAGAGAAAATCACGCCCTGCACTCCGGCGGGCAGTCCCACTCGCAAAATACCAACCAACTGATCCTTATGGATGTGCAGCGCCTTCAGCTCCAGACGAAAGCCTCCCGTTTCCCTCATCAGGCAGATCACCACCAGCACGGCGGAAATACACTGGGATATCACGGTGGCAATGGCCACACCCGCCACATCCAGGTGGAAGACGATGACCAGCAGCAGGTTCAGCGCCACATTCACTGCGCCGGACAGCAGCAGAAAATACAGCGGCCGCCGAGTGTCTCCCTTGGCCCGCAGAAGCGCTGCGCCGAAATTATAGAGCATCATGGCAGGCATTCCCAGAAAAAAGATACGCAGATACAGCACGGCCAGGTCCAGCACGCCGGCAGGAGCCTGCATCCAGATCAGCACCTCGCGTGCGCCCGCGATGCCCACCACAATCAGCGCGATACCGCTGCACAGTGCCAAAAGCATAGAAGTGTGGACCGTAGCCCGCAGCTCCCGTTCCCGCTTTGCTCCGAAATACCGGGCTGCCAGAACGTTGGCGCCCACAGAAAGTCCGATGAACAGATTCGTCAACAGGTTGATGAGGGCTGCGTTGGACCCCACCGCCGCCATGGAGTTGTCTCCGGCATACCGGCCCACCACGATGATGTCCGCCGCGTTGAACAGAAGCTGCAGCACGCCGGAACACATCAGCGGCAGGGCAAAGTACAGCATCTTTTTAAGAATCGGTCCGCTGCACATATCAATTTCATATGATTTAGACTTAGGCATAAGGATTCCTCTCTTTAATCTCTGCACGTGGTCCTCAGCGGCAAGATTCGCGGCGGCAAAATTTGCCGCCGCGAATCTTGCCGCCGGGGGTCTCTCAGTCAATTATCATTTACCAGTGAATTCAGCGCACTTCTCAGATTCTCCGGGTCATAGGGCTTGCGCACAAAGCCGCTGGCACCCAGCTGTCGGGCCTTTTCCTCGCTCTCCCGATTATCCGACTGAGACAGCACCAAGACAGGAATATCCCTCAGGGCGGGGTCCTGCGCCTTTTTTCGCAGGAATTCGTACCCGTCCATGATCGGCATGAAGATGTCCAGTAGCACAGCCTCGATATTCTCCCCGCTATGTAAAATATCCAGGCCTGCCTTGCCGTTGGGAGCTTCCAGAATACCGTACTCCTGAGAGAGCATCTTTTTCAAAACCAGCCGGTTGACCTGATTGTCCTCCACGATCAGCATCTTGCGGCAGCTTTGGCAGCCGGAGGGCTGCTGCGGGTTCGGCGGCGCGGCATCCGCCGGTAGGACAGCCTCCGCCGAAAGTGTCAGCTTCAGCAGGGAAATATCCCGGAACAGCGCAAGAAACAGCTTTCGGTTGTCCTTGCGTCCCATATAGCAAACGCTGACCATCAGATTTTTCATGCGGTCGGCTTCCATATACCGCCGGACTACCAGCTCCTGCCGCTCTCCGGTTTCCGCAGCAGCGTTCAGTGCCTTTAGAAACCGAGGCCGATCCTTTTCTTCCAGCCACGCAGTGATCAGCTGACTGCTGCGGAACAGAATCTCCGGAGAACTCTCCATCAGCTTATAGTAGGCGTCGTTCACGCTCATGACTTCCACCGTGTCGCCGAACTGTTCGAAAAGCGCTGCGGCGTCCATGCGCCCCTGCATCATTCGGTCATATGCCATCACCGCGCTCCATACTGCACGGGTATCCGCGGTCTTGTCGAAGACCCGCGGCTTCTCCCGGGCGGAATTTCCTCGGTAACGCGCCAGCAAGCGCATAAACTCATCCTTGGGAACCGGCCGGGAGAAGTAATATCCCTGCACCCGGTCGCAGCCGATGGAACGCAGATAGTCAATATGGGTCTGCGTCTCTGCCCCTTCGGCCACTACACCCATCTCGAGCCACTTTGCCATGCGAACAATGCTGTTGACCACGCAGTTGGTCCGCTCATTGCTGCCGACGCTCCGGACAAAACCCATGTCCAGCTTCAGGGTGGACACCGTCATGTTCATCAGCATATTCAAAGAGGAATATCCGCTGCCAAAGTCATCGATCAGCACGGCAAAGCCCGCTGTGTTCAACTGCTTTGTCATGTCCAGCATCTGCTGGGAATCATCCATATAGGCGCTCTCCGTTACCTCAATATGGAAAGCGGCCGGGTCAATGCCGTACTTTTTTGCCATGTTCGTCAGCAGGCCGCATACATCCGCATTGTAAATGTCGAGTCTGGACATGTTGGCGGAGATCGTCAAAGCGGGATAGCCCGCCGCCTTAAATTCCGCCAGGTACTGAAAGACCGTTTCCCAGACATATTGGTCCAGCCGTGTGATAAAGCCGTTTCGCTCAAGAACGGGAATAAACTGATTGGGCGGAATCAGCCCCCGCTCCGGGTGAATCCAGCGCACCAGAGCCTCTGCCGACACCGGTGCATTGGACGACAAACTGAAGATCGGCTGGAGATAGACCTGAAATTGACCCTGCTCCAGCGCCTCGTACATCTGGGAAGATATCTCCTGCTCCCAGCGCAGGCTGCGGCGAAGTTCCTCGTCGTAGAGTGCCACGCACTGATCGCTTCGGCCGGAAATCGTCTCCTGGGCAATCTGCGCGCGGTCACATATCTCGCCCACCGGAAGCGTCAGATCGTCGATCTCATAGATGCCGCAGCATACGTGCAGTCCGTATTTCAGGTGCAGACGGCGCATCAACTCCGGTCCCACCTGACGAAAACGGTTCAACTCCAGCCCCTCCATGCGGCACAGCATCACGAATCTGTCTCCGCCCACGCGTCCCACGCAGGCCACGCCTTTCAGCTGGGTCAGCCTTGCCGCCAGATTTCGCAGGAGCTGATCCCCCGTTGCCCGGCCGAAAAGGTCGTTGAACACTTTAAAGCGATCCACATTTAAAAAGGCCATGGACCACTGCTGAGGCCGCTTATCCTGCTCTGCCTTATCCAGCAAATCCCGGGCCTTTTTCAAAAAAGGCTCCCACTGTAAAACGCCGGTCAGCGCGTCACAGTCTCGGTCATACCAGATGAGATTCATCAAATTCTGCACCTGATAAGAGATCATGTAGGGCTCTTTGGACTGCTCGATAAAAGCAACTGCCCCAAGGGAAAGCGCTTTCAGCTCATCTTCCGGAGCTCCCATGGCGATTGTTGGAATGGCCAGCAGCGCCCGGCTTGTGTGGAGGTAGTTCATCACGTCAAACCCGCTGAAGTCAAACAGACGACACTGCAGTAAAATCGCCGCGAAGTCCTGACGTCCGCGCAGAATATCCACCGCCATCTCCCCGTCCAGCGCCGGTGTCACATGGAACGCGTTTTGCAGGCCTTCGACCATCTGCTGGCGGCGCTCGCTGTTGCCGTCCACCAGCAGAATCTTCTGTTTGTCCTGCGTCTCTTTCACGTTTTTCCCTCTCTTCCAGCAAGACGGGATCGTCCCGCTTCCTTTTCCACCCACCGCATCAGACGACCGGCCGCGAATCCCAGTGTTGTCCCCAACGACGCACCGGCCAGCACATCGCTTGGCCAATGAAGGTACAGGTACAGCCGGGAAAAGGCGATCAGCACCGCCAGAGCAAACGCCGGTTTCCACAACCGGTTCTTCTCCGTCAGCAAAGCCCCCACCGCAGCAAAGGAGGCCGCAGTATGCCCGGAGGGAAACGACCAATCTGTCGGACGGGAAACCAAAAGTGTCACTGCCGCGTTCACGTCGCAGGGACGAACCCGAGCAATCAGTGGTTTGAGGATCACATTGCAGCAAAGACCGTCCAGAATCAACGCCAGCGCCAGCACCGCACCGGTCCACCGGTATCTTCTGATCAAAAGCAAAATCACCGCCAGCGCGATCCAGATTTCCCCGTGGTTGCACAGTGCGCTGACAAACGGCAGCACCGCATCCAGGAAACCCGTTCGGCAGTTGGCCTGTATCCAATTCAAAATGCCAAGTTCTAAAGCCCTCACGCGCACATACCTCTTCCGCGCAGCCCAAGCAGAGCACGCTTCAGCAAATTATTCGTTGCTTTTCACTATATCATCTCCTTCCAAATTTGAAAAGTATTTTTTATAAATAGGATTGAGGCAAAACAGTGAGAGCTAACATTTTAAAGTTTGATCCCACAGAAATTTGACATTTTGTACAAAAATTTAATTTTCTTTTTGAAACGTAGTTGACATTGCCCCCTTATCGTGATAGGATACGAAAAAATTAGATCGCTCAGATAGAGGCGCGAGGTTCATCAGTACCGCGAGCAGACGGCAGGCAGCCGCCGCGGGAAAGGGGACGTCGCCGAAGGGTTTCGGAGCTGCCTGCTCCGGGGTGCCTGGGCTGTCGGGGAATACCCGCCGGACTGTCACATTTTTTGTGAAGCGCTATCGATGGCTGAATCAGGTATACCAGCCTGTTTTTCCCACGGACCGCTTTGCGTCAAAGCGGTCTGCTTTTTTTGCATTTCTTCGCCGCGGCGTGGAGAGAGGCATCCGAATTTTCGCCGTGAAAGACTCAACTGAAAGGATGTATTCTAATGAAGAAGTTTCTTGCTCTTGCCATGGCTCTTGCCATGACGGCCTCTCTGGCCGCCTGCGGAAGCTCCGGCTCTGCGGCTCCCGCCGCCTCCGGTTCCTCTGCGTCTTCCAGCGCGCAGACGGTCCCCACCGGTGTGGAGGACGGCGTGCTGACCGTGGCCATGGAGTGTGCCTATGCGCCCTATAACTGGTCTCAGCCCGACGATTCCAATGGCGCCGTTCCCATTAAGGACTCTAACGAGTATGCCAACGGCTATGATGTCATGATGGCTCAAAAGCTGTGTCAGGCCAACGGCTGGAAGCTGGAAGTGGTCCGTCTGGACTGGGATTCCCTGATCCCTGCCGTCCAGTCCGGCACGGTGGACGCCGTTATCGCGGGCCAGTCCATGACCGCCGATCGCGCGGAGCAGGTGGACTTTGCCGGCCCGTACCTGTATGCCTCCATCGTCTGCCTGACCAAGGCCGACAGCGCATTCGCAGATGCCAAGGGCCTGAGCGGCCTTGCCGGCGGCACCTGCACCAGCCAGCTTGGCACGATCTGGTATGACACCTGCCTGCCTCAAATTAAGGGTGCCCAGATTCAGACCGCCTCGGAGTCCGCTCCCGCCATGCTGATGGCCCTGGAGACCGGCGCGGTGGACTTTGTGTGTACCGATATGCCCACCGCTCAGGGCGCTATGGTGGCCTATCCCGACTTTAAGCTGCTGGACTTCTCCGGCTCCGGCGACGACTTCCAGGTCTCCGACGAGGACGTGAACATCGGTATCTCCGTCATGAAGGGCAACACGGCGCTGAAGGACGCGCTGAACTCCGTTTTGTCCACCATGACTGCCGACGATTTCAACGATCTCATGGCTCAGGCCGTCTCAGTGCAGCCCATCGGCGGCTGAGCACTTTTCCGCCTGCACGCATCGACTAAAATCTGAGAGAGCGAGGGAACTTCCATGGACTGGTCAAAATTTCCACAGCTGGCCGCCGACATTGCGACTCTCTGGGCCAAATACGGCGTTGTAAATTATCTCAGCGGCATGGGCCGCACGCTGATGCTGGCGATTGTGGCGACCGCCATCGGCTGCGTCATCGGCCTTGCCTGCGGCATTTTGCAGACCATTCCCCACTCCAAGACCGACCATATCGCGAAGCGGCTTTTACTGGGGCTGATCCGGGTAATTCTCCGGGCCTACATTGAGGTTTTTCGTGGTACGCCCATGATTTTGCAGGCGGTTTTCATTTTCTACGGCTTGCCCTACTTTACCAGCAACACCGTTCGGTTCGACAATATCTGGACGGTTTCCATTCTGGTGGTCTCCATCAATACCGGCGCGTACATGGCGGAGTCCGTCCGGGGCGGCATTCTCTCCGTCGACCCCGGCCAGACGGAGGGGGCCAAGGCCATCGGCATGACCCACTTCCAGACCATGATCAGTGTGATTCTGCCCCAGGCCCTGCGGAATATCATGCCCCAGATCGGCAACAATTTCATCATCAACATCAAGGACACCTCCGTCATGTTCATTATCGGCTTCACCGACTTCTTCGCCGCCCATAAGGCGGTGGCCGGGGCCACGTTCACCTATTTTCCCTCCGCTGCCATTGAGATGGCGGGCTATCTCACCATGACGCTGATTGCCTCGTTCCTTCTGCGGTGGGTGGAAAAGCGGATGGATGGGTCCGACAGCTACGAGCTGGTCCAGTCCGACGCTCTGACCATGACCGCCGGGACCTATAAGCATCCGGCCAAGGGCAGCAATTACGACGAGCACAGCAAGGAATACAGGGACAATCTCGAGCAATCACTCGAGAACCGGAACTTCACCGCGAGAGGAGACCGCTGACATGGGCGAGACGATTTTGGAGATCCGACATCTCGGCAAGGCCTTCGGCAGTCATGAGGTCCTGCGGGACATCGACTTTACTGTGGAAAAGGGCGATGTGACTTCCATCATCGGGGCCTCCGGCTCCGGCAAATCCACGCTGCTGCGGTGCGTGAACCTGCTGGAGACTCCTACCTCCGGCGAAATCCTCTACCACGGAAAAAACGTGGCGGACCGGGGTATAAACGCCTCGGCTTACCGCTCTCACGTGGGGATGGTGTTTCAGTCCTTCAATTTGTTCAACAACATGACCGTGCTGAAAAACTGCGTGGTGGGCCAGATGAAGGTACTGAAAAAGAATCAGGAGGAGGCCCGCGCCGCCGCATTGAAGTATCTGGATCAGGTGGGCATGGGCCCCTATATCAACGCCAGACCCCGCCAGCTCTCCGGTGGTCAGAAGCAGCGGGTGGCGATAGCCCGGGCTCTGGCCATGGACCCGGAGGTGCTACTGTTTGACGAGCCCACCTCCGCCCTGGACCCGGAGATGGTGGGCGAGGTGCTCGCCGTTATGCAGAGCCTTGCCCAGGAGGGGATGACCATGCTGGTGGTAACCCATGAAATGGCATTTGCCCGGGATGTCAGCAGTCATGTGGTCTACATGAACCAGGGCATTATCTGCGAGGAGGGTACGCCGGGAGAGCTGTTCGGCAATCCCCAAAGACAGGAGACAAAGGACTTCCTTTCCCGCTTCCGCGGTGTCTAATACTGGAATCCAAGAGCAAAGGCCCGCAGAGGCCGGGTGCGTCAGCATCCGGCCTCTGCGGGCCTTTCTGTATTGTATCACGGCAGGAACGGGACTCCTCTTGACGCGAGTTTTGGGAGCTCATTCTCAAAGAGCAATGCTGTTACAGCTGTAGAGCCGGACGGAGGAACCTCAATTCCTCCCGGGTTACCCCAATAATACAGTACACAGCTGTCGCTGCAATGATGATCGGTGGTATTATAGGTAAATGCTGTATCTTCAGCATGATCCCATTCGGCAAACTCCAGCTGATCAGGCGGCGTTGGCACCGGAACAAGCGTGGAAGGGCCAAGCGCATTACCCATGATATACATCGCCGGTGCTCCGGTTGGCTTTTTTAATTGATAATACTGATATGAAACGGGAGAAAACGTCCTTTCGTTGCTCAATACATCTCCATCAGGGCCTTTCTGCTGAAAAGATGGTCCATCATCTCCGCCAAGCTCAAAATCCAAAAAATATCTGATACCGACTAATACCGGTTCGGAGCCTGTGTTTATCACGGCAACAGTTATTTCAATCGTGGAGCTAAGAAATGTTGTGCCGTGCAGCGCAATTGTCTGTACAATCGTTAAATCGTCAGGGTATTGCGGTTTTGTGAGAGTAATGGTTGTTTGAATGCTGCTTCCGGACAGTACGGTATTGCTTGCGGGTCCTGTAAAAATGATGCTGTAACCCGGATCGGTTACAGATGGTATCTCAGACAGCACATAATCGGTATGCGATGTAAAGGATCTTATTGTGTTATAGGTTGTTTCATCTGAATGTTTAGCATAAAGTATATCCTTATTCGGCCAGTAAGGATGTTCCGCACCAGTGTAGGCCTTGAAACTTCCATTGTTTTCTACGGTCACTTTATAGATGCCGTTGCTGATGTCCATTTCTTACGATCCTCCTTATGAGGGTTTCTATATTTTATGAGAGATTTCGTCAAATGTTCCAATTCCGGTCTGCGATTAATTGGTCCAGAATTCTATCCGTTTCATCTTCTGATAGCGAAGAATTGCTGGAGCGGATCATCGCTTTGATTTTACCCTTTCCAAGAATTAACGGAGCAAACCTGACAAGAACCGCGAAATGGAATTGCTTTTCAGGCAGCCTGCTGCACAAAAGCGTAGTCCAGAAATTGTCTCTGGCAAACGAGAGTCTATAATATAATTTCGCTGTATCCTGATCGGGGATGTATTTGTCCAACACCCCGATTCCCTGGAGAGGCTCCTGAATGGTGGATTTACGTCCGATGATTAAATCTCCGATAAGGCTGGAAAGTTTGTCTCTGTAATCCCGTCCCGGATGCCGCAGGTCTTCGCTCCTGAGGAGCTGAAGAAGGTCCTCGTTCGGACAGCTGAGATATTGCTTTGCAAGCTCTGTGAAAAGCTCTTTTATCTGCGCATTGATCATTGAGTCTACACGGTAGGCAATCAGATCTGCGGACGTGTTATCGATGATTTGCTTTAGAAGCGTCTCGACACAGCTTTCATCCGGACAATCGCCAATCGCTGAGAACAGCTCTCGGTAGGAAATCCCTTTCGAAGGCGCGGTCCCACGGTGGGTCAAGAATGTCCTCGCGGCCGAGCCGCTCGTGCCAAGTTCACAGAGAAATTCAATATTATTAGAGTAGCAGGTGTCAAGTACGAGTATGTCTATATTTTTGTGAAATGTTCTTTTTATGTGTTCAAGAACAAGAGCAAGCTCCGGAATTCCCATGAGGCATGGTTCTTTGCCGCTGTAATCGTTAAGCAGGCCAATATATTCGCAGGAATGCCCACTCAAGATCAACATATAGTGATGCGCTTCGTGTTCCATACAAAATGAAAGAAAGTCATACAGGCATTGGGGATCGGCCATGTTGCTTTCTCCAAGCTCACCGAGCAGAACTTTGCCGGATTGGCTGATTGCATAACGCCTTACGCCGTTCCAAGGTTCGCAGGAGGGACTGTTCGTCAGTTCCGGCCGCAAAATATGGACCGTTTTTTCGGCAAGGCGACCTATCTGAAGAAAGAGAAGCGTTTTGCTGGTTTGCTTAACTGTTTCTTCCATTTCACGCATAGCGGCAACTGTCTCTGGCTCAAGTTCATTGTTGCCATTCATATACGCCATAATGACCCAATTACTGGTATCCGGCACGGCAAGATCCTCTCCCTCTCAATATTACTTAAACTAAAATGGCTGACAGCATGTCTGGAAAAGCAGCGCACACAATCCTTGGCGCGTTTAGCGCGCGATACGATCCTGATACTCAAACAATAGATTATGCAGAGGCGTTGAAATAGAGACCAACGATTTCCCTTTGGGCTCGGATTTAGTATGTACGCACGTTGACAAAAACCGGGTGATGACGTAGACTAAAAGAAAAGTAAGAACCCGCCGGACGGAATCCGGCGGGACTTTTTCGAGGTGTGCCATGAATTATGCCAATATCAAAACCTGCGATATAGCCAACGGCGTCGGGGTGCGAACCAGTCTCTTTGTCTCCGGCTGTACCCATCACTGCCCCGGCTGCTTCAACGCTGTGGCGCAGGATTTTCAATACGGAAAGCCCTTTACCCGGGAGACAGAGGATCTTTTGCTGGCGGAGCTGGGGAAAGCCTATATTGCCGGACTGACGCTGCTGGGTGGGGAACCCTTTGAGCCGGAAAACCAGCGGGCGCTGCTGCCGTTTTTGCACCGGGTGCGGACGGAGTGCGCGGGGAAGACCGTCTGGGCCTTTTCCGGCTATACGTGGGAAGAGCTGACAGGAGAGAGCCGTGCCCGCTGCGAGGTTACGGATGCGCTGCTGTCTCTGGTGGACGTGTTGGTGGACGGAGAGTTTGTGGAGGCGCAAAAGGACATCTCTCTGCGATTCCGGGGCAGCGCCAACCAGAGGATCATCGACGTACCCGCATCACGCGGAGCGGGGAAGCTCGTTCTCTGGAACGGCTGACGCGGCGGGGATTAGACCATAGAGCAGGCAGGAATGAGTGTATCGGACAGGGCGGCGAAAAGTCTTTCAGACCTTTTCGCCGCCCTGTCATGCAGCCGCAGCTTGCCTGCAAAAGCGCGTCAGTGCCCCAGCTCTACGAATTTCCGCAGCGGCACATCGCCCCGCAGAGCTTCGTCGCACTCGCCAATAAGCCGGTCCCGATCCTGATTCAGAGTCCCGGCGAGGACCAGATAGTTGCTGGCGTGATTGGACCGGAACACCGCGCTGGGGCAGTCGATGTGCTCCAAAAACACCTTTGTCTCCCGAATCAGCTCCATGGGCTGCGGCATCACCAGCTCCCCGCTGGCGATCCACTCCGCCATGGGTGTACCGGTGTAGATGCGCAGCGTCAGCAGCGCGATATAGTCCGGCCGCATGGCATTCAGAGCCGCGGCGGTGTCGACCGCATGGGCCTGCCAGTCCCCGTTGGACCCGGTAAGGCCATTGATGGCGGTGACGGACAGGGTAAGTCCAGCGGCCTTCAGCTTTTGCCCAGCCTCAATCTGCTGAGCCGCCGTGACGCCCTTGTTGATTTTTTTCAGCAGTGCGTCGTTTCCAGACTCAAGGCCCAGATACGCGAAGTCCAGCCCCGCTGCCCGGAGAGCAGACAGATCCTCCGGGGACTTTTGCAGAATGCTCTTGGGGCTTGCATAGGTGGAGATTCGCAGGCATTCGGGAAACAGCTCCCGGATGTCGCCCAAAATTTCCAGCAGCTGCGCCGTAGGGAGAATCAGCGCGTCTCCATCGGCCAGAAAGAAGCGCTCCACGCATGGGTACTGTGCCCGCGCCCAGCGCAGGTCCTCCAGCACCTGTCTGATCGGAGTGATGGAGAATTGCTTTTCCTTATACATGTTGCAAAAGGCGCACTTATTGTGGCTGCATCCTACGGTGACCTGGATGATCAGGCTATGGGCTTCGCTGGGGGGACGGTAGACGGCTCCGGAATAGTGCAGCATGGAAGGCCTCCTTTTGACGATAAGATTATTATTGCTGTGCGGATTGCGGAGTTTTTTGCATGGCGCCTGCGTGCTCCATACAGGGCGGCGCGCTGACTCCACTTGCGGAGATGCGGGGAATCTACGCGAATTGAAAACGCGGCCAGACGGCTCGGCCGTCTGGCCGCGCAGACTGTGCAGTCAGAAAAAAACTTATTTCTCCTTGGGAACCTTGATGAATGCCTGACCCGGATCGATCTCCTCACGGATGACGCGGATGATCTCCTCACTGGGGCCTTCCATCAGCTGCGCACGGCTGACGTCCACCTCAAACCCGGTGTTCTCCTGCACCATCTCGGGAGAAGAGAACGGATAGTAATAGGCGAGGTACATCCGCTTGGTGACTTCGTCGAACTTCATGATGCCAAGGTCGGTAACCACCATCTGAGGACCGCGGTTGCCGGGCAGCCCTGCCTTCTCGCGGCCGCCGGGGCCGTCCATCCAGCCGCAGGAGGTCACATAGTCGATCTTGTCCATGAAGCGGCGTTTCTGATGCTGCATCATGATGACGGTGTTGCAGTAGGTGGCGATGCCGTTGGCGCCGCCGGAGCCGGTAAACCGGGTCAGGGGCTTGACATAGTCGCCTTTTCCATAGATGCAGGTGGAGTTTACGTTGCCGTAGGGATCGATCTGGGCACCGCCGATGAAGGCGATCAGCCGGTCCTTGCCGTGGATCCACTCGTTTGCCTCAAAGCCGATAAAACGGACGTTGGGCCACTGCACGGCGCAGTGCGCCATGAAACGGTTGTCGCCTACGCTGCGGGGAACCTCCACGGGGTCGCAGTCCATCAGGCCGCTCTCCACGATGGGATGGCAGGAGGGGCAGACCACCCGCTTGGCCAGGGACGCGCCGATCAGCGGCAGACCGGTACCCACGATGACGATCTGGTTTTCCTGGATATTCTTGGCGATGGCGTAGGCCTGCATTTCCTGCTTGGTGTAATTTTTATAATCAGACATTGTTAAGCCCTCCCCTTACTGGATCTTGCCGGCATAGCCCAGGCCGGGAACATTCTTGGTGGCAATCAGGCGGCTGGCACCGACCTTGTCCAACAGCTCATCGTGGGTCTTGACGCTGTACACCCACTTGTCCATATAGTCCCGGAAGGTCTCGGGAACAGCAGAACCGTCCTCCGCGGCCTTGGAAGCGGCGGCAGCCTTAGCGGCGGTTTCCGCGGCCTTGGCGTCCTCGGGATTCTTCGCGGCGGCCTTCGCAGCTTTTTCTGCGGCCTTGGCCAGCTGCCCTTTGGCGTCCTCGGCATCCTGATACTTGGAGGCCTTGTCGTACTCCTTCATGGCGGCGCCGTCCACATCGTAATACCCGTAGCACTGGGCAGGCCATGCGCCGTGAGGTGCGTGAACCACGGCGTCCACGCACTGACCGAAGATGCGGGTCAGTGTGGGGTCACGGCGGATATACTCATCGGAAACCAGCTCTTCGCAGGTGACAATGGTGCGCTTGGCGGCAACTGCGATGTCCACATCGTGGAACTCGTCGCCCTCAATGATGCAAGTGCCGTCGGGAGAGGCCTTCTGCACGTGGATCACGGCGCAGTCCAGCCGGGGCACGGGCACAGCCACGACCTTCTCACCGGGGTTGAACGGATTGTCTACCATGACAAACTTGTCATTGTCCACAGAGTCCATCGCAGCGCGCTGCTCCTTGCTGATGCCCCAGTACTCCGTGAGTCCGGAGCCGCCCATCAGGCGCACGGGCAGGAAGGGAAGACCCAGAGAAGCGGCGTGGAGCTGAAGCATCAGAACATCTTGAGAATAGTCCTCATAGGTCAGCTGGCCGGCTTCAATGGCGGCGCGAAACCGGCGGGACACGTTGGTGTAGCCGGAGTTAGCGGTATAGCAGTTGATATAGGCCTTGACACGGCCCTCACCGATCATCATGTCCCAATCGCCACCCGCGGGGCCAGCCCAAACGGTGAAATCTTTCTGGCCCTGACGCAGGATCTCATACACCGCAGCGTAGGGCTTGCGGTTGGTAGTGAAGCCGCCGAAGCAGATGGTGTCTCCGCTCTTCACATAATTGGACACGGCTTCGGAGAGCGTACAAACTTTTCCCATAAGATTGCCTCCATAAGATAGTTTTTCCTGTCTGAATTGAACAAAAAGACTTGTATTTTCATAGAAAGTCATTTATTATAGTATCACACAACAATCCTCTGTAAAGGAACATTTGCGCGAAAAAATTAGCGGATATTGTTTTTACTGTTTGGTCTGCATGTTCGGACAAAGAGGCGGAAGGAGTGGTCTGGCGTGCAGGTGCAGCCGTTTTATCTGAAGATGAGCCGGGACAATTCGTGGTACATGGACCGGCCTCATTTCCACGAGAGCGTGGAGTTTTTGATGCCGGTCTCCCGGGGCGGGGAGATGTTTGTGGAAAATCAGGTATATTCTTTGCACCCAGCGGCCCTGTTTATCCTGCCGGACGCGACGCTGCACAAAACGCTCGCCTCCGAGCCCTATGAACGCTACGTACTCCACGTTCCGATTCCCACGCTTCACGCGCTGTCCGCCCCCCAGACCGACTTCTACCGCAGGATACAGGAGGCGGAGCGGATGGTGGAGATGGGCGGTCGGTACAACGAGTTGCTGTCTCTTTTGAAGCGGCTGGACTGGGAGCAGGGGAGGAAGAGTACGGAGTTTGGCTCCGATCTGAGCCAGATGCTGCTGCTGTCGGAGTTTTTATTGCAGGCGCTGTCCATTGCCCCGGCCCGGAGGCAGGCGGACGAACTGTGTCAGATCGAGAGTCCTCCTCTCCCCGGGGCACGCGAGGGAACGCTGAAAATCAGCGCTGTGCTGGAGTATTTGCAGGCTCACCTCTCGGAAAAGCTGACGCTGGAGCGGGTGGCGTCGGAGTTTTTTATCAGCAAGTACTACTTAAGCCACTGCTTCAAGGAGGCCACGGGCTTCAGCGTCATGGAGTATGTCATCAACACCCGCATTCTCCGGGCCCGCCGCCTTTTGCAGGACGGCCAGAGGGTCCAGGCGGCGGGGGAAGCGGTTGGTTTTCAGAGCAATGAGCATTTCATCCGCACATTTACGGCACTGACGGGACTGCCTCCGAAGCAGTACGCAAAGCGGTTCAGCCAGGGAGAGCGTCAATGAGAAAGCCCCCGTGAGCAGGAAAAGCTGCCCGCAAATCACAATATAAATCAAAATCCTCTCAACTTCCTTTATTTTCTAGGAAATTGAGAGGATTTTGCTCTGCAAAATGACGAAAACTTATTAAGAAACCGGGCAAAAATGACGGAAATTATGAAAAATTAAAATTATTTTGCAGGAATACTTGCAAAATGAAAAAAAGTACGCTATGATGATGGCACAATATGAAGAGAAGACATGCGGCATGGGAGACCTGCCGCACTCAAAAACGGAATTGTGGAGGAGCGTAAGTCATGAAATTCAAGGCCTATTATACGAACCATCTCAGCGACGTCGCGACCCAGATTTTCAACAACAACGATGTGGAAGTCAAGGTTGCCGGCGCCCTGGATGAAGAGACTTATATCCGGGAGCTGACGGAATATCAGCCCGACGTCATCATGTGCCGCACCGAGCCGGTGACTGCTGCTATGATGGATGTGTGCCGGAATTTGAAGGGTGTGGGCAAACAGGGCGCAGGACTGGATAACATCGACATCGATCATGCTACCGCCAAGAAGATTCAGGTGGTCTTCGCTCCCGCCGGCAACGCCAACGCTGTGGCGGAACACGCTGTGATGCTGATGATGATGACAGCCCGCCGGTTCAACTATGTCGACAAGCAATTCCGTAGCGGCAACTTCTATGTCCGCATGGGGCTTGAAAACACCGTCGAGGTGGAGGGAAAGACCCTGGGCCTGGTGGGCTGCGGCCGAATTTCCAAGATGTTTGCATCCAAGTGCATCAACGGCCTGGGCATGAAGGTCATCGGCTATGACCCGTATGTGACGAAGGAGCAGCTGGGAGGCCTTCCCATCGAGCTGAAGGACAGCGCCGATGAGATTTGGAAGACCGCCGATTTCGTCTCCATTCATCTGCCGCTGATGCCCTCCACGGAGCACACCGTGGGCATGGAGCAGTTTAAGATGATGAAGCCCCGCGCCATTTTCCTGAACGTGGCCCGCGGCGGCCTGATCAGTGAAGAAGAGATGGTCGAGGCCCTGAAGACTGGCGTTCTGTTCGGCGCGGGCCTGGATGTGTATGAGCCCGAGCCGCTCAGCGAAAACAGCCGCCAGATGCTGGACATGGACAACGTGGTCCTGACTCCGCACACCGCGGCCTCCACGGAAGAATCTGTCATTAACTGCTGCACCTCCTGCGCCACCGATCTTGTCAATGTCTGCTACGGACGGCCCATTGTCTGCCCTGTGAACAAGATCTGAGGCAATTCCGGGGAGCGCGGTGCCCGAGCCGTGCTGATCCCACTACCGGCCGCCTGCTGAAAGTGTTTTCGGCGGACGGCCGGTTTTTTAGGCAGAGCTGTTTCAATTTCCGATGGCTTCCGATCTGCCGAATTTTCAACTACCTGCTCAGTTAAATTATCAGAAAGTACGAAACGAAAAGCAAGATGTGCTAATTTTTTAACGCGCGGCAGTATTTACAATTTATATCCGTATGGTATTCTAGGGTTGGTAAATAATAAGAAATACATGATTTTAAAGGACTTTGGCGGATTTTGAGCGAACTCTTTTCGGAAGATCCACGAAAAAAGGGTTGCGTTCTCCACCGCCGCCAGGAGGTACCGTATGAAAACAATTTATACTATGGGCATCGACGTGGGATCTACTGCCTCCAAGTGCGTTATTCTGAAAGACGGCAGCGAGATTGTTGCCAAGTCTCTGGTGGATGTGGGTGCGGGAACCAGCGGACCCACCCGCGCCATTGCGGAGGTGCTGGAAGCCGCCGGGATGAAGAAAGAGGACATGGCGTTCATTTTGGCTACCGGTTATGGCCGCAATTCTCTGGATGACATTGCCGACCACCAGATGAGCGAGTTGAGCTGCCATGCCAGGGGCGCATTTTTTCTGTTCCCGGACGTTCACACCGTCATCGACATCGGCGGGCAGGACGTGAAGGTTCTGGAGATCGAAAACGGTGTTATGGTGAACTTTGCCATGAATGACAAGTGCGCCGCCGGAACGGGCCGGTTTCTGGACGTGATGGCCCGGGTGCTGGAGGTAAAGGTGGAGGATCTGGCGGATTTGGGAGCCCAGTCCACCAAGAACGTGGAGATCAGCTCCACATGTACCGTGTTTGCCGAGAGCGAGGTCATCAGCCAGCTGGCCAAGGGCAGCGATAAGCGTGACATCATCAATGGCATACACAAGTCTGTGGCCTCCCGGGTGGTGGGCCTTGCCAACCGCATCGGCGTGCGGGACGCGGTGGTGATGACCGGCGGCGTCGCCCAAAACGGAGGCGTGGTCTCCGCGCTTCAGGATGCACTGCACCATCCTATTTATACCTCGCCTCTGACGCAGTACAACGGCGCGCTTGGCGCGGCATTGTTCGCATGGCAGAAGGCGACCAAATAATTTGCAAGTGATCCCTGAAAGGGGAACCACGCGCCGGTCCGTTTTTTCGGACACGGCGAAATAAAGGACAGTTAGAACGGAGGATATTTTCATGGCCGAAAACGAAAAAGCCACTGCGGCCGCTCCCGAAGCGGCTCCTGTAAAGAAAGCTCCGAAGCCGGTCAGCCCCGGCACGCAGGCGCTGCGCGACGTTGTCTCCAAGGTGTACGCCGCCGCGTGGGATGCTAAGAAGGCGGGCCGTCCCGTGGGCTGGTCGTCTTCCAAGTTTCCCTGCGAGATTGCCGAGGCGCTTGGCCTTGCCGTCGTATATCCGGAGAACCAGGCCGCCGGTATCGGCGCTCAGCACGACGGACAGCGGATGTGCGAAGCTGCCGAGTCTCTGGGCTTCGATCCCGATATCTGCGGATACGCCCGAATTTCTCTGGCTTATGCCGCCGGTGTCGAGACGACCAACGAGTCCCGCCGGGTTCCCGCGCCGGACTTTGTGCTGTGCTGCAATAACATTTGCAACTGCATGACCAAGTGGTATGAAAACATTGCCCGAATGCACAACATCCCACTTATTATGATCGACGTGCCGTATAACAATGAAGTCACCGTCAGCGATTCTCAGGTGGCCTACATCCGCGGCCAGTTTGACGAGGCCATCAAGCAGATGGAGAAGATTGCCGGCGTGAAGTTCGACGAGAAGAAGTTTGAGCAGGCCTGCGCCAACGCCAACCGCACCGCCAAGGCTTGGCTGAAGGTATGCGACTATTTGCAGTATAAGCCCGCCCCCATGAGCGGCTTTGATCTGTTCAACCACATGGCCGACGTGGTGACCGCCCGCGGCAAGGTGGAGACTGCCGAGGCGTTCGAGCTGCTGGCAAGCGAGCTGGAGGAGCACGTGAAAAACGGCACCACCACCTCTCCGTTCCCCGAGCAGTACCGCATCATGTTTGAGGGCATCCCCTGCTGGCCCAACCTGAAGACACTCTTCAAGCCCCTGAAGGCCAACGGCGTCAACGTCACCGCCGTGGTGTACGCCCCCGCATTCGGCTTTGTGTATAACGGGCTGGATGAGATGGCCCGGGCCTACTGCAAGGCCCCCAACAGCGTCTGCATTGAGCAGGGCGTGGACTGGCGCGAGGGGATTTGCCGGGACAACAAGGTGGACGGCGTGCTGGTCCACTACAACCGCTCCTGCAAGCCCTGGTCCGGCTACATGGCCGAGATGCAGCGCCGCTTTACCAAGGATCTGGGCGTCCCCTGCGCCGGATTCGACGGCGATCAGGCCGATCCCCGCAATTTCAACGAGGCTCAGTATGAGACCCGTGTCCAGGGCCTGGTAGAGGCTATGGAGGAGAATAAAAAGCTGAAGGAGGCCCGGGCATGAGCATCGAAACGATTGTAAAGGAGTTCGCCGCCGTCGCGGCCGACCCGAAAGCACAGCTGAAGAAATTCAAGGCGGAGGGGAAAAAGTGCATCGGCGTGATGCCGTATTACGCACCCGAGGAGCTGGTGGCCGCCGCCGGCATGGTGCCGTTCGGCATGTGGGGCAGCAACGACAAGACCATCTCCCGCGCCAAGGAATACTGCGCCACGTTCTACTGCACCATTGCACAGCTTGATCTGGAGATGCTGCTGGACGGCACCCTGGATCTGCTGGACGGCGTGATTACCCCCACCATCTGCGATACGCTGCGCCCCATGAGCCAGAATATCCGCGTGGCTATGAGCGAGAAGCTGCCCTGCATTTTCCTGGCCCATCCTCAGAACCGCAAGCCCGCTTACGGCAAGAAGTTCTGTATCGACCAGTATTCCCACATCAGGACCGAGCTCGAGAAAATTGCCGGCGCCAGCATTACCGACGCGGCTCTCTCCGAGGCGATCAAGGTCTATAACAAGAGCCGCGCCGCCCGCCGCGAATTCGTGAAGCTGGCCAGCGACCACTGCGACGTGATTACCCCCACGAAGCGCAGCGCTGTGTTGAAGGCCGCGTGGTTCATGCCCAAGGGCGAATACACGGAGAAGCTGACCGCGCTGAACGCGGAGCTGGCCGCGCTGCCCGTGTGCGACTGGAAGGGAACCAAGGTGGTCACCTCCGGTATCATCTGCGACAACCCCAAGCTTTTGGAAATTTTTGAGGAGAACAACATGGCCATCGCCGCCGACGACGTGGCCCACGAGTCCCGCGTTTTCCGTGTGGATGCTCCCGAGACCGGTGACCCCATGGAGGCTCTGGCCCAGCAGTTTGCAAATCAGGATTACGATGTGCTGCTGTACGATGAGCATTCCAGCGAGAACCGCCGCGGCGAGTTTGTGGCAAAGCTTGTAAAGGACAGCGGTGCCAAGGGGCTGGTGCTGTTTATGCAGCAGTTCTGCGACCCCGAGGAGATGGAGTATCCCTCCCTCAAGAAGGCGCTGGACGACGCCAAGATTCCCCACATCAAGCTGGGCGTAGATCAGCAGATGCGGGACTTTGGTCAGGCCCGCACCGCCATTCAGGCGTTTGCCGATGTGATCTCCCTCTAAAATAGTTTATCCGCGGGCCGGCCGGCTGGCCGGTTGACCGGCCCACTTTCCCTTCTCCGGCTAAAATACATGATAAGGTGGTACGATATGAGCGCATTTGGCTACTCCATGCCTTCTTACTTCCAAAACATGCCCCAGCTGGGCACGCCGCTGAACGCGGTGAACGAGGAAAACGCGAAGTCCCTGCAAGATGTCGAGACTGCGTACAACGCGGAGGTTGAGGCTACCCTCAGTGCTGGCCGCAGCGACGAGTCCCTCAACGAGTCCGGGCAGATGACCGCCCGGCAGCGGCTGGAAATTCTGGTGGACCAGGGTACCTGGTGCCAGCTGGACAGTCTGTATAACCCCGGCAACAACAAGGATGGCTCCACCGGCGTGCTGATCGGCATGGGCAAGATCCATGACAAGTGGGCGATGATCATTGCGTCCGACAACAAGAAGTTGGCGGGCGCGTGGGTCCCCGGTCAGGCGCTGAAGCTGACCCGCGCCACCGACATCGCCAAGATGCTGCGCATCCCACTGGTGTATGTGCTGAACTGCTCCGGCGTGAAGCTGGACGAGCAGGAGAAGGTTTATGCGGGCCGCGTCACCGGCGGTACGCCCTTCTATCGTCACGCGGAGCTGGAGCAGATGGGAATTCCCGTGCTGGTGGGCATTTATGGAACCAACCCGGCCGGCGGCGGCTATCACGCTGTCAGCCCCACCATTCTGATCGCCCACGAGAAGGCCAACATGGCCGTGGGCGGCGCTGGGATCGTGGGCGGCATGAACCCCAAGGGCTATGTGGATCAGGAGGCCGCCGAGGCCCTGATCGACGCCACAACCAAGGCCGGAAAGATTGACCCTCCCGGCGCGGTGCATATCCACTTCGGCGAGACCGGCTTCTTCCGTGAGGTCTATTCCGGTGAAGAAGGCGTTCTGGCCGCCATCCAGAAATATATGGATGCCATCCCCGGCTACAACGAGAATTTCTTCCGCGTGGCCGATCCTATGGAGCCCGCTCACAAGGGCGAGGAGCTGTATACCCGCGTACCGTTCAACCAGAAGCGCGCTTATGATGTCCGGGAAGTGCTGGCGTGCCTGTTCGACAACAGCGAATTCATGGAGTACAAGAAGGGCTATGGCCCCGAGATCGTCTGCGGCATTGCCCGTGTGAACGGCCTTCTGACCGGTGTGGTCACCAACTATCAGGGTCTGCTGCCCAACTATCCGGAGTACCGGGGCGCAGGAGCCGTGGGCGTGGGCGGCAAGCTGTACCGTCAGGGCCTCATCAAGATGAACGAGTTCGTTACCATGTGCGGCCGCGATCGTTTGCCCATCGTGTGGATTCAGGATACCACCGGCATCGATGTGGGTGACCCCGCCGAAAAGGCAGAGCTGCTGGGTCTGGGCCAGTCCCTGATTTACTCCATCCAGAACGCAAAGGTCCCCCAGATGGAGATCACGCTGCGCAAGGGTACCGCCGCCGCCCACTATGTCATGGGCGGACCTCAGGGTACCGAGCGCAACGTCTTCAGCATCGGCACGGCCGCCACCGAGATCTACGTAATGCACGGCGAGACCGCCGCCGCCGCCATGTATGCCCGCCGTCTTGTGAAGGACAAGAAGGAGGAAAAGGACCTTCAGCCCACCATCGACAAGATGAACAAGCTGATTCAGGAGTATTCCGACAAGTCACGTCCCGCCGCCTGCGCCAAGACCGGCTTGGTGGACGAAATCGTGGAGCTGCCCAAGCTGCGCAGCTATATCTGCGCGTTTGTCGGCGCATCCTATCAGAATCCCGAGTCCATCTGCCCGTTCCACCACATGATGACCCCGCGGATCATCCGTGACTGGGACAACCTGATGAACAAGTAAGAAAGGAAAGCGAAGCGTTCGCTTCTGAGGTGAATGTATGATCCAAGGTAGTATGACCATGGGACAGGCTGGAATCGTCAGCCTTGCCAGTATGCTGGTAGTATTTTCTGTTTTGCTGCTTTTGTATGTAATTCTGGTTATATTCGGCAAGATTGCCACCCGGAATCTGGGAAAGGCACCCGCTTCCCCTGCCGCACCGTCCGCAGCTCCCGCAGCCGCGCCCAAGCAGGACGACAGCGAGTTGATCGCCGTTCTCTCCGCTGCAGTCGCGGAATATGAGCGCACTAGGGACAATCCTTTTGTTCGTAACCGACAGGATCTGGACTGAGTTCGGCCCACCAGTTCCCTATAATTAAATTATAAAAATTAGAGGAGAAATCGACATGAGAGCTTATACAATCACTGTCAATGGAAAGACCTATGACGTTCAGGTCGCCGAGAACGGCGCCGCAGCTCCCGCCGCAGCCCCCCGCATTCAGAGCGTGACTCCCGTGGCCACTCCTTCCGCACCCGCCGCTGCCCCCGCTCCTGCGGCAGCTCCCACCCACGCTGCTCCCGCTGCTCCTGCCGGTGCCGGCACCATTACCGCTCCTATGGCGGGCAAGGTGATGAGCGTTGTCGTCAAGGAGGGTGACACGGTTACCGCCGGTCAGGTGCTGATGACTTTTGAGGCTATGAAGATGGAAAACGAGATTATGGCTCCCGGTGCGGGCACCGTTACCGGCGTATTCATCACAGTTGGCGCTCAGTTCGAGGCCGGTGCACAGCTGATTCAGCTCGGCTGATCGAAAAGGAGATTTCCGAATGGATTTAATTACAGGAACCGTCAGCGGCATCGCCGGTACGTCCGGCTTTGCCATGATGACGGATATTCGTCAGGCCATCATGATTGTTCTGGCCTGTGTGCTGCTGTATCTTGGCATCGTAAAACAGTTTGAGCCCCTGCTGCTGGTGGGTATTGCTTTCGGTATGCTGCTGACGAACCTGCCGGGTGCTGAGATCTTCCATCCCGCACTCTGGGGCACAAGCGTGAATTATGGGGACGTGCTGCACGACGGCGGTCTGCTTGACATTCTGTATATTGGCGTCAAGACGGGCCTCTATCCCTCACTGATCTTCCTTGGCGTGGGTGCGATGACGGACTTCGGCCCCATGATCGCCCGTCCGTCGTCCCTGTTCATGGGCGCCGCGGCACAGGGCGGCATCTTTGCAGCTCTGCTGCTGGCAACCGCCATGGGCTTCCCGCCAAAGGTGGCCGCTTCCATCGGCATTATCGGCGGCGCAGACGGCCCCACCGCCATCTGGCTGACTAAAATTCTGGCCCCTGAATATCTGGGCCCCATTGCCATTGCGGCCTACTCTTACATGGCACTGATCCCGCTCATTCAGCCGCCCATTATGAAGCTGCTGACAACCGAGAAAGAGCGGAAGATCAAGATGGACACCATGCGTCCCGTCTCCAAGGCTGAAAAGATCATCTTCCCGATCATGGTCACGATTGTTACCTGCTTGGTGCTGCCCACCGTTGCGCCCCTGCTGGGCTGCCTGATGCTGGGCAACCTGTTCCGCGAGTGCGGCGTGACGGAGCGTCTCAGCGACACCGCCCAGAATGCCCTGATGAATATTGTCACTACCTTCCTGGGCATCTCCGTGGGCGCTACCGCCGTGTACGACAGGTTCCTCAGCGTGGATACCATTAAAATCATTTTCCTCGGCCTGACCGCATTTTGCTTTGCCACCGCCTGCGGCGTGCTGTTCGGCAAGCTGATGTGCGTCCTCTCCGGCGGCAAGATCAATCCCCTGATCGGCTCTGCCGGCGTGTCCGCCGTCCCCATGGCCGCCCGCGTTTCTCAGGTGGTAGGCCAGAAGTACAACCCCTCCAACTTCCTGCTGATGCACGCCATGGGCCCCAACGTGGCCGGCGTAATTGGCTCCGCGGTGGCCGCCGGCTGCCTGCTGAAGCTCTTCGGCTAAGCGTCGGAGCGAAGTTCGCTGAGCCGAAGATACCGGTGAGCTGTTAAAAACCCAAGAAAAGGGGCTGCTGCAATGGTGTTGCAGCGGCCCCTTTTGGCAAGAATCTTGACCATGGAGGTACTATGAAAGAACTGAAAAGTACAAAGGACTATATCGCCTCGCCGGAGCTGCTGCGGGTGGCGGAAATCGCCCAGACGCTGGAAAAGCCTCTGCTCATCAAGGGCGAACCCGGCACCGGTAAGACCATGCTGGCTCAGGCGGCGGCTGAGTCGCTGAATCTTAAGCTGATTGTCTGGAATATCAAATCTACTACCAAGGCTCAGGACGGCCTGTACGTCTACGACACCGTGGCGCGGCTGTATGACAGTCAGTTCGGTGAGTCCGGCGTCAACGATATAAAAAAATATATCAAGCTTGGAAAGATGGGCGAGGCATTTCAGGCCGAAGAACAGGTGGTTTTGCTGATCGACGAGATCGACAAGGCTGATCTAGAGTTTCCAAACGATCTCCTGTGGGAGCTGGACCGGATGGAGTTCTACATTCCGGAGACAAAGGAGACCGTCCGGGCGAAGCACCGCCCCTTCGTCATCATCACCTCCAACGCGGAAAAGGAACTGCCGGACGCCTTTTTGCGCCGCTGTATTTTCCATTATATCGCTTTCCCGGACGCGCCCATGATGGAGCAGATCGTCCGTGCCCATTACCCGGAGCTGGATAAGCTCCTGCTGGAGCAGGCTTTGGAACAATTCTACCGTCTGCGGGGCCGGGATTTGCAGAAAAAACCCTCCACCAGCGAGCTGCTGGACTGGGTGCAGGCCCTCAGCATCGGCGGGGTAGACCCGAAGCTGCTGCGGGATACGCTGCCCTTCGCCGGCGTCCTGCTGAAAAAGACGGAGGATTTGGGCGCCGTGCAGCGGCGGCGGTGAGCGGATGTTCACGGGATTTTTTTACGCGCTGCGCCGGTACGGTTTGGACGTGTCCCTGAACGAGTGGCTGACCTTGATGGAAGCGCTTAGGCTGGGACTCCACGGCTCCCGATTGACGGATTTTTACGAACTGGCCCGCTGTGTCCTCGCCAAAAGCGAGGCGGATTTTGACCGTTTCGATCTGGCCTTTGCGGAGTATTTCCACGACGTAGAGTCCGTACGTGAGCTGCCTGCGGAGTTTTTGAACTGGCTTGCCGAGGCGATTTCGCGGCGGGAGTTTGACAAGGATGAGGTGGACGGCCGGTTCGGCGGGGGCCTTAATCTGGAGGAGCTGAAAAAACTGCTGGCGGAGCGTCTTGCCGAACAGACGGAGCGACACGACGGCGGCGGAAAATGGGTGGGTACCGGCGGCACATCGCCGTTTGGACACGGCGGCTATAACCCTGCCGGCATCCGAATCGGAGGACCCGGACGGCAGAAAAGTGCCGTTCAGGTGGCGGCGGAGCGGGACTACCGGGATTTCCGACAGGATTCCGCATTGGAGCTGCGACAGTTTCAAATGGCGTTTCGCAAGCTTCGGAACCTGACGGTGAAAGGTGACGGGCCGAAGAACGAGCTGCAGCTGGACGAAACGATCCAGGCAACCTGTGACAACGGCGGTTTTTTGAAATTGGAATTCGACAGGTCCCGCAAAAGCGACGTGCGCCTGCTGGTGCTGTTTGACTCCGGAGGGTCTATGTGGTCCTACTCCCGTCTGTGCTCACGGCTGTTTCACGCGGTTCATGAGTCAAGCCATTTTAAGGAACTTAAGACCTTCTACTTTCACAACTGCGTCTACGATGACCTGTTTACCACCCCGGAGTGCTGGTATCAGGAGAGTGCGGACACGAAAAGCGTTCTTCAGGGACTGAACGCTTCCTGGAAGATTTTGTTCGTGGGAGACGGAGCCATGGCTCCCAGCGAGCTTTTGAGCCGGGGCGGATGTCTGGACTATTACCGAGTCAACGACGAACCGGGACTGGCCTGGTTGCGGCGCTTTGCGGCGAAGTCGGTTCATACGGCGTGGCTGAACCCCATTCCGCAAGAGCAATGGGAATATACCTGGGGAAGCCATACCATCCGGCTGATCCGCAAGGAGATCCCCATGTTCCCCCTGACCATCGACGGACTGGACACCGCGCTCCATCATCTGATGGCGCCCCGGTGAGCAGCGAAAAAAGGCCCGGCCTTTCAGGAGGCCGAGCCTTTTAGATTTTTATGCCGTCAGACCGTGGCGAAGCGATAGATCGTGGTGTGGTCAAAGGTTTCGCCGGGAGCCAGCACGGGCTGGGCAAAGGCGGGGCAGTTGGTGGCGTTGGGGAAAAACTGCGTCTCCAGACAGAACGCCCACCGCTTTGCATAGGGTGCGCCGCCCTTTCCGACGGGACAGCCGTCCAGATAATTGGCGGAGTAGAACTGAATACCCGGAAGCGTGGTCTCCACATCCATGGAAATGCCGGTCTCCTGGCAAACAGCGCGAGCCGCGGGGCGCAAAACACCCATTTCTCCGTCCACGGCCCAATTGTGGTCGTAGCCGCCCGCCCAGCGGAGCTGGTCAAATTCGTCGTCGATGTGGATGCCGATGGGGGTCAGCTTCCGCAGGTCCATGGGAGTTCCTTCAACGGGGGCCAGACTGCCTGTGGGCAGAGACGCGTTGTCGGCGGGCGTGAAATTCTTGGCGAACAGTTGGATCTCCTGATCAAGGATCGGCCCAGAGGCATGGCCGGCAAGGTTAAAATAGCTGTGATTCGTCAGGTTGCAAACGGTTTTCTGGTCTGTTTGCGCAATGTAACGGATGGTGAGCGCGGCATTTTGCAGCGTGTAAGTCACTTGAACGGACAGCTTGCCCGGGTAACCCTCCTGCATGTCGGGGCTGACGAGAGACAAAACTACCTGCGTGTCGGACGCGTCTTCCAGTTTCCAGAGCTGCTCGTCAAAGCCCACGCCGCCGCCGTGGAGGTGGTTAGGGCCGTCGTTGGCGAGAAGGGGATAGGCCTTTCCATCCAAGGTAAAAGCGCTTCCGCCGATTCGGTTGGCGTGGCGGCCCACGAGTGCGCCGATGTACTTGTTCTGCCTGAGATAGTCCTCCATGGTGTCAAAGCCCAGCACCACATCCACCGGACGGCCCTGGTTGTCCGGAACGGTTAAAAACCGCACCGCACCACCGTAAGTCAGAATGCTGCAGGAAAAAGCACCGCTGTGCAGCGTTATCTGCTGCACCTCATCACCGGAGGCGGTGACACCGAAGGAAGTCACATGTTCATTCATAGCCGTTTCTCCCGATTATGCGAAAGGATTTTCAGTGGGATAGGGCACCGAGGCGGGGTGATTATAGCCGATATCCGTCACGCCCAGATATTTGAATACCTCGAAAATGGCCTTGCCGTAATGACCGAAAGCCACGGCCCCGTGGTGGGGGAACTTCTTTTCGATCAGCACATGGCGGTAGAACCGGTCCATCTCCGGGATGGCGAACACTCCGATGGAGCCGAAGGACTCTGTGGCCACATCCAGCACCTGCCCCTGTGCAACATAAGCTCGCAGCTGAGTTCCGGCAGTGGACTGGAGGCGGTAGAAGGTAATGTCGCCCGCCTTGATGTCGCCCTCCATGGTGCCGCGGGTGATGTCTGGCTCGTCAAGATCCGGCTCCAAGTCCCGCTTCATGATGAGCTGATAACCCATATGGGGGTTGCGCAGAAGGCTGGAGCAGGTGTTGCCGCAGTGGAAGCCCATGAAGGTTTCCCTGTGCCGCACGGGATACTTGCCCTCGATGCTTTTTTGATACATGGAGGCGGGGACGGAATTGTTGATGTCCAGCAGCGTCACCGGCGCGCCGGAGACACAGAGGCCAATATACTCGGAGAGCGCGCCGTAGATGTCCACCTCGCAGGACACGGGGATGCCCCGCCCGGTGAGGCGGGAGTTGACATAGCAGGGGACAAAGCCAAATTCCGTTTGAAACGCGGGCCAGCACTTGTTGGCAAACGCCGCGTACTTGCTCAGACCCAGATGGTCCCGCATCCAGTCCTCCAGCGTCAGTTCATACTGGGCCAGACGGGGCAGGATGCCGGAGAATTTGCTCTCGCCGTTGCCGGCCTCCCCGGCCATCTCATTCATCTTGTCCGGAATGCGGGGGTCGTCTTTATGCCGGTTGTAGGCCACCAGCAAATCCAGCTCGGAGTGCTCCTCCACGGCGACGCCCAGATCGTACAGCGCCTTGATGGGGGCGTTGCAAGCCAGAAAATCGTTAGGCCGGGGACCGAAGGCAAAGATCTTCAGCCCCTTCAGACCGATCAGCGCGGTGGCCACCGGGGCGAATTCCCGCAGCTGTGCCGCCACGTCCTCCGCTGTGCCGCAGGGGTAGTCCGGAATGTAGACCCGTCTGCTGCGAAGCCCCAGATTGTAGGAGGCGTTCAGCATCCCGCAGAAGGCGTCGCCCCGGCCGTCGTGCAGGTCCCCGTCGCCCTCGGCGGCGGACGTGTACATCAGGGGGCCGTCGAACAGATCGGCGATCAGGGTCTCGGGCGTCTCGGGGCCGAAGTTGCCCAAGAATACGCACAGGGCGTTGACGCCGTGGATCTTCACATCTTCCACCGCCTTTGCCGCGTCTGCTTCGGTCTCCACGCACATGGGGCACTCATAGAGCCCCGCACCGTAGACCTGAGCGATGGCGTGGCGGCGGCGCTCAGACAGAGCGATGGGGAAGCAGCTCCGGCTGACGGAGATGATACCCAGCTTCAGTTCAGGAATATTTGTCATAGCGGTTTTCCTCTCGTTTATAGATTGCGATTAAAGGGACTGACGCAGCAAATGCTGTCAAGGATTGTGGTGGTAAGAAAGCAGCCATTCCGGTGGTCACAGGGTGGACAGTGTGTGGAACGACTGCGCCAGCGCGGGGTACAGCGAACAATACAGCCGATAGAACGGCTCGTAGGCAGCACCTGCGGCGACGTCCGGTTCCTGCGCAGGATTTAGACGGATAATGGCCTCGCAGCCTTCTCCTACGGACTTCCAGATGCCCGCGCCCACGCCCGCCAGAATCGCCGCGCCCAAAGCAGGTCCTTCCCGGGAGGCCACGGTCTGCACCGGACAGCCGTACACATCGGCGAGCATCTGCCGCCAGAAGGGACTGGCGGCCCCGCCGCCGCAGGCCATCATCTGCCCGATGGGAACTCCCATCTCCCGGAACACGTCCAGACACTGCCGTTGCGAGTAGGTGACCCCCTCCAACACGGCGCGGGTCAGGTCCCGTTTTGTGTGCATGGCGGACAGACCGAGAAACGCGCCTCTCGCATCGGAGTCCAGAAGAGGAGAGCGCTCCCCCATCAAATAGGGGAGGTAGATCAGGCGGTTGGCGCCGATGGGGGACTTTGCCGCAGCGGCGGTCATCAGCTCGTAGGGGTCTATGCCCATGCCCGCGGCCGTCTCTTTTTCCGCGTCGCAGAAATTGTTGCGGAACCACTGGAGAGACAAGCCCGCCGCCAGTGTGCAGCTCATGACGGTCCATGCGCCGGGAACAGCAGAACAGAAGGAATGAACCCGGCCCCTGGGGTCGATGGTGACCTTGTCGGAGTGGGCGAAAATGACGCCGGAGGTACCGATGGTGGTGAACGCCCGCCCGGTCTCCACCACGCCGGTACCAATGGCGGCGGCGGCATTGTCTCCCGCGCCGCCCACCACCGGAGTACCCACGGCAAGGCCGGTGGCCTCCGCCGCAGACTTCGTGACGGTTCCCGTCACGTCGACGGACTCGTACATGGTTCCCAGCACGGCCGGGTCAATGTCAAGAGCTGAGAGAACCTCACCGCTCCAGCGACGGTTCGGCACATCCAGCAGGTTCATGCCGGAGGCGTCGGACACCTCCGTTGCGAACTCTCCAGTGAGTTTGTAGCGGATGAAATCCTTGGGCAACAGAATGTGGCGGCACTTTTCGTAAATTTCCGGTTCCTGCTCCCGCACCCATAGAATCTTTCCGGCGGTGAAGCCGGGGAGAGCGGGGTTGGCGGTGATGGCAATGAGCTTTTCCTGACCCAGCGTATCCGTGATCTCGTCGCACTGCTTCTGGGTCCGTCCGTCGCACCAGAGAATGGCCCGACGCAGGACATTTCCGTCCCCGTCCAGCATCACCAACCCGTGCATTTGACCGGAGAGTCCCACGCCCCGGACGGAATTCGCGTCTACGCCGGCGGTCTGTAAAACGGCCCGCACGGTTTCCTTCACCGCCTGCCACCAGTCCTCCGGGTCCTGCTCCGCCCAGCCGTTATTCGGCTGATAGAGGGGATATTCCACGGTGTGACTGGCGTGGGTGATCCCCTTCGTGTCAAACAGGACGGTCTTTGTGCCGGAGGTACCCAGGTCAACTCCAAGTATGCAGTCCATAGAGGCCCCCGCTTATTCAGACTGAGCCCGACGCTTGCTCACCACGTCGAAGATGACCGCGGCCAGCAGCACCAGACCCTTGACGACCTTCTGCCAGTTGGCGTCAATGCCAAGGATGGACATGCCGTTATTGATGACGCCCATGAACACTGCGCCGATCACTGCGCCGCCCACGGTTCCCGTGCCGCCGTAAGCCGAGGCGCCGCCGATGAAGCAGGCACCGATAGCGTCCATCTCATAGCTGTTGCCGGCGGAGGGGGCGGCGGAGTTGAACCGGGCGGTGACAACCAGAGCGGCCACGGCGGACAAAAACGCCATGTTGGTGTAGGCAAAGAACATGGTCCGGTTGGTGTTGATGCCGGAGAGCTTGGCGGCCTTTTCGTTGCCGCCCATGGCGTACAGGTGACGGCCGGGGACGGTGTTCTGCGTGTAGTATGCATAGATCAGGACGATGACGGCCAGCAGAATCAAAATGGTGGGCAGACCCTTGTGGTTGCCCAGCATCAGGGACAGGGCCATAATCAGGACGCACAGTACCGCGTTCTTGCCCCAGAACATGGATGTGCTCTGGGTTTCATAGTTGTTGCGCTTCCGTTTTGCCCGGTTCATGAACTGCGTAGCCAGATACACCGCGCACAGCACGATGCCGATCACCAGCGTGACGGGCAGAATAATTCCTTTCTCCGCGTCACCGCCGGGGACATAGCTGTTGAACAGATTCAGATAGCTTTCCGGATATCCGGAGATGGTCAGACCATCCAGAATGATCTGGGCAAGGCCCCGCCACAGGAGCATGCCGGCCAGAGTGACAATGAAGGGCGGGATGCGGATGTAGGCGATCCAGTATGCCTGCCATGCGCCGATGGCAAGACCCACCAGCAGGCAGATGATCATCGACAGCCAGATGTTCACATGCATATTGACGATCAGGGTGCCGGCTACCGAACCCACCAGAGCAACGATGGAACCCACGGACAGGTCGATGTTGCCGCCGGTGAGAATGCACATCAGCATACCGACGGCCAGAATGACCACGTAGCTGTTCTGAGAAATCAGGTTGGAGATATTCGCCGGGGTCAGCAGCGCCTGGCTTGCCGGCTTATGCGCCACGGTCATGATAAGAATTTCAAATAGAACTGTCACCAGTACCAGAGCGATCACCATGGTGTTCTTTTTCAAAAATCCGGTCAGCGGTCTTGCCACGGATTTATTTTTCGTCTCTGTCATATCGCCATTGCTCCTTTATTTCCACTGGATTTGAGGATGCAGGCCATGATGCTCTCCTGACTGGCCTGCTCGCGTGTCAGCTCGCCCACGACGGTGCCCTCGTTCATCACGTAGATCCGATCACACATGCCCAGCAGTTCCGGCATCTCCGAGGAGATCATCAAGACCGCTTTGCCCTGGGATACCAGATCGTTCATGATGCAGTAAATCTCATATTTTGCACCCACGTCGATGCCGCGGGTGGGTTCGTCTAAAATCAGGACATCCGGCTCGGCAAACATCCACTTGCTCAGCAGGACTTTTTGCTGGTTTCCGCCGGAGAGGTTGCCCACGTTTTGCTCGATGCCGGAGCATTTGGTGCGGAGAATATCCTTATACTCATTGGCGTATTTGATCTCAAGATCCTTATCCAGAATTTGATGGTGGCTGATGCGCTCCATCCGGGCCAGCGTGGTGTTCTGCCGGATGGGATTGGAAAGAATCAGGCCGTTGCCCTTTCGGTCCTCCGTGACATAGGCGAGCTTGTGATTGATGGCGTCGGTGACGGAGCGGAGGTGAACCTCCTGCCCGTTCAAAAGCAGAGTGCCATTGATGTTCGTGCCGTAGCTTCGGCCGAAAATGCTCATAGCCAGTTCCGTGCGCCCGGCGCCCATCAAACCGCTGATGCCCACGATCTCGCCCCGGCGGACATTCAGGCTCACATGGTTGCAAACCATGCGTCCGGCATAGGTTGGGTGTTCCGCGCACCATTCCCGGACCTCCATGGCAACGTCCCCGATATGACTCTCCCGCTTGGGAAAGCGGTCAATAAGCTCACGGCCTACCATGCCCTTGATGATGCGTTCCTCGTGAAAGTCATCCACACCCTTGACCAGCGTCTCAATGGTGGCGCCGTCGCGAACAATGGTGATTTTGTCCGCAACATACGACACCTCGGTCAGCTTGTGGGAAATGATGATACACGTCATGCCCTGGGATTTGAACTGAAGGAGCAGATCCAGCAGCTTCTGGGAGTCCGTCTCGTTGAGGGAGGCGGTGGGTTCATCCAAAATCAGCAGGCGAACGTTCTTCGTGAGCGCCTTGGCGATCTCCACCAGTTGCTGCTTGCCAACGCTGATATCCTTAATCTGTGTTCGGGGCGATTCTGCCAGACCCACGGTCTGGAGGTATTTTGCCGCAAGGTCGTAGGTCTTGTCCCAGTCGATGCGGGAGGTTTTGCCCTGCTCGTTGCCGAGAAACATGTTCTCTCCGATCGTGAGATAGGGGACCAGCGCCAGCTCCTGATGGATAATGGCGATACCTTTGCTCTCACTGTCGTTGATCTTGCTGAATTTACAGACCTCTCCGTCGTAGATGATATCGCCCTGATAGGTGCCGTAGGGGTAGATGCCGGACAGAACGTTCATCAGCGTGGATTTTCCGGCGCCGTTCTCGCCCACCAGAGCGTGGATCTCGCCCTCTTCCACCTCCAGATTCACGTTGTCCAGCGCCCGGACACCGGGAAATTCTTTGATAATGTTACGCATTTCCAAGAGTTTTTTTGCCAAGTCGATCCCTCCCATATCTGCTGCGATTGGCCCGCGCAAAGGCGCGGAGTTGCTTTAAAGGAAAGGCGGGCGGAGGAAACCTCCGCCCGCTCTGAGTTGATGCCGGCGGACAAGGCCAGCGAGATGACTGTGGAAAATTAGGCCAGATCCGCTTCGGTATAGTATCCGGAGTCGATCAGCAACTGCTTGTAGTTATCCTTCGTGCAGACCACGGGGTCGCACAGGAAGGAGGGGATCGCGCCGGTGCCGTTGTCATAGGTCTTGGTGTCGTTCACGGGGACTTCCTTGCCCTGGAGGATGCAGTCCACCATTTCAACAACCTGGGAGGCAAGAGTCCGCGTGTCCTTGAAGATGGACATGCTCTGGGTCCCTGCCAGCATGTTCTTCACGGAGGGCTTATCGCAGTCCTGTCCGGTGATGATGGGCATGTTGTCAGCGGTGTAGCCCGCGCCCAACAGGGCGTTGGTCACGCCGTTGGCGGTGGAGTCGTTGGAGCAGAGGACCGCGTCCAGCTTGGTTCCGGTGGGGCCGTAGCCGTTGGAGGTGATCAGGTTCTCCATACGCTTCTGGGATTCCTCAGTGGACCAGTTGGGGGTAGCGCACTGGGCCTTGGAGGTCTGGCCGGAGGGAACTACCAGCTTGCCGGAGTCGATGTAGGGCTGCAATACGTCCATAGCACCGCCAAAGAAGAAGTTCACATTGTTGTCGTCCGGCGCACCAGTGACCAACTCAATGTTGAAGGGGCCGGCCTGATTGTCCAGATCCAGCGCATCCTTTATGTAGTTGCCCTGGAACTGGCCAACCTTATAGTTATCGAAGGTGGCGTAGTAGCTGACGGCGTCGGAATTCATGATCAGACGGTCATAGGCGATGACGGGGATATTGGCGTCCTTGGCGCCCTTCAGGACCTCGGTCAGGGCAGAGCCATCAATGGAGGCGACGACCAGAACCTTGCAGCCGCCGGTAATCATGTTCTCCAGCTGGTTGACCTGAGTGGGGATGTCGTTGTCGCCGGCATACTGAAGGTCCACTTCATAGCCCGCTTTTTCAAGCTCTGCCTTCATGTTGGTACCGTCCTGATTCCAGCGCTGCAGAGACTGCGTGGGCATGGACACGCCCACCTTTACGCCGCTGGAAGCAGCGGTGCTGGAACTGGCGCTGGCACTGCCGGCGGAGGCGCTGGCTGCCCCGGAAGAGGCTCCTCCGCTGCCGCAGGCGGCGAGAGAGAGGGTCATCATTGCTGCAAGGGCCAGAGACAAAAGTTTCTTCTTCATCATATTCGCTCCTTTTCCAAATTTGTAGTACCATATGTTTTCCGCGCGCCTTTGCGCGGTGGAGTACAAAATTTGTCAAATAAAAAACGACTTTTGCAAATATACTTTTCTTAAGCAAAATATTACACATTGGGAGGTCCACTGTCAATAGATTTTTGTGCAGGTAAAACAGATTTGGCACAATTCATAAAATTGCTATGGCTATTTTTCTGTTTCCACAAGAGAATCTTACCTGCCTTTTGGGGAATAAAAAAAGCCCGCCGGGGACGTTCTGACGAACATTCCCGGCGGGGCCCCGGCCCGCTTAAAAAAAGAGTGGGAGCGAGAAACAAACGTAAACATATGCCGGCCCATTCGGGAATTCTCGTGCAGAATGGGGGAAAATGCACGCGCAAGCGTATACCGAAGTGGAGGTTGGGATGGTGCGGTGCGGTCTTATACTTGCGCGATAAACTCGGCGATATACCGCAGAGCTGCACCCACACAGATGGATCGGTCGTGATAGCGGCAGAAGTGAACATAGTCCCCATCATCGGTAAAGGGATTCAGACGGCTCAGCCGATCTTCCAGCGCCCCCTGATAGTCGGCCAGATACTGGGGGAATGCGCCGCCGATGACCACGTTACAGTCCAGCATGGTGTGGATATTACTGACGGCCAGGGCCAGATCGTCCAGATATGTCTCCCAGGTGTTCTGGTAGGCGGGATTTCCGGCAGAGAGGCCGGCATAGAATTCCTCCAACGAGATGTGCAGGTCGTCTGAGAGTCGGGTGGCGGAGCAGTATGCCTCCAAACATCCCCGCTTGCCGCAGTTGCACATCCGCCCGCCGGGGTGAATGCACATGTGGCCGAATTCCGCGGAGCGGTGATGGTCGCCGTCGTAAGCGCTGCCGTTTACCAGAATTGCGCCGCCGATGCCCCGGCTGAGGGAGAGATAGGCCAGATTTTCCATCTCCGTATGATTCCACCATTCCGCAAAGCCGCCGCAGGTGGCGTCGTTGTCCAGAAACGTGGGATAGGGAATATAGCGGTTTACCCAGATGGAACTCATTTTTCCGATTCGGGCGGTGGGAGCATACTCAATGATGGTCTGGTCCGCGTTGACGATGCCTGGGACCGTGATCCCAACGCCCAGCAGCCGTTCCCGGGAAAGATTGCCGTCATCCAAAAACTGCTCCAACCGACCGGCCAATTCTCTGGCGGCCGGCTCGGTGTTTTCAAAGGGCCGGACAAACTGCTGAAAGGCCAACTGGTTGCACTTCAGGTCCAGCGCCACCATGCGGATGCTGCCGCTGGACAGCTCAATGCCGACGGCAAAACGGGCGTCCGGTATCACGGAGATCAGCCGTGGCTTTCGCCCGCCAGTGGAGTCCGTGGTGCAGGAGGCATCGATCAGGCCCATGGCGCTCAGTTCCTTTAGGTTCTGCGTCAGGGTGGGCAGACTCATAAAAAGCTCTGTGGCCAGGTCCTGCTTGGTGAGCGGTTCCCCCGAATTGATCAGGCTGCGAAACACACGGTTCCGATTCTGCCTGCGCAGTTCGATGGTGGATATCGTTCCGGACTTTACCACAGCATTCGCCTCCAACTTTTACAAAAGTATTTTACAATTAATATGAATATAGCACAGCACTTCACCGATTGCAAGAAGACTTCAAAGAAAAATTATAATTTCGTGCTGTGTCGCGCCGGGGAAAAAAGCAGATGGCGGACACTTACGGTCGAATCGCGGTGTTGTGCTTCCCAAAAAGGTGTGGTAAAATACAAGACATTCAAGATACAGGCGTATATTTGGATAGAGCCAAGACCTCAAAGAACGGCGGACGCGGAGCGGCCTTGCCGGATGGAGGTTAAATAGGAGGGATATTATGAAGCACCGTCGCGCATCCACCCTAATGGTGCTTTCCGCTGGGGTGTTCCTGCTTCTGACCGGCTGCGGCGAGGCGGACGCGGCTTCCACCTCTGCGCCCGTATCCATTACGGTCTGGAATTATTACAACGGCGCGCAACTCACCTCTTTCAACGCCCTGGTGGATGCGTTCAACGCCACCGTGGGCAAGGACGAGGGAATCGTTGTGACCAGCAGTAGTCAGGGGACGGTATCCGATCTGGCCAACAACGTGCTAGCCGCCGCAAAGGGCGAGGTGGGCGCGGAGGAACTGCCTGCCATCGTCGCCGCTTACGCCGATACGGCGTATCAACTGGATCAGATGAGTTTTGTGGCGGATCTGGACGCATATCTGACGGAGGAGGAACAGAATCGGTATGTGGAGAGTTTCCTGAAAGAGGGCCAGTTCAACGGGCAAGAGATCAAGATATTCCCAGTGGCCAAGTCTGTGGAGATCCTGACGGTAAACGAGACAGACTGGGATGTTTTTGCCCAGGCGACCGGCACATCGCTGGACGCTCTTGCCACGGTGGAGGGTGTTACGGAAACGGCCGAGGCCTACTACAACTGGACGGACAGCCTGACTCCCGAGCCGAATGACGGCAAGGCTCTGTTCGGACGAGACGCCATGGCCAACTACTTTTTTGCCGGTTCCATGCAGCTGGGGACGGAACTCATTACCGTGGAGAACGGAAAGGCGGCGCTGAATTTTGACCGCGGTGTGATTCGAAAGCTATGGGACAACTACTATGTTCCTTATGTAAAAGGGTATTTCACGGCTACCGGCCGTTTCCGCAGCGACGATCTGAAAACAGGCAATATCATTGCCTGCGTCGGTTCCTCCTCCAGCGCCACCTACCTGCCCGACACCGTTTCCACCAGTGACACGGAAAGCCATTCGATCAAACTGAAAATACTGCCCTGTCCTCAATTCCGGGGCGGGAAGCCCTGCGCCATCCAGCAGGGGGCGGGGATGGTGGTCACAAACGGCCCGGAGACGGAGATCGCTGCCAGTGTTGAGTTTTTGAAATGGTTTACGGACGCGGAGCGGAATATTCAATTTTCTGTGAATTCGGGCTATCTCCCCGTTACGAAGGCGGCAAACAGTATGACGGCCATTAAGGACAGCGGCCTGGCACTTACGGAGCTGATGGAAGAGATCCTAACGGTATCTGTGGACACAGTCAATGAGAATCTTCTCTATACGCCGCCGGCATTTGAAGGCGGATGTAGTATCCGCAATGAGCTGGAGTATTCCATGAGCGATCAGGCGGTGGCGGATCGGAAAGAGGTTCTTGCCCGCCTTCAGACGGGAGAGAGTCTGGATTCGGCGGCAGAGGCCTTTGTCTCGGACCGGCATTTCGAGGAGTGGTACGAGGCGACTCTGACCAAACTCCAAGATCTGATGGAGAGCTGAGCGGCTCTGTTTCCTCGCCGGCAGACTGTTTGGGAGGGAGAGTGCTTATGAAACTGAATAAGACGGCGGAACCCAGTGCGGCGCGGCCTGTGTCCAGTTTCCTCATACTCCCCATGCTGGGACTGCTGGCCCTGGAGATTGCCCTCCTTATGGGAAGTGTTTTTATCAGCGGAGTTTTCCCGCAACTGCGGGAAAATGCCAATCAAATGCTGATTCAGCAGGTGGAAAACCGACGGGACTATCTGGAAACCGCCATGGTTTCGTCCTGGAGCAATCTCTCATCGCTGCGGGAGACCATCAACGCCACCGCCTCCGACATGATTGAAGACGGATCACTGGATCCGGATGCGCTGGGGCCAAGCGGCTCCGGCCCGGGCGGAGACGAGCTGCTGACCAGAATTGTCCCGGAGCTGACTTCCACCCTGTACGCCAAGCGGCTCTCCGGTGTTTTTGTGATCCTGAATACCCGGGAGCTCTCCGATGATTTCAATTGGGAGGACGCCTCCTTCTCCGGCATCTGCATTCGGGACATGGACCCTTCCTCCCCCCAATCCATGCGCAACGCGGACTTGCTGCTGGTGCGGGCACCGGTGGCTGTGATCCGGTCGCGCCTGTCCACCAGCTCGGACTGGAAACCGCAGTACACGTTCCGCTCCGGCTCCGGACGGGACTTTTTTCAACAGCCTTTCCAGATTGCGCGGAATGCGGAGGGGAGCCTTTCCACACAATATTGCGGCTATTGGAGCGAGCAGCCCTATCGGCTGGATGGCTCCGACACGACCTGTATCTCCTATTCTCAGCCGCTGAAGCTGAGGAACGGAACGGTCTACGGTGTTCTGGGCGTTGAATTGCAGACAGATTACCTGAGCCGTCAACTGCCCGCCGAAGAGCTTTATAAAGACGCCGGTTCCTATATTCTTGCGACCTGCCGTGACGGCGTCTACAAGCCCGTGCTGGCCGATGGTGTGTTTTCCGACCGGATGCCGGAGACGCTGACGGTTGAGACGCGCAGCGATGGCAGCGTCAGCTTTGAATCGGACGGGCGGAAGTACTGCGCCGCCATAAAACCTCTGCGACTATACAGCAACAATGCCCCCTTTTCGGGGACGGAATGGGTGCTGATCGGCGCGGCGGCGGAGAAGGATTTATATTACTTCTCCAATTACATGCGTACCCTCCTGATTGTCATCGCGCTGGTGACGATTCTCTTTGGAGCTTTAGGCAGCGCCTTTATCAGCCGCAGTCTGGCGGATCCTATCAAGACTCTGGCGGATCGGGTGGCCGAAGCCCGAAAAAGTCACACCGGGATCCCGGACCTGCCGGCTACGGGGATCAGGGAGATCGACCAGTTTTCCAAGGCCATTGTCTCCCTCAGCCGCAGCGTGATGGAATCCTCAACCCAGATGCTGCGGATCATTGATATGGCAAGCGTCGAACTTGGCGGATTCGAGTACCGCGACGGCGAATCCATGTTCATCACGGAGAACTTCTTCCCAATGCTGGGGATTAAGGATGTGGATATAGCCGGGATAACCCAGCAGCAATTTGGGCGGCTGCTGGAGCAATTGGATTCAAATTTAATTTCCAAGAGCGCAAAGAAGGATTCCCGCCTGTACAAAATCAAGGAAGGAGACAGCGTGCGCTATATCCGCGTGAGCATCCGGCGGGACGGCGGCTGTCTGGTGGGCCTGGCGGAGAATGCCACTGCGGCCACATTGGAGCGGCTGCGGATTGAACACGAGCGGGACTATGACCTGTTGACCGGCATTTACAACCGACGGGCATTCTGCCGCATGGTTGACGATCTGTTCCTGTCTCCGGAGCAGCTTGGGACGGCGGCACTGCTGATGATCGACCTGGATAATCTGAAGGGCATCAACGACCGCTTCGGCCATGATTCCGGGGACCAGTACATTCGCTGTGCGGGCCAGTGTTTTCTGCACGCAGCCCCAACGGGAACACTGGTGGCGCGGCAGTCCGGCGATGAATTTTTCTTACTCTTTTATGGGTATTCAGATCAGAGCGAGATTCGGAGCAAGATCGGCCAGCTTGTGGATGCCGTGCGGAAGGAATCCATCATCCTGCCGGATGGATTGCCGCAGTATCTCAGCATTTCAGGCGGTGTTGCATGGTATCCCCGCGACAGCCGCGACATCGGAGAATTGATGAAGTATGCCGATTTTGCCATGTATCAGGTCAAACACGCCCGAAAAAACAATGTGGCGGAGTTTGATCTGGAGCAGTATCAACAGGCCAACGATTCTTCCGAGTGCCGTCAGGAATTTCATAGGATACTGGACGAGGGACGGCTTACTTACCATTTTCAGCCTATTGCGGACGCCCATACCGGCAAAATTATGGCCTATGAAGCGTTGATGCGGGTGGATGCCACCACGCTGAAGGGCCCGGAGCAGATCCTGAACATTGCCCGGAGGGAGGGGCGCCTGAATGATATTGAGCGGCTGACGTGGTTCAAGTCTGCGGAGATTTTTCAGGATCTGCTGGATCAGGGGCAGGCCTTACCGGACGCGCTGCTGTTTGTCAATTCCATCGCAAGCCAGGCCCTGACGCCTCGGCGCGCGGCGGAATTCCACCGGCGTTTTTCCACGCTTCAGCCCCGCATTGTCACGGAGATTTTGGAGTCTGAAGACATGGACAATGCGTGTACCTGCGCCAAACGGGAGGCTCCGGGATTTTCCGGCATGTTTGCGTTGGATGACTATGGCAGCGGCTATAACAGCGAGAAGAATCTGTTGGAGTTAGCTCCTGCTTTTACAAAAATTGACATCTCTATTATTCGCAGCATTGATGCCAGCCGGGATCGTCAGGAAATTGTTTCTAATTTGGTGGCCTATGCCCATCAGCGGAACATGAAGGTGATTGCCGAGGGAGTGGAGACACCCCGGGAACTGGAGACGGTGATCGATTTGGGGGTGGATCTGATGCAGGGATATTTTCTCGGCCGCCCCACCGCCATTCCGCATAAGGAGATCACGTCGGAGGCGATGGAGCTGATTCGGGGAAAGAAATCTGCGGGAGAGCATGGATTTCCTCCGAAAATTTGAAAGGGAGATCCACGGCAGTTGAGGGCAGGGGTTGACGACGTTCCGTCGGCCCGCCTTTTCTGCCGGGAGCGCCCTGCCCCGCGAGGTCTGATTTCGGAAAACGGAGAGCGGACACGGCAAAGGCGGGTCCGTTCCATGCAAAAGAGAGTGAATGAATGTATTGCGTAAATTATGCACTTTTCAAGAATATGCATGCATATTTTTATATCTACTGCAAGGCAGTTATTGTTAAAATGCATAATTTAGTTATTATTTTATAGGCGAAATGCTGGTTACTTTCACAAATGAAATAACTTCAAACAAATATTTATTCATTTTTTATGGAAAAGTATTGACATTTTACTTTTGGCGTGATAAGGTATAGCAAGTTTCAGAAGAAGGGGTCTCCCTTCCATGGAAAAGTAATGAATAGGACCCGCACCTGCGGGTGAGCACATTTTTGGAAAAGGATGAGTTAATTATGAAAAAGTTTTTTGCGCTTGCGCTGAGTCTGGCAATGGCTCTGTCCCTGGCCTCCTGCGGCAGCAGCGGAGCCGCGTCCTCCGGCTCTGCCGCCTCTGGCAGCGGTTCGGCTTCCGGCAGCGGCTCTGCCGCGGCTACTATTGAGACTGTGACCCCCGGCGAGCTGACCGTGGCTACTTCCCCCGACTTCGCTCCCTATGAGTTTTACGCCATCGGAAAAGACGGCAAGCCCATGCTGGCTGGCTTCGATATGGCTCTGGCACAGTACATTGCTGATTACATGGGTCTTAAGCTGAACGTCGTCCCCATGGATTTTGACGGTGTTATCATGGAAGTGGGTATGAACAATGTGGATCTCGGCATGGCTGGCCTTTCTCCCGACCCTTCCCGCGCCAACGCCATGGATTTCTCCGACATCTATTATACCGGCGGGCAGTCTCTGGTGACGGTGAAAGCTAATGCCGACAAGTACAATTCCTTTGAGTCGATCAACGACCCCAACGTATCCGTGGGTGCGCAGACCGGTTCCATTCAGGCCGACCTTGCCCAGAAGGATTCCCCCAATGCCAGCATCATCCAACTGGCAAAGGTTACCGACATCATTGCGGAGCTGCTGTCTGGCAAGCTGGACGCCGCTTATATTGAGACCGCTGTTGCTAAGAGCTATCAGATCAATTACCCCGATCTGCAGCTTGTGATGGATGTTCCCTATGATGTGGAGGGCTCCGCCATCGGTGTGCAGAAGGGAAATCAGCCGCTGATGGAGGCTGTCAACGCTGCTATCGCCGCCGCCAAGGCCGACGGTTCTCTGGAGAAGTTTGTGGCAGACGCCAATGAGCAGGCTTCCGGCAGCAAGTATGAGGGTCTGCTGGATGAGAACGGCAACGTAAAGACGGACGCAGCTGCTTCCTCCGCTTCTTCCGCGGCTTCCTCCTCTGCCGCATCTACTTCTAAGGCAGGTTGAGCGGTCAAAACTTGAATTCTGCTCAATTCCTCCCCGTTTTTTCGGGGAGGAATTGGCCTGTTTCCAAGCCCCTGACCTGAATTGAAAGGAGCCATTCCATGAGCAACTTGATAACCGCGGAACACTTCCAAATGGTTGCGCAGTATGCCGACCTCTTTAAGCAGGGCATGGTGATTACCATTCTGCTCTCTGCGCTGACGGTGTTGTTCGGCTTTTTCCTTGCGCTGATGCTTGCAATCATGCGCCTGTCCAACCTCAGACCGTTCCGCTTTCTGGCTGTGGACAGGGAGGGCCATCTGCGGGAGCAGGGGTTTGCGTTTGCACTGAGCCGGTTCAACCCCGTCAGCTTTATCGCCACCGTCTATGTGGAGGTCTTCCGCGCCACGCCTATGCTGGTGCAGCTGTGGCTGGTATACTATCTGCTGTTTGATAAGGCTGTGATTGACCTGCCCAAGGTGACTGTGCTGGGTTTCATCCGTCTGGAGCGGTTCATTCCCGGCGTGGTGGCGCTGGCGCTGAACTCCGGCGCATACCTCTCCGAGATCGTTCGTGCCGGTATCCAGTCCATCGACGGGGGCCAGACCGAGGCAGCGCGCTCTCTGGGACTGACGCAGGGACAGAACATGCGTTACGTCGTGCTGCCCCAGGCCATCAAGAATACGCTGCCTGCCATCGCCAACGAATTTGTTACCATCATCAAGGAATCCGCCATTACATATACCATCGGTGTGCAGGATATTATGTCCGCCGTTAACGCCACCAAGGGTGCGTTGTACATTATGGCGGAGCCGCTGATTGTGGCGACGGTCATGTATTTCTGCCTGACCTTCCCCACCAGCAAGATCATTGCATACTTCGAGAGGAGGATGAGCCGTGGCGACAGGCGGTAGTCTGATCCGGGTCATCGGACTGAAAAAATACTACAACCGAGGCGCTATCAAGGCGCTGGACGACGTGTCAGTGGACATTAACCGGGGCGACGTGATGGTGGTCATCGGCCCCTCCGGCTCCGGAAAGTCCACGTTCCTCCGGAGCCTCAACCTGCTGGAGGAGCCTACGGAGGGCTCCATCGTCTTTGACGGTGTGGATATAACCAAGAGCAGAACGAAGACCGAGGACGGAAAGACTTTGAAACTGAACATCGATCAGCACCGTCAGAAGATGGGCATGGTGTTCCAGCACTTCAATCTGTTTCCCCATAAGACGATCCTGGACAATATGACGCTGGCCCCCATCAAGGTCCGGCATATGGATAAGGCTGCGGCTGAGGAAAAGGCGTTGACTCTGCTGGATCGCGTCGGGCTGAAGGACCGGGCGGGGGCCTATCCCATCCAGCTTTCCGGCGGGCAGAAGCAGCGGGTCGCCATTGTGCGGGCGCTTGCCATGGAGCCGCAGGTCATGCTGTTTGACGAACCTACCTCCGCTCTGGACCCCGAGATGGTGGGCGAGGTGCTGGACGTGATGAAGGAGCTGGCCCGGGAGGGCATGACCATGGTGGTTGTCACCCACGAGATGGGTTTTGCCCGGGAGGTGGGCAACCGGGTGCTGTTCATGGCGGACGGAAAGCTGCTGGAGCAGGGAAGTCCCGACGATATTTTCGGCCACCCTGAAAACCCCCGGCTTCAGGACTTTTTGAGCAAGGTACTGTAAACGGTAAGGATACGCATCTTCGGGCAGCACTGTCTGTCGGGGGGCACTGCAAACGCAGCAGTTTCGGAAATACAGAGAAGCCCCGGAGACGTTCACGTCCCCGGGGTTTTTTTAGATCAAGATAAAGAACCATTTTTAAAAAAACAGAGCAGCGCCGCTGCGGCATAAAGCCTGCTCCGGTCCGGGCTGAAAGACGGGCAGCTCAGCGGCTCATGTAATTGTACAGGACCATCGCGGTCTCCTGCCGCGTGGCTATTCTGGCGGGATAGAACTTTCCTTTGGCACCGCTGACGATGCCCAGCCCCTGCGCGATGGCCAAATAGCCAAGGTCGTCGGCGGAGATCTGAGAGGCATCCCGGAAGGAGGTGACAAAGATGCCCTTGAGCTGTGCCGCTTGGGAGTATGGTGAGGCGCTTATAAGAGCCTTCACCAGTTCCAGCCGCGTCACGGAATGCTCCGGACTGCGCGAGCCCCGGGCAAGAAAGCCCTCGTTCCACGCAGCCTCATAGAGCTGGTCCAGCGTACCGTCATCGGCGAGATCCTCCGTATCGAAACTGTATCCGCAGGAGTTGAGCAGCAGTACCAGCAAATCCCTCTGGGTCAGCTTCGCGGAGGGCTGGAATTTGTCGCTGTCGCTGAAACGGACGCCGGCGTCCGCCAACGCCTGAATCTTAGCTTTGGCATAACTGGCGGAAATGTCGGAGTACGCGGCGGAGACACCCTCCGGCTCCTCCCGCACCAGCTTGCCGGTCTTTGCAGCCACGCCAAGGACCGCCTTGCCGTCCGCCTCATAGGTATAGCCCAATACATAGCGGTAAGCCACGGAGCCGCAGGCGTCGGCATAGATCTTCCACACCGGGATGGCGGTGTCCACGGACACGGGATAGGCGATGTATTGGAGTCTGGCGGCGTAAGCTCCGCAGTAGGCGGTCAGAGCCGTTTTTTCTGCCACCAGGCCGTCGGCGGACTGGAATTTCAGATCTTTGTTCCAGCTGCTGCTGAAGCACATCACGGAGCCGTCTCCGGGATCGACGGTGATGTCCACGCCGTTGTTGTGATAGAAGTATCCGTTTTCCTGCCGGTCGTACCGGAACTCGCCGTCCTCACCTCCGTACAGAGCCACGTGGGAGACGTAATCCGGACAGAACAGCTTTAAGAAGGCATCCGCCGTGCTTTGAAGCCGAGCGCGGTCGGCCTGCACGTCTTTCATGTAAGAGGGGCGGTATCCCCAGCCGCTGAGCAAAGCGCCGGTTTTGGCGTTGACTGTGAGGGATTTGAACTGCTGGTAGCCGCCCTTGCGGTAGTCAGTCTCGCTCACGTCTTTCAATTCGCTGAACGCCGGAGTGCGCTTGTACCAGAGGGTGCAGACCACGTCGTCCGTGTCCGGGTCCTGACTGTAACTTGAAGAGGAGAGAGTATAGGAGCTCAGCCCCAGCGCCGTCACCTTGCGGACGGCGGTGTCTAACGCATCCTTGGAGAGTACGCCCTGAAGCTTTTGAATGGCGGCCTGCTCGGCGTCGCTCAGCCCGCCGTCGGCTTTGCCGTCCTCGCGGGCGGCGGTGACGCTGGGGATGCCGTTTCCGCTGCTGCCTGCTGCGGCGTTCAGACCGTCCCACACGCTGGTCAGGTCCACCACCGCGCCGGTCTGGGCGTCCACATAGAGGTCGTCGCCGGAGAGGGGCACGTAGCGCAGCACGGTGGCTTTGCCGTCATCCGTATCCACATACTGAAGCTCCAGCTTCACGGCGGAGGATAGGGAGGAACTCGCGGCGGCGGCGGTCACCTTCGGGGAGGCAGACGGCAGCGTACCCACGCGGGCCTCATAGACATCGTCGCGGCTGAAATAGGTTACGGTGCCGTCCGTGGAATTGACCTGAACCTGTACATGGATGGGGGAGGGCACGCCGCCCAGCTTCAGCTGCGCGGAGAACGAAAAATCTGCGCCGGAATAGTACAGAGGCGAAGCGGCGTTGTCTGCCGTCAGTGTCGCGGTCTCACCGCCGGACAGCACCCTGACCAAAAACGCGCCAGCAGTCTTGGCCGCCTGCGCTGCCGTGACCTTGGCCAGCGTGGGGGCGTAACCGCCGGCGGCCAGCGGCATGACGCCGCCCTGATTGAGGCTGTACTGCATGACCTTGCCGGCAGAGGAGGCCAGAATGTTGAGACTGCCGCCCTCGTCGTCGGACCAGCTCAGGGACCAGTAGCGCAGCGCGCCCATGTCCTGTACCGTCCCATTGAACTCCGTATAGCGGTTGGAGACGTCCACCGCCTTTTTTACGGCCAGTGTCACCTCCGTCAGCTCCTGATCCATGGCGGTGTCCGCCGCCAGCGCGGGTACGCACAGGCTGACCGCCAGCAGAAAACTCAGCGCCAGAGACAGGCATCTTCGTTTCAGATTCATAATGATTCTCCTTTTCTCGTTTTCACCGCGGAACGCAGGAATCGGTCCGTTCCGCTTTCATTGGAGATAGACGCAGGCGCTGGAAAAAAGTTCCGATCTTTTAAAAGAAAATTCGGAAATAGCGGCGACCGCGCAAGCGAACAAAGCCCGGAGCGCACCACGTGTCCGCAGTCCGGAGGACGACCGGCAAAAAAATAGAGCATCACTCTTGCAGGACGGCTGAATGAGCGGTAAAATTAACTGGCTGTATTACGTGCGGCGGCGTTTGCTCCGGCATCAGCCCCGGCAGGCGCAGACCGGCATATTGGCGCAAGCAAAGAAAAGGAGTACAGGACTATGACCGAGGAAAAACTGAAGGCAGTGGCCGCCATTGAGGAAAAAGCGGACCTGATCGTCCGGACGGCGGATTCCATCTGGGGATTTGCCGAGCTGTCCCTACAGGAGGAGCAGTCCGCCGCATTGTATTGCGAAACTTTGAAAAACGAGGGCTTCACGGTGGAGAGGGGAATCTGCAACATCCCCACGGCCTTTTCCGCCAGCTTCGGTGCGGGCCGTCCCGTGATCGGCATTCTGGCGGAGTACGACGCCCTCTCCAGCCTCTCGCAAAAGGGCGGTAACCTGAAACGCGAAGAGGTTGTTCCCGGCGGCTGCGGACACGGCTGCGGACACAATCTGCTGGGCGCGGGGGCCATGGCCGCGGCGCTGGGGGTAAAGGCGTATCTGGAGAATACCAAGCGCTCCGGTACTGTGGTTCTGTATGGCTGCCCCGGCGAGGAGGGCGGTGCGGCAAAGGCATTTATGGCCCGCGACCAGCTCTGGCGCGGACTGGACGCCGCCCTGACCTGGCACCCCGAGGACCGCAACGAGGTGGCCACCGGGTCCTCCAACTCCTGCATCCAGGTGCAGTATCACTTTACCGGCGTGGCGTCTCACGCCGCGGGAAGCCCGGAGCGGGGGCGCAGCGCTCTGGATGCGGTGGAGCTGATGAACATCGGCGTTCAGTTCCTGCGGGAGCACATGAGCGACAAGGCCCGCGTCCATTATGCCATCACCGATGCGGGCGGCCGCAGCCCCAACGTGGTCCAGCCCCGGGCGACGGTTTTGTACATGGTCCGTTCCAACCACGTATCCGAAGCGGTGGAGCTTCAAAAACGGGTGGATCGGATTGCTCAGGGCGCCGCTCTCATGACCGACACCGCCTTTGAGCGGAAATTTATCGACGGCCTCGCGGATACAATTACCAACCACACGCTGGAAAAGCTGCTCCATGAGAATTTCAGGGAGCTGGGCGTCCCCACCCACACGGAGGAGGAGTTGGCCTTTGCCGACGGCCTCGCCGAAACCTATGAGGGGGCGGATACCCTGCCGGGCATCGGATGTGATTACAATTCGGAATATGCCGCGCGGATAAAAACTCTGCGTAGTGAAAACGGCCGCGCCATGAATGATTTTCTCCTGCCTCTTTATCAGGGGGAGGCGTTCAAGCCCGGTTCCACCGACGTGGGGGACGTCAGCTGGGAGTGCCCCACGGCGCAGATTCATGTAGCGTCCTGGCCCAACGGATGCCCAGGCCACAGCTGGCAGAATGTATCCTGCGACCGAACATCCATCGGCCACAAGGCGGCGATCCATGCCGGAAAGGTACTGTGCGCGGCGGCCATCGATCTTATGAATAGTCCGGAGATGCTGGAGTCGGCAAAGACGGAATTTCTTGAGCGGACTGCGCAGGGGTATAGCTGTCCGATTCCGGAGGACGCCGTCCCCACCGTGGCGGACTGAGGATCCCGTAGACAAAGCGCCCCCTGCCCGCCGGGTTCCGGCTGACAGGGGGCGCTGCTTTTGAGCTGTATTAAGAGGTCGGAGTCCGAACAGGAGTGAGGCATGACCGTGCCGCCTTATCCATGGAGCAGTGCCGCCGCAAACCGCGCGGCCTCTTTTTCCGCGGCCTCCCGGTGGGAGGCCGGGTTGAGAAAGCTAGCTTTAGCAATCAGCCCACCGACCGTTTTCTCCAGCGCGGCGAATAGCTGTTCCGTGCTTCCACCGGCACAGCACGCAAAGGCGGCAACGCGGCTTTGCCGCAGATCGTGGGACTTCAAAAACGTGTTCAGCGGGGGAGTGATGCGGTTGGCCCAGACGGGGGAACCCAAAATGACGAGGTCATATTTTTCCGGATCGCACGCATAAGGCTTTAACTTCGGCGCAGTTGACAAAGAGGCCGCCGCGCCGCCGAACACATACTTACTTGCATTTCCCCGCGGATAATCCTTCACCGGCTCCAGCTCCAGCGTGTCGGCTTCCAGCTTTTCGGCAAGGAGCCGGGCTGCGTATCGGGTGTTGCCCTCAAACGAATAGTAGACAATCAGTGTTTTCATGATTCTTTCTCAAACCCTTCTTTCAGCAGTTTTTTTGATTCCGCACACCAGCGCAGACTGCCTTCATATAACTCCAGACCAAATCGGCTGGTGAGATAGTAGTAGAGTTGCGGCCCGTCATCAACTTCGTTCAGGGAGCCCAGCCGCTCCGCGATGGGCACTGGCCATAAGGACTCTTGCAGTATATCATATGCATCTATAAAATTATATATCAGACGGATAGGTCTATCAAGCTGTACTTTCCCAAAATCGAAGAGGCCAAGACGCATTTGAAAACTAAAAACGCAAGGACTCTGCTCGGCAGACAACGATTCTGAGGTCTGACAAATATTCAATAAAAATTGCGTATTTTGTAAAATACGCTGTGTCATCAGAGACTTTTCAGGACGAATTTATGAAAATTGCCGCTGCTTTGGCGGTTGACTTTCCTCTTCTTCGCCGCTACAATAAGACCAATCCATACGCGATTTGAATTTTCGGGAATATAAATTTTACAGGAAGGAGCCTGCCGGTTATGACCTTTACGAATTGCTTCCATACGGATATGACCGCGTCTGCAAACCACGCAGAGGCTCCTTTCGCCTGCGCAAATTTTGCTTCTAACAATGCCATCGCTCTGATTCTGGACGCCGTAATTGCGGCGTCCATTATTATTGCGCTCATTAGCATTACCCTCATTACCATTACGCTGGTACTGGGCCTGTCTGTTCTGCTGGCAGCTCTGGTACTGGTATTGGTACTGGCACTGGTAGTTCTGCTGATTTTGGAAGAAGTGAATAGGCACAGGAGACGTCGAACCGCGTGATTCAGGATACGAAAAGCGGCTGCGCTCTTGGAGTGCAGCCGCTTTTTTGTATAGATCGGGCTTCCATCTGCGGGAATACGGACCGGACGGCCGCCGGTCCAACCCCCGCCACAGGACCAAAAAATTTGAAGGAGATTTTTACGATGAAAAAGAAAAATGTTTGCAGCTTTGTTCTTGCTGCCGCCATGATGGCGACTCTCGCCGGCTGCGGAAGCAGCGGCGCATCCTCCGCTCCCGCAGCATCCGGCGGCAGCGCCTCCGGTTCCGCAGCCGCGTCTTCCGCCGCCATCAAGATCGGCGGCATCGGACCCCTCACCGGCGGAGCCGCCGCATACGGCGTAGCTACCCGCAACGGCGCGCAGATTGCTGTGGATGAGATCAACGCCAAAGGTGGCCTGCAATTTGAACTGAACTTTCAGGATGACGAGGCCGACGCCGAAAAGGGTGTCAACGCCTATCACACGCTTCAGGACTGGGGTATGCAGATCGTATACGGCTGCACCACCACCGGCTCCTGCGTCAATGTGGCGGCTGAGACCAATACCGACCGGTACTTCCAGCTGACGCCCTCCGCCTCCTCCACCGATGTGACTGCGGGCAAGGACAACGTGTTCCAGGTCTGCTTCACCGATCCCGGTCAGGGCACTACCGCCGCCGACTATGTGGCGGATCAGGGCCTCGCCAAGAAGGTGGCTGTTCTCTATAACAATGGTGACGCCTATTCCACCGGCATTGCCACCGCTTTTGCCACCGAGGCAGCGGCCAAGGGCCTGGAAGTGGTCTCCAACACCACGTTCCCCGACGACACCAACACGGATTTCTCCGTCCAGCTCTCCGACGCGAAGAACAACGGTGCGGAGCTGGTGTTCATGCCCATCTATTACACGCCCGCCTCTCTGGTTTTGAATCAGGCCAAGAGCATGGATTATTCTCCCATCTTCTTCGGCGGCGACGGCATGGACGGCATTTTGTCCATGGAGGGCTTTGACACCTCCCTTGCCGAGGGCCTGATGCTCATGACCCCGTTCAATGCCTCCGACGCCAGCGCAGCCGACTTTGTGGACAAGTATAAGGCGGCCTACGGCGAGACCCCCAACCAGTTTGCCGCCGACGGCTATGACTGCATCTACGCCATAAATGCCGCCTGTGAAAAGGCCGGTATCACCGCCGACATGAGTCATGAGGATACCTGCGAAGCCATGATCGCCGCCTTTACCGCCTCCGATTTCAGCGTGGACGGTCTGACCGGCAAGGGTATGACCTGGGGCACCAACGGCGAGGTCTCCAAGGCTCCCATGGTTGTGAAGGTTGAAAACGGCGCTTATACCACCATGTGATTCCTCATTCCCCCAGCCCATCGGGACTGGGAGGCCGCAATCGGCCTCCCGGTTCCCGTTGTTCATGCCGGCAGGACCCGGCCCGCCGCGGCAGGCCGGGTCCTTCTGGTACGAACACTCAAATTTGTGAAAGCAGGTGTCTCTTGCTATGACGATCCTCTCCAATTTGATCAGCGGCATCAGCCTGGGCAGCATATATGCCATCATCGCATTGGGTTACACCATGGTCTACGGTATCGCCAAAATGCTGAATTTTGCCCACGGTGACGTCATTATGGTGGGCGGGTATCTGTGCTTTTGCACCACCGCCTACCTGGGCTGGAGTCCGCTGCCCGCCGTGCTTTTGGCGATCGTGGGCTGCACGGTGCTGGGCATTGTGGTGGAGCGGCTGGCGTACAAGCCGCTGCGCTCTGCGCCCTCTCTGGCTGTGCTGATCACAGCCATCGGCGTGAGCTATTTCCTCCAGAATGCGGCGCTGTTGCTGTGGGGCTCCGACCCCAAGGTGTTTCCCACCTTCTTCAGCTTTTCGGGAAAAAGCGGCGTGGCCCTATTCGGCGGTCAGCTCAACATCACCTATGTGGCGATGATCACGGTGACCGTATGCCTCATCATCATGCTAGCGCTGACCATGTTTACCGGCCACACCAAAATGGGCAAGGCCATGCGGGCGGTGTCCGAGGATAAGGGGGCGGCACAGCTCATGGGAATCGACGTGAACTTCACCATCTCCATGACCTTCGCCATCGGCTCGGGCCTGGCGGCCATCGCAGGAGTTCTGCTGTGTTCCACCTATCCCACGCTGATGCCCACCACCGGCTCCATGCCCGGCATCAAGGCATTTACCGCTGCCGTGTTCGGCGGCATCGGCTCCATTCCCGGGGCTTTGCTGGGTGGGCTGCTGCTTGGTGTGATCGAGATTTTTGCCCGGGCCTATGTCTCCACCCAGCTGTCCGACGCCATTGTGTTTACGGTGCTGATCCTGGTGCTGCTGGTAAAGCCCTCCGGACTTCTTGGCAGACTGATCCGCGAGAAAGTGTGAGGTGAGAAGGATGGCAATGAAATTGAAACATATAGCTCTCTCCACCCGCTCTAACTTCATCACCTATGGAATGGTAATCGTGGCTTACGCCGTTATGGAGGCGCTGCTCTCCGGCGGACTTTTGACGTCCTCGCTAAAGGGGATGCTGGTCCCCATCTGCGCGTATGTCGTTATGGCGGTGTCGCTGAATCTGACGGTGGGCATCATGGGCGAGCTGAGCCTGGGCCACGCGGGCTTTATGAGCGTGGGCGCGTTTGCGACCGTCATCGCGGCGGCTGCTCTTGGAAGTACGGTTGCCGGCCCGGTGCGGCTGGCGGCGTCCATGGCCGTGGGCGGCGCGGCTGCGGGGCTGGTCAGCCTGATCGTGGTGGTGCCGGTGCTGCGGCTTCAGGGCGATTACCTGGCCATCGTAACCCTTGCCTTCGGCGAGATCATCAAAAATATCATCAACTGCGTGTACGTGGGTCTGGACGGCGCGGGCATTCACTTCGGGATGAAGGATGCCGCCGCCCTGGGACTGGCAGCGGACGGCAAAATGCTGCTGCAGGGTCCCATGGGCGCGGTGGGTATCCCGAAGCTCTCCTCCCTCACAGCCGGATTCATTCTCATGATGCTGACGCTGGCGGTTGTTTTGAACTTTGTTCACAGCCGGTCGGGACGGGCGGTCATGGCCCTGCGGGACAACCGGATTGCCGCTGAGTCCGTGGGTATTTCCCCGACCCGGTACAAAATGATGGCCTTTGTCACCTCCGCCGTACTGGCGGGTTTGGCAGGAGGACTGTACGCCATGAACTTTTCCTCCATTCTTGCGAAAAAGTTTGACTTCAACACCTCCATCCTGGTGCTGGTGTTCGTGGTGCTGGGCGGCATGGGCAATATCCGCGGCTCCATCATCGCCGCCGCCGCGCTGACGGTCCTTCCGGAGCTGCTGCGGCAGTTCGCGGACTATCGAATGCTGGTGTATGCCATCGTGCTGATTCTGGTGATGCTGTTTACCAATAACCCAGCCTGCAAGGCGCTTTTCGCCCGCTTCAAATTTGGAAGTTCCACCCGAAAGGAGGCCGTCTGAAATGTTTTCCAAACTGGTTCCCATCCCGTCCGGGGCCATGATCCCCGACCGGGATGCGGATAAGAGTCCGATTCTGGAGTGCATCAATCTGGGTGTCACCTTCGGCGGGCTGAAGGCTGTCGAAAACTTCAACCTCACCATCGGACGCACGGAGATCGCCGGACTCATCGGCCCCAACGGCGCCGGAAAGACCACCGTTTTCAATTTGCTGACCAAGGTCTATCAGCCCACCAAAGGGACGATTTTGCTGGACGGCAAGGACACCCACGGCATGAACACCATCCAGGTGAATCGGGCGGGTGTTGCCCGTACCTTCCAAAATATCCGCCTGTTTACGAATCTCTCTGTGGAGGACAACGTGAAGGTGGGAATGAACAATGCCATGCGCTACAACATGTGGAGCGGCATTTTTCGCCTGCCGGGCTTCTGGAAAGAGGAGAGGGTGGCCCACGAGCGGGCCATGGAGCTTTTGAGCATCTTTGATATGCAGGACATGGCCAGCGCCAGGGCCGGCTCTCTGCCATACGGCGCACAGCGCCGACTGGAGATCGTCCGGGCGCTGGCGACCAATCCCGGACTTTTGCTGCTGGACGAGCCGGCGGCGGGCATGAACCCCTCGGAGACGGCGGAGCTGATGGAGAACATCCGGAAAATCCGGGATACGTTCCAGATCGCGGTTTTGCTGATCGAGCACGATATGAAGCTGGTGATGAACATCTGCGAGGGAATCTGCGTGCTGAACTTTGGGCAGGTCATCGCAAAGGGCAGTCCGGAGGATATTCAGTCCAACCCCACCGTGATCGAGGCGTACCTCGGCAAGAAGAAGGAGGCATGAGGGTATGAGCGTCATTTTATCTGTGGAAAATCTGAATGTCTCATATGGCAGTATTCACGCCGTTAAGGGTGTCTCCTTCGATGTGAACGAGGGGGAGATCGTCACTTTGATCGGTGCCAACGGCGCGGGGAAATCCACCACGCTGAATACCATCTCCGGCTTGCTGCGAAGCAAGAGCGGATCGGTCACATTCATGGGTGAGGATCTGAGCAAAGTTCCGCCTCATAAGGTTGTCGCCCGGGGTATGGCTCTGGTGCCTGAGGGACGGCGGGTTTTTTTGCAGATGTCCGTTCAGGAAAACCTGGAGATGGGAGCCTATACGAAGGGTAACGCGGGCATTCCCCCGGATCTGGAAATGGTTTATGGGCAGTTCCCCCGCTTAAAAGAGCGGCGGCGGCAGGTGGCCGGAACCCTCTCCGGCGGCGAGCAGCAGATGCTGGCCATGGGGCGGGCGCTGATGAGCCATCCGAAGCTTCTGATGCTGGATGAACCATCCATGGGGCTTGCACCCATTTTGGTAGAGCAGATTTTTGAAATCATTCAAAAACTGCATAAGGCCGAAACCACAATTTTGCTGGTGGAGCAGAACGCTCAGATGGCGCTGTCGATTGCCGACCGGGGCTACGTGCTGGAAACCGGTAAAATCGTCACCGCCGGCTCCAGCGGGGAACTGCTGGCTTCGTCCGCCATCAAGAAGGCGTATTTGGGGGGCTGACGCCGTCGGGGGAGGGGACAAAACGCACCTTCCCCGGCCTGCGTTTTTATCTGCCGAAGAAAAAAGTACCCCGCTGTCCGCGAGAGAAATACGGATGAAGATTTGTGAAAAGGTCTGCAAAAAAATTGAAATTATTTGTACAATCTGTGCTTGACAATGCGGAAAGATGGGCGTAACATACGACCCAACAACAAAATATTCTTTTAAACCGCTGAAGTGAAAGTAAAGACCGCCGTGCGCGTCCAGAGAGTCCGGGGTGCTGAGAGCCGGGCCGCAATGCAGACAGTTATAATGGGTCACTGAGGGCGCGGCAAAAGCGGAGAGTTTCTCCGCCAGTAGCTTGCGACGTTGAAGGCTGACGTTATCCGGCCGGGAGTATGTTGGTACTCTGCTGAGCGCGCGGCCCTATTGGCCGCGAAACAAGGTGGCACCGCGGTTTTATACCGTCCTTGATGAAGATCATTCATCGAGGGCGGTTTTTTTGCTGCCCGAAAGGGAAGAAGGAGGCATTGACATGACCAATGAAAAGGGACGCTTCGGCGTCCACGGCGGGCAGTACATCCCCGAGACGCTAATGAATGCCGTGATCGAGCTGGAGAAGGCCTATGACCGCTATCGCGCCGACCCGGAATTTCAAAGCGAACTGACGGCACTGCTGAACGACTATGCGGGACGGCCCAGCCGATTGTACTACGCGGAGAAGATGACCAAGGACTTGGGCGGCGCGAAGATCTATCTCAAGCGGGAGGACCTGAACCACACCGGCGCTCACAAGATCAACAACGTGCTGGGGCAGGCGCTGCTTGCGAAAAAGATGGGAAAGACCCGCCTGATTGCCGAGACCGGCGCGGGGCAGCACGGTGTGGCCACCGCCACCGCCGCCGCGCTGATGGGCATGGAGTGCGTGGTCTACATGGGCCGGGAGGACACGGAGCGTCAGGCGCTGAATGTCTACCGGATGCGTCTTTTGGGCGCGGAGGTGGTGCCGGTGGACGCCGGCACCGGGACGCTGAAGGACGCGGTCTCCGAGGCGTTTCGGGAGTGGACGAACCGAATTGCCGACACCCACTACTGTCTTGGCTCCGTTATGGGCCCCCATCCCTTTCCCACCATCGTCCGGGATTTCCAGAGCGTGATCTCCAAAGAGATCAAGGCGCAGATGCTGGAAAAGGAAGGGCGGCTTCCCGACGCGGTGCTGGCCTGTGTGGGCGGCGGGTCCAACGCCATCGGCTCGTTTTATCACTTCATCAACGACCCCTCCGTCCGCCTGATCGGATGCGAGGCGGCGGGCCGGGGCGTGGATACCTTCGAGACCGCCGCCACCATCGCCACCGGGCGGCTGGGAATCTTCCACGGCATGAAATCCTACTTCTGCCAGGATCAATACGGCCAGATTGCTCCGGTCTATTCCATCTCGGCCGGCCTCGACTATCCCGGCATCGGCCCGGAGCACGCCCACCTTCATGATCTGGGCCGCGCGGAATATGTGCCGGTGACGGACGAGGAGGCGGTGAATGCCTTTGAGTATCTCAGCCGGACGGAGGGCATCATCCCCGCCATTGAATCCGCCCATGCCGTGGCCCACGCCATGAAGCTCGCGCCGGAGATGAGTGGGGACCGGATCATTGTTATTACAATTTCGGGCCGGGGAGACAAGGACTGCGTCTCCATCGCCCGGTACAGAGGGGAGGACCTCCATGAGTAACATTGCAAAGGCCTTTCAAAAAGGCAAGGCGTTCATTCCGTTTCTCACCTGCGGCGACCCGGATCTGGAGACCACGGAGAAGCTGGTGAAAGCGATGGCAGACGGCGGAGCGGATCTGATTGAGTTGGGCATCCCGTTTTCCGATCCCACGGCGGAGGGACCTGTGATTCAGGCGGCCAATGTCCGGGCGCTGGCTGGAGGCGTTACCACCGACAAGATTTTCGAAATGGTGCGCCGTCTCCGGGAAACCGTCACGGTTCCCATGGTTTTTATGACCTATGCCAACGTGGTTTTTTCCGGCGGGTCTGAGACGTTTATCTCCACCTGTGCGGAAATCGGCATCGACGGTCTGATTCTGCCGGATATCCCCTATGAGGAAAAGGAAGAATTTACCCCGCTTTGCAGGCAATACGGACTGGACCTGATCTCCATGATCGCACCCACTTCCGAAAGCCGCATCGCCATGATCGCAAAGGAGGCTGACGGATTTCTCTACATCGTCTCGTCTCTGGGAGTCACCGGCGTGCGCAGTGAGATCAAAACGGATATCGGCGCCATGGCGGCGCTGGTGCGGGCCAACAGCGAGCGCCCCTGCGCGGTGGGCTTCGGCATCTCCACACCGGAGCAGGCCGAAAAAATGGCCGCTCTTTCCGACGGGGCCATCGTGGGCAGCGCCATCGTGAAGCTGGTGGCCCAGTACGGACGGGACGCGGTCCCCTGTGTCGCGGACTATGTGAAGTCCATGGCGGACGCGACGCACTCGGCATAACAATATATTTATATATAGGAGGGACTTGAACATGAAACGAATTCTAAGCCTGATTGCCTCGGCGGCTCTGGTGCTGAGCCTCTGCGCCTGCGGCGGAAGCGGTGCGGCCTCTTCCGCGGCCTCCGGCAGCGCCGCCTCCGCAGCGGCTTCTTTTGCATCGTCCTCTTCCGTCTCCAGCGCAATGGAAGGCAAAAAGATTTCCGTCATGACTCCATACCTCAGCTCTGTTACCACGAACCAGATGGTGGGCGAGCTACAAACCGATCTGGAGGCGGCGGGCGCAAGCGTGACCGTCATCGATACTGCCAACGATTTCGCCGCTTTGGCCAGCCGCATTGAGGATGTGGTGGCGGCCCAGACCGACGCCATCGTGCTGGTCAGCGCGGACCCCTCTCAGGTGAAAAATCAGCTTCAGGAGGCGTTCGACGCGGGGATTCCTGTCTTTGGCTGCGACAGCGGGTACATCGACGGGATGCAGGTCAACGCCACCAGCGATAACCACCAGATGGGCGAATTGATTACAAATTATCTGTTCAACGACCTGATGGGCGGAAAGGGGACGGTTGTGGCGCTGACCCATCGGCCTCACCCCGGTGTGGCGAAGCGGTGCGCGGCGTTTGACGAGCTGCTGGCGGCACAGAAGGGCATCACTCTCGTCACCGAGCAGCATGTCCCCGCCGAGCAGCCCATCAATGACGCGCAGGATATTGTAGAAAACCTTCTGACGGCCAACCCGGAGAAAGGCTCTATCACTGCGATTTGGTGCGGATGGGACGAACCCGCCATCGGCGCGACGCAGGCCTGCCAGGAAGCGGGACGGGACGAGATTTTGATCGTGGGTGTGGATGGAAACGAGCAGGCCGTCTCTTTAATCAAAGGCGACACGAACCTGAAAGCCACGGTGGCGCAGAACTTCCAGGGCATGGTGGACATTGTGGTAGACCAGATGGGCAAGCTCTTCACGGGGCAGACCATCCAGCCCGGGGATATGTACGCGGAAGCGACGCTGATCACAAAAGAGAACGCCGACTAAGAAGACACACGGAGAAGGGAGGGAACGGCCATGCTGCTGGAAATGAAACACATCTCCAAGGACTTCAGCGGGGTTCAGGCGCTGAAGGACGTGGATCTAGGGCTGGAAGCCGGAGAGGTTCGAGGACTGGTGGGCGAAAACGGCGCGGGGAAATCAACGCTTATCAAGCTCCTGACCGGGGTGTACCGTCTCCGGGAGGGCACGGTTCTCTGGGACGGGCGGGCCGTCTCCCTCACCTCCCCGGCGGAGAGTCAGGCGCTGGGCATCCATGCCATCCATCAGGACCGGACGCTGATTCCCACGTTCGACGGAATTGAAAACGCATATCTGGGCCTCGATTACCCCACCCGCCGAGGGAAAATCGACTGGAAGGCCATGGAGGTCCGGGTGCGGTCCGTGGCGGAGTCGCTGGGGCTGGAACTGGACCTCCGTAAAACGGCGGCAGAGCTGTCGCCGCCACAGCGGACTTGCCTTGAAATCGTTCGGGCGCAGATGCGGGAGTGCCGGCTGCTGATTCTGGACGAACCCACCGCCGCTCTGACGGACCGGGAGGCGGAGCGGCTTTTCTCCGTGGTGCGGACGCTGAAGGAAAAAGGTACCGCAATCCTCTACGTTACCCATCGTCTGGACGAAATTTTCCGCCTGACGGACCGGGTGACAGTACTGCGCAACGGCGCGGTGGTGGACACCGTGGAGACCGGGAGCGTGGACCGGGAGCGGCTGATCGCCATGATGACGGACAGCGTTCCAGTCCGGGCCGCGTCCCCCCGGAGGAATTTCGGCGGCGTGCTGTTGGCGGCGCGGGATGTGGCCTCCCGGGACGGCAGTGTTCTCAGCGGAGAACTCTGCGTCCGGAGCGGAGAGATTCTGGGGCTGTTTGGCCTTGGCGGCAGCGGGCGGACGGAGCTTTTGGAGTGCGTTTACGGCTATCGTCCCATGTCCGCCGGAACGGTGGAGCTGAGCGGCGTCACGCAGGCAAGACCCACCCCCGCGTCCTCCCTTCAAAACGGTATGGCCCTCATCTGCGAGGATCGGCGGGGCAAGGCCCTGATCGGCAATTTGGACGTCCGGGACAATATTCTTCTCACATCCATCGACCGCTTTGCCATCGGCGGCGTTCTGCACCGCAAAGCGGAGGACGCCGCGGTCCGGACCCAGATCGACGCGTTGCAGATCAAGCTGGCGGGTATGGGACAGCGCATCGCGGAGCTGTCCGGCGGCAATCAGCAAAAGGCCGTGTTTGCACGGGCCATGATGACCTCTCCAAAGGTATTTCTCTGCGACGAGCCCACGCAGGCTGTGGATGTGTTGACTCGGGATGAGATTCACCGGCTTCTTCGCCAAAAGGCGGATGAGGGCTGCGGGGTGGTGTTCGTGTCCTCCGAGCTGAGCGAACTGCTGGAGGTGGCTGATACCGTTCAGGTGATGCGGCGGGGACGCACGGTCCGGCGCTGGGAAAACGAAAATCTAAAGGCGCAGCAGGTCCTTTCCTGCTGCTACGAGACCTGAGAGGTGACAAAGATGAGACGAAATAAAGAAGACCTGCGCCGCACGCTGCAGTCCTGTGGTACGGTGCTGGCCCTGCTGGCGATCGTGCTGGCGTTCAGCGCCATCCGCCCCGGCTCCTTCTGTACCCTGACCAACTTCATCAACATCACCCGGCAGATCTCTTTGCTGGTGGTCATCTCCCTGGGAGCCACATTGGTGATGAGCGTGGGAGAATTCGATCTGTCCGTTGGCGAAATGGCCAGTCTCGGCGGCGTGATGGCGGCGCAGATGGCAGTGGCGGGGGCGCCGCTGGCTGTGTGCTTCACGTTGCCCATTCTGGCAAGTGCGGTGGTGGGACTGGTAAACGGCTGGGTGGTGGCCCGGTTTCGGGCGCTGTCCTTTATCACGACGCTGGGCATGAGCACGGTACTCTCCGGCGTGGTCTACCGCCTTTCCGGCGGAGCCACGGTGTTTGAAAATATTCCGGACGGCTTTTCCGCGCTGGGTACCGCTAAACTGGGCCGCGTTCCTCTGCTGTCGGTCCTGATGGCGGCTTTTGTGCTGATTTTCTGGTTTGTGATGCGGCATACGCCCGCAGGCCGAAAGTTTTACGCCATCGGCGGCGGCGAGGAGGCCGCGCGGATCGCGGGTATCCGGGTGAAAAAATATAAAATCCTGACGTTTGTGCTCTGCGCGGTTATGGCTTGCGTCACTGGAATGCTGATTGCATCCCGGGTGGGTTCCGCCAATACCACCGCCGGAGACGGGTATTTCCTCAAGTCCTACGCGGCGGTGTTTATCGGCTGCACCGCATCCCGCAGGGGAGTTCCAAACGTGCTGGGGACACTGCTGGGCGCGGCGATTCTGGGAGTGCTGGCCAACGGCCTCACCATGCTGCAAATGCCCTCCTATATGCAGGATATCATGACCGGCGCGATCATTGTCCTCTCTGTGGTGGCCCAGCGCCTGGGCCGGGAGGACGGACGATGAAAAGGGACGAAAAAACGGGGTACATCGCCACGTTCGACGTGGGTACCACAGCGGTAAAGGGCGTTTTGGTGGATGAGGCTGGCCATCCCGCCGCAGCATTGTCCGTTGAGATTCCCACGCTGTTTGAGGGGGATCGAAAGGAGCAGAACCCCCAAAGCTGGTGGGACGCCTTTCGGGAAATCTCTCTGGAATTTACAAAGGACGTGCCTTCGGCGCAGATCGAAGCTCTGGTTATGAGCGGACAGATGCAGGATTTGATTCCGCTGGACCAGGCGCTGAACCCGGTGTGCAATGCGATTTTGTACGCCGACGGCCGGGCGGGAGAGCAGGCGAAGCGCATCGAGGAGGCCGTGGGTGCGGAGCGGCTTCTCAGGCTTACAGGCAACCGCTGCGACGGGTCGCTTCCGCTTCCAAAGCTGCTGTGGCTGAAAGAGCACCGTCCGGATCTCTATGCCCGGACAAGTCACGTCCTTATCAGCTCGAAGGATTATCTTATCGCGCGGCTCACCGGCGTGTGCGCCGGGGATGTCATCGCCGCTTCCACGGCGGGCGCCATGGACATTCTCCAAAAGCGCTGGAGCGGAGAACTTCTGGCTGCTGCCGGAGTTTCGCAGGATCTGTTCCCAAAGCTCCTTGCCGCCCACCAGCGAGTGGGCGGTGTTCTGCCGGAGACGGCAGAACACTGTGGTTATCTTCCCGGCACGCCGGTCTTTGCCGGGACGGGAGACGCCGGGGCCACCACGCTTGCCAGCGGCATCTCCGTGCCGGGGCAGTACAATATCAACTTGGGAACCTCCGGCTGGGTGGCCGCCGTGTCGGACAGCCCGCTTCTGACGCAGGAGGGGGTCTTCAATCTGGCCGCCATGCCGGAAGGACGCTATATCAATGTGGTTCCGTTCTTAAACGCCGGAAATGTCCATAGTTGGATTGCGGGCGTCATGGCCGGATTTTCCGGGTGGGAGGCCACCGATTTTGACGCTCTGGGTGTTTTGCTGAACCAAAGTGTCCCCGGTAGCGGCGGGACGCTGTTTTTGCCGTATCTTGTGGGGGAGCGGTTTCCGGTGCTGGACCCCGATGCCAGGGGCTGCTACATTGGCCTGACGCCTCGGACCACTTCTGCTGACCTTGTCCGCGCGGCGCTGGAGGGAGTCGCATTCTCCATTCGCCAGGGGCTGGAGCTGCTGGATGCCGCACCACAGAGCGTTTCCCTGATCGGCGGGGGAGGACGGGAGGCGGTCTGGTGCCAGATTCTGGCGGATGTGCTGGGCCGTGAAATCGCGGTATTCCGGGACGCGGAGCTGCTGCCGGCCATAACCGTGGCGTCGGCGGCACTGCTGGGCCTCGGAAAAATCTCATGTTACGAGCAGTTCACCGCATCTCTCGGCGGGCTTGAAACCTGTGTGAGGTACACACCCTGCATCGGCAGCGGAGAGGTCTACGGTCCGCTGTATGAAAGGTTCTGCCGTCTGCATCCGGTGCTGCGGGCGTTGTGGTAAGCAGCTTCCATTCATAAAAATACAGAAAACCTGTTTAAATGGAGAGGGAGATGGAATAAAGCCCGGTAAAAAAGCACCTTCGGCGCATCGCGCCGAAGGTGCTTTTTTACCGGGAAACAGACTTGCGCGCTCTTTGCGTGTAAAGATGAAAAATATTACGTCAACCGGGTAAACATACTCTTGCGGACACTGCTATTTTGAAGTAAAATATGAGTCGAACCGCTGGATGTTTTTTCAGTTTTTGGACGATTTTAGGTATACCCGGCGTATAAACAAGCGGGAAGTTCTGCGTTCGCCGCAGACTGCGGCCGGATCGAAGCAGACAGAGAGACAGGATACATATGTGCCCCACGGGGAGGAGACGGATACCGGCGGAGGCCGGGCATCCGGCTGAGTGGGGAGTGCTTTTTGCCTTGCGGGCGGTGATTCATTTCGCGCTTGCAGAAGACCAGAGAGAACGGAGAAGACGCATGACAACAACGGAGGGGATGCGCCCAGCACGACCGGAGCAAGCAGTCCGGCGAACAGATGATGGAGGGTCTCGGAGAAAACAGCTGCGCCCTTATTCCGACGGAGGGGAGGGCGCGATGATGCAGACCTGCAATACGCTGCTGCTGGTGGACGACATGCAGATCAACCGCACAATCCTTTGCGCCCTGTTCGAGGGCGAATACGAGATCCTTGAGGCGGAGGACGGCGCGCAGGCCTTGACGCTGATGCGGCGGAACCGAAAACGGATTGCCGCCGTGCTGCTGGATTTGCTGATGCCGGTGAAGGACGGCTACGAGGTGCTGCAGGAGGTGTCGGCAGATGAGACGCTGTCCCGCATCCCCGTCATTGTCATTACCGCCGATCATACTCCCGAGAGCGAGGTCCGGGTCTTCGACCTGGGGGCGTCGGATATTATTACAAAGCCCTTTGAGTCCCGGTCGGTGAAACGGCGGATTCAAAACGCCGTGGAACTCTATCGGCATAAGCTGCATTTGGAAGATCTGGTGGAGGAACAAGCCGCTCAGATCCGGGAATCCGACACCGCGTTGATTGACGGCCTTTCCTCTGTCATTGAACACCGGAGCCTGGAATCCGGACAGCATATCCGCCGTATCCGCGGCTTCACGAGTATTTTACTCCGGGAGGTGGCGCGGGAGCATCCCGAATATGGGATGAACGGGCACGCCATTGAGATCATTGCCAGCGCCTCATCTCTCCACGACATCGGCAAGATCGCCATTCCGGATGCTGTCTTAAATAAACCCAGCCGGTTGACGCCGGAGGAGTTCGAGATAATGAAGACCCATACCCTCCGAGGCTGTGAGATATTGACGGGCCTTGACCGGATGGGAGATCCGGAATATCTGAGCTATGCTTACAACATCTGCCGTTTCCACCATGAGCGGTGGGACGGCGGGGGCTACCCCGAGAGTCTGCGGGAGAACAATATCCCCATCTATGCGCAGGTTGTGGCGGTGGCGGATTGCTTTGATGCGCTGACCACCGACCGGGTATATAAGCGGGCAATTCCTCAAAACGAAGCATACAATATGATTTTGCAAGGGGAGTGCGGCGCATTCTCCCCCGATCTTTTGGAGTGCTTCAAAAGCGTGCAGCCGGAATTCTTTGAGCTATCCCGGAAATATGCCGATGGACTGCGTACGGCGGAAGAGGGAAGAGAGGCAGAAACTTGCTGGCCCGCCTATGCCTATGAGGAAGCCCGGACGGCCCAGAGTCAGGAAAAGCTGTTTGCGCTGCTCCGTCACCTGGACGCCACGGTATTGGAATTGGATCGGAACGCCGGGACATATCACCTTCTCTACCAGGCGGACCATAACTTTTCCGCCTTTCGTCAGAAAAAAACCGTGGAGGATGCGGGAAAGACCTTTGTGCGGACCTGTGTCCACCCGGATGATCAGGCGAAAGCGACGGAGCTTATGGACGGAGCCTACGACCGCTTTTTTATGGAGGGCTCGCTGGAGTTTTCCGGTCGGTACCGGATCAGGGACAGAGACTCCGGTCAATATGTCTGGTATCGGAATACATTCCTGCGGCTGGGTTCGGAGGATCCGCGGTGTTGCAGGGCTCTGACCGTCTGGCGCAGGGACCCGGAGACATCGGAACGGCAGCCGTCCGTTCAGCGGAAGGGACCGTGTGATTCCTGCGACCGGATTCCCACTGCAGTGTTGCGGCGCAGGAATGACCGGAAACTCACCATCACGGATATGAATCGCGGCTTTTTGAATCTGGTGGGATACACCGAAGAGGAGCTTGACAGCCGGTTCCACAACCATATGGCTGGCCTCCTGGACCTGGTAGATCGGGATCGGGTGCTGGCCCAAAGCCAGCGGCAGATGGCAGTTGGCCGGGAGCTACAGTTGGAGTACCGCATCGGAACCGGGGACGGGCGAACCGTGTGGATTCTTGAAAATAGTATATTGCGCCGGGAAGTCGGAGGCGACGAGTATTTTCAATGCGTCCTGACCGACGTCACCGCCCAGAAGCAGGTGCAGGAGGAGCTGCGCCAGAGTCTGGAGCGCTATCGGGTCGCGGTTCAGCAGGAGGGAGACATGGTCTTCGAGTGGAACGTCTCCTCAGACCGCTTCTGGGTTTCCGGAAACTGGGAGCTGAAGTTCGGCTATCAGCCTCAGAGCTATCTGAGTAAGGCGCTGGAGGCAGGTTCCCATATCTATCCCATGGACGTCAAAGACATTCTGCGAGCACGTCAGGCCATCCGTGACGGCGCCCTGCGGGAGGAGACAGAGTTCCGCCTGATCGCCGCCGATGGACAGTATCGCTGGCAGCGGGCCAAAATGGCGGTGCAGCTTGGCAGCGACGGGAAGCCCAATCGGGTCATCGGCATCATCACGGATATCGAGGTGGAGAAACGGTCAATCGGGGGCCTGGCGGATAAAGCCCGGAGGGACAGCCTTACCGGACTTTATCATAAGGCGGCGGCTCAGGAGCGTATTGACTATTACCTCAGCCATATGGGAGAAAATGAAAACTCCGCCATGCTGCTGGTGGATGTGGACAATTTTCGCGGCGTGAACGATCAGTATGGCCACATTTTCGGCGACGCGATACTGGTGGAGTTGGCCAACCTCTTCAGCAAGATGTTTCGGGACGGCGATGTCGTTGCCCGCGTCGGCGGAGATGCATTTTTGATCTTTATGCCTGCGGTTTCCTCAGAGTCCACCGTAATCAGCCGTGTGTGCCAGATCCTGGAGGTTTGCAAAAGTGTGGTGCAGGAACCCAGACGAGAGATATCGTGCTGCGTGGGCCTTGCGCTGGCTCCGCGGTGTGGCCGGGACTGCGAGACGCTGTTCCAGCACTGCAGTCACGCTCTATGCCAGGCAAAGGATAAGGGCAAGGGCGAGTACGCCGTATTCAGCGAGGCAAAGTCCCGGGCGGAGAATGTGAGTCCCAGGGAACGGCGGCACACGGAGATCGATCCGGAGGCCGATTTTCAGGTGGATCTGTCTCGGGTTATCAGCGAAACGCTGCGGGAGTACTACAGCACGGGAGACATTGAAAAGGCCATACCTGGTGTGCTGGAGAAGATGGGGCGGCTCTTCCATGTGAGCCGGGCGTACATCTTTGAGGATTCGGCTGACGGCGAATATTGCAGCAGTACCTTTGAGTGGTGCGGCGACGAAATTATCCCCCAGCGGACAATCTGGCAAAACATCTGCTACCGGGATTTGGATACAGACTACCACGAAAATTTCGACCGGCGGGGTGTTTTCATCTGTCAGGATGTGGAGGCTCTGACGCCTATGCAGCGAAAACTGATGGAGGAACGAAATACGCTCTCCATGCTCCAGTGCGCGGTGACGGACAATGGGCGGATTGTGGGATTCATGGGTTTTGAAGATTGTGAAATCCACCGCACCTGGACCCAACCTCAGGTGGACGCCATCAGCTTTGCTGCCAAAACCATTTTCATGATCCTGATGGAAGAGCGGAGTGTTGGGAAGAAATCAGAGAAGCCGACGGAAAACTGAACCGATCAAAGCGAGGGCCGCCTCTTGCTTAAGTGCCATAAGGCAGTATATTTGTTATAATGGGAATCCGGTGTGGCTTAGGCTATACCGGATTCTTCCTGTTTCGGGGCCTGCCCGCGCTGAATGCCTGGGGGCACGATCACGGAGTGGCACACATTTTTACCGATCCTGGCTGCCCGACACAAAACGGATATATTGAAAGTTTCAATGGCAAGTTAAGAGATGAATGCCTCAATCAAAACTGGCTTTCCAGTCTGTCAGAAGCAGCGAGCAATATTGAAGAATGGCGGCTGGAGTACAACAAACTCAGGCCTCACTCATCTCTTGGCAACTTGACCTCGGAAGAATGCGCCCTTAAAATCTCAAGTGATTACTAACATTCCAAGTAGCCGGATTGGTGGGGCAGGTCAATGATCTCGATTCTCTGCGTCCGCTTGCCATCGATCTTTTCAGGGGCATAAACCAGAATCTGGTGAATGAACTGGTTCAAAATGGTGGCAGTCAATTCTGGGATCTCTGTATATGTCCGCACTAACTTTAGGAACGCTGTTAGATTCCCAGCTTTGCTGTTATTTAGTCATAATCATCCTAAATAAAATTATATGAAGAATTGCTGAGAACAATATGCGAACAAGCTCAGAGTATATGCGCGGCAACAAAATGTAACGATACCCAACGCGGGACAAAACAAGGAGGGAATACCTAAATGACCAGCAAGGCATATAATTATTTATATACGCTCATAGGCGTGATATGCGGTTACGTCATAATCAAAGCGTTCTTCTTTATCAAAATAAGACCTGTTAGAACTGACGTAATTCAAGGCGTTCTCATCGGCTTCGGGATGGCGATTGTCACTGCCCGAATTGTCGCGAAGCTGAAGGCCAAAAAGGTCAACGGCTGGACCACTATGTTTAGATTGAGCATACCAGGTAATAACATGTTCATGCGAGCTGCATGTACCCTGGCCTTACCTGGTCCAATAAACATACCGCAAGAGGCGATGTACTGGACCGCGTCCGTGGATGAAGCGGGTCATGGCCTCTCTGGAAAGCACAACTATATCATGCGCTTTCCAGCAGATGGACTCCCGCCGAATAATGGGTTCTGGTCACTGACCATGGGAGATGCGAAGAATCGCTTTGTGGAGAATTCACTCAATCGGTACAGCGTGAGTGATCGATCGGGACTTGTGCCAAACGCCGATGGCTCTGTTGATATTTATATTCAGAATACCGCTCCGGCAGGTTGGGAGTCCAACTGGCTGCCTGCGCCCTCGGACGGGTTTGTTCTCTGGTTGCGCGTCTATATACCCAATACTGCGGTTCTCGAGGGAAAATACAATGTGCCGCCGGTTACGGATGTAAATTAATGGAACACATGAGATATGAGCATTTGCTGATTTTCGGTTTAATCATGATTTTAGTATGGTTCTTTGTCCTCTACTTTTTGCCGCGCATGCTTCTATCCGTGTTTAAGAGGGCGATTCTTATTAAGGGGTTTGGTGAGGGGCCCATTCCGATAAACAAACTCTATACGCAATCGCAAGCGCAATTCGCAGATCCCCTCCATTCACCAGGCACGCGCTTTACGACCACTGGCGTGAACCGCGACACACTCATCACGATAGGCTGGTTGGACCTCAGTAAAGGACCGCAAATTCTGCATGTGCCGGATATGGCCGGTCGCTATTACAGTGTGCAGCTCACCGATCCGTCGAAAAATACTGCATTTGCCTACGTCGGTAAACGTACCACAGGGACCGAAGCCGGAGATTATCTCATCTGCGGCCCCCGATGGAAAGGAGACATACCCAAGGGGGTGTTACAGATTTCTTCGACAAACAATTCGGTACTTATTATTGGTCGCGTTCTGGTCGGCAATGACGACCTCCCGACCGCTTATAGTCTATCGAATCAGTTGCAACTATCTTCGTTTTAGAAGCTGATATTACTGACCTTTTAGCAATATCATCTGTTTTGCATCTTCAAGGGTGGCATGTTTTGTTTGCAAGCCTTTAAGTCCTCTCTAAAGGGCAGCAGCATTGTGTGTGCTCAATTCGTGGAAATATGTCGTAGAGAAGTCAAGAAGAGTGCAGAATGTGAACACCCAAAATCTGCGGCTTATGCGGCCAGGCCTCTGGCGGCCTGACGATACATGGCTGGCGGCAGGCCGCCGGGGTTGGCAGTATAGATTCGCCGGCGGTTATAGTAGGTCATGATGTACCGGAATACGATGCTCTTAACCTGTGCCATGGGCATCCGCTCCGTCCTGATTCGATAAAGTTTTTCTTTCTTCAGCGTAGCAAAAAAACTCTCCATCCGGGCGTTGTCATAGCAGCGGCCCGTGCCGCTCATACTTTGAACCGCGCCGTATTGCGCCAGCGCCTTTCGAAATGCGGAGCTGGTAAATTGGCTTCCGCGGTCACTGTGCAGGGTCATTCCATAGGCTCCCTGTACTTGGCAGGCAGACCGAAACGCCCGGATACACAGCTCCTTCTTCATGTTGTCATCCATAGCGAGACCGACGATCTCTCCGTTATAACAGTCCAGGACTGCCGCCATATACAACTTACCGTCCAGACACTGGATCTGCGTAATATCCGTCAGCCACTTCCGGTTGGGAGCGCCTGCGGTAAAATCTCGGCAAATCAGGTTCTCCGCTTTCTGCGCAGCCAAGTCTGCTTTTGTCAGACTGCTGGGGTGACGAGAAGAACGATGGAGCAGACCTCCACGCTTCATGGCCCTCCGCACGCTGCTTCGGCTTACCGCGATACCGCGCTGTGTAAGTGCCAGAAGAATTCGGCCAACACCATAATTGTCATTGTCCGGATTTTCATTATAAATCTCTCGTATTTTGACCAGAAGCAACTGCCACGGTTTTGGCTTGCCAGCCGACTGCAAAGAGCGGTAGTACCCGGATTCACTGACTTTCACAACCCGGCACATGGCATGAACGCAGAACCGCTCACGGCGCAGCGTGATGTACTCATACAACCGCTCCGGCTTTACCGTTTCCGGTCTTTGGCGAAAAAACCCAGCGCATCCTTGAGAATCTCATTGGCTTTCCGCAGCTCGGCGTTTTCCTTTATCAGCCGGCGTTCGTTCTCGGAAAGCGGCGCGTCGCGGCGAATGCCGCTGCCGACGAAGGCGTGATCTCCGAATACCTTTCGCTTCTGCCGCCACTCCGCCAGAGAGTAGTATGGAATACCCAGTTGTGCCGCCGCCTGCTTTACACCGATTTCATCGGACAGCTTGACCGCTTCTTCTTTGAACTCCTTGTCATATTTGCGCATCGCAAACACCACCTTGTCCTTTCCTTGATTCTATCACTTTTTGGGTGTTTGCTCTCTGCACTTCTATGATATCCCTCCAGTCGCTATTTTATTGATTGAATTACAAGCTGTGCCTTATTGCTATAACCTGTCGTCAAACGAACTTCCATAATACTAAATTTTGTACACAGGCCTAGGGGCTTCTCCCCTGGGCCTGTCCCTTATAAACATACTGGGAAGCTTAGCTTCTGGTACTGATTATTTATAACTAGCTGTCTACTTATCTGATTTCACGCTGAACTTCAATGATTTTAGCATCAACATTGTCCTCAATGAATTTCAGGATCGAATCAATCATACTGTCCGCATGCGATACAGTACCAGTGACACAGGCCAGTCCAAGCACGATTGTCTGGTGAATATCCTGTGCATCTACCTCGGAAATTGAAACATTGAATTTGTTTTTTGCTTTATTGATTAAGCTTTTTACCACCATCCGCTTCTCTTTTAAGGAGTGAACCAACGGCGCATAAAGCTTAATGGTTGCGGCTTCAACGATCATTTATAACCGTCCCTCTCGTTGTACTTGAAAAATCGGCTTTTGCAGGAAGTTCCCACTAGGGTGATGCGAATAAAACATCCGTCACATCAAATAATAGCAATACGTGAGATGGCATCTTGCCATTCCACACCAATCTATTATACCTGCTTAAGGATAGTTTAAGCCCCTGTGTATCAAAACATTCGTATTCAAAGGAGCATTCTTATGAAAAAGGAACCAACAGAAAGGCAACGTCCATCTACGCCGGATAATGCCAAGCACAAGTCACGGCAGGCGAAGAAGAAAAGCGGAGATATCTCAAGGGGAAACACACAAGATAAAAAATGATGCGTAAATCTCAAATGCTTTTAACTATCCGCAATCAAACGTTTTAAAGAATTCTCTTCCAGAAAGGCTGATTCATTGTGAATAATAATAAGAACCGAACAAAAGACAGACCCAAAAGCAATCCAGAGCTGAGAAAGATGGAGCCGAAAGAAAATGCAGATATTGGTATCATAAACGGCATAAAGATAGGGCTGCATTCTAGCGGGCATGAGAAAGAAATGGAGGATAAAAAATGAATCAGATGCTTTGCAGTGTGTCCGGTATCCAGAATAAAGATCAAAAGACCCAAATAAAGAATTCATTGAACAAGATCGAGGGCGTAGGCGAGGTCGGCGTTAATTTAGCGGCGGGCACACTTGATATTAAATACAATGACCCAGCTACAGAAGCTGACATTAAGAATTGCATTGAGAACACAGGCTTTAAAATTGTATATGAGTAATGGCCCAAGTAAGGAAGAACCGTGTTAAACTATAAATAATAGAAATGCACCCTAAGATAGGTCCTGATTGCTTTAAAAAATCAGCTTTCTTAATTTCTGACAAGCCTATGGTCATTCCAAAGGCTTGCTTTTTTATGGGGTGACAAGTCAGTTTAAACATTATACGAAGCTCATGGTAGCGCGTAAAATTTTGTGTAAAGCTCAAAGTCAGGATAAGTTCGAATTAGGACTTACAGGGTGATATTCACTCTGTCGCCGAAGAAAATCATCAGGTTATCCAAAATGGAATTACAGTCTTTGATCGGCATCGTCCATCTATCAACGATATTCATTGTGGTAAGGTACAGGATTTTCATGAGAGCGTCGTCGGAAACGAAGGCGCTCTTCGTTTTAGTAACCTTACGAAGCTGCCGATTGAAATTTTCAATGGCATTGGTCGTATAGATCAGCTTTCGAATTTCCGGCGGGTATTTAAACATGGTGGAAAGCTCAGTCCAGTTGACCCGCCAGGATTTCACGGCCAGAGGGTATTTCCTGCCCCATTTGGCTTCAAATTCGTCCAGGGCTGAAAGGGCGGTCTCCTCGGTTGGCGCTTTGTAGACTGGCTTCAAATCAGCCGTGAACTGCTTGACGTCTTTGTATGAAACGTACCGTGTAGAGGAGCGGATTTGATGAGTAATGCAGCGCTGGACCTCCGTTTTGGGGAACGCCACATTGATGGCCTCAACAAATCCGGATAACCCGTCAACTGACGTGATCAGTACTTCTATAGAATTCCTTTATACCTTCCTCACTATAATCAGGAGCCTCAAATTTGTTGAATCCTATCCAGGCTAATTGGCAGCCCAGAAAATTTTGTGCAATTAGGAAATCAAATGGTCAAGAAAAAGCTGATAGAATTGCTTTGATTAAAAGCAAGGTTCAGGATTTGACCTTGGTAATCCGGCTCCCCGACGCAGGCGGCGGTATTCATGAAGTGAATGACGCCACCGTGGCGGGGAATCATGTTTTAATACCGAATCAGCTTGCTTCAGGGAACATCATGCTAAGCTGGATGGGCCGTGTATAATAAAGTTCGCAATTTCATGAAGGCATAGAAAAGCCATTGGGACTCCAGTAAAATGAATGGTGTCGAGACATTCAAAGAAGGAGTGATCACCCAATGGCTCAAGGAAAAAATATCACAGGTCTCACGGATTTGCTACTCAAATGTATGAGCGAGCCAGATCCTATGCTCAGCATGCTGGAGTGGCTGTGTAAGCAGCTCATGGAGGCAGAAGTCTCCGGAATCGTTGGCGCGGAAAAGAACGTACATAATTCGTCCCGTAACGATTATCGCTGCGGTTACCACCCCCGGCGGCTGGATACCCGCATGGGAATGATGTACCTCATGGTGCCAAAGCTGCGCAGCCGTGGATATATCCCGCTTTTTGTCACAGAGCGTAAGCGCAGCGAGGCGGCGCTGATTCAGGTCATTCAGGAGGCGTTCGTACAGGGCGTGTCCACCCGGAAGATGGAGAAGCTGGCCCACAGTTTGGGAATTGAAGATCTCTCCCCAAGCCAGGTCAGCGAGATGACAAAAGGTCTGAACGAGCAGGTGCAGGACTTCCGCAGCCGGTCCCTGGAAGGGCGCTATCCGGTCATTTGGACGGATGCTCTGTATGAAAAAGTCCGAGTGGACGGCCGCGTCGTCAGCATGGCGGTGCTGGTTGCCTGCGGCGTCAATGCGCAGGGGCAGCGAGAAGTGCTGGCTGTGGAGCCGATGATGGATGAGTCCAAAGAAAGTTACTCCCAGCTGTTTCAAAGCTTACAGCAGCGAGGACTGGAAACTCCTTCGCTGGTGGTTTCCGACGCCAATAAGGGCTGATTGCCGCCATCCGGGAAAGCTTTCCCGGCGCTTCCTGGCAGCGGTGTAAGGTGCACTTTATGCGGGCAGAATCCTGAGGAAAGTATCCAGCATGATTTAAAATGGTTCTTGGTTTCCCTGCTTTGTCAAGTGTCACGACCGAACTCGAAAAAGATTCGGTGGAAACTAAAAGGTAGAGTTTGCCTCGATCATAAAAGAGCCTGTGAACACATCTCAGGGGATCATTGTTGAGTTTTGCCGAGTTTTCACCGGATAAATCCATATGATACACATCAGAATTTTCACTATAATCGCTGGTATTAACAGTTGCGACTAACACCTCAGTCAACGTCGCATGGGGCGGTGGTATGTGCGAAGCAAACGGATGTGTTTGTTATATTTCTGCCCCCTTGTTGCTCGTACAGCCCGACATTGATATAGATAAAAAAATACTGAAAGCAATTATTCGAAGTTTACGCAAAGCAGTTCGATCAGATCCTGACAAGATTTTAAGAACCGTGTCACCCCTGCGGGATATTATCCTTGATAAATCTGTCAATTAAGGAATTGACCATTTCCGGATTATCTGTGTTCGAATTATGTCCGGCATCCTTGACCCATTCAAGCCTGATACCTGAGGTTTTATGCCATGCCTTATTATAGCGTTTGGTGGAACCTGCTTTGTCGTAATCACCACAGATTAAAAGCGCGGGGCAATTAATCTGATAGGGCAAATCTGCCTCCATCGCGTTTGCGAGCATTTGAAAGCCGTGCCCAGAAAGTTTTGCATAGCGATCCTGATCGCCATCATACACCATCATAATATCGCGCATCAGTTTTCTTCCGTATTCCGATGTTGCGCAGCCGTTCGTACCGGAATGCAGAAGCTGTTTCCATGGATAGTGGCGGTAGACCGGCTCCATTTTTTTAAGCAGCCGTATCTCCATATTTGTTATATATTGCCGTTGAAGCGGTGCGGAATCGATCGAAATAAATCCGCTTAGTTTGCTTGGGAACCGTTCCATATAGGCTTGACCGACATAGCCGCCCATGGACTGCCCGATGATAATAGGTTTTTCCATATGCTCGAGTTCTATAATCTCCTGCAGCCATCCTGCTTTATCAATGAGAGTGAAATCCAGCTGAAACGGCCACGAGGCTGCGTGCCCAGGCGCATCCCATACGAATACATTGTAGCGATGCTCAAAGTACTCAAGCTGCTTATCGAAGAGCCTGTGATCAGCTGTCAGACCGGGTAAAAACAGCAACGTACATGAGTTATCAATGGGACAATCATTGATCCAGTAATGAATATTTCCTTTAGGTGTTTGATAAATTTGCTCCTTCATTTCGTCTTTACTGTTCCCCTTTGATTTCCAACTTGGAGGTTTGTCGCCAAATAATATAGTAAGTGTATGTCCGTCATAAACATTAAGCGAAGTTCGGGGAGTATCTTGCTTTAAATTTAAAAAAGCACTTGATCATGATGAAATAAAGGTTCGATAGTGTTTCTACATCATCGAAGGGCAGCTTGCTCTCTAAATTTGAGGCTGCTGCATAGATGTTATGTATTGTTTGCATATCAGATACAAGCCCCATTTCATGATATAACGTGTTAACAATGAGTTTGAAGTTTTCATTTTTATTAAGTTGCTGTATGTCGTATACTGATATTTTGGCGTACAGGCGTGAGGTTGGAATATCTTTTTGCCGCCAGGAACAGTTTTCCATCCGTGTCATAAGAAAACGTTCTTGCATTTACAAGTTCTATTTCTTCAAGATTATCGAGGTATAAGCCATTCCTCAAATAGCAAATACGTATTCAACAACGTTTTTTAAAAAACTGTCTAGTTGCAGACTATACCGACAAAAAATTTCCATTTAATTCTCCCTAATATTAAACCTTTTACCTCGCTATCTCAAATGCCAGTTGTAAAGTATGGTATCAACCTGTTGTTGATCATTTGTTCTGTATCATGAGAAAAACACTGGACTCATCCACTTCTTCAATTCGGCATGGCAGGCCACTCTTTTCTCCAATTTTTCTTAATTGTTCCGGCGAATGTGTGATTGCTCTGAATCCATCCTTGCAGACGATGACACCATCTTTTGTCTGATCGTAGTCAATTTTTCCAAGCAGTCCCTTATCCGCCTGTTCTTCAAACCATTTTAGGCGCCATTCCCAAAACTTAGCGCTGTAACTGCTGAAATAAGCCGTTCCGCCTGGTGCCAAGAGCTTAATGATATGATCAATAACGCTGGTATTGGCTCTCATGGCGGACAATGCATTCTGTAAACAGAGGATAACGTTGAAATTCCTGTCAAAGGCCATATCATGGGCGTCCATAGTCACCATGGATGCGTTGGGATAGCCTTTCAAATACTCCTTACCCAATTCCACATTTTCAGCAGAAATATCCATGCCGATAATGGAATCGCAATAGGGTGCCAGCTCTTTCACGATCCGCCCGTAGCCAGCGGCCATTTCCAGAACACGTTCTGTCCCGGAGAGTTTTCTTCGGACGAAATCGATCTCTTCGTCCAAATACTGCTTCACGCGAGGGATATCCGTTTCGTACACACGAAACAGACTTTGGGAATTCAGCTTGTCAGCATAATAATTATTCATTACGTTTTATCCTTGTATTATAGAGTAGTAGTTTATAAAGCCCCTCTCCAAGGGCTGTACTGCACTGTAAAGGATGCTGTGGATTGGTTTATATATCCTACTACGAGATGGTTCACACTGAATGCCTAATAGTTTTGGATGAAACTTCTCGTTACTATAACGCGGGCCTTGATTACCCATTATTTTCCTATTATAGCAGCGATACAGCAGCATTTCAACACACTTTGTTTTTTCTGACACAAATTTGGCGTATAGTCACTTTGCCGTGCATAAAATCACTGTTGCAACACGTTTAGCAACAGTAATGTTTATTTAACGTTTGAGAATTCAGAAATGCATGTATCCTAAATACCATCTGGATAATTCTTCATGGACCGGTGAAAATAGTCTCATCACAAATAGGAGGCTATGAACATGGATGAAACTGTTCGTGAAAAGACCCAGGGCCGAGTAAGCTACCATGATTCTGTTGAGGAAATGCTGCTAAAGATTAGAAAAGATGGACTTTCAAATGCTTTTGACCGGTATGCGTTACAGGAAAAAATCCGCTGCAAATTCTGTCTTGAGGGTCTTAGCTGCCAGCTTTGCTCGGACGGACCCTGCCGCATCAGTGAAAAAAGCGGGCAGGAAAAGGGAGTTTGTGGAATAGGCCCGGATGCCATGGCGATGAGAACGCTGCTTCTCCACAATATTATGGGTGCGGGAACCTACAGCCACCATGCTTATGAAGCATACCGGACGCTTCGTGAGACTGCGCTCGGGAAAACCTGCTTTCAAATGAAAGACCCCGCAAAGCTGAAATGGATGTGCGGGATGGTCGGAATCAGCACAAATCAAAGCGATTCAATGATGGCGGAGCAACTTGCCGACCTCCTGGATCAGGAAATGGCAAAAGGACCGGGGGAACCCGGAGTGATGGTGGAAGCTTTTGCCCCTAAAAAGCGAAAGGAAGTTTGGAAAAAGCTCAACATTTATCCGTCCGGCGTAATCCATGAAGAGCAAAACTGCGTTGCCAGCTGCCTGACGAATGTGGACGGCGATTATGTTTCCCTTGCCAAAAAGGCTTTGCGGTTGGGACTCGCAACCATTTACACGGCGCAGATAGGCCTTGAAATGGTTCAGGATATCCTATACGGAACGCCAAAACCGCACGAAGTGAATACCGATCTTGGAATTATGGATGCGGACTATATTAACATAGTCTTTAACGGACACCAGCCATGGGTGGGTGTTGCCACACTGGACAAAGCAAGAACGGCCCAGGTTCAGCAAAAGGCAAAAGACGCAGGTGCCAAAGGCTTGCGGGTTGTGGGTTCTATTGAGACAGGTCAGGAGCTTTTGCAAAGGTTTCCCGTTGACGATGTTTTTGCGGGATTGATGGGAGATTGGCTGACCATTGAGCCGCTGTTGTCCACCGGTACGGTTGACATCTTTGCCATGGATGAGAACTGTTCGCCCCCAGCTATTGACCAATACACAGAAAAATATCAGGTTACGCTCGTCAGCATCAGTACCATTATTGGCGTTCCGGGAGTCAGCCAGCATATGCCGTATAACCCGCAGGATGCGGATAAAATGGCGGATGAATTGATCGAGCTGGCGATTGAGAATTTTAAGAAGAGGCATGGCAAGATCCTGTCAACCGTTCCGCAAAAAATGCAAAAGGCAATCGCGGGATTTTCCACCGAGGCAGTATTAGAGGTACTGGGGAACAAACTGGATCCCTTGGTTGAAGTCATTAAGGCGGGGATGATAAAAGGAGTCGTCGCCCTTGCCAGCTGCTCAACGTTAAGAAACGGCCCTCAGGATTGGAACACGGTCAATCTTACAAAGGAACTGATCAAAAAAGATCTATTGGTCGTCAGCTGCGGATGCGGCAATCACGCTCTAGAAGTGGCGGGACTGTGCGATCTTCCCGCGAAGGAGATCGTGGGGCTGGGTCTGCGTGAAGTCTGCGGCATGTTAAAGATCCCGCCGGTACTGAGCTTCGGAACATGCACCGATACCGGTAGAGTTTCCATGCTTGTTACCGCGCTGGCAGATTTTCTTGACGTTGATGTTCCGCAGTTGCCAATCGCTGTCACCGCTCCTGAATGTATGGAGCAAAAGGCGACCATCGACGGTGTTTTTGCAGTTGCGTATGGAGCATACACACATCTGTCGCCTACACCTTTTATTACCGGAGCGCCGCAGCTGGTAAAGTTGCTGACTCAAGACGTTGAATCTCTTACAGGTGGAAAAGTTGCGCTGGGAGATGATCCGATACAGGTTGCAAATGACATTGAAGCTCATATAAATCTCAAGAGGAAAGCGCTGGGCCTTAAATGAATAATTTATTCACGTACTACTTCGTCAGAAAATTAATTGGCAGACCATCTGCCTTTTAAACAGTAGGTCCGTGGTTCAAATCCCCGCCGGGTCACCAACAAGAGACTTATCCGAACACATGCGGTTTATTTTTGTAAACGGCCTTTTCGGCTGTGTGATAAGCTGCGAGTAACGGATAAGCCGACCCAAAGCCACCCGTCCTAAAAAGGGCGAGTGGCTTTTGCTTTCTATGTTAAAATAGAGTATATCCATTGGACTTGTCCTGGTTTAAACAAACTGCGAAGCTCGTAAGCCTGTAGAACGTCCCGGTATGCTCATTATTGGAATTCAGTGTGTTTGCCAAAGTGGTTCTATCTACCCAGTATATTCTCCGGTGAATCAACGCCATCCAATTGTTTCGAAATAAAATGAAAGTTTTGCATACCTTCTCGCACATAAAAATGGTGTGTATCTTTGCGTAGCTGATTACATGCAACCTCGATTTGAGAGCAACTATTGTCTGTTGCAATCTGACAACTTTGGGCAAACATTTCTTTTCCTATGCCTTTGCTTCTGTATGCTGAGGCAACTGCAAATTCAAGTATCTCCGCAATCCGCTTTGAATGGTGCAGCTGTTCTTCAAAACGTATATTTAACATTCCAATCACAAAACTATCCTGTTCACAGACAAGGCAGTAATAATGGCAATCATTTATCTGATTATGATAAATCACTTCAAAGCTGTCATATGGGAGCTCTTTATTTTCCATGTCGCAAATTAATGAGTAGATAGTTTTGCAATCGGCTAAATTACTTTTTCGGTACATCATCATAATACCTCCCACAAATTCATGCTTAACTGCCAATTATATAAATAACTGGCCCCTGCTTCATTTTCACAGTGTAAACATACTACGAAACTGATTCAGTCCTTGCAACTTATGGTTTTGCTCTTCAATGGCAGCTTATTGTGGGTACAAATTTAGAATTCACGAACGTTTTCCATGTTCTATCAAATAGGCAGCTAAGTTATCCAGCGTATTGCGGTTCGTAGGGTGAAAGATCAGACAGCCATTCTTACCATCTAAAACAGCGGATGCTTTTTTACCGCTGAGGAAACCCAAGCAACCATAGTTCGTTTTTGTATTGCTCCAGCACAATGAAATGGTAGCTGAGTATTTACTATTGCTGCTGCTCGCTCCATTTATGTCCCATGGTAATAAGTTGCAGAAATCGGAATGATACTGAGAATCTTCCAAAATGGACATGATTGCAGAATAATCATTACTATCGGAAGACAATGCGTTCAAATCGTAACTATTTATAAAAGGGTGCCCCAAATGGTTCTCAATTTTGACGCCAGACTCAGCTACGCTAATACTTAGACTGAATATGCTTCCTTCCGCTATCTCAAAGATGTCGTAGAGTGAGTGTGGCCACAATCTCCAGCCAAAAAGGAGGAGGGCTGTGATCATCAATGTCACAATTAGTACCCTCTTGCGTATTTGCTTAATCATATCACTTCCTCCTTAAAGTTGTGGCAACCTGCACAGTTCTGTTTATCTGGCTTCTTTATTAATAATTGGATTTTACTTTTTTCACACAGTAAACATACTGCGAATTACGAAAAATCAGGGATAACAGTCAGCATAATTCTGTTTTTAATAAACGTGGAGTCTAACCTTAGAAAGTCGGATTCTCTTAACACATCAAAGTCTGGGATAGCGAAACGAAGTGTTGTGGAAAATCCCTGCCCTTTTGAAGAAAAGTGACAATAATCTTTCATTGTGTCAAAATATGCTCTCTGGCTCATGCGAACACCATCATATCGGAATCCGGCAACGGCCCTTCGGAATCCAACTCGCCGTGTCGTCCTATACGCTTCAGCAAGGACGTCTGTATCTTCACAATATGACAAGCATCTGGCGTGAAAAGGCAATACACAATGCGATGCCGAAATAGTCAACGCTATTTTTCTTTGCTGAGTAAAATGCTGAAATTCATCAAATTCAACTGCTCTCGTACCCAATATTTTATGATTACGAATCAAGCCATCAATAGGCGCGTATCGGCAGCTAAAATCGTTTGTTGTGCATAAGGATTCACGTATCTCTTTAAGTAATTCTGAAACGCGCATATCGAGATACACATTTAATACACTGTCAGCGCAAACAAGCCTTTCGTCGGGCTTTTCAATCGTTGCATCTATTGCAGATGAGAGCGCTTCAAAAAAGTTTTCTTGTGCTGACATCACAGTCCTTCTAAGTCATAGAAGTAGTAATTAAACAAACTGCGAAGCTCAGAATTTAGCAGTGTTTTGTCATCTTATAATTCATCAATGTAATGTCGTTCCGTATAACTTTGTTTTCTATTGCAACCGTATAACTAGAGAAGTCAAGAAGAGTGCAGAATGTGAACACCCAAAATCTGCGGCTTATGCGGCCAGGCCTCTGGCGGCCTGACGATACATGGCTGGCGGCAGGCCGCCGGGGTTGGCAGTATAGATTCGCCGGCGGTTATAGTAGGTCATGATGTACCGGAATACGATGCTCTTAACCTGTGCCATGGGCATCCGCTCCGTCCTGATTCGATAAAGTTTTTCTTTCTTCAGCGTAGCAAAAAAACTCTCCATCCGGGCGTTGTCATAGCAGCGGCCCGTGCCGCTCATACTTTGAACCGCGCCGTATTGCGCCAGCGCCTTTCGAAATGCGGAGCTGGTAAATTGGCTTCCGCGGTCACTGTGCAGGGTCATTCCATAGGCTCCCTGTACTTGGCAGGCAGACCGAAACGCCCGGATACACAGCTCCTTCTTCATGTTGTCATCCATAGCGAGACCGACGATCTCTCCGTTATAACAGTCCAGGACTGCCGCCATATACAACTTACCGTCCAGACACTGGATCTGCGTAATATCCGTCAGCCACTTCCGGTTGGGAGCGCCTGCGGTAAAATCTCGGCAAATCAGGTTCTCCGCTTTCTGCGCAGCCAAGTCTGCTTTTGTCAGACTGCTGGGGTGACGAGAAGAACGATGGAGCAGACCTCCACGCTTCATGGCCCTCCGCACGCTGCTTCGGCTTACCGCGATACCGCGCTGTGTAAGTGCCAGAAGAATTCGGCCAACACCATAATTGTCATTGTCCGGATTTTCATTATAAATCTCTCGTATTTTGACCAGAAGCAACTGCCACGGTTTTGGCTTGCCAGCCGACTGCAAAGAGCGGTAGTACCCGGATTCACTGACTTTCACAACCCGGCACATGGCATGAACGCAGAACCGCTCACGGCGCAGCGTGATGTACTCATACAACCGCTCCGGCTTTACCGTTTCCGGTCTTTGGCGAAAAAACCCAGCGCATCCTTGAGAATCTCATTGGCTTTCCGCAGCTCGGCGTTTTCCTTTATCAGCCGGCGTTCGTTCTCGGAAAGCGGCGCGTCGCGGCGAATGCCGCTGCCGACGAAGGCGTGATCTCCGAATACCTTTCGCTTCTGCCGCCACTCCGCCAGAGAGTAGTATGGAATACCCAGTTGTGCCGCCGCCTGCTTTACACCGATTTCATCGGACAGCTTGACCGCTTCTTCTTTGAACTCCTTGTCATATTTGCGCATCGCAAACACCACCTTGTCCTTTCCTTGATTCTATCACTTTTTGGGTGTTTGCTCTCTGCACTTCTATGATATCCCTCCAAA